>Ga0209370_1003262_pt1 | contig 10574 bp, 10 predicted proteins | sample AgamicAtPrz_FD_187164 | JGI IMG/M metagenome (GOLD analysis project Ga0209370, IMG submission 187164) | Agave microbial communities from Guanajuato, Mexico - At.P.rz (SPAdes) (version 2) | ecosystem: Host-associated > Plants > Phyllosphere > Phylloplane/Leaf | place: Guanajuato, Mexico... | reverse complement strand
CCCGGCTGCATTCCGAATGCCTGACCGGTGACGTGTTCGGCTCGTACCGCTGCGATTGCGGCGAGCAACTCGATCTCGCGTTGCGTTACATCGCGGCCGAAGACCGCGGCGTGCTGCTGTATCTGCGTGGCCATGAAGGCCGCGGCATCGGCCTGAGCAACAAGATCCGCGCGTACGCGCTGCAGGAGCAGGGGCGCGATACCGTCGAGGCGAACCTCGATCTCGGCCTGCCCGACGATGCGCGCGAATACGACTCGGCCGCTGCGATCCTGCGAATCCTCGGCGTGACGTCGGTGCGGCTGATGAGCAACAATCCGAAGAAGTTCGATACGCTCGTGAAGCACGGTATTCCTGTCTGCGAGCGTGTGGCGCTCGCGGTGCCCGTGCGCGAGGAAAACGAACGTTATATCCGCACGAAGCAGACGAAGTTCGGGCATTACTTCGAAGAAAACGAGTGACCGGAGCGGGCGCGCCAGCGCCCGTTTCTCGTCATCTGTTCTTCCGATCGTTGCGGGTACACGCGACGATCGCGATCGTCTCTCTCATGCGTTCCAGTGCCGGGCTTATGACGTCGGCTGCGTTGTGCGCGGCGTCCGTCCGCTCCGTACTCGCGTAACGATCGCGCCGCCGAATCGAAACCGAATGCCTGACGCTGCGTCGCTCGCAACCGGTCGATGCGGAGGCGCGATCGCCACGACGGCCACGCCGGCGTGTAACGGCTCACGCGCGTCAGCCCGTCAACGCCACGTGCCGTTCTGCAACACGATCCGGTAGCCGTCGGCATCCTCGAAGGTTTGGCCTGATATTTCCCAGTACGGATTGAACGACGTCACCGGCATGAAGCCGTGTGCGGTCGCGCGCTCGCAGGCGGCTTCCCATTCCGGACGATCGGGCAGGTAGAACACGATCAGGTCCTCGGGCGTCGGGGACGGCGCGATCGGATGATCGGGGCAGTGCGTGAACTCGAAGTGATAGTCGAGGCCTTCGCGTCCGAGCATCACGCCGGAAAAGCCGTCGTGATCCTCGAAGCGCGCCAGTACCGACAGATCGAGGGCGTCGCGATACATGCGCTCGGTGCGGGCGAGGTTGCTGACCGGGCGGGCAATGCGCAGATGGGCGTGCAAGATGGCCTCGGCGGGAGGTGGCGGGCCGCTCAATGATAAGCCGGCCGATCACGATTGCGCGAGGCGAGCGGATCGCGCTTCGGGCGATACTTGCCGTATCGAACGATATCGATTCGGCGCGGCCAAACGGATTGAATTGTCGAGCCTCGTTTCGCGAAAGAAAAAACATGACGCTTCTCGCTCCAGTGTGTGCACACCGCGTCGCAGTGGCCATTCGTCAGCAAGACCTTCGAAGGCATGCGTTCGGTAGCGCCTGCCGCACGACGTGCGGATATGCGCATACCGGGCCGGAGGTGACGAATGGGTAAGCCCGATCTTCGTCGGCCGGTTGCCGGACCTTATCGTCAGTCGCGATGGGCGGCCGGACTGGAGGCCGGTTTCGGATGGGTGGCAAAGGGGACGTTGGTACTGGCCGGCCTGACGATGGTCGCGTTGGCGGCGCTGACCGGCGACGTCGGTGCCCTGACGGACCTGCCGACGACCAGGAAGGGCTGGCTGTACCTGCTGCTGGCGCTCGTCGTGGTGGTCGCACTGATATTTGCGGTGCATCACTACTGGCTACGCCCGGCCGGCATGCGTCCGGCGGGCTAGCCGGGCGGATGAAGCGATGTGGCCCCATAAACCGTTCAGGCAATAAAAAAGCCCGCTGCTTGAGCGGGCTGAATCCATGTTTGGAGACATGGAGGAGACAGACGTAAATTTAAGGGAAAACCCGGACGTTTGCAAGCCCTCGTTGTATCCGCACAACTTGCCGCCGCGCAGACCGCCTGGCGCGGCGCGCGGCACGGCCCTCATTCACGAGCCACCGGCCCGTGCGTGCGCCGCAAACGCGCCGAACCGCTCTTGCGCGACGGGCAGCGCGTATTTGCTGCGCATCTCCGTCTCGATCCATGCGCACGCCTCGCGCGCGCAGTCGGTCAATGCGTGCCGCGTCGCATGCCCGTCGATGTCGTAGACGAAACGCACGCCGACCTCGTCATCGTCAACCTGTCGTTCGAGCTGATTGAGCTGTAGTCGCGGCCCGTGTTGTTGGGACAGCGCGCGCAGTTCGTCGAAGTGATATTCGAGCCAGTCCGCGAAGAACAGCGCGTCGGTGTGGCAGGGCAGGCGGAAAGCCGCGCTGCGCGACGGGCGCGCCGCGATTTCGCCGGCCGCCGCATGCGGTTCGCGGCCGGAGGCGGCGGGTGCGCCGACCGGCGCGAGCGGCTGCTGAATCCGCCGGTACGGCTCGCGATCGCGCAATGCGTGCCACAGCAATTCGTCGCCGGCGGCGCCGGACGGCTGCATCGTCAGGTCGTGCCGGCCGTCGCCGGTCGCGGCGATGTCGCGGATCACGAGGCGCAGCGAGCACAGCGGCTCGTCCGCGACCAGCAGCGTTGCCGGGCGCGGTAGCCCGCACACGAGCGGCGCGGCGCCGGCCGCACGAAACACGAGCCCGCGGCGGTCGAGCCGCACGAGCGGCAACGGCCTGGGGAACGACGGATAGGCGACCGCGATGCGGGCGCCGTTGGCGCTCGTCAACCCGGGCATCATCGCGCGAAAGACCTGGGACTGGTCCACGTTGGTTCTCCTTCGTTACGATGCCGCCCGGACGGAAACGTGCGTTCCGGCTCAGGCGGCGATAGCTTGCCGGGCAGCCTGCCCCGGCTCGATTCCTAGCGCAGCAAACGTTTGCGGATCGATGTCGATCCAGCACGCGACCACCAGACGTCCGTCCACCTGCTTCGGCGGGCCTGCGCGGTGCGCGTGTATGCCGATCCGGCGGAACAGCCGCTCCATGCTCGCGAACGTCACGCCGATCAACTGCCGCGCGCCGAGCTGCGCCGCGCATTCGACGACGGCCGCGAGCATCGGGCGCACGGCCCATTCGGCGTTGCCGGGCCCCCCTTCGTCGTCGGTCGCCGCGAATCGGGACAGCTCCCAGACGGCGGCCGATTGCGGCAGCGGCATGTCCTCGGCGACCAGGTCGGCGAACAGCGACTTCAGCAGGTACGGGCGCGTCGTCGGCAGCAGGCGCGCACATCCGCACATGTCGCCGGCGGCGTTTCGCGCGAACACGTAGACGGTATCGTCGCGATCGAACTGGTCACGCTCGAAACTTTCGTTCGCCGATGGGAGCGCCCAACCGAGCTGCTCGACGAACACGCGGCGCCGATAGCGCCCGAGATCCGCCGCGAGAGCGTGTGGCAACCGCCCTTCCTCGTGAACGAAGGTCTGCATGGATGTCCTCGGATCTGTGCTTTTGTATGCACGCATTACAGCGCGCGGCACGAGGAGCCTGTAACTGGTAACTCTTACAGGTGGCGGCGTAAAGACGCCATTTGCGTGGTGGTAACGGTTTCTTGATCGACGGGATTGAAAACCGGGGCGGTTTTATTTATAAAGAGCGCCAGTCTTGCAAAATAATCAGAGGAATGCGCGGCCAGTTGTCACTGGAGCGTCGGACCGGCATGATAGGCGTCGTTGTGCCCGAGCAGGGCAGACGCGACCGCGGCAGGCCAGTCGATGGCGGCGAGCCGCGCGGCGAGCGCGGCGGCCGTGCGGAACATGCCGATGTCGGCGCCCTTGGCGTCGATGGCCATCACGTTGCTGCGGACGTCGCCGCCCGCGATCACGAACGTGCCCGTCGCGCGTTCGAGGTACCAGTCCCAGCCGACCGTCACGTAGGCGACGCCGGCACCGGCCGCGCGATGCCATTCGGTATAGCCGGCGAGGCGGGCATCGATCGCGTTGTCGCGCAGTTCGGCGAGCAGAGTGGGGTCGAGGCCGCTCGCGACATGGTCGAGTACAAGTGCGGCCAGTGCGCCTTCTGACAGGCGCACGTAGCCGTCCGGGGACGGGCCGGGGACAGGGTGCAGCAAGGGTGAAGTCATGCGCGGAATGTATCAGCCTCGAACGGGTGCTGGAACCTGACAAGTATGACAGCGTGACGTTGTCGGAGAAAGAATGGAACTGCGCTGGCAGGATGCCTACCAACAATTCAGCGCCGCGGAAGACGAGCAGCAGCTCTTCCAGCGGATCGCCGCCTATTCCAGGCGGCTGGGATTCGAATATTGCTGTTACGGCATTCGCGTGCCGCTGCCCGTTTCGAAGCCGGCGGTCGCCATCTTCAATACCTATCCGGACGGCTGGATGGCGCACTATCAGGCGCAGAACTATATCGAGATCGACTCGACGGTTCGCGACGGCGCGCTCAGCACCAACATGATCGTCTGGCCGGACGTCGACGACATCGACCCGTGTCCGCTTTGGCAGGACGCGCGCGATTTCGGGTTGTCGGTGGGCATCGCGCAATCGAGCTGGGCGGCGCGCGGCGCGTTCGGCCTGTTGAGCATCGCCCGTCATGCCGACCGGCTGACGCCGGCCGAGATCAACATGCTGACGCTGCAGACGAACTGGCTCGCGAACCTGTCGCATTCGCTGATGAGCCGCTTCATGATGCCGAAGCTGTCGCCTGCGGCGGGGGTCACGCTGACCGCGCGCGAGCGCGAGGTACTGTGCTGGACGGCCGAGGGCAAGACCGCGTGCGAAATCGGCCAGATCCTCAGCATCTCGGAGCGGACGGTCAACTTCCACGTGAACAACATCCTCGAGAAGCTCGGCGCGACCAACAAGGTCCAGGCGGTCGTCAAGGCGATCTCGGCCGGGCTCATCGAAGCACCTTGACGTGACGTTGCGCGACGGCGGCGCCGGATGCGGCGGCCGCCACGCGGCTCACTCCATCATCGGCTCCGCTTCCTTCGCGGTCCAGCTCACGCTGGAAATGCTTTTCTCCATGCTCATCCGGCTCGCGATCTGCTCGAGCTTCTGCTGATCCTTCGGATGCAGCTTCAGCGTCGCGGTCACCTTCAGCCGGTCCGGCTGGTCGGGCACGTCCTCGCTCGTGAGGCTCTGGAACGACAGCGGCTTCGCATACATCGCGTTCGACAGCAGCGTGCGGATGTGCACTTCGTCGGCGGCCAGGCAGATCACGGTGATCTGGTATTCGCGCACGAGATCGGCGTTCGAGACGGGCGTCGCGTTGATGGCCTGGCTGACGCCGCGCAGCACCGTATTGGTGAGCAGCACGACGCCCGTGCCGGCGAGCGCGGGTACGTAGTGGCCGGAGCCGGCCAGCACGCCGACGGCGGCCGAGCACCACAGGGTCGCGGCCGTGTTGATGCCCTGGATCGAGCCCTTGTCGCGCATGATCACGCCGCCGCCGAGAAAGCCGACGCCCGACACGACGTACGCGGCGATCTGCGTGACGCCCGCGACGCCGTTGCCGGTCAGCACGCCGAGCGTGACGAACAGGCACGCGCCGCTCGCGACGAGCGTGATGGTGCGCAGACCGGCCGTGCGCTGGCGCATCTGCCGCTCGAGGCCGATGGCGACGCCGCAGGCGAACGCGGTGAAAAGACGGAGTGCGAAATCGAAAGTCATGGTTGTCCTGCCGTGCTAGAAGCGCATGCCGGCTCGCGTCGCCGCGGCGCACGGCCGAACGCGACGCGGCGATAGCCGTCATCGCGCGGTACTGTACCGCGCGAATGCGTCATTCAATGTGAAACGGATGGCGTGCGGCCCGCGGAACGCGAGCCGTGGCAGGAGAACTGCGGCGGACAGGCGTTCAGGCGGCAAGCGGCGCACGCAACGGAGTGCTGCAACTGTCCACGATGGTTCCTGAAGGAAGAATGGGCGGCATTCTAGTGGGCGGCGCGCGCCCGCGTCAACCGCCTTGCGGCCAGTGCTACTGCGCCGAGCCGATCGTCCCCGTCGCGAGCGCGAGCGCGGCGGCGGCCGACAAGGCGCCCGCATAGCTGTCGACTTCCGCGTTGCGCGCGGCGAGCAACTGGCTTTGCGCGATCGTCGCGTCGGTGACCGAGCCGACGCCGTTCCGGTACGCGGTCAGCGCGGCGTCGTAGCTCGTTTGCGCGGCATCGACGAGCGCCTTCGCGGCGTCGTGCGACGCCAGGCTCGTCTGCACCGCGTTCTGCGCGGCGACGACCTGACGCACGGCTTCTTCCTTGGTCCGCGTGAGGCGCGCGGATGCGCTTTCCGCGTCGTTGCGCGCCTGCATCAGCACGGCCGAGCGCAAGCCGCCGTCGTACAGCGGAATCGTCACGCCGAGGAACACGCCGCCGCCGTAGCGGCTGCCGTTCAGGTTGACGGTCGGCGCCTGGTCGCCGATCGCGGGCAGCGCGGAGATGGACGTGCCGCCGCTTGCATACGACGTGGAGGCGGACAGGAAGATCTTCGGCATGAACGCGGCTTGAGCCGCCTTGATCTTCGCGCGATTGGCCTTTTCGACCGCGAACGCGCCCTGCAGGTCGGGGCGGCGCGCGATCGCGTCCGACACGATCGCGTCGACCGACGAACCGAGCGCGGGCGGCAGCGGCCGTTTCGGCAGCGCGGCGATCGTCGGCTTCGACAGCGGCGAGATGCCGAGCGCGGAGACGAGGGCGAGGTAGCTGTCGCTCTCGGCGCCGTTCGCCTGCACGAGCGCGAGGTTCGCCTGCGCGCGGTTCTGCGTCGCCTGCGCGAGCTCGACGACCGTGCCGACACCGTGCTTGAGCCGCGCGCGGGACGCCGCGAGGATCGCATCCGCGTTCGTGAGGCCCTGTTGCGCGCTGAGCGCGCGCGAGCGTGCGGCTTCGTAGCGGTAGTACGAGACCGTCACGTCGTGGATCACCTGCTGGTGCACGGCCGTGAACGCGACGTTCGAGGCGATCGACGCCTGTTCGGCCGCTTCGACGCGCGCCGCGCGGCCGCCGAAATCGAACAGCAGCCATTGCAGCGACAGCGCCGAAATCGTGCCGTGCACGGTCGTGTTGCTCGACGCATCGCCGAGGATCGTCGACGTCGAGCCGTGGTTCGCCTGGTACGCGCCCATCGCCGTCGCCGACAGGCGCGGCAGATAGGCCGACTTGGCGAGGCCGACCGCGAGCGCCGCGTTGCGCGCGTCGTTCCACGCGATGCGGGTCAGCGGGTTCGCGGATTCCGCGAGATCGATCAGCTCGGGCAGCGTGTACGCATGCGCGGCATCGAGCGCGGCCGGCGCCGAAACCGATGCGAGCGCCGGCGAGGCAGGCAGCGTGTAGTCGTGCGCGCCTTGCGCGGACGCGCGCGGCGGCGCCGCCACGATGTCGCCCGCGGCCGACGTTTGCGGCTGCCACGGGCGGTCGGATGCCTCCGGCGCCAGATCGATCGACGACGTCGCGCAGCCGGCCAGCGCGACGGCGGTCGCGAGCGCGGCGGCGGCGATCGACGCGGCCGGCGGTTCAGGTGGGCGCATGAGGGGCAGGCTCCTTCGGTGTGGCTTGACGGGCGGCGTCGGCGATATGGGCGAGCCGCGCGTCAATCAGGTTCAGCAGCGCGTCGCGCGCGGGGTCGGTGGGGGCGGCGCTCGACGGCGCCGCCGGGGCATCTGCGCGTGGCGCGGTTTCGTCATCGCCCGGCGCAGTCACGCGCGCAAGCTGTGCGCCGATCGCCGCGTCGCCGGGTTTGCGTTCGGCGAGCAGGAACAGCGGGCCTTCGAGCGCACCAAGCTCCGCGAGTGCGCGCCGTCGCGTGGCGAGCCACGTCGCGGCCGGCCGCACCCACGACGGTTCGTAATGGACCAGGCCGAGTTCTTGCGAGATCGCCCCGTGACGCGCGAACGCCTCGGCCGCGAGCGTGCGCCGCTCGGCCGGCTGCGCGATCTGCGCGATGCGTCGCCACTGGTCGAGCAGCGCGGCGAACGCGACGTCGATCTGCTTGCCGATGCTGACGGGCCAGATGCGCGTGAACACGAGATACACGACGACGTTGCCGAGCAGGATGCCGATCGTGCGGTCGCGCGCGATCGTCAGGTCGAAGCCGGGGCCGGCGCCCTGGATCACGCACAGGAAAAACGCGAACGCGACCTGGAAGCCCGCATACGCGATGCGCGGCGAGCCGAAGGCGATCCACGCGGACAGCCACGCGCCGGCGAACACCAGCGCCATCAGGTGGCCGACCGACGACAGCGCCGGCACGACGAACACGAGCGCGGCGGTGCCGAGCAATGCGCCGATGATGCAGCCGAAGATCCGCAGCGTGAGCTTCTCGACCGTTTCGGCCGTCGAGCCGAGCGACACGATGTAGCAGGTGACGACGCAGGTATGAATGCCCGACCAGTCGAGCTGCGAGTACAGCAGGTAGCAGAAGATCGCCGCGGCGGTCGTCTTCAGCGCATAGCGGATGTGGTCGGGATCGGTGCGTGCGTCGGGCAGGAAGAAGCCGCCGCGTGGGGCCTTCAACGGCGCGGCGATGGATGCTTCGGGCGTGGCGGCAGGCGTGGCGGGCGTTGCGTTGGCCGAAGCCTGCGTCGCTGCATCGGCCGTCGGCGCCGTCGCGCCCGGCTCCGCGAAATGCGTGATCGCTGCCTGGAGATCGGTCGCGGCGATGCGCGCGAGCGGCGGCAGCGCGTCGGCGGGGGGCAGCGCGAGCGTCACGTCGACCGGGTAGCCGCCGCGTTCGAGAATGGCGGCCATGTCGTCGAGCGTCGCGGCGATCGGCGTGGCGAACGCATCGGGCAGCCGCGCGTCCGGTTCGCGATCGGCCAGCGCGACGCCGACCATCAGCGCGGTGCTCGACGCGATGGCCTGCCGCAGCGCCGCGAAGTCGGCGGCGGTCGACGAGCCTTCGAGCTTCGACAGCTTGAGCCACGTGAGCAACGGCTTGTCGCCTTCGCGCAGGCTCGCGTCGAACGCGGCACGGGCATCGTCGTCGTCGCGCAGTCGCCGTGCGGCGAGCCGCAACCGCTTCGCGAGCTGCGCGTGCGCGAGCTTGCGCGGCGACGGCGCGATCAGCAGGTTGACGACGATCGCCACGCCGACGGGGATCGCGATCGTCAGCCAGATGTACAGCAGCGCGCGGGTGGCGGCTTCGCCGAACGGCGCGAGGCCGAGCTGGTCGAGCCCGAAACCGACGATCATCGCGAGGATCGCGCCTACCGGACGCAACTTGCTGGCGGAAGTCAGGTACAGGAGGGCGACCGACAGCACGGCCATGCAGGCGACCCGCAGGATCGAATAGTCGATGCTGAAGATCGCGATGCCGAGCACGAGCCCGATCACGATCGTGACGATCAGCAGCAGCGCGGCCGCGAGCACGACGCTCGTCACGCGGTCGGCGCGGATCACGAAGAACACGACGTACGCCGACAATGCGGCTTCGGGCGTGCCGTACGCGGCCGTCACGAGCGCGGTCAGCGCGCAGATCAGCGCGACGCGCACGGCGATGGCCGCGCGCCCCGGAAACGGCGCGAGCAGCCGCAGGACTTCGCGCGGGCCCGGCGCGCGAACGTCAGCGGCAGGCTGAGCCATGCCGGACCTCGACGATCGCGCTGGCGCCGACACGCACGAGCTTGCCGTCGGGTTCGTCGAGCTTCACGCGCACGGGGAAGCGCTGCGCGACGTGCACCCAGTTCACCGAGTTCTGCACGATCGGCAGCGAGCGCGGCAGGTTGATGCGCGCGCTGTCCGCGATGCCGGCACCGATGCCGACGACCTTGCCCGTCATCGGGCGGTCGCGGTCGATCATCGAATAGACGGTCGCGCAGTCGCCGACCGCGATGCGGTTCAGCGACGTCTCCCGGAAATTGCCGACCGCGAACCATTCGCTCGCGTCGATCAGCGTGAAGATCGACTGGTTCGGCGCGAGGGTTTCGCCGGGGAGTACGCTCAGGCCCGTCACGAGCCCGTTGTGCGGCGCGCGCACGACCGTGTCGTCGAGCGCATGCTGCGCGCGGGCCAGCGCGGCTTCGCGCGCATGCAGCGTCGCGATCGCGTCGGCATCGTCGCCGATCGTCTGCGCGGACGCGCGCTGCTGCTCCTGCGCCTGCGCGAGCGAGACGGACGCGTCGCGCTGGCGCACCTTCGCCTGGTCGAACTGCTGCGCGCTGACGTAGCCCTGCGCGGCGAGCGGCGCGAGCCGGTTCACGTCGCGCGTCGCGAGATCGTAGTTCTGCGTCGCGCGCTTGACCTGCTCGGCGGCGACGGACGCGTTCGAACGCTCGCCGATCAGCGAACGGCGGCGCGTGTCGAGCGACGCGCGCGCGAGTTCGAGGTCGGCTTGCGCCTGCGCGACCGTCAGCCGGTACGGCACGGGATCGATCACATACAGCAGGTCGCCTTTCGCGACGCGCTGGTTTTCATGCACGGCGAGCTGCACGATGCGGCCGCCGACCGGCGACGCGACGTGCACGACGTCGGCGTCGATCGACGCGTCGTCGGTGGACGGATAGGCCGTCGTGCGGTGGTACGCGTACGCGAGCGCCGCGATGCCGAGCGCGACGATCGCGAGCGCGATCACGCGGCCTTTGACGGAGGGGCGGGTAATGCCGGCGGCCTTCATGCGAACGGCCCCGTGCCGGTGAGCCAGACGATCACGGCGACCACGAGCCCGATCGCGGTGCAGACGGCGAGCTGGTAGGGCACCGTCGCGGCCCAG
>Ga0209370_1003261_pt1 | contig 10576 bp, 9 predicted proteins | sample AgamicAtPrz_FD_187164 | JGI IMG/M metagenome (GOLD analysis project Ga0209370, IMG submission 187164) | Agave microbial communities from Guanajuato, Mexico - At.P.rz (SPAdes) (version 2) | ecosystem: Host-associated > Plants > Phyllosphere > Phylloplane/Leaf | place: Guanajuato, Mexico... | reverse complement strand
GCACGACGTTCTGGTCATCGGCAGCGGGGCCGCCGGCCTTACCCTGGCGCTCACGCTTCCCGACAACCTGAGCATCGCCGTGCTGAGCAAGGGCGAGTTGACCAATGGCTCGACCTACTGGGCCCAGGGCGGCGTCGCCGCGGTGCTGGATCACGGCGACACCATCGATTCCCATGTCAACGACACCCTCGACGCCGGTGCCGGCCTGTGCCGCGAAGATGCCGTGCGCTTCACCGTGGAGCACAGCCGCGAAGCCATCGAGTGGCTGATCGAACAGGGCGTGCCCTTCACCCGCGACGACGAGCACGATCGCGAGGACGGCGGCTTCGAATTTCACCTGACCCGCGAGGGCGGCCACAGCCACCGGCGCATCATCCACGCTGCCGATGCGACCGGCGCAGCCATCTTCAATACCCTGCTCGAGCGCACACGCCAGCGCCGCAACGTGGAACTGCTCGAGCAGCGGGTCGCCGTGGATCTGATCACCGAACGCAAACTGGGTCGAGACGGCCAGCGCTGCCTGGGCGCCTACGTGCTGAACCGGCGCAGCGGCGAGGTGGACACCCATCACGCGCGCTTCGTCATCCTCGCCACCGGCGGTGCGGCCAAGGTCTACCTCTATACCAGCAACCCGGACGGTGCCTGCGGCGACGGCATCGCCATGGCCTGGCGCGCCGGCTGCCGGGTCGGCAACCTGGAATTCAATCAGTTCCACCCCACCTGCCTCTATCATCCCCAGGCCAAGAGCTTCCTGGTTACCGAGGCCCTGCGCGGTGAAGGCGCATTGCTGCGCCTGCCCAACGGCGAACGCTTCATGCCGCGCTTCGACCCCCGCGAGGAACTGGCACCACGGGACATCGTGGCCCGCGCCATCGACCATGAGATGAAGCGCCTGGGCATCGACTGCGTCTACCTGGATATCAGCCACAAGCCGGCGGACTTCGTCAAAAACCACTTCCCGACCGTTTACCAGCGTTGCCTGGAATTCGGCATCGACATCACCCGTCAGGCCATTCCGGTGGTACCCGCGGCCCACTACACCTGTGGCGGCGTGCTCGTCGATCAGGCCGGGCGCAGCGACGTGGCAGGTCTGTACGCCATTGGCGAAACCAGCTTCACCGGCCTGCACGGCGCCAACCGCATGGCCAGCAATTCATTGCTCGAGTGCTTCGTCTATGCACGCTCGGCCGCGGCCGACATCGTCGCCAACCTGGACCAGGTGGCGATGCCCGCCGACCTGCCCTCCTGGGACGCCAGCCAGGTCACCGACTCGGACGAGGACGTGATCATCGCGCACAACTGGGATGAGCTGCGGCGCTTCATGTGGGATTACGTGGGGATCGTGCGCACCACCAAACGCCTGCAACGCGCCCAGCACCGCGTGCGCCTGCTGCTCGATGAAATCGACGAGTTCTACAGCAACTACAAGGTCAGCCGCGACCTGATCGAGTTGCGTAACCTGGCCCAGGTAGCCGAGCTGATGATCCTGTCGGCCATGGCGCGCAAGGAGTCGCGCGGCCTGCACTACACCCTGGATTACCCGGAGCTGCTAGCCGAGGCGCGTGACACTATTCTGCAACCCGCCAACGCTGACGACTGAATTTCAGGCGCACCCGCAGGCGTCGATGCATGTCCGCCGACATGGCGTCGGCAGGGATGCACAGGCTGTAGGTGAACGGGCGCCCCGGCAGACGGAAGCGCACGATGACCAGCCAGGGCAGCGCCATGCTGTCCGCCTGCAGGGTCACGGGCTGCCACGGCCCGCCGCCGCGCTGCACCTGCCAACCGTCGTCGTCGTGCCGTAAACGGTTGAAAACGGTCGGATGGGTCAGCAACACATGCCTGGGCAATACCCAGGCGGCATGGCAGCCGCACGCCAGCAGGCCGAGCAGGCGCGCCCAGAAGCCAATCTCGACGAGCAGTAACGTCAGCAGCGCCAGGGCCTGGGCGCACAGGTAGATCTCCAGCAACCGCCGTGACGGCCGCCAGTGGCACTCGAAGCGTTTACTTGGGCTGGACACGATCCAGGATCATGCGAACGATGTGACGCAGATCGGCATCCTCCGGCTCGCCACGCTGCATGAACCAGCCGAACATGTCCTGATCCTCGCACTCAAGCAGCTTGCGGTAACGGGCACGATCGTCCTCGTCGAGCGAGGGGTAGACCTCCTGCACGAAAGGCACCAGCAACACGTCCAGTTCCAGCATGCCACGCCGGCTGTGCCAGAAGAGGCGATTGAGTTCAGTGGCGTCGACCATGGCAGTGCTCCTCGGAAAAAGGCCGGCAGTATACCAACAGCGGCCGCTTGCATCAGCGTCGCCAGCCGAAACGCCAGGCGGCGCTTTTGCCTGTAGCTAGACGCTTGCCGCTGCTCTTATCATGGCAGCCTCATTCTTTGCCCACGATTGTCTCGACCATGGCCGACAGCGCTTTCTTTTGCCCGCTCACCCACGAAGGCATCCTTGCCGTGCGCGGCCCCGATGCAGGCAAGTTCCTGCAGGGCCAGATCACCTGCAACATCAACTACCTCGGCACCAGCGGCTCGAGCCTGGGCGCTCGCTGCACGCCAAAGGGCCGTATGCTGTCGAGCTTTCGTATCGTCAGCGTAGCCGACGGGTTTCTCCTGGCCATGAGCCAGGAGCTGCTGGCACCGCAGCTCGCCGAACTGCAGAAATATGCGGTGTTCTCCAAGGCCAAGCTGGGCGATGAAAGCGCCGCCTGGGTTCGCTTCGGCCTGGGTGGCGCGGATGCCGTCCTGCAGGCCCTGGGACTGGATCTCGCCACCCAGGCCGACAGCGTGACCAGTACGGACTCGCTGCTCGCCATTCGCCTCAGCGACGGCCGCGCCGAGTTATGGGCCCCGGCCGAGCAGGCCGAAACCCTGCGCGCACGCCTGAGCGAGCAGCTCGCCGAAGCCAGCCTCAATGACTGGTTGCTCGCACAGATCCGTGCGGGCATTGGCCAGGTGACCGGCACGACCCGCGAGCTGTTCATCCCGCAGATGATCAACCTGCAGGCCGTGGGCGGTGTGAGCTTCAAGAAGGGCTGCTACACCGGCCAGGAAATCGTCGCCCGCATGCAGTACCTGGGCAAGCTCAAGCGCCGCCTGTATCGCCTGCGCATGGCCGCCGAGCAACCGCCCGTGCCTGGTACCGAACTGTTCTCCCCCGTGCACCGCAGCGCGGTGGGCGAAGTGGTGCTGGCCGCCGCGAGTGCCGAGGGTGTCGAGCTGCTGGCGGTCGTGCAGGAAGACGCCGCGCTCGATGGCCGCGTTCACCTGGGCAGCCTCGAAGGTCTACCGCTCGACCTGCTCGAGCTGCCGTACGCGCTGGACAGCAACCGCGAAATCCAGCGCTGACGTACACTGCGTAGCGTCTGCCCTCACTCCGCCAATAACGAGAATTTCATGAGCAAACTCGCCGAAAAAGTCCTGCTGGATCTGACCAGGGCCATCGACCACGATGAACTGGTGCTGCCTACCCTGCCCGAGGTCGCCCTGAAGGTTCGCGAAGCGGCGGAGGATCCCAACGTCGGCATTCCCGAGATGACCAAGGTGATCGGCAACGATGCAGCGCTCACCGCGCGCATCATCAAGGTGGTGAACAGCCCGCTGCTGCGCACCAACCGGGAAATCACCGACCTGCAGATGGCCATCGGCCGCCTGGGCATCAACTACACCTGCAACCTGGCCACCGGCCTGGCCATGGAGCAGATGTTCCAGGCGACCACCGATGTGGTCGACCGCAAGATGCGCGAAGTGTGGACCAAGAGCACCGAGATCGCCGGTATCTGCCACGTGCTGTGCCGCCACTACACCCGCCTGATGCCGGACCAGGCCACCCTCGCCGGCCTGGTGCACCAGATTGGCGTGCTGCCGATTCTCACCTACGCCGAGGAGCACAGCGAGCTGCTGGCCGACTCGATCAGCCTCAACCACGTGATCGAGCAGATCCACCCGATCATCGGCGACAAGATCCTGCGCACCTGGGAATTCCCGGAAATGATCGCCTGCATCCCGAGCCAGTACCTGAACTTCAGCCGCGACGGTGGCAAGGTCGATTATGTGGACATCGTCCAGGTCGCCACACTGCAGAGCCATCTCGGCACCCCGCACCCTTACACCCAGCTGGACTGGGGCCAGATCCCGGCGTTCGCCAAGCTCGGCATCAAGCCGGACCTGGATATCCATGCCGACGAAGATCTGTCGGCGGCCATGGACGCTGCCATGACCATGCTGCAGTGATCGCTGCGGGGCGAGACCTGCCTCGCCCCGCGGTCAACCGGCCTCGCCGCGAAATACCACACGCACCAGCAGCCCATGGGGGCTGGCCTGATGCAGGCTGATATCGGCCCGGTGGGCGCGGCAGATCTCACCGACGATGGCCAGCCCCAGGCCAGCGCCCAGCCCCTGGGCCTGGCGTCGGTAGAAACGCTCGAATACCCGCTCCCGGTCCTCCTCGGGAATGCCCGGCCCATCATCCTCGACCTCCAGCACGCCCGGCTCCTGCACCCGCAGGATGACGTTGCCGCCGGCTTCGGTATAGGCCATGGCGTTGTCGACCAGGTTGCACAACAGCTCGTTGAGCAGCGTCGGCTCGCCGCGAATCCACACCGGCTGCTCGGCCTCCAGCGCCAGGGCGACGCCGCGCGAATGGGCCAGGGGCGCCAACGCCATACCCAGTTCGCGAGCCAGTTGGCTGAGATCCAGGCGTAATGCGCCGCCCTCGGCGATCGCCCGCGCGCCGCTTTCGATCCGCGCCAGTGACAGCAGCTGGTTGGCCAGGTGGGTCAGGCGATCGGCATTGAGGGCGGCGTCTTCCAGCGTCGCGTGCCAGATACGCGGATCCTGATCGCGCAAGCCCAGCTCGACCCGGGCCTTGAGCGCCGCCAGGGGCGTGCGCAGCTCATGGGAGGCATCGGCGATGAACTGCGATTGTCGCTCGAACAGGCCGCGCAGGCGGTCGTTGAACTGATTCAGGGCGTTGACCAGCGGTCGCAGCTCCCTGGGCATGTCCTCGTCCGGCAGTGGCCGCAGGTCGTCGCTGCCGCGTGCGGCGACCGTCCTGCGCAGGCTTTCGAGCGGGCGCAACCCGGCGCTCACCGCCAACCAGACCAGCAGCAGCGCGCTGAGCGACAGCAAGCCCATGCGCCACAGCGTGCCCAACAGCAGGTCGCGGGTCATGCGCTCCCGGGCGCCCTGGGTTTCAGCCACGCGGATCTCGGCGACCCCGCTGTAACCGGGCTCGCTGACCGGCTGCAGAAAGCTCACCACCCGCACCCCCTGGCCGCGGTAGTCGCCGTCGTAGAATTTGGCCAGTGCCGGGTAATCGTTGGTTCGCGGCGTGTCTGGCGGCGCCGCTGGCAGGTCTTCGTAACCCGAAACCAGTTCACCCTTGGGCCCGAGCACCTGGTAGTAGATACGCCCGGCGCTGTCGTAGGCGAAGGTGTCCAGGGCGATATAGGGTACGTTGGCGCTGAGCATGCCCTCGACGGCGTAGAGCCCGTCGGAGATCGCCCGTGCCGATGCCAGCAGGGTGCGGTCATAGGCCGTATCGGCGGCGTGCCGGGCGCTCCAGTAGGCGGTCAGGCTGCTGACCAGAAGGATCACCGTGAACAGCACGGCCAGCCGGCGAATCAGCCGGCCACGCAAACTGCCGGGGCTAACCACCCGTGGCTTCCAGCAGATAACCCAGACCGCGGAAGGTGACGATACGCACCGCACCGCCTTCGAGCTTCTTGCGCAGGCGATGGACGTAGATCTCGATGGAATCGGCGCTCGCCTCCTCGTCCAGGCCGAATACCTGGGAAGCCAGCTGTTCCTTGCTCATGACCCGCCCGGGCCGGGAAATCATCGCCTCGAGCACGGCCTGTTCACGGGAGGTCAGGGCGAGGCTTTCCTCCAGCAGGGTGAAGCGCCGGGTATCCAGGTCATACACCAGGTCGCCACAGCGCAACTGCTGCTCGCCACCGAGCATGCTGCGACGCAGCAAGGCCTTGACCCGCGCCTCCAGCTCGCTCAGTTCGAAGGGTTTGGCCAGGTAGTCGTCGGCGCCCAGGTTGAGGCCGTGCACGCGGTCCTTGACCTCGCCGCGGGCCGTGAGCATCAGCACCGGCACCGTCTTGCCACGGGCGCGCAAACGGGCCAGGACCTCGAAGCCGTCCATGCGTGGCAGGCCGACATCCAGAATCGCCAGGGCGTACTCCTCGCTGCCGAGGGCGAGATCTGCCGCCACGCCATCATGCAGAACATCCACCGTCCAACCCGCGCTCTTGAGCGCCTGGGTGACGCTTGCCGCCAATTGCGGATGATCCTCGACCAGCAGAATTCGCACTGCAACCTCCAACCGAACCATGGACTTGACCGCCATGTGTGGCGAGAGTTTACCGCTAGCGCGAGGAGTTGGCAGTTACGGCGTGCAACGAAGGCACATATGCAACAACTTGCCCCATTGAAAGGTTGATGAAAGGTTGCACTTCTAGGATCGCTCCAGGGCGGCTCGATCCGCTCACAAAACGATCTGCGCCGTGCCGTGCGATCGTGAAAACAATAACAACAATGGAGTTACCCCACATGCCAACAGCCATGCGCCAGGCCATCCCGCCGTTGAGCTTGCTCAGCCTCGCACTGCCAACCGCGCTGCTCGCCCCAATGGCTCACGCTGCTTTCGTCGAAGACAGCTCTGCCAGCCTGACCACCACCAATATCTACCTGAACCGTGATTTCCGCGAAGGCACTGGCCAGAACAAACGCGAAGAATGGGGTCAGGGTTTCCTGCTGGACCTGCGCTCCGGCTTCACCGAAGGCACCGTCGGTTTTGGCGTCGATGCGATGGGCATGCTGGGCGTCAAGCTGGATTCCGGCGGCGGCCGCACCGGTACCGACCTGTTGCCGGTTCAGGACGACGGCGGCACGCCGGATGAGTTCTCCCGTCTGGGCCTGACCGCCAAGCTCAAGGTGTCCGAAACCGAGTTGCGCTACGGCTCCCACATTCCCGAGCTGCCGGTGATCAAGGCCAGCGACAGCCGCCTGCTGCCGCAGGTATTCGAAGGCGGCCTGCTGACCTCGTCCGAACTGGACGGCCTGACCTTCACCGGTGGTCGCCTGGACAAGGTCATCGACCGTGCCTCGACCAACTCCGAAGACCTCGTGCTCAACAGCAAGAACGGCCGTTATGCCGGCGGCATCACCGCCGACCATCTCGACCTGGCGGGTCTCGATTATGCGTTCAGCAAAAACGTGACGGGGCGGTATTACTTCGCCGACCTCGACGATATCTATCGCCAGCATTTCTTCGGGCTGCAGACCAAGCACCCCCTGGGCGCCGGCGTACTCTCCAGCGACCTGCGCCTGACCATCAGTAACGACAGCGGGGCCTCGAAGGCCGGCAAGATCGACAACCGCGCCCTGAACGGCATGGTCAGTTACGCCATCAGCAGCCACAAGTTCGGCCTCGGCTATCAGGACATAAGCGGCGACACCGGCTTCGCCTACATCGATGGCAGCGATCCGTTCCTGGTCAACTTCGTGCAGATCAACGACTTTGCCAACGCCGACGAACGTTCCTGGCAAGCCCGCTACGACTTCGACTTCGCCAAGGTCGGCGTTCCTGGCCTGAGCTTCATGACCCGCTACATCAGCGGTGACGACGCCAAGATCAGCGGCAGCAACCAGACCGGCGGCGAGTGGGAGCGCGACATCGAACTCAAGTACGTGGTGCAGAGCGGCGCGCTGAAAGATCTCTACGTGCGCTTGCGCAATGCCAGCTTCCGCTCCGATTTCGCTCGCGATGCCGATGAAAACCGCATCATCGTTGGCTACTCGCTGCCAATTTGGTAACTCACAATAAAAACTCTGAGGACCCGTCCCATGAAAAAAACCTTTACCCGTATAGCCCTGACAGCCGCCTGCATGGCCTTCGCAGGCCCGTTGCTGGCCGACGAGCCCCGTCGTCCGGAATGCATCGCGCCGGCGGCCCCCGGCGGCGGCTTCGACCTGACCTGCAAGCTGGCGCAGAGCGCGCTGGTGGAAAGCAAGCTGCTCAAATCACCGATGCGTGTGACCTACATGCCTGGCGGCGTCGGTGCGGTGGCCTACAACGCGGTGGTCGCCCAGCGTCCGTCCGAAGCGGGCACCATCACCGCCTTCTCCAGCGGCTCGCTGCTCAACCTGGCCCAGGGCAAGTTCGGCCGTTTCGACGAGAACGCCGTGAAGTGGCTGGCCGGCGTCGGCACCAGCTATGGCGCCCTGGCGGTACGCAAGGACTCGCCGTTCAAGACCCTCGACGATCTGGTCAAGGCGCTGAAAGACAACCCGGGCAAAGTGGTGATCGGCTCCGGCGGCACCGTTGGCAGCCAGGACTGGATGCAGACCGCGCTGATCGCCCGCGCTGCCGGCATCGACCCACGGGAACTGCGTTACGTGGCAATGGAAGGGGGTGGCGAGCTGGCCACCGCCCTGCTCGGTGGCCACATCCAGGTAGCCAGTACCGATATCTCCGACTCGGTGCCACACATCGAAAGCGGTGACATGCGCATTCTCGCGGTGTTCTCCGAAGAGCGCCTGCCGGGTGACGTGGTCGCCAGCATTCCGACCGCCAAGGAGCAGGGCTTCGATGTGGTCTGGCCGGTGATCCGCGGCTTCTACCTCGGCCCGAAGGTCAGCGACGAAGCCTACACCTGGTGGAAGAATTCCTTCGACCAGCTGCTGGCCTCCGAAGACTTCGCCAAGCTGCGTGAAGATCGCGAGCTCTATCCGTTCGCCATGACCGGTGACGAGCTGGACGCCTACGTCAAGAAGCAGGTCGCGCAATACAAGGAACTGGCCCAGGAATTCGGCCTGATCCAGCAGTAACACCCGCTCCGCATCCTTTACCCCGTCATCCTCTGGGCACCGCCCAGGGGGTGCCTTCGCCATGCAAAAAAGAGGATTTCCTCAATGTCACAACGCATTTTCGGCGTCGTGCTGCTGCTCGCCTGTGTCGCGCTGGGCATCGTCGCCTGGGGCTATCACGCGCCCTTCTCCTATGAGCCGGTGGGCCCCCGTGCCTATCCGATGCTGCTGCTGATCCTCATGGGCCTGGGCGCCATCTACCTGCTGATCAAGAAACCTTCCGGCAGCACGGCGCACAGCGACGAGCCGCCTCTGGATCGTCACGTGATCGGCAAGGTGGTCGGCTGCGTGGTGATCCTCACCATCTACGCCGCCCTGTTCGAACCCCTGGGTTTCGTGCCGGCCAGCCTGATTTTCGGCATCGCCATGGCGCGCCTGTACGAAGGTACCTGGGTCGCCAGCGTGATTTCCGGCGTGGTACTGGCCATCGGTCTATACCTGCTGTTCGACAAAATCCTCGACGTACCGCTGCCGCTCGGCATCCTGTCCTCCCTGGAGATCTGATCCGTGGATACTTTTAGCTACCTGGGTCAGGGCTTCGGCGTCGCCCTGAGCCCCTACAACCTGTTCACCGCCCTGTGCGGCACCCTGATCGGCACCATCGTCGGCCTGCTGCCGGGCCTCGGCCCGATCAACGGCGTGGCCCTGCTGATCCCGATCGCCTTCGCCCTCGGCCTGCCACCGGAAACCGCGCTGATCCTGCTCGCCGCCGTGTACCTGGGCTGCGAATACGGCGGTCGTATTTCCTCGATCCTGCTGAACATCCCCGGCGAAGCCTCGGCGGTGATGACCACCCTGGACGGCTACCCGCTGGCGCGCCAGGGCAAGGCCGGTGTGGCCCTGTCGATCTCCGCCTGGAGCTCGTTCGTCGGTGGCCTGATGGCGACCTGTGGGGTGGTGATCTTCGCCCCGCTGCTGGCCAAGTGGGCAGTGGCCTTCGGCCCGGCCGAATACTTCGTGCTGATGGTGTTCGCCATCGTCTGCCTGGCAGGCATGGCCGGCAACAAACCAATGAAGACCGCCATCGCGGCCTGTATTGGCTTGTTCCTGTCGTGCGTCGGTATCGATTCGAACAGCGGCGTGTACCGCTTCACCTTCGGCAGCCTGGGCCTGGCCGATGGCATCCAGTTCGTGGTGCTGGTACTGGGTCTATTCTCGGTCAGCGAGATTCTGGTGCTGCTCGAGCGTACCCACCACGGTCAGAAGGCCATCGAAGCCAAGGGCCGCATGCTGTTCAACCTCAAGGAAGGCCTGTCGGTGCTGGCCACCAACCTGCGCAGCGGCGCGGTCGGTTTCGGCCTGGGCATCCTGCCCGGCGCAGGCGCGACCCTGGCCAGTGCGGTGGCGTACATGAGCGAAAAGCGCCTGGCCCACAAGGACAACAAGTTCGGCAACGGTGACCTGCGCGGCCTGGCGGCCCCGGAAACCGCCAACAGCGCCTCGGCCTGCGGCTCCATGGTGCCGATGCTGACCCTCGGCGTTCCCGGCTCAGGCACCACCGCGGTGATGCTCGGCGCCCTGACGCTGTACAACATCACCCCGGGCCCGCTCCTGTTCCAGAACCAGCCGGATATCGTCTGGGGCCTGATCGCCTCGCTGTTCGTGGCCAACGTCATGCTCATCGTGATGAACGTGCCGATGATCAAGATCTTCACCAAGATCCTCGCCGTGCCGTACTGGGCACT
>Ga0209370_1003259_pt1 | contig 10584 bp, 11 predicted proteins | sample AgamicAtPrz_FD_187164 | JGI IMG/M metagenome (GOLD analysis project Ga0209370, IMG submission 187164) | Agave microbial communities from Guanajuato, Mexico - At.P.rz (SPAdes) (version 2) | ecosystem: Host-associated > Plants > Phyllosphere > Phylloplane/Leaf | place: Guanajuato, Mexico... | reverse complement strand
CGAGACTGTCATACTTCAGCTCGTCGTGCAGTTTGTGCAGAAGTTCCACGCGGATGATTTTACCGTAGGCACCTTCTCCACCCAGTTGGGCGGGCCAATCGAAACAGTGGGTCTCCAGCAGCACCCGCCCGCCGTTGATGTCGTTGGGGTCCAGAGAGGGGCGCACGCCGAGGTTGGCCACGCCCTGCAGCGGCTTGTCCGTCAGCCCATGCACCAGCACGGCAAAAATGCCGCTGGCGGCAGGCTTCCAGTGGTCGAAGCGCAGATTCAGCGTGCGAAAGCCGTCCTCGGCTCCGCTTTGGGATTCGGCCAGCTTGCGGCCCAGCTTGCGACCGTGCACCACATGGCCGGAGATGCGATAGGGGTGGCCCAGCAGCTTGGCGGCCTGCAGCATGTCGCCGGCGGCCAGTGCCTCGCGCACGGCCGTGCTGGAGACGCGCAGGCCATGGACTTCATAGCTGTTCATGCGGGCCACATCAAAGCCCAGGGCCTGACCGGCGTTGTCCAGCATGGCGTAATCACCGGCGCGCCTGGCGCCGAAGCGGAAGTCGTCGCCCACCAGCACGTATTTGGCGCCCAGGCCCGAGATCAGCACATCCTGAATGAAGTCTTCGGGGCTCTGGCTGGCCAGGGCCTGATTGAAGGGCAGGATCACGACCTGATCGACGCCGCAGACCTCGAGCTGGCTGAGCTTGTCGCGCAGCGTGCCCACGCGGGCCGGGGCCATCTCAGGCTTGCCCAGCTTCTTGGCAAAGTAGTCGCGTGGGTGCGGCTCGAAGGTCATGGCGCAGCTGGGGATGCCGCGCTGGGCTGCCTCGGCCTTGAGCAGGCCCAGCATGGCTTGATGTCCCCGGTGTACACCATCAAAATTGCCGATTGTCACGGCGCAGGCCGGGGCCAGGCCGGGATGATTGATACCGCGGAAAATCTTCATGGACTGCTTCGTTCTTTATAGCAACTGGCGCCGATGCATGCGACACAAGCCGTCAATTTGACATAGTTTCAGAGTATATTGCTTCAAATCAGGCAGCTGTGCAGGCTGCATGAGTGTGCTCAAAAGCGCCAAGACGCTTGTCCGTTTTCCGTGGTCGATGTTTGACTGTATGGAGGCTGGTTGTGAAAGTCTTGAAGCTGACAGCCCAGGGGCTGCCGCAGTCCTGGGTAACGCTGGAGCAGGCGGCGCTGCATTACGCAGCAGAAGAGGTGCGCTGGGAAGCCGGTGTCGAAATCGCCTGCTTTCGTGGTGGCCACAATGCGGTGACCGGCAAGCAGTCAGTCATTCACATCAACTCCATCATCGGCACCAAGGGCATGCCGAACATCAACCCGCACGAGTTGCTGCCGGGGCTGACGAACGGCAAACTTTTTGCACGCGACCGCTGTGTCTGCGCCTATTGCGGGCGGCAATTCCACGAGGGCGATCTCACTCGCGAGCACATTGTCCCCGTGAGCACCGGCGGACAGCACAGCTGGATGAATCTGGTCACGGCCTGCCGCGCCTGCAACCACCGCAAGGGGGCCAGAACGCCGGAGCAGGCCCGCATGCCGCTGCTCTACACGCCCTACACGCCCACGCTGTGGGAGGATTTCATCCTGAGAAACCGCCGCATTCTGGCCGACCAGATGGAGTTTCTCGTAGCCCATGTGCCGCGTGGATCGCGCTGGCGCAGCTGAAAAGGCATGAAAAAAGCCCCGGGCTGGAACGCGCGGGGCTGTGAAGAGAGGACGCAGGCAGGAGATCAGGCGGTGGTGGCGACGGCTTTTTGCCAAGCCTCGTAGAGATCTTCGCCCGTATCGCGCACGCGCTGGCCAATCAGTACCATCTCGCGCTGGTCTTCAGGCTTGGCCAGTTCCGCATAGCCGCGCGCGGCCGACAGGTCGTAGGGCTCGCCGTCTTCGTTGGAGTAGGCGAAGTACACCTGCTTCACGCCGGCCAGCAGCATGGCCGTATAGCACATGGAGCAGGGGTAGCCGCTGGCATACATGACGGCTCCCGACAGATCGGTGCTGCCCTGGGCCTTGGCGCCTATGCGCAAAGCCTGCATCTCGGCGTGGGCCGAAGGGTCGCAAAGCTCATCCACCTGGTTGACGGCGCGGGCCAGCACCTGGCCGTCCCTGACCAGCACGGCGCCGAAGGGCCAGGTCGCGGATTCGCGGCCCTTGACATTGCCCATGGCCAGGCGGATGGATTCAAGCAGGTATTTGCCGCTGTCGTTTTCGTTGTTCATAGAGTTGTTCTCCTTGGTAAAAATCAGCTGCCGCGGTAGGTGTTGAAGAACCACGGCGAGCACAGCATGGGCACGTGGTAGTGCTGGGCTGCGTCGAAGATGGAAAAGCGCACCAGCACTTCTTCCGACAGCGCCGTGGGCTCCTTGAAATGCTCGCCCGTGTAAAAGCGCAGCTCGAAGTCCCCGGTGCGGGCCGCGGCGGCGGGCAGCATGGGGGCGTCGGTGCGGCCGTCGGCATTGGTGCGGGTGCTGTTCAGGCGCTGCGCCGGGGTCTGCGCCACGTCGTAGAGTTCCACCCGCATGCCGGCGATGGGACGTCCGTTGGTGAGGTTGAGTACATGGGTGCTGATGCCTGCCATGGTGGTCTTTCGATGGGTTGCGATAGAGCGCGGGTATGGCGGCTCAGCTGCCGCGCGAATAGGTGTAGCTCCAGGGGCCGAACTGAATGGGCAGGTGGATGCGCTCTGCCGTGTTCACGATCTGGAAGCGCACCGGCACCTTGGACAGAAAGGCCGGGCGCGACAGCCTGGCGCCCTTGGCCGCAAAGTACTCGTCCACGTGCAGCAGCATTTCGTAGCGGCCGTTGCGGTAGCTGTCGTCGATCAAAAGCGGTTCGTCGGCGCGGCCGTTGGCATTCACGACAAAGCTGCGTATCGGCACATAGGTCTCGCCGTCGAAGCGCGAGAAGTCGATGCGCAAGCCAGTGGCCGCAGAACCATGGAAGGTGTCCACGGCATGCATGGTCAGGCGCGGGCTGACGCCATGCAGCACGATGGGGCCGGTGGCCTGGGCGGGCGCTACCGGGGCCTTGTCGGCGGCCAGCGCGCCGTGTGTGCCCGTCAGGGCCGAGGCGCCGAGCGCCAGGCCCGAGAGTGCGAACTGCCGGCGCGACGGCGTTGATGTGTGGGTGGAATGCATGCGGGATGACTCCTTCAGGCGTTCTTGCGGCGCTGGATGCGGGCGACGAAGGCGATGGCGAGAACCGCTGCCAGCGCTTCCACGATGGCCACCAGGTACAGGCCCGGAGCGACCTTGCCGGTAGAGGCCTTGATCACGCCCATCAGATAAGGGGCGCCGAAGCCGGCCAGATTGGCCACCGAGTTGATCAGCGCCACGCCCACGGCGGCTGCGCCGCCGCTGAGCAGCATATTGGGCATCTGCCAGAAGACGGGAATCGCACTCATGGTGCCCACCAGTGCCAGGACCATGGCTGTCAGCGCCACGATCACGGGGATGCTGTCCATGCCCATGGTGACGGCCAGGGCCAGCATGCCCGCGGCGCCCAGCAGGACAGAGCCCGCAAAGTGCCAGCGCACCTCGCCGCGGTGGTCCGAATGGCGACCGTTGATGATCATGCCGGCCGCGCCGAGGAGATAGGCGGCACCGGCGATCCAGCCCACCTGCATGGGCGAGGTGAAGCCCGCTTCGCGAATCACGGTGGGAATCCAGAAGGTCAACGTGGAGTTGGCGCACAGCAGGCAGAAGAACACCGCGATCAGCAGCCACACCATGGGGTTGCCGAACAGGGTGCGCCAGTCGCTGTGGCGTTCGCCCTGGGCCTTCTGGTCGATCTCGAGCTGCTGGCGCACGACGGCGCGGTCCGTATCGGTGAGCCATTTGGCTTCCTCGGGACGATCGGTCATGTAGAAGTAGGCAAAGATGCCGGCCAGCACCGAGGGGATGCCTTCGATGATGAACAGCCATTGCCAGCCGTGCATGCCGTGCGCGCCTGCCGCCCAGGTCATGATGCCGCCGGCCAGCGGGCCGCCGATGACGCCGGCGATGGCCGAGGCCGACATGAAGGTGCCGAAGGCCTTGGCGCGGCGCTTGGACGGGTACCAGTAGGTCAGGTAGAGGATGATGCCGGGGTAGAAGCCGGCCTCGAACACGCCCATCAGAAAGCGCAGGATGTAGAACTGGGTCGGTGTCGTCACCCAGGCCTGGAGGATGCAGATCAGGCCCCAGCCTATGGTGATGCGCATCACCGTCTTCTTGGCGCCTATCTTCTGCAGCAGCATGTTGGACGGCACTTCGAACAGGAAGTAGCCGATGAAGAAGATGCCGGCACCCAGGCCGTAGACGGCTTCGCTGAACTTCAGGTCGTCGAGCATCTGCAGCTTGGCGAAGCCGATGTTGACGCGGTCCAGCCAGGCCAGCACCCACAGCACCCCCAGAAAGGGCAGCAGGCGCCAGGAAATCTTGGAATAGGTGGCGTCGACCTGATCGACGGAAGCAGCGGTGCCGCTGATCGGCACATGATGAGCACTCATGGCAAGTCCTTGTCTCGGAAATTTGTTGTTGGGTTTGCGGACACTTGCATGGTCGCGACTTGTGGCGATATGCGAAACTAAGCGCCTGCTATGAGCCGCATAGCAAAATGCATATCTCTAGGGAAAACACGTGTCTCGCAGCGAAGAACCGTTCGATACCTATTTGCTGCGCGTGCTGTGCACCTTGATCAGCGAGAAAAGCGTGTCGCGCGCGGCAATACGCCTCAATCAGTCACAGCCGGCCATCAGCGCGGCGCTGCGGCGCTTGCGGGCCATCTTCAACGACCCGCTGCTGGTGCGGGACAAGAACCGCATGGTGCCGACGGCGCGCGCGCTTCAGGCGGTGGAGCAGGCACGTGCGGCGCTGGGGCTGATCGACGGTCTGCTGAGCGTCGGCAAGGAATTTGTGGCCGAGACCACCCAACTGCGCTTCACCATCGCCATGCCCGACTATCTGGCACCGCCCTTCATGGCGCGCGTGGTCCAGCTCATGCGTGCGCAGGCGCCGGGCGCGAGACTGGTCCTGCTGCCGCTGGGCCAGAACTTCGACTACGAGCAGGCCCTGCAAAGCGGCGAGGTGGATATCGTCATCGGCAACTGGCCGAGTCCACCCGAGCATTTGCACATGTCCACGCTGCTCGAGGACGAGGTGGTCTGCCTGCTCGACGAGAAGCATCCTCTGGCGCAGCCGGGCCGATTGACGGCCGAGCACTATCTGCAGGCCGCGCATGTGGTGTTCACGCCTTACTCGCCCGATCAGCGTGGCGTGGTGGAGAGCAGTCTGGGCACCATGCGTGTGAGCCGTGACGGCCGCGTGCAATGCTCGCATTTCTCGATGGCGCCGGACCTGCTGGTGGGCACCGACCTGCTGCTGACCACCAGCCGCCATTTCGCGGCCTACCACGCAAGGCGGTTGCCGCTGGCCATGGTGCCTCTGCCCATGGGCAACCGCGTCATGCGCTTCTACCAGCTCTGGCATTCGTCCCGGCACCGGGATGCCTCCCACATCTGGCTGCGCGCTCTGCTGAATCAGGCCTCGCAGGTGCTGACGACAACGACGTAGCCGGCTGCTATACGGGCTATAACAAGCCAGCACTGTGAGGCGGCAAACGCGCTTCCTACACTGGCCTCATGACCAGCACCACTACCTCCTCCATCCCCACGCTCGACGAGCTCAACACCATGACGCAGGCGGCCTTTGCGGCCGCGCTCGGCGAGGTTTTCGAATACGCCCCCTGGGTGGCCGAGGCGGCCGCGCAGCAGCGCCCCTTTGCCAGCCTGGACGCACTGCACCAGGCCATGCTGGCCGCCGTGCATGGCAGCCCGCGCGAGCAGACCCTGCGCTTTCTCTGTGGCCACCCCGAGCTGTCGGTCAGCGCCGTGCGCTCCGGCACGCTGACCGTTGACTCCCAGCAGGAGCAGCAAAGCGCGGGCCTGGGGGATCTGGCGCAGGAGCAGGGAGAGCGCCTGGCCGAGCTGAACCAGGCCTATCGCACGCGCCATGGCTTTCCCTTCATCGCCTGCGTGCGCCACTACACGCGCGCCGGCCTGTTTGCCGAGCTGGCCTCGCGTGTCGAGCGCGGCACCGAGCAGGAGTTTGCCGAAGCCCTGCGCCAGATTGGCTTCATCAGCCGTCTGCGCCTGTCGCAACGCGTGAGTAGTGCCAGCAGCCTGCAGGCAGCCTGAGCCCCTATCGCCGCCCAAGCCCCGCAATGCGGGGCTTTTCTTATGCTGGATGGCGGGTTGGCACCATATGTTGGGGTTTGCTGCCCATGTGCAGCAGATGCCGCATGGACCGTGCTGGCGCAGGCTAGGCCGCCTACTGCCGCAGTGGGAGTTCTCTGCGCTGGCTGAAATCCCCGCATGCTTGTGATTGAATTCGGGTTTAGACCTCATTTCTCGTTTTCATGATCGTCAGAGATCGCCCGTCGGGCTTCAAGCTGCTGTGGATTGTCCGGGGCTCGGTGCTGCAACGCATCAAAGGCGTGCTCGCCGTCAATATCGTGCTGGCCATCATCGTCACCGTTGCGCATGGCACGCTGTTTCACACCAAGATTCCCATTACGCCGATTCCGTTCACCCTGATCGGTCTGCCGCTGGCGATTTTTCTGGGCTTTCGCAACAACACCGCGTATGCGCGCTACTGGGAGGGGCGCAAGCTCTGGGGCGAGATCGTGATCTATGCACGCACGCTGGCGCGCCAGTGCCTGAGCCTGATCGAACTCGATCACCCCGTGGACCCGCGCCAGCGGGCCAACGATGTACGGGTGCGCATGGTGCACCGGGCCGTGGCTTTTTCTCATGTGCTGCGGGCCCAGCTGCGCGGCCTCAAGGACGATGTGGCAGCCCAGCAGTGGCTGACCCATGCCGAGTGGCAGCGCCTGCAGCTGCTGCCACTGAATCAGCGCACCGATGCGCTGATGCTGGCCATGGGCCAGGATCTGGGGCAGTGCGTGCGCGACAGACGCATAGATCCCTGCCTGGCCGTGGAGCTGGACCGCACGCTTAACGGCTTCACGACGGCCGCAGCCTCTTGCGAGCGCATCCGCAACACGCCGATTCCGTTTTCCTACACCTTGCTGCTGCACCGCACGGCCCATCTGTACTGCTTTTTGCTGCCGTTCGGTCTGGTGGACATCACGGGCTTCATGACGCCGTTTGTCGTGGCCATCGTGGCCTATACCTTCTACGGTCTCGATGTGCTGGGTGACGAGCTGGAAGAGCCGTTCGGCATGGAAAGCAACGATCTGGCGCTGGACAGCATCTGCCGCAGCATAGAGATCAGCCTCAGTCAGTCGCTGGGTGATCCCCAGGTGCCGGCACCGCTCAAGCCGGTGGACTATCTGCTGACCTGAGACTCTCCGCAATGCAAGGCCCTGAACTCATCATTCAGGGCTTTGTTCTTGATGGCGCCTAGACCGTGGCGCGATCCTCGTCCACGGCCTTTTGCCAGGCCTGGTACAGGTCCTCGCCGGCATCGCGCACGCGGTGGCCGATGACGGGCAGTTCGCGCCGGCTTTCGGGGCGGGCCAGCTCCTCATAGCCGCGGGCGGCCGACAGGTCGTAGGGCTCGCCGTCTTCGTTGGAGTAGGCGAAGTAGACCTGCTTCACGCCGGCCAGCAGCATGGCGGTGTGACACATGGAGCAGGGATAGCCGCTGGCATACATGACAGCGCCAGACAGATCCGTGCTGCCCAGGGCCTTGGCGGCAATACGCAGTGCCTGCATCTCGGCGTGGGCCGTGGGATCGCACAGATCATCGACCTGGTTGACGGCGCGCGCCAGGATCTTGCCGTCACGCACCAGCACGGCACCGAAGGGCCAGGTCGCGGATTCGCGGCCCTTGACATTGCCCATGGCCAGGCGGATGGACTCCAGCAGATACTGTTCGCTGTCTTGCTTGCTCATGCATGTCTCCTTGATTCTTGTGAGTGGCGCAAGAATCATAGGAAGAGCGATAGGGTCCATAGTGCATGCAGGAAGCAAAACAGCACGCCGAAGCGTGCTGTTGACTTTTAGTTTTGAGTTGAATGCAGTTGCCGTAATTTTGATGAATGTTGATGCAGGCTTTCAGGCAAAGACGCCAGCGCTGTCCTGCATATGGGCCGATACAGTGCCCAGGTGCTGCAAGGTGTCGCCGCCCGTCATCTCCATCTGGGTCAAGCGCTTGAAATAGTGGCTGCCCACATATTCGTCCGTCACACCGATGCCGCCATGCAGCTGCACGGCCTGCTGGCCCACATAGCGCATGGACTGACCCAGCTGCACCTTGGCGCGAGCGATGGCGACATGGCGCTCCTCGGCAGGCGCCACCAGCTTGAGCGTGCCGTAGTAGCTCATGGAGCGTGCCAGCTCCAGCTGCATCTTCATGTCGGCCACGCGGTGGCGCAGGGCCTGGAAGCTGGAGATCACCACGCCGAACTGCTTGCGCTGGTTCATGTACTCGGTGGTGAGCTTGAGCGTCTGCTCCATCACGCCCACACCTTCGGCGCACAGCGCGGCATTGGCCACATCCTGTGCCAGGGTGAGGGCTGCCACGCCGTTGGTGGTGATCAGGGTGGCAGATGCACCATGGCAGACCAGGTCGGCCGCGCGCCCTTCGTCCTGGGTGGCATAGGGTTTGCTGCTCACGCCCTCGCGGCCGTTCTCGACGAGGAAGAGCGCAATCTTGCCGTCGAGCAGTGCCGGCACGATGAAGGCGTCGGCCTGGTCGCCTGCAGGAACAATGTTTTTCGTAGCATCTACCGTATAGCCATCGCCGGATTTAGAGGCTTTTGCGGCGCAAACATCAATCTGGTAGCGCGCCTTGCGCTCCTGCGATGCGAGCACCACCAGTTTTTCACCGCTGGCGATACGGGGCAGCCAAGCTTGCTTGACGGCTTCGTCACCAAACTGACCGAGCAGGGCGGAGGCCACGAAAGCCTGGGTCAGCGGCTCCATCACCAGACCGCGGCCCAGCTCCTCCATGACCACCATCACATCGACTGCACCCTGGCCCAGGCCGCCATATTGCTCGGGCACCGTGAGGGCCGTCAGGCCCAGTTCGGCCAGCTCGTTCCAGACCTCGCGCGAGAAGCCGCCCTGCTTGGCAATGCTCTGGCGGCGCTCGAAGGTATAGCCCTTGTCCACCCAGCGGGCCACGGCATCGCGCAGTTGCTGCTGGTCGTCGGAAAAATCGAAATCCATATTTGTCTCCTGCTGCCGAAGCGAGTGCGCTTTGCGCACCATCACATTCAGCGAAGCTCTAGCAAGAACCCCCTCCCGGAGGGGGCACGGGATAGCAGTGCGAGTTCGCGCAAGCGAAATCTCCGCGTTGCCGCCAGTTCCGGATCAGCCCAGCACCGTCTGCGCGACGATGTTTCGCTGCACCTCGTTGGAGCCGCCATAGATGGTGGTCTTGCGCATATTGAAGTAGGTCGCGGCCAGCGGCGCATTGCCCAGCACGTCGCCGGGGAAGTCGCCCTGGTAGCCGGCTTCCATGGCTTCCTGGATATAGGGCAGGGCATAAGGGCCGGCGGCCAGCATCATCAGCTCGGAGTAGCGCTGCTGAATCTCGCTGCCTTTGATCTTGAGCAGGCCGGCGATGTCCAGCGGGTTCTTGCCCGATTTCATGGCCGACAGCACGCGCAGCACCAGCATTTCCAGCGCGATCACATCGATCTCCAGCAAGGCGATCTGATCACGGAAGCGCTGGTCTTCCCAGACCCCTTCGGTCTTGGCGATGCGCTTGAGGCGCTCCAGCTCGCGCTTGGCACGGTTCACATCGGCGATGTTCGTGCGCTCGTGGCTGAGCAGGTGCTTGGCGTAAGTCCAGCCCTTGTTTTCCTCGCCGATCAGCTGGTCGGCAGGCACTTCCACATTGTCGAAAAAGACCTCGTTGACCTCATGCGAGCCGTCCAGCAGCTTGATGGGGCGCACGGTCACGCCGGGCGACTTCATGTCGACCAGCAGGAAGCTGATGCCGGTCTGGGGCTTGCCCTCGTTGCTGGTGCGCACCAGGCAGAAGATCCACTCGCCGTACTGGCCCAGCGTGGTCCAGGTCTTCTGGCCGTTGACGATGTATTTGTCACCCACGCGTTCGGCGCGGGTCTTGACGCTGGCGAGGTCCGAACCCGAGCCCGGTTCGGAATAGCCCTGGCTCCACCAGACTTCGCCGCTGGCGATGCCGGGCAGAAAGCGCCGGTGCTGCTCCGGCGTTCCATAGGCCATGATCACCGGTGCCACCATCACGGGGCCGAAGGGCACGATGCGCGGCGTGCCGGCGAGTGCGCATTCTTCCTCGAACAGATGCTTTTGTACGGCGCTCCAGCCGGGGCCGCCGAATTCCTTGGGCCAGCCGTAGCCGAGCCAGCCTTTTTTGCCCAGAATCTTGGCCCAGCGCTGCATGTCGTCGCGCGTCAGGTGCAGATCGTTGCGCACCTTGTGCGCAATATCCTCGGGCAGATTTGCCCGCACCCAGCTGCGGATCTCTTCGCGAAAAGCCTGTTCTTCAGGGGTGAATGCCAAGTCCATGCGTTGTCTCCTGCAAATGCTGGAGATTTGTAGCACGCACGTTCTTTTTCTGGCTGTCCGGGTTGCGACAAATG
>Ga0209370_1003258_pt1 | contig 10587 bp, 7 predicted proteins | sample AgamicAtPrz_FD_187164 | JGI IMG/M metagenome (GOLD analysis project Ga0209370, IMG submission 187164) | Agave microbial communities from Guanajuato, Mexico - At.P.rz (SPAdes) (version 2) | ecosystem: Host-associated > Plants > Phyllosphere > Phylloplane/Leaf | place: Guanajuato, Mexico... | reverse complement strand
TGGCCTTGGGATCGGTGTCCTTGAGGTTTTCGCCATCGTAGACGCGCATCTTCGAGTAGATGTTGGAGTTCTCCGGCTCCTTGAGGCGCGACAGGGTGGAGAACTGGGCGAGCATCTTCAGGGTGTCCGGCGCGCAGTGGGCGTTGGCCAGGGAGCTGCTGACCAGCAGCTTGTCGTAGATCTTGATCTCGTCGCTGACGCGCAGGCAGTACGGCACCTTGACGATGTAGATACGGTCGATGAACGCCTCGTTGTTCTTGTTGTTGCGGAAGGTGTGCCACTCCGATTCGTTGGAGTGAGCCAGCAGGATGCCGTTGTAGGGAATGGCGCCCAGCCCTTCGGTGCTGTTGTAGTTGCCTTCCTGGGTGGCGGTGAGCAGCGGGTGCAGCACCTTGATCGGCGCCTTGAACATCTCGACGAATTCCATCAGGCCCTGGTTGGCCCGGCATAGCGCGCCCGAGTAGCTGTAGGCGTCGGCATCGTTCTGCGGAAATTCCTCGAGCTTACGGATATCCACCTTGCCGACCAGCGCGGAGATATCTTGGTTGTTCTCGTCGCCCGGCTCGGTCTTGGCGATGGCGATCTGGTTGAGGATCGACGGGTAGAGCTTCACCACCCGGAACTGGCTGATGTCGCCGCCAAATTCGGCCAGGCGTTTGCTGGCCCAGGGCGACATGATACTGCCCAGATAACGGCGGGAAATGCCGTAATCCTCTTCGAGAATGGCGGCATCTTCGGCGGCATTGAACAGCCCAAGGGGCGATTCGAAGACCGGTGAGCCCTTGATGGCGTAGAAGGGCACCTTCTCCATCAGTTGCTTGAGCTTTTCGGCCAGGGAAGATTTACCGCCGCCGACTGGGCCGAGCAGATAAAGAATCTGCTTCTTCTCTTCCAGGCCCTGGGCGGCGTGACGGAAGTAGGAAACGATCTGCTCGATGCATTCCTCCATGCCATGGAAGTCGGCAAAGGCGGGATAACGGCGGATCACCTTATTGGAGAAGATGCGCGACATCCGCGGGTTATGGGAGGTATCGAGCAGCTCCGGTTCGCCGATGGCCATCAGCAAGCGCTCGGACGCGCTGGCGTAGGCGCTACGATCCTGCTTGCACAGTTCGAGGTACTCCTGCAGCGAGTACTCCTCCTGGCGCGTCGCCTCGAATCGTTGTTGGAAGTGACTGAAAATGCTCATGACTTCACCTCGCTCGATGCTGGGAGCCGGCCGGGATCGGTCGAGCGGGTGCATGCAGACTCGGCGCTTGCGCGACCGAGGTTGAATCCCCCAAACACCTCCTTGGCCAGTCAGAGCCTCATGGTCGGCTGTCCGTTGCGTGGCAGGTCGAGGACAGCCGCCTTGCGTCTCTCGCGCAAGGCGTATCGGCTGCCTTCTCCTGCCTGACCCTGTGCTGCGTGGCTCTGGCTGGCTGCTGAAGGTGAGTACCGATGGCCCGTTCGGCCGGTTGGCCGGCTACCTGAATTGGGATGGCCTAGAACAAGGATAGTTGGTAATCGGCAAGATCAAGGCGCAATTACCAGGTCAGACGCCATTGCGGCGCCAGAGAGACGGGCAAACCCAGCATTGGCGGGGCTTGGCTGGCGAAAAAAATTATCCGCGGGCGTCGTGGTGACGGGAGCGAGCCGGTTCTATTCCGGCTGGCTGGTTTCGGTGTCCTGCGGGTAGGTGGCGCGCCACAGTTCGAAGCCGCCGTCGAGGCTGTAGACCTCCGAGAAACCCTGGCCAACCAGATAGGCTGCGGCACCCTGGCTGGAGTTGCCGTGGTAGCAGGTGACGATCAGCGGCGCGTCGAGATCGGCCTTGGCGATGAAGTCGGCCAGTGAATAGTTGTCCAGGTGCTGGGAGTCGCTGATATGGCCGGCTGCGAAACTTTGTGGGTCGCGGATGTCGACGACTACTGCGCCTTTGTCGCGCAGTGCCTGGGCCTGTTCGGGGGCGATGCGTTTGAACTCGCTCATGCTGCTTCCTCGCTACAGTCGCAGCGATGGTACTCGCCGCTGTCGATATTCATCAGGGTCATGCTGCCGCCCCACACGCAGCCCGAATCCAGGGCGAACACGCCGGGCTCGTCGCAGTGGCCTTCCAGGGCTGCCCAATGGCCGAAGATGATCTTCTGGTCACGGGTCTTGCGCTGCTTATGGCTGAACCAGGGCAGGTAGCCGGCCGGTGCGGTGTCCAGGCCTTCCTTGCTCTTCAGGTCCAGGGTGCCGTCGGCCTTGCAGAAGCGCATGCGGGTGAAATAGTTGGTGATCACCCGCAGCCGGGCGATGCCGTGCAGCTCCTTGTCCCAGCGCGCCGGCTCGTTGCCGTACATGCCGTCTAGGAACATCGGGTACAGGGCATCGTCGCGCAGGGCGTTCTCGACTTCGGCGGCGCGGCGCAACGCCTTGGCCATATTCCACTGCGGCGGTATGCCGGCGTGTACCAGGGCGGTGTCGCGCTGTTCGTCGTAATGCAGCAGCTTCTGCTGACGCAGCCATTGCAGCAGCTCGTCGCGATCCGGCGCTTCGAGAATCTCGCGCAGGGTGTCGCCCCGCTTGAGGCGCTCGATATTGCGCGCGGCTGCGAGCAGGTGCAGGTCGTGATTGCCCAGCACGCAGACCAGCGCCTCGCGCATGCCGTAGAGAAAGCGCAGGGTTTCCAGAGAGGCCGGGCCGCGGTTGACCAGATCGCCGACCAGCCACAGCCGGTCATGAGCCGGGTCGAAGGCCACGCGTTCGAGCAGGCACTGCAGCGGCTTCAGGCAGCCCTGCAGGTCGCCGACGGCATAGGTAGCCATTAGGGTCTACCCCCGTTTCGTCGTGAGCCGCGTTGCTGCGAAAAATTGCACCAGGTAAGGCGTGAGGCGCAGGTAATGGTCGCTCCCTTGCCAAGCCTCGCAATGCGGCATGGTGCAATTTTTCGCGCAACCCGAAGGGCCGGGCCACTTTTTGCGCGATGCTGCGTTATTCGTCGTTCATTTGGAATAACCAAACTTCTCTCCTCATGCCTCGCCTCGCGCAAAAAATGGCTCCGGCGCGGCCACGAACGAAGCGGGGGTAGACCCTTAGTGCAGGGCGCCTGGCACGGCAAGACGGAAGGGGGCGATCGGTGCATCGAAGCGCTGGCCGTCGTCAGCCACCATCTGGTAGCTGCCCTGCATGGTGCCGACTTTGGTAGCCATCAGCGTGCCGCTGCTGTAGCGATGACTTTCGCCGGGAGCGATCAGCGGTTGTTCGCCGATCACGCCGGCGCCGCGTACTTCCTGAACCTGGCCGTTGCCGTCGGTGATGATCCAGTGGCGTGTCAGCAGCTTGGCCGGCAGCTCGCCGGCGTTGTGGATGGTCACGTCGTAGGCGAAGGCGAAACGGTTCTGCTCGGGTTGCGACTGTTCCGGCAGGTAGCGGGTGACGATGTTGACGTCGATCTGATAGCGAGGGTCGGACATGGGCATTCGATCAATCAGGTGGGCGAAGGCGCGGTTTGCAGCGCCAGCTGGTCGGCCAGGCGCACGAAGGCCGCCAGATCAAGCTGCTCGGGGCGCAGGCTGCCGTCGACGCCAGCCGCTTCGATCTCGCTGGCCGGCAGCAGCGCCTTGAGGGTATTGCGCAGGGTCTTGCGGCGCTGGTTGAACGCCTCGCGCACCACGCGCTCGAGCAGGCGATGATCCTTGGCTGGGTGCGGTAGCACCTGGTGCGGCACCAGGCGCACGATGGCCGAGTCGACCTTCGGCGGCGGGTTGAAGGCCCCGGGGCCGACGTTGAACAGGTGCTCCACCTGGCAGTGGTACTGCACCATGATCGACAGCCGCCCCCAGTCGCCGCCGCCCGGGCCTGCGGCCAGGCGCTCGACCACTTCCTTCTGCAGCATGAAGTGCATGTCACGGATCAGGTGGGCGTTGTCCAGGAGGTGGAAAATCAGCGGTGTAGAGATGTTGTAGGGCAGGTTGCCGACCACCCGCAGGCTGTTGGGCGCGGCCTGCAGGCTGGAGAAATCGAACTTCAGGGCGTCGCCCTGGTTCAGGCGAAAGCGCGGCTGTTCGGCGAACTTGGCCTGCAGGATTGGAATCAGGTCCAGGTCCAGCTCGATCACGTCGAGTTGTGCGCCACTGTTGAGCAGGCCTTCGGTCAGTGCGCCCTGGCCCGGGCCGATCTCCAGCAGGTGCTCGCCTTCGCGGGCGTGAATGGCGCGCAGGATACGGTGAATCACCCCGGCGTCATGGAGGAAGTTCTGGCCGAAACGCTTGCGCGCGCGGTGTTGGTAAGGCTCGGACATCTGAAAAGCAGCTCCAGGCTTCAAGCTGCATGCATCAAGCAAGCGCGTAAAGCGGTCAGGCGAAAACGCGCAGTTTAGCAGGGAACACCCCTGCAGCGGCGCCGCTCTCGACAGTCGACTCAGGGCGTAATGCGGCTGCCCGCCATTTCATAGGCGGTTTCCAGGGCGACCTGCAGGCTGCCGCAGTCGATACGCCCGGTGCCGGCAAGGTCCAAGGCGGTGCCATGGTCGACCGAGGTGCGGATGATCGGCAGGCCGAGGGTCACGTTCACCGCCGCGCCAAAGCCTTTGTACTTGAGCACCGGCAGGCCCTGGTCGTGGTACATGGCGAGCACCGCGTCGCAATGCTCCAGATGCTTGGGGGTGAACAGCGTATCGGCGGGCAGCGGGCCGATCAGCTCCATGCCTTCGCCGCGAAGCTGCTCGAGCGCGGGCTCGATGACGTCGATCTCCTCGCGCCCCAGATGGCCGCCTTCGCCGGCATGAGGATTGAGGCCGCAGACCAGGATGCGCGGCCTGGCGATGCCGAACTTGCCCTGCAGGTCGGCGTGCAGGATACGGGTCACTCGCTGCAGGCGCTCGGTGGTGATGGCATCGGCCACGTCCTTGAGTGGCAGGTGGGTGGTGACCAGTGCGACCCGCAGGCCGCGGGTCGCCAGCATCATCACCACCTGGGGGGTGCCGGTCAGGTCGGCGAGAAATTCGGTATGCCCGGAAAAGGCAATGCCAGCCTCGTTGATGATGCCCTTATGCACCGGCGCGGTGATCAGCCCAGCAAAGCTGCCGTCCACACAGCCCTCGGCAGCACGCGTCAGGGTCTGCAGCACATAGGCGGCGTTGGCTTTGCTCAGCTGGCCAGTAATCACCGGCTCGCTCAGCTGCGTATCCCACACGTACAGGCTGCCGGCTGGCGCGGGTCGTGTCGGCCAAGCATCAGGGGCGGTCTCGATCAGCTCGATCTGCAGCCCCAGCTGCGCCGCGCGAGCTTGCAGCAATGCGTGACTGGCGACGCAGATAAGTGCATGGGTCTGCTGCTCGCGGGCAAGCAGCAGGCACAGATCCGGGCCGATACCGGCGGGTTCTCCGGGAGTGAGGGCGAAGCGCAGACAGTTGGTCATGATCCGGTCTCGAGGGCAGGCTGCGTAATTTTAGCTCAGCCAGAAATGAAAAAGCCCGGCGCTGGGCCGGGCTTCGAGTGGCATCAGGCTGGCTTACAGCTTGATCTCCACATAAGCTTCGTCGCGGATCTGACGCAGCCAGGTCTGCAGCTCTTCGTCGTATTTGCGGTTGCGAAGCAGGTTCAGGGCCTGCTGCTCACGCATCTGCTCGCTGCTGTCGGTGGCGCGGCGACCCATCACCTGCAGCACGTGCCAGCCGAACTGGCTCTTGAAGGGCTTGGATACTTCCCCGCTGGCGGTGTTGTTCATCACCTCGCGGAATTCGGGTACCAAGGCGTTCGGGTCGATCCAGTTGAGGCTGCCGCCGTTGAGCGCAGAGCCCGGGTCTTCGGAGAAGTTCTTCGCCAGTTCGGCGAAGTCTTCCCCAGCCTGAATGCGCTGGTACAGACGCTCGGCCAATACCTTGGCCTCGGCGTCGGTACGGATTTCGCTCGGCTTGATCAGGATATGGCGCACGTTCACTTCGTCACGTACGGCTGCGGCCTCACCGCCGCGCTTCTCCAGCACCTTGAGGATGATGAAACCACCGGGAGTGCGGATCGGCTCGGTAACGTCGCCCACGCTCATGGCGCTGATCATGCTGTCGAACGGCGGGGGCAGCTGAGCCGCCTTGCGCCAGCCCATGTCACCGCCGTCCAGCGCGGTATCGCTGGCCGAGTTGGCGATTGCCAGCTTGGCGAAGTCACCCCCCTGACGGGCCTGCTGGTAGATGTCCTGGGCGCGGCGCTCGGCGGCTTGCAGAGCGTCGGAGGAAGCGTCTTCCTGAATCGGGATGACGATATTGGCCAGGTGGAACTCTTCGGACAGCTGCATCTTGCCCAGGTCGGAGGCAAGGAAGTTCTTCACTTCCTGCTCGGTGACCTGGATGCGCTCGGCTACGCGGCGCTGGCGCACGCGGCTGATGATCATCTCGCGGGAGATCTGGTCGCGGGCATCATTGAAGGACAGGCCGTCCTTCGCCAGGGCGTCGCGGAACTGATCCATGGTCATGCCGTTACGCTGGGCAACGGTGGCCATGGCCTGGTTGAGTTCTTCGTCGCTGATGCGGATGCCGGAGCGCTCACCCATCTGCAGCTGGATGTTCTCCAGAATCAGGCGATCCAGCACCTGCTGGGTCAGCACGTTGGCCGGCGGAACCTCACCACCGCGTTTGGCGATGGTGCGTTGCACTTCCTGTACCCGGGCGTCCAGCTGGGTTTGCATGATCACGTCGTTATCGACGATCGCCACCACGCGATTGAGAGGCTGTACATCGGCGTGCGCCGCAGTACCCAGAAACATCGCGCCCAACAGCAGCGGGCGCATGTACTCAGTGAGCTTGTTCTTCACGTTCACGATAACCTTGAATGCCTTGGTCGAGGAATGTCTCAACGTTGTTGCCAGTCACGCCACCCAGGCCCTTGAGGACGATCTGCAGGAAGATGCCGCTGTCGGACTGGTCGTTACGCGACGGATTGAGGCTGACCTCGTCGTAATCGATCCAGTAGCGGTTGATCACGCGCAGCTTCCAGCAGCAGCTGTCGTATTCGAAGCCACCAAAGGCTTCCAGGGTACGGTTACGACCGTAGTCGTACTGCCAACGCGAGATCAGGCTCCACTGCGGGCCGATTGGCCAGATGACCGAGAAATCATGCTGGCTGATCTTGTAGTAGTCCTTGATGAAAGTATCGGTACCCTCTGTGCCATAGTCGCTGCCGTAGCTCCAGCGACCGGTGCTCTGGTCGTAGTTGAGGGTGTCGTTACGATAGCGATAACCGGCATTGACGATCTTGCGGGGGTTGTCGGCCGGCTGGTAGTGCAACATGGCGCTGCCGGAGCGGGTACGGCGGGTATCCGGATCCCAGTTGAAGTCCGAGGTGAAGCGCCAGTCCTGGTTGTAGCGGTACATGTATTCCAGGGCGTAGGGCGAAACCGAAGAGGTGGCTTCATCGCGGTCACGGTAATTAATGCCCGGCATCTGAACCTTGCGGTCTTCAAAGTAGAAAGCCTGGCCGATGCTGAAGCGCTGGCGCTCGAAACCGTCAGGCTCGATCCAGCGGCTGGTCACACCGAGCGAGATCTTGTTTTCGTCGCCGATACGATCCTTGCCAGTGAAGCGGTTTTCACGCCAAAGCGACGCATAGCTGAAGGTGCTTTCAGTGGTGTCGAAAACCGGGATGTCGGTCTGGTCTTCTTCCGGTACATAGAGGTAGAACAAGCGCGGTTCAAGGGTCTGGCGGGCTTCGCGACCGAATAGAGAGGTCTGACGGTCGAAGTACAGTCCGCTGTCGACGCTGAACACGCCGACACCACGATTCTGGCTATTACTGTACCGCTCGCCGGCCAGCAAGGTGTCTTTGCCGCGCTGATCGATATCCAGGTCGTAGTTTGTTTGCAGGTACTTGATCTGCGGCTTGACGTAGCCCCAGCTCCAGTCCAGCGGCAGGCTCACACCCGGCTCGACATGCATGCGAGTGCCGTTGGCGCGTGCCAGGCCCTGTACGTTGTAATCGTTCCAGCGTGCTTCGGGATTGCCGTTCTTATCAATGTAGAAGCCATTGCGCAGGTCACGATCGAAGCGAACCAGCTCGGTGCCGTAGGTGAAATTCAGGCCACCCGGCTCGAACGGCAGCTTGCCGTCCAGGGTGATTTGCGGCAGACGATCATAGGGCGTCACATCGGTGATGGTGGCCAGCTCGTAGGCGTGGGCATTGAGTTTTGCCGTGTAGCTGTCGCCGCGCCAGGTCAGGGTGCCGCGCTGGTTGACGTAGCTGGAGGTTTCGATACCTAGATCGGTCCTCAGATCCTGGAAGTAGTAAGGGTCGCTGATATCGGTGTAGTCGACCTCGGCCAGCAGGCGTTGATCAAGGCCCTGCTTGTGCTGCCAGCTGTACATCCAGCGCTGGTCCTTGTAACCCGACTGCAGCTTGCGCTCGTCTTCCTGGTCGTCCAGGTAGGCGCCGCCGACCTGGCCTTCGCTGTTGCGGGTCAGATAGCGGTATTCGCCTTCCATCAGCAGGCCGCGTTTGGCCATGTAGGTCGGATACAGGGTGGCGTCGAAGTTCGGTGCAAGGTTGAAGTAGTACGGGGTCTGCAGGGTCAGGCCGTTGCTGCTTGAGCTGCCAATACTCGGCGGCAGGAAACCTGACTGGCGACGGTCATCGATCGGGAAGTAGATGTACGGCGTGTAGAACACCGGAACATCCTTGACCCGCAGGGTGACGTTGGTCGCGGTACCGAAGCCGGTGGCCGGGTTCAGGGTGATATTGTTGCCCTTCAGGTACCAGGCGTTGCTGCCCGGTTCGCAGCTGGTGTAGGTGCCGTCCTTGAGGCGGATGATCGCGGTTTCTTCGCGTTTGGCGTAGGCCGCGCTGCCACGTACGTGTTGAGCGTGCATCACGTACTCGGCGTTGTCGATGCGCGCTTCGCCGTTATCCAGTTGCAGCTCGCCACGATCACCAACGACGAGGGCGCCCTGGTCGCGTAAGCGGACATTGCCGACCAGCTCGCCGCGATTTTCGGCCTGGTGCAGGCTGGCTTCGTCGGCCTCGACCTGCATGCCGGCCTGGCGTACCACTACATCACCGGCGAGGGTCGCGACCTGCTCCTCCTGCTGATAACGCGAAGCCTTGGCCGAGACGAACATCGGCGCTTCGCTCATCGGCGTCTTGTCGTTCATGCCCGGACGGGGTGGCTCGATGTAGGCGCCGGAACAGGCCGGGCCGATCTCCGCCAACTGGGCGCTGGTCAGCTTCTCGCGCGGTACCCAGTCCAGGTGGCTGTAGTCGGCGCTGCGCGAGGCGAGGGCGCGGCCACCTGCTTCGGTCACTTGCGTCGGAGCGGCCTTGGTATCAGGCTTGGCGGCCACGCTCGCCGCAGTACCACCACTGCTCACCGCGTTGGCGCTGTGGTCCGGGCGGCTCGGCACGTTGGCGTTGCTGGTTTTCGGTGCACAGGCCCAACCGCCGGTTGGCGATGCCTGGCAGTCGAATTGTTCGGCAGCGGTGGCGAATGGGCTGGCGAAGGGCTGCAGGGCCAACAGGCCACCCGTTACCAGAAGCGGGAATTTCTTGCGAAAAGCGGGGTATTTTACTGCCATCTTGTTTTCCGGGCTTCCTGTGCGCTTTTGGCCCAGGGGCCGCACGCCTCTCGATGGGCTGAAAAAGATGCTGGATAATAAAGCATGACCCGCGCAACGGCTAGCGCCGTCGGAGACCCTTGCAATGCCTGATCACGATGTACGTTTACAACGCCTGAAGCAATGGCTAGCGCCACAACTGCAGGCCCTGTTCGCTGCCAATGACTGGGGCGAGGTGCCGGATGCGGTGCTGCAGCCGGCCAGCAGCGACGCCAGTTTTCGTCGTTATTTCCGCTGGCAGGCGGGCGAGCGCAGCCTGATCGTGATGGACGCGCCGCCGCCCCAGGAGAACTGCCGGCCATTCGTCGAGGTGGCCAAGCTGCTGGCTCGCGCCGATCTGAACGTGCCGCAGATCCATGCGGCGGATCTCGAGCAGGGCTTTCTGCTGCTCAGCGATCTGGGCCGTCAGACCTACCTGGACGTGATCGACAGCGACAATGCCGACCAGCTGTTCACGCCAGCCATCGATGCCTTGCTGGCCTATCAGCAACTGCCCATGGGCGCCGGTCTGCCGCATTACGACGACGCCCTGCTGCGCCGCGAGCTGCAATTGTTTCCGGATTGGTACGTGGCCCGCGAACTCGGCCTGACCCTCGATGCCGAGCAGCAGGCCGCCTGGCAACGCATCTGCAGCCTGTTGATCGACAGCGCCCTGGCCCAGCCCAAGGTGCTGGTGCACCGCGACTACATGCCGCGCAACCTGATGCTCAGCGAGCCCAACCCCGGCGTGCTGGATTTCCAGGATGCCGTCTACGGCCCGGTCACTTACGACATCACCAGCCTGTTCAAGGATGCTTTCCTCAGTTGGCCAGAGGCACGTGTGCAGGGCTGGCTGAAAGGTTACTGGCACAAGGCGCGTGAGGCTGGCGTTCCCGTTCAGGAAGATATCGCCGACTTCCTGCGCGCCAGCGACCTGATGGGCGTGCAGCGCCACCTCAAGGTGATCGGCATCTTCGCGCGCATCTGCCACCGCGACGGCAAGCCCCGTTACCTGGCCGACGTGCCACGTTTCTTTGCCTATATAG
>Ga0209370_1003257_pt1 | contig 10588 bp, 11 predicted proteins | sample AgamicAtPrz_FD_187164 | JGI IMG/M metagenome (GOLD analysis project Ga0209370, IMG submission 187164) | Agave microbial communities from Guanajuato, Mexico - At.P.rz (SPAdes) (version 2) | ecosystem: Host-associated > Plants > Phyllosphere > Phylloplane/Leaf | place: Guanajuato, Mexico... | reverse complement strand
CCATCCTTGGGCAGGTCGGCGGGGGCGAGGTTCTGGGTGATGCGCCGCTGCGGGTAGTTCAAACCGGAGTTGACGATGGCGCTGCGTACCCGGTCCTTGCTCTCTTTGACCGTGATGAAAGAGCGAATAATCAAAAATAACTTCATAGAGAGATGTGCAGCGAACGATTAGGTCAATGCTTGCGAAAGATCAGGGCAGAAGCTTAGCTACTGAGTAATGGCTATGTGGTATCAGCAATGCGACGCTTGGCCATTACAGGAAGATCAGAGAAGCATTTTGATGTTTCTCCTTTGGTTTGCTAGCCAACATATCAAGAGGCAGCTAAACATGAGAACGGAAGTTAAGCTAGGTTTAACACTGGGATTCATTTTATTGAGCGCCTGCGCAAGCAAAGAGCCTGTGAAAAAATTTGCTACGACCACAGATGATTTTGTTAAGTCATTTAATGGTTTCGCCTCGAAAGCCAAGTCCACGTGTCAGTTGAAATATAAATACATGGAATTGGATAAGGGCAAAAACTACAACGGCGATCCAGATGCGGGTGAATTTAAAAAAGAGTGTGATGGCTACGATAGTTCTTATGCAGTGTTGCAAGTGTACTCGAACACGGTCTCAACATATGCCTCATCACTAGGAAAATTAGCAGGACTCAAAAGTGACGTATTCAACGATGAAATTGATAACGTTTCTGGTCAACTGGGAAAATTGAAAGCCTCTGGCGGTGAGACAGTCGATGAAAAAGCAGTTGCTGCTGCTACTAAATTAATAAAGTCGGCTGCTGAGTCTGTAACCGGGGTGATCGTAGACTCAAAAATAAAGAAAGAGCTAAAGAGCAATCATGACGACTTGGTAATCGTTATAGGAGACATGAAGAGATTCGCCAATAAGATATACAGTAAAAATTTACATGTCGCGGATAATTACACGGAATCCGTGCTAGAGCAGCTTAAAAAGTTGTCGTATGTACCAGGAGGTAAAGATCAGTTTACGACGATATTGGCGAGCGGGACCGAAAAAAAGAAAATCGAAGATGCATTAGGAGCGCGGCTTCCTTATAGAATGCTCCAAGCGGAAATGTACAAAGATAAGCTTCTTATAGCGCAGGAAAATAAAGCACTCACTGCATTCATGAACTCGTGTGATGCTTTAGTGAAAGCGCACAAAGATCTTCGGGATGATTTTGGAGAGTTGAGCGATAAGGAAATGCTTGAGAAAATAAAAGAGTTCTATGAAAAAGTAAAAGATGCTCGAGAAAATTTCATTGTGTTGCACTCATAATTAGAGGATCCAGTGATGAGCACCAGAGAAGAAAGTTCAGAGGCAGCAATAGCTCTTGCTGATTCATATTGTGTAAAAGCAGAAAAACTGCGTGTTATGCGACAAGGCATGCCCCATGGTGATAAACGAGATGAGATTTTTCAAACTGAAAAAGAATATCTGAGGCAAGCGGATAGGCTTTATTCGCTAGCCATTATAATCATGGGTAATGAGTCAGACAAAGCGATAAAGGCGATTCATAGTGCGGCAGAACGTATTGTAGAGTTCATTAAAATAGTTAATAACATTGAGCGACTTCTTGCCGCCTCAGCCGCAATTTTGGGGATAGGAGTGGCTATCCAAAGCGGCTCTGCACCGGCAATACTTGCTGCGATTAAAGTTTTTGTTGAGGCAATACGTGACCCTGACAAGGAGGTTGAGGATATAGGCGCAGAAACACTAGCCGAATTGGAACAGGTTAAAAGAGAAAATAGTGTGATGCTCAATCAGGCAGGTGGCTAATCACTTATTATCTCTCTCCTTCCTTAGGTTGGCGAAGGAGAGAGATTAAAACTCCTTGGAGGGCTATAGGTTGTAGTGCTTAGCTGTAGTATTCTAAAAAAAATGTTGGAAATAGGCACTCATGAAAAAGCGTGTGTACTGCTACGTCAGGTTCAGCTCAAAAAAGCAGGAGCTAGGGGACTCAATTGAACGTCAGCAACGCCTCATAGACCGATATCTTGAGGAAAATAACGCAGAAATTGTCGAGAAATTTAGCGATCTGGGAGTATCTGCTTTTCGCGGGAAGAACGTTAAGGCGGGCGCCCTCAGCAAATTTCTTGATCGGGTCAGTGATGGAGAAATCAGTCATGGCGACACTCTTATTGTCGAGTCTCTGGATCGGATCTCTCGTCAAAAAGAATTGAATACACTGAGCATTCTCACAGCAATTCTGAATGCAGGTGTGATTATTTATACCCTTGCTGATGGGCGGATATATAACGCCCGCTCAGAGGATCACGCACAATTGTTGTTTCAGATAGGATTCATAATTAGTCGTGCGTATGATGAAAGCCTAACAAAGCAAAAGCGATCTGTTTCGGCGTGGGCAAAGAAGCACGAAAATGCTCGAACTGGGAAAGCGCTGATGACTAGGAAACTACCATACTGGCTAAAAGTTTCCGAAGATGGAAGATCTATTGAAGTTGTAGAAGAAAGAGCCCGGGAAGTAAAAAAAGCTTTTGAATTGGCTAAGCTTAAGCTTGGCGCCCAGTCTATTGCTGCTAGGCTCAACAAGGAGAAAGCCCAAAAGCGCTGGACGTTGATTGCCGTAAGGCACCTGTTATCATCAAAATCTGTATATGGGAGCTTGGAGCTTTATAAAACTAAGTCTCTCGCAGGCCAGTTGGAGAGTAATCAGGCCTATGAGGAAATTGAAGGGTACTTCCCGGCGGTCATTGGTAAGGAAGAGTACTATGGTGTTCAGGGAAGCATTCAAAAGAATAAGGAAACCTTTGCTGTAAGAGGCAGAACCCCTAAAGGATTTCGTAATGTATTTAAGGGTTTGATAAAGTGCCTCGACTGTGGATCGTTTCTGCATCAGAATTTTCTGAAGCGAAAAGGCAATGAGTATATGTACTTGGTATGCCATAAGAGTTTGGTGGGTGCATGCCTAGCCGGGAAAAAAGTGATCATCCCGTATCGCCACATACTAGAACCTTTCTTACTGTTCTTCATGAATTATGGTGTCGAGAAAATGCTTCCTGCAACGGCAGGAGAGCAGGATATCAAACAGAAGATTACGGCGTTAAAAAATGAAAGAAAAAATAAGCAAGAATCGCTTGATAGATTAGCATCCGAAGTTGAAAAGAATAATGGTGTTTTGCCTAAAACCATTCTAAAGCTAATTGAGAAAATAGAGGGCCAGCTCACAGAGTTGGAGTTTGAGGAAAATAAAGCGTTAGCTAGACTTGATGATCTTGGCAACATGGAAGCGATGAAAGGGGAAATAAGTCGGTCTAAAATTGACGAAATCTTGAGCACCGAAGAAGGGCGCTTAAAATTTAATAGTCTTTTGACGGGGGCAGGCATTGAGGTGTTGGTAAGTCGCAATCATGATGAAGAGTACAGCAGTATGTATATAATGTTTAAGGAAAAAGGATTTTCCGAGAACATTAGGTTTAATAGAAGGGAAGCACTGATTCCGTTGATGGGAGTGTATAACTTCAACAAGCGGACCTACCAAGGTTTTTGCGATGCCGATCATAAATCAATTGACCAAATTGAATATGGTCAGTTTAAGATTGATTGGACGCTCTAGTTCTTCTCGCTAGCATGAAATTCGGTAGTGTAGATGAGGAAATTCGGTCACTAAATTTGACACGAAATGTGAGACAATAAATAAAAAACTACTCACGTTATGCAACCAATGTCTAATTTTTCTCGCAGGCCGGAGCTTTTTGATGAGCACATATACGAAGATCCGGCACTTCAACAACCGCTGCTTCTAAAGTTTTGTAGTCCGGATAGGATCTCTGGTATTGCGAAAACGCTTTCGCGCATTAACTCTACCATTATAGCAGAAATCGATTTGAATGTAGCTAAAGGCGTAGTTACCTACGCTGAAGGAGAGCGCACTAAGATAGATTTTCTGCGAAACCTATCAGTTTTTGAGCAGCTGGAGTTAAAGAGATACATAGATTTTGGTAAAAATACTGAGGGTTCGCTCAAGCGAGCGTGTGATTATAGGTCGCTAAAAAAACAGCTGATCAAACTAGCAAACGAAGAGCGAATAAACTCAGAAGCAGTAAGTCGAAGGGTAGGCGGTTACACAGGAGTAAATTACTGTTCTGATCAGACATTGAATTTCAGAGAAAGGCAGCGAGAGATTAGCCAGAAAACGCTAGAAAAGATATACGTGCGTAAAGTTGGAACAGATCAGGTTGCCACTCTAGCACAAATATCATCTGGCCAAGAGCAGCGAAGATTCAATCAGCTTTTTCATATATCTAAGAACCTACAATCGATGGCAGACGACTTAGGATTTCAAGGATATTTCGTGACGTTTACTGCCCCCGGTAATTATCATCCTAACCCATCTAACGGACGTTGTAGCTATGACCAGCAACGGTTGCGGAGTGCGCACGAATATATACAGGATCGTTGGCGGCTGATTAGAGCGCGCTTATCAAAACTGAAATTGTCATTATCAATCGAGTCTTTCTTCGGCATGCGCTTTGTTGAAGTTCATAAAGATGGTTGCGCTCACTGGCATCTATTAATTTTTACTACAGCCGAAAGATTTGCTATTTTTCAGGGTTTAGCGGATGAATTTTTTCCTGCATTTAGGCAGTGGGACTACAAAGCAGTAGATCGTGAACGAGGCGAGGCAACAAGCTATCTTTTTAAGTATTTAGCAAAAGCCGTAGACAGCTCTAAATTTTATGATGCGCGGCTAGAAAAAAATGCGGGTGATGTCGAAAGGCTCGAAAATGATCAGTCAAGCCTAGCGCATACAGATCGGGTTAATGCTGCATTACGCTCTCAGCGGATACGTCAGTATCAATGCTTCGGTATGAGCAACTCGCTAACCAAGTATCGTGTCATCAATAAGATAGAAGAAAGTTTAAATGACTTTGAGAGTGAGTCAGTGCGTAATACTCTTTCGGCATGTAGGATGTATAACAATGGAAAGGCAGATAAAGAAAGCCGAAACTTAATAGGTTTCAAAAACCTGTTGACTAGACATAGTGATTCATTTGAGCTGCTGAGGGAACCATATCTTAATCGGTTCGGAGAGCCGGTTACAAGAATCACAGGAGTGCTATTTAAGTGCGGCTATGTGTACTATCTTCCTCAGTACGAAATTAGCCAAGATCTGGATGCGCTCATTGGGCTAGAAGAAATGATTTATTTCTCATACCCATGCATGAGTGATGACCGTGAGCTTGATCAGCTAGAGCGTGATACATTTTTTGAGGAATTATCATCTGGCTGTGATCCAGAGTTGGATGAACTATTTAAAGAGCTAGATACGGTTACAGTTATTTATAGTGATCCAAGTTGCCACCCCAGACCAACCGCATCTCAACTGATCGATCGCATCAAACAGCAGCAACCAAAACGTTTCTTTGTCAAATACACTGACATTCGGACAAAAAACGAAACGGGCCCACCACTAAGTGCGTATGAGATCATCGAATTATTGACAACCTGACAAACACTGTAAGCTCCATTGACTTTCGACCGCCTGCTACGCTGGCGAATTCGACCAGCGGAGCGGGCGGTCTACACAGCGGTCTAAGATAGACGTGTCCAAGTTCATCAGAGAAACATGATCAAAAAGCTCAATCTTTGAAGATTCGCGCTCAAAAGGCCATCTTGTTGGGGGTTCCCCCCGTTCCCCCGATCAGCAGGTCAAGACAAGGCAGCCAAAAGCGGCTGCCCTGCCTCGACCTGCTCCGCCTCATTCAAGCCCGCTTGCTCCGGTATCGCCAAACTGCCCGAAGAAGCTCACGATTAAGCCCTTCCAAACCTGTCACCCAATCACTTGGCCACAGCCCCGCAGGACCTGCCGAGACGTGCGGCAGGAGGCGGGTACAGAGTTCCTGAGCAACCACTACTTGCCGCCACCAGTCTTCGATAGGCTTGAACACATCGTCCAAATCAACCGTATGTGCTTCGCCGGATGGATGCAGCGCCAGGCCGCACATGCCGAGCACGAAAACATAAACCTCTTCCTTGGTCTCGAAGGTCTTCTGCCGCCGCTGTGCTAATGACAGCGGACACGGAACGATGCTGACTGCGCCACGCGATTTAAGCGAAACAACATTCGAGCCCGGTTGGTCTACAACACGCACCGCGCGCAACCTTCTAGCGTAAATCTCCTCTAACGCTCTAACACGACACGAAAAGATTGCGATCTCTGTTTTGAGCGGGCTAGGCCATTGCTCAAGCATCACTGGATCCTGCATTAAAATACCACAATACCTGTTCAGGCAGAGCAAGTTCCCTGTTAACAAGAACAACTCTTCCGCGACTGAGTATATGCAAACTCGGCGACCATTAGTTGTTTTTATGTCTACTCCTGGTAACTTATAACGCATACGTCCTCCCCTTGAAAGCGGTCACCATAACTTAGGGCTTATAAATCTAAAAATAAATAATAACTATAGGTGCGAGAATGATTAATCGATGGTTTCTATGTCAATAAAGCAAACATCCCACTCGAAATTAAAAGAACAAAATACGTGATATAATAAGCAAAATAACAACAATAAGGATGCTGCAATGGCTAAAGATCTAAGAGACCACACAACTCCCGATATGTTTGACGCTATATACCCAGTATTGAAACGTGGGCGTAAACCTCTATTCGAGCTGCCCATGTCTGCTGCACAAAGGGCGCGACGGTATCGTGCTAATAAAAAACTGCGCAACGAAACTAAGTAGGAACAAGGCTACTCAGGGTGTGTACTTCGTACCCCCTGACCCTTGCTAGGGTTTCACCCTAGACCCCGGAAAAGCGTGGGGTTCCCCCCACACCCCTGACTATAATAATAAGAAATGGTGTTGTATGAGCGAACAAGAAAACGCACCGCGTGCTAAACAAATACTATTAACTACGCGCATTCATGTAAAACTGAAGAAAGAACTTAAAGTAGAACTTGAGAAAAAAGCGGCTGATAACTTCATGTCGTTGTCACAGTTGCTACTGCAATCTGCGAGGAAGTCAGCGATTACCATTCGGCGTGTAGATGCACCAAAAAACTCGAAAGAGCTGCTGGCAATGACGGCCGCTTACAACAAATTTGGTGCACAACTGAATATGATTGCGAAGCACTGTAATACGTTCAAAGCCGACAGCGACAGCGTAAAAATCCTCACCGCCTTGATCGACATCGAGCGCTCTATTGCCGAACTAAAAGTCGAAATGTTGGGAGAAGCCTAATGGCCCTGCACGGCTTTAGTAGCTACTCAGGCAGTGGCGGAGGTGGCGGTAGTGGGCCGGTCGATTACTTCACTGATGACCGGTATCACGATAAAAAAGAAGGCGTATGGCTGCCTCGCGACCCGCTGCCAGAAGTCGTGGAGGGTGACCCGGCGTTGATGGTGCAGATGATCGATGCGCTCAGCCATAAGCATAAATACACATCCGGCGTACTGTCGTTCACCCATGCTGACACTGAAAAGCTCAAGCTGTCTGGCCTTAGTGAAGCCATTACGGACATTAACGGTCGCCTAAAAGATATGCTGTTTGCCGGTATTGCGCCAGAACACCGACATATCTTGATCGTAAAGCAGAGCCATTTAGATCGACTTGAGCTGCATTACGTGCTGCCCAGACACAACTATGAAGTAGATAGAGCATGGAATCCCGCGCCACCAGGCGAAGCAAAATTCAGGCAAATGGACGCCCTAGTAGATTTTATCAATGTGAAATATGGCCTAGACGATCCTCGTGATCCATTGCGTGCTACATCGACGAAAAAGATCGAATGGGAAACCACTGAAAAAAAATCGACACGCGAAACACTCAATGACTTTTTCAAAGAAGCGGTTATTGAGGGTGCGATTGATAGCCGTGACCAATTGATTGATTTGGCGGAAAGAGCGGGATTTGAAATCACCCGCGTTGGCGATAACTATGTGTCAATGAAACCTCCAGGAGGTGATAAAGCAATAAGATTAAAGGGAGAAATTTATGACAGACAATTCACTAATGCAGCTGAGCTTACAAGCACAAAAGCAAAGGGTGCAGAACGAGCAGCTTATCTCGCAAAATCAGCTGTTGCTGGACGATATAGACAAGCACTACAAGAGCGTCAAAACTTTATCGAAAAACGTTTCGGAAAAATACTCGGCGTTGTTAGAGCTGGAAAAAACTATTCAGAAACACAGGCGTTCAACAGTGCGAAATGCGGCGACATCATCGAATTCCGTAAGGATCGCTCTCTCAGTTTCGCTGATAAGCTTAGCAGTTCATTTACTAATAACAATAATAGGATAATCAAAAATGACGGATTTGGAGATGAGGCTATTGCAGTTATTGCGCGAGCAGAGCGAGTTATCCACAACACTCAACAGTCAGCTACTACAGCAAGTCGAGTCCTTACGGCGGGAGCTAAAATCGCTCAATCAGCACCTGGACGACTTAGAGTCGCGCCTCTGAGATGCCCGTATGGAGCCCCACGCGATGCGCCACTGGCGAGCATCGGCAATGCTGGACTTGCAATCAGTGATGTCGCAGGTGGCATCGCAGGTGCAGATACAGGGGACGCTGATAGTGACCGGATCCTGACAACGAAACGCCAGGAAGCTGTCGAATCAGCGCAGCGGTCTGCGGCACGAGCAAAGCAAGACGTTTTACGCAATCAACGAAAGACTGGTGATGATTTGGGTATGTAAATCATGACCAAAAAATATAAATAAGGAGCGGTAAAATGCAACAGCGTACAGCACTTGAGCAAGATGTAATAGATTTGGCTCGCGAGTCTTTCGATATACTCGAAAAACAGCTGGAGCTTCAAACGCAACTATTGGAAATGTTCAAGATCTTAACAGAGCGTATACTTACTGAGCAACAGGCCCCCGAGCTGGGCCTTATAGAGATAGGCGTAAATAGTAAGCTCATGGCTAGCGGTTATTTAGCTCCCCCTAAAACAGCTGCGAGTGAATCCTTCACACCTTAACGGAAATGGCAAATGCCTCGCATTACGAGGCATTAACTTCACTTACAAAGCCCAGCATTCATCTCGTCGAATCCCGAAGTGCTATAGACATAGCCTACATGTGAATTACGCCCAACAATTCCTTCCGTGGTAACAACTAGCTTTTCGGAGCGTTGAAGTTCATTTGCCAGACGACTGCCGCTGGGCGCTTTTAGCTCAGCGTGCTGCCAGTCTAGAGGCCAGGTCTCAGTGAATGGAGGTCTGTTGTCAATTTTGAACGTTAGATCAAATATTTTGTTACCACCATTCGACAGACCAAGCATGTAAGGCAAAGCATCGATTCTCATAGAGCGCTTACCAGCAAAGCAATCTATTGTGAGTTTTAGCTTACCTTGATGAGGCACGCTGAGCGTGCCAGTAGCAGGTGTTGTGCCTGAGACGAAGCGCCCTTTTGTCCCTGTGCTGGGCTGACTAGCGATCTCCGGCTTCAATCGCAACCAGTTTCCGAAAACTGTCGCTCCCATGCCGCGAACATCTACGCGGCAGCTCTCAGCAGCACTTTTTGCAAGAATGTCACAAAAATCAGCGTGTGCAAGTGTGGGAACCGATATCAGCACTGCGATCACGACGAGAATACTACTATTGTTTCTTTTTTGCATAACCCAAAATCCAATCAGTGAGCGTAGGATTCAACAATCCGTGCGGCATATTTAAGTGCGTGGTACTGATAAATAAGATAAACAGTTATTGGGGTTAAAATTATGCCAACAAGCAAAGCTATCATCCCAATGCTTAGCGGCAGCATGCCGGCCCACAAGACAATATGGATCAGTGAATTGTAATGATCGTAATAAGCACCTGTGGAAATATTTTTTAGTGCATACCCCTCGATCTGGCCCTTTTTCATCCGTCCTACGATTATGACTACATCACCTTCGCGAATACTAACGCCGCCTTCGTATTTGAAAGTCACAGGAGTATTATCTATACGGAAAGCAAACTGATCTGCACTTGTTATGTTGCCGGACACATTTCCCGACAATGCGCCAGTCCTTATACTGCCGGAGGAATGTACACTACTGTGAAGGCCAGATACTTTACCAACAACTTTAACCAAGCCTTTATTGATCTTTTCCATCTCAGTACTTTCCTAATGCGCTCGGATCAGATATTTGTCTCAAATATCACATTGTTGCCAGAGTCAATCAGTACAAGCTTTTGAGGCGCTATAAGGACTGTCCGTTCTTTAACAAGATTTCCACCTATCCGTTCGCGCTGTACTGAATCAACGTAACCAAATACTTCGATTTTCAAGCCGCCGCGCTCGTTCTCAATTTTCCTGGCCAGATCAACATTGTCTACTTTCAGGCGAACATTAGAGCCGCCAACAAATCCTATCCGCAGCTCAGTATTAGTAGTTCTGAAATAGCAGCGCTCTTGATCTGCCCCTTTCATGTTTTGTGCAAACCGCGCTTCATCTTTTGTATATTTCAGCTTATCCGAAAACAAACAGTGGTCAATTTTGAAGCTTTTCTCTTCGAAATTGTACTTGCCCAAACTCAAAGAGACCGAATTGTTCGGAACACTTAAAAACTTCACCAGTCTATTCCCGTTGACTTTCTCTGCTTCACTCTTGGTCTGCGCTAAGATTTTCTCGCTCA
>Ga0209370_1003255_pt1 | contig 10591 bp, 9 predicted proteins | sample AgamicAtPrz_FD_187164 | JGI IMG/M metagenome (GOLD analysis project Ga0209370, IMG submission 187164) | Agave microbial communities from Guanajuato, Mexico - At.P.rz (SPAdes) (version 2) | ecosystem: Host-associated > Plants > Phyllosphere > Phylloplane/Leaf | place: Guanajuato, Mexico... | reverse complement strand
GCCGCGCCCGACGACATCGCCGTCGCGACCGCCGTCGAATTCAGCCGGCAAGCGTATGTGCGCGCGGAACTGAAGGAAGCCGACCGCCAAGTCGCGCAGGGCAACCATGCGGCCGCGATCGATCACCTGGAGAACGTGCTGGGCGAAGATCCGGGCAACCTGAAAGCCGCCCAGATGCTCGAGCAGGTCAAGCGCCGCCAGCAAATGGCGGTCGACCTCGCGCGCGCGCAGCGCATCGGCGGCGAGAAACCGCAGGAGGCGCTCGAGATCGCGCGGCGCATCCTCGCCGAGCAACCGAACCACGCGGGCGCCAAACGCCTGCGCGACACGATGCTGCGCCAGTCGCAGGCCAGCCGCGCGGTGCGCCCGCAACTGTCCGACGCGCTGCGCAAGCCGGTGTCGCTCAATTTCAAGCAGCAGCCGCTGGCCAACATCTTCGACGTGATTTCGCGCGTGTCCGGCGTGAATTTCGTGTTCGACCGCGACGTGGACACCAGTCAGGCCGCGACGCTGCTCGCGGAGCGCACGACCGCCGAAGACGCGATCAACCTGCTGCTGCGTACCAACCAGCTCGAGAAGAAGGTGCTCGACAAGCACACGCTGCTCGTCTACCCGTCGCAGCCTGAGAAGGCCCGCAATTACACGGAGTTCGCGATTCGCACGTTCTTCCTGTCGCATGCGGACGCCAAATCGGTGATGGCCGCGCTGCGCCAGATGGTCAAGCCGAAGGACGTGTACGTGGACGAGCGGGTGAACGCGGTCGTCATGCGCGACACGCCGGAGACGATCCAGGTCGCGGAGCGCGTGGTGATGGGGCTCGACATCCCGCAATCGGAAGTGACGCTCGACGTGCAGGTGCTCGAGGTGAACATGAACGACAGCCTCGATCTCGGCGTCCAGTATCCGGGCAAGATCCAGTTCAACGCGCTCGGCGGCGTGGAAGGCGGTGCGCTGACGCTCGGCGACCTGCTGCGGCTGAATCGCGACCGCGTCGGCGTGTCGAGCGAATCGGGCGGCCTCGCGCTCGCGATCGATCTGCTGCAGAAGCAGGGCAAGACGAAGACGCTCGCCAATCCGAAGATCCGCGTGCGCAACATGGAGAAGGCGAACATCAAGATCGGCGAACGCGTGCCGATCGTCACGACCACCAACGCGAACGGCGTCGTGACCGAATCGGTCAGCTACCAGGACGTGGGCCTGATGCTCAAGGTCGAACCGCGCATCAGCCTGAACGAGGAGGTGAGCGTCAAGGTGAACATGGAGGTCAGCAGCATCCTGTCGAAGGAAACCACGAAGACCGGCCTGGTCGCGTATTCGCTCGGCACGCGCAACGCCGAGACGCTGATGACCGCGAAGAACGGCGAAACGCAGATCCTCGCGGGCCTCGTCAAGCGCAACGAAAGCGACAGCATCGCCGGGCTGCCGGGCGTATCGGGCCTGCCCGTGCTCGGCCGGCTGTTCGGCTCGAACGGCCGCAGCAACGAGCGCTCGGAGATCGTGCTGCTGATCACGCCGCATATCGAGCGCAATCTCGACCTGCCGATGTCGGCGGTGACGACCTTCCTGTCGGGCACCGAGTCGCGCGTGACCACCGAAGCGCTGACGCTCGAGTCCGCGCAGGCCGTGCCGGCGCGCCTGCCGTCGCCGAACGGCCCGGATCTGGACGCGCCGATCGAGCCGTCGCCGCCCGCGGGCAACCGTGCAGCCGCGGAGCGCGACACCGCCGACTCGGCAGAGTCGGCCGGCGCGCAACCGCAGGCGCCCGCGGAGGCCCGGCAGGACGACGCGACGAGCCCTGCAGTCGAGTCCGGCGTGCGCGGCGTGGGAATGATGCGTACGCGTGCCGCGGCCGGGCAGCAGCCGGTTGCCGCCGTCAAGGTGGCCGCGCTCGCCCCGGCCGGCACGGCGGCGAACCGTCGGACGGTAGCGCCGCGAGAGGATGCGCCGCACGCGGCCGCCACGCCGGCGAAGCCTGCCGGCCTGCGCGCGGAAATCGCGATGGCGCGAATCGAGCTGGATCGCGCGAGCGACATCGACGGGGCGTCGCAGCGCGCGCGACCGGCCGCGCTCGAGCATGCCGGCGCACCGGCGCCGGACGCGCAGGCGAGCGCCGCCGCTGCGCCTGCGCGCGGCGAGCACCGGGTCGCTACCGCGGTGCGCTCGCTGATCGCCACGCTGCAGGCGTTCGTCGATCGCTTCGTGGGCGGGCCCGAACCGGCCGCGCCGCTGTACGCCGACGCGCCGATGCTGCTGTCCCGCACGCGGGGCTTCGCATGAGCGTCCGTCGACGTGCCCGTGCGCGCGGCTTTACGCTGATCGAGCTGATGGTGGCGATGTCGCTGCTGGCGTTGCTCGCGACCGTCGCGCTGCCGTTGACGGATCTGGTCAAGCGGCGCGCGGACGAGGCCGAGCTGCGCCGTACGCTGGTCGTGATCCGCTCGGCACTCGATGCATACAAGGAGGCGGCGAGCGACGGGCGGATCGAGCGCAGCGTCGACGCGAGCGGCTACCCGGCCGACCTGCGCGTGCTCGTCGACGGCGTCGTCGACAAGAAGTCGACGGACGGTGCGCGACTGTATTTCCTGCGCAAGATTCCCGCCGATCCGATGTGCGAATGCGACGGCAAGGCGCCCGAAGACACGTGGGAAACGCGCAGCTACGCGAGCGATCCCGATTCGTTTTCTTCCGGTGAGGACGTGTTCGACATCCGCTCGACCAACCGCAAGGAGGGCCTCAATGGCGTCCCGTACAACCAGTGGTAGTCGTGTGCGCCGCGCCGCCGGCTTTACGCTGATCGAGTTGCTCGTCGTGATGGCGATCATCGCGGCGCTCACCGCGTTCGTCGCGCCCGGCTACCTGAAGCAGAGCGACCGCGCGAAGGAAACGGTGCTGCGTCACAACCTGAACACGCTGCGCCAGTCGATCGACGACTATCGGGCGGATCACAGCCGCGATCCCGCCACGCTCGATGCGCTGGTCGAGCAGCGCTACCTGCGCGAGCTGCCGCTCGATCCGGTCACCGGCAAGCGCGGCTCGTGGCGGCCGCAGGCCGGCGAGACGGGTGGCATCGCGGACGTGAAGAGCGGGGCGAAAGGGCGTGCGCTCGACGGGAGCGACTATGCGACGTGGTGATCGGCGATGCGGCTTGCGCAGACAGCGCGGCATCGCGTATCTCGGCGTGCTGATGCTGGTCGCGGCGCTCGGGCTCGGCATGACGCAGGCGGCGCGGATCTGGACGACGGTGCAGCAGCGCGACCGCGAGGCGCAGCTCCTGTTCGTCGGCGACCAGTTTCGCGCGGCGATCGCAAGCTACTACAATGCGGCGGGAGGCGGCCGCTATCCGGCGTCGCTCGACGCGCTGCTCGAGGATCGTCGCGGGCTGCCGACGGTGCGTCACCTGCGGCGCCTGTACGCCGATCCGCTGACCGGGTCGACGCAGTGGGGGCTCGTGAAGGCGCCGGACGGCGGCATCATGGGCGTGTTCAGCGAGGCGCCCGGGCAACCGCTGAAGCGCCAGGGTTTCCCGGCGCGATACGACGCGTTCGGCGACAGCGGCGCGTACAGCGAATGGACTTTTGTTTATCTGCCGCCCGCTCCGGTCGACGCTGCGGCGAACGGGCCGGGAGACGGGGCGGCATACTGAGATCAGGACGAACATGATTGTCGCAATACTTGAAGACATCGTGACCCAGGCAGGCGTCGTGGCCGGCTGGCTCAACAAGGCCGGCTACGACACGGAGGTGCGGCACGACGGCGACGGCTTCATCGAACTGGTGCGCACCCAGCGCGTCGACGTGCTGCTGCTCGACTGGGACGTGCCGGGCAAGTCGGGGATCGAGGTGATGCGCTGGGCGCGCGAATCGTTCGCCGACGCGCTGCCGATCATCATGATGACGCAGCACGACGGCGAGAACGACATCGTGTTCGGTCTGAACAGCGGCGCCGACGATTACCTGATCAAGCCGCTGCGCGAGCGCGAGCTGGTTGCACGCGTGAACGCGCAGGCGCGCAAGTACTATCCCGAGACGCAGCGGGCGAAGGTCGTCGAGGTCGGCAAGTTCGCGCTCGACGTGAGCGCGCACGCCGCGACCGTGGACGGTGCGCCGGTCGAACTGTCTCTGCGCGAGTTCGAGGTCGCGCTGATGCTGTTCGAGAGCGTCGGGCGGATCGTGTCGAAGGACATGATGATCAAGCGCATCTGGGGCGTGGTCGACCGGAAGTACGACGCGACGCTTGCCACCTACGTGAGCAAGCTGCGCTCGAGTCTCGGGCTGCGCGCAAAAAATGGTCTCGTGATCACGACGGTCTACAACTACGGATACCGGCTCGAGCGGGCCTGAGCATCCGGCCGGATAGCGGCCGCTTCGTCTCCCGATCCGGCGACGCGGGGTGGCGCACCGCCTCGGCTCGCTGGCCTTCCGCCGCCGTTCGGCATTGCAACGATGCACGTCGCGACGCTGTCGTGATGCGCGGCGGCGCGCTTCGCGATCCATTCATCCACCTGTTCTTTCTCTGTCATTTTCCACCGGTTCGAACGGCACGTTCGGTCACGCCGGTGCGAGATCGCGCTCGCGCTCGGCGCGCGTGCGGCGCCTGTCGGGCGATCGTTGAGGATCTCTTCACATTTGTTGGGTGGCGGCGACCGGGCCGGAATAATGCCTGTGAACTCGACGGGTTCACGGTTCCGCTGTCCGGGACCGGCAGTGAAGCTCCTTACTTTTCCCCAAGACATTCGATGAAACAGTTCCAGAAACCTTTCGTGCTGCTCGCCCTGATGGCGGCATTCGGTTCGACGTCCGCGTTCGCGGCCGACGGCACGGTGAACTTCCACGGCAAGATCGTCGCGACGACCTGCAAGATCGACAACAGCAATATTCAGGTGCCGCTCGGCGCAATCGGTATCGACCAGCTCGCCGAAGCGGGCCGGGAAAGCCGTCGCGTGCCGTTCCAGATCGCGCTGAGCGAGTGCAATGAGCAGTTGAGCGGCGTGCGTGCGCAGTTCGAAGGGCTGTCGCACGGCGAAGATGCGACGCTGCTCGCGGTCGGCACCGGCAGCAAGGACGACGCGAAAGGCGTCGGTATCCAGTTGATGCACGAAGACGGCAAGCAGATCGGCATCAATACGGAATCCGACACACTCCAGTTGACGCCGGGCAGCAACGTGCTGAACTTCGCCGCGAACTACGTTTCGACGTCGGACCAGACCGAGGCGGGCGAGGCGAACGGTACGGCGTCGTTCACGCTGAACTACCGTTGAGCCGAGGGGGCCAGCCGATGACGCATCGCTTCGTACCCCGCGTGCTTGCCTGCATGCTCGGGCTGTGCATGACTCACGGCGCACTCGCGGGCATCGTGGTGGGCGCGACCCGCGTGATCCTGCAGGAAGACCGGCGCGAGGCCGTCGTGCCCGTGAAGAACACGGACGGCCAGCCGTATGTCGTGCAGGCGTGGATCGACGGCGGGCCCGCGCAGGCCGGCGCGAAAGCGCCGTTCTTCGTTACGCCGCCGCTGTCGCGGCTCGATCCCGGCAAGGAAAACCTGCTGCGCGTGATGCGCGTCAAGCACGCACTGCCGGCCGATCGCGAGTCGATGCTGTGGCTGAACGTGAAGGAAATACCGGTCGCGGCGAAGCAGGAGAACGTGTTGCAGATCGCGATCCAGACGCGGCTCAAGGCGTTCTACCGCCCGCAGGGCCTGACCGGCTCGGCGGCCGATGCACCGGCGGCGCTGACCTGGCGCATCGTGCCGTCGCGCGACGGCGCGATGCTGGCGGTGTTCAATCCGACGCCTTATCACGTCACGTTCGCGAAGATCGACGTCGATGCGGGGGCGACCGAGGATGTCGATCTCGAGACGGCGCCGCCGTTGCAGGCGACGACCTACCCGCTGCGCAACCTCCGTGCGCTGCCGGCGCAGCCGGTCGCGCTGCGGTTCAGCACGATCAACGACTACGGCGCCGTGACGCCGACCGTCACGGTGACGGTGCCGGCCGACGCCACCTGATGCGACGCGGTCGCGCAGCCGCGGCCGACGGGCGCTTCACGATCCGCTTTTACGACCTTTTCATCCTTCAGACCTCACGCGGTGCGCGTTCATCCGGCGCGCGCCGCGCCTTTCGTTCATGACACGACGCCTTCACCTGCTGCGCCGATGCGTGCTCGCGCTCGCCTCGACCCTCGCGATCGGATTGCCGATCGCGGGCGGCGGGTCCGCGCACGCGCAGACGGCATTCAATCCCGCGTTCCTCGCGTTCGGCAACACGCAGGCGGACGTGGACCTCGACGCGTTCGCCGAGGCGAACGTGCTGCTGCCCGGCATCCATCCGGTCGAGGTGGCGGTGAATGGCGAATCGTACGGCCTGAACGACATCCGCTTCGAGCGCGGCGCCCCCGACGAATCGGTACGGCCGTGCCTGAGCGCCGCGCAACTCGATGCGTTCGGCGTGAATCTCGCGGCGTTTCCGCGACTCGCGGATGCACAGGACAATGCGTCCGCTTGCATGAACCTGCGCGACGCGATGCCGGACGCGACCGTCACGGTAGACCCGGATCGCCAGGCGCTGTCGCTGACGGTCCCGCAGGCGAAGATGAAGCGGGTCCCGCGCGGCTCGGTCGATCCGTCGCGCTGGGACAACGGCATCGATGCGATGCGCATCGACTACCGTGTCAACGCCGCGCAGCGGCGCTACGGCGACCTGCCGTCGGGCCACGCGACGGAAGCCTACGGCAGCGTGCGCGCGGGCCTGAACCTCGGCGCGTGGCGCCTGCGCGGCAGCGCGATGGCGAACCGCAACGCGTCCGGTTTGCAGACGCAGTTCTCGAACGCCTATCTCGAACGCGACATCCCCGCGTGGCGCAGCCGCGTGACGCTCGGCGACAGCTTCACGTCCGGCAGCGTGTTCGACAGCGTGGCCTTCCAGGGCGTGCAGCTCGCGTCCGACGACACCATGCAGCCGGACAGCCAGCGCGGCTACGCGCCCGTCGTGCGCGGCATCGCGCAAAGCCACGCGAAGGTCGAGATCCGTCAGAACGGCTATCTGATCTACAACAGCTACGTACCGCCCGGCCCGTTCGAGATCGACGATCTGTATGCGGTCGCGTCGAACGCGGATCTCGAGGTGACGATCATCGAGGCCGACGGGCAGGCGCGCAGCTTCATTCAGTCGTCGGCGAGTATTCCGACCCTGCTGCGCCAGAACGCGTGGTCGTATCGCGCGGCCGCGGGCCGCCTGCGCGCCGATTCCGGCCGGCCGCAGTGGTTCGCGTCGGCGAGCGCCGCCTATGGCTTGCCGGGCGAGACGACGATCTACGGCGGCGCGACCTTCGCGAGCGGCTATGCGGCGCTGGCGGCCGGGGTCGCGCGCAACATGGCGCGCCTGGGCGCGGTGTCGGTCGACGTCACGCATGCGCGCCACCGGAACCACGCGGGGCAGGCGGGGGCCGGCAGCGCCGCGCGCCTGATGTTCGCGAAGGCGTTCGCGGCCACCGGCACCGAGCTGCGCGCCGCGCACCATCATTATTCAGACGGCTATCGCAGCCTGTCCGACGTCGCGGTGCGCTATGCGGCGTCGGTCGACCGGTGGGCGTATCGCGCCGGCAAGCGCAGCCGCAGCGAGCTGAGCGTGTCGCAGAACCTCGGACGCGCGGGCTCGCTGTACGTCAACGCGAGCCGGCGCACGTACCGCGACGGCGCGGGGGAAGACCGGCTGGTGCAGCTCGGCTATTCGGGTAGCGTATCGCGCGTGTCGTACAACGTGAGCGTCAGCCACGAGTCGCGCGCCCGCGGCGCGAGCAGCCGGCAGGTGTCGCTGAACCTGTCGCTTCCGATCGGCGGCGGGCGCACGGCGGCGCCTCGCGCGTACGGCAGCGCGACGCTGATCGCCGGCACTGCCGGCACGGAGCAGCGCGCGGGCGTGTTCGGCACGCTGCTCGCCGACGATAGCCTCAGCTATGGCGTCGACGCCGATCGATCGGCGAACGGCCTCGGCGGCGCCCTGAACCTGAACTATCGGGCGACGGCCGGCCAGTTCTCGGCCACCCACAACCAGGCGCGCGGCGGCTCGCAGACATCGGTCAGTGCCGCGGGCGGCGTGCTCGTGCACGGCGGCGGCGTGACGTTGTCGCAGCCGCTCGGCGAAACCGTCGCGCTCGTGCGCAGCGAGCGCGCGGCCGGCGTCGGCGTGGTGGCGCATGCCGGCGTGCGTACCGACCGCGCGGGTTATGCGGTCGTGCCGCATGTCACGCCGTACCGGCAGAACCGCATCGCATTGCGGACCGCGGAGCTCGATCGCCGGCTCGAGATCCGCAACGCGATCGTGCACGTCGTGCCGACGCGCGGGGCGGTCGTGCTGGCGCCGTTCGAGGTCGAGGCCGGGCGCCTGATGCTCGATCTGGTCGACGACGCGGGCAAGCCGGTGCCGTTCGGCGCGGCCGTGCTGACGGCGAACGGCAAGGCGGTCGGCATGGTCGGCCCGAACGGTCAGGGCTTCGTCACGGGGATCGACCGCGCCGGCGACCTGCTCGTGCGCTGGGGCATGCGTGCGGACGAACGCTGCGCGCTGTCGTACGACATCGGCGAATCGACCGCGCATCGCAATTTTCCCGAACTCGCGGCCGTCTGCTCGCGCGCGCATCCGGCGCTGCGGGCCGACGCCGCGTCAACCTCGTCATCCCGATCATGAAACCCTCGACTTTCCGATTTGCCGCGCGTCTGCGCCGCTGGGCGGCACTCGTCGCGCTGACGCTCGGTACGGCGCCCGCGTTCGCCACGTGCCTGAGCGCGCCCGAAGACTTCAATCCGCTCGAGTTCGGCCCGATCGCGGCCGACAGTGTCGACGCCGGCGGCATCGTCGCGTCGGCGCGTTTCACGCTGACCGTCACCTGCTCGCGCAACGGCCAGAACGTGCCCGAGCCACGCACGTTGCGGTATGCGAGCGAGTTCGGTCCGCTGCCGGGCATGAACCTCTGGGCGAGCAACCTGCCCGGGCTCGCGCTTCGCGTGGCGCGAGATGGCGAGGATCTCGGCGGCCAGACCGACGGGTTGCTCGGCGTGCATCCGGGCGATGGCACGGCGCGCGAGTACGTGATCGACGTGGAACTCGTCAAGACCGGGCCGGTGACGCCCGGCTTCCTGCAGGGGCAGGTGCTGAGCGTCGATGCATCGGCCGCGATTGGCGACCCCGACCACAACGTGGTGCACAAGCACATCACGAGCAGCTATGTGCGCGGTGTCGCCTGCACGGTCAATACCGATTCCAAGCATCTTGTCGTGCCGCTCGGCGCGGTGCCCGCGAACGCTTTCGATGGTCCGGGCTCGACCCGTGCGTCGCGGGAATTCGCGATCAACCTGACCTGCAGCCCGTATGGAGAAGCGCGGCCGACGCCGCTGTCGATCCAGTTGCTCGGCGAGACGGTGCCGGGCACGGCGGACGTGCTGAAGCTGCATGGCGACGCTGCCGCGCAAGGGGTGGGGATCCGCGTGCTGAAGGACGAAGCGCCGGTGGCGTTGAATGCGTGGCACAGCCTCGGCGATGCGACCGTCGGCGCGACCACGTTGCCGTTCACCGCGCAGTACTACCAGTACGGCGAGCGCGTGACGGCGGGTTCGGGCGACGGCGTGATGACATTCCTGATCGAGATGCGTTGACGCCGGCCGGCCACGCGGCGCTCGTCCGCGCGCCGGCCAGCGCCGGACCGGGCGTTTTGAAATCTTTGAGGATGCTTATCCATACCGGAATCGACGTCGATAATTTCATCCACTGTTCCAACACAACACTGCAATGGCAATCGATAAAGGATGAATCATGCATACGGTTTCTCAGACCAGTTTTCGGCAAGCGTCTTCGGATGACGGCCGCTACGATCGCTTTTCCCGCGCACTGCACTGGATCTTCGCGGTCGTGATCCTGTACACGATGGTGGCCGGATTCTCGCTGCACTTCATTACCCAGCCGGACGTCTGGCGTTTCGTGTCGACGCTCAACATGTCGCTCGCGAGCAGCCTGATCGTGCTGTTTCCGCTGCGCTACGTGTGGTCGTTCTTCCGTCGGACGCCGCCCGACATCGCGTCGATTCCTTCGAAGCAGCGGTCGATCGCGCATCTGGTGCACTCGCTGATTTACGCGCTCGTCGCGTTCGTGCTGTTCAGCGGCTTCGTGATGGTGCCGGACGGCTACTGGCTGTTCTGGGCGGTTTACGTGAATACGCCGTTCAGCGCGGGGCCGGTTACCGAGCACTGGTTCGTGCTGCACAAGATCGGCTGCTATCTGCTGGCATTGCTGGTGGTCGCGCACGCGGGCGCCGCGCTCAAGCACCATTTCGTGTCGAAGAACGGCGTGCTGAAGCGCATGCTTTGACGAGGCCGCCGCAGTGAGTCGATGAAAGGGAAGGCGGGCGCGCAGGCGCTTTACTTCCTGGGCCGAAAATGAAAAAAGGCCGGCTAGAAGCCGACCTTTTTAAATACAGATGGTGCCCAGGAGAGGACTCGAACCTCCACGATGTTGCCACCGCTAGGACCTGAACCTAGTGCGTCTACCAATTCCGCCACCTGGGCACGTTTTGCAGTAGCTGCTTGCTGCAAAGAAGCGAAATTA
>Ga0209370_1003250_pt1 | contig 10597 bp, 7 predicted proteins | sample AgamicAtPrz_FD_187164 | JGI IMG/M metagenome (GOLD analysis project Ga0209370, IMG submission 187164) | Agave microbial communities from Guanajuato, Mexico - At.P.rz (SPAdes) (version 2) | ecosystem: Host-associated > Plants > Phyllosphere > Phylloplane/Leaf | place: Guanajuato, Mexico... | reverse complement strand
CGTCGATGCGGATGCGGTCGGTGTGTTCCAGCGCTTCGTCCGGGTGGCGCGGCATGGTGCTGAGTACGTAGTCGCGCAGCTCGGCCAGGCCCATGGCGCGGTTGAGGAAGAAGTCGTGGTACTCGATCTCGGGGTGATAGAGCGCCATCACCGCGTCGAGGTCGCGGTATTTCCAACTGTAGTGATAGCGCAGCACGGTTTCGCGGGTGCGCTCGGTCTGGGCGGAGTCGTCGGGAAGCTCAGGCATGCCGGTTGTATCCAGAAGGCTGCGGCCAGCTTGCCCGACTGCATCGGTCATCTCAAGTCGAGAGGTCGAGCGCATGCGGCGAACCCAACGGACATGAGGAAAACTTGTTTTTAACGTTAGTACGTTGAGTTTGTTTCACCTGCGTCGAGTCTCGACAATGCACGCCATCATTTATGCATTGGAGAGATCGCCATGGCCCTGGCCCACAGCCTCGGATTCCCCCGAATCGGACGTGACCGTGAACTGAAGAAAGCCCAGGAGGCGTTCTGGAGAGGCGAGCTGGACGAAGCCGGCTTGCGCGCCGTGGGCCGCGAGCTGCGGGCGCACCACTGGCAGGTGCAGAAGGACGCTGGCATCGAATTGCTGCCGGTCGGCGATTTCGCCTGGTACGACGGGGTGCTGGCGCACTCGCTGACCTTCGGGGTGATTCCCGAGCGCTTCCGCCCGGCCAGCGGCAAGCCGACCCTGCAGACGCTGTTCGCCATGGCCCGTGGCGTCAGTGGCGATGCCTGCTGCGGCGGTGCCCATGCGCAACCCCTTCATGCACTGGAGCTAACCAAGTGGTTCGATACCAACTATCACTACTTGGTGCCCGAGTTCACCGCTGACCAGCAGTTCACCTTGAGTTGGGAGCAGCTGTTCGAGGAAGTGGCCGAAGCCCATGCCCTCGGTCACAGCGTCAAGCCGGTGGTGATCGGCCCGCTGACCTACCTGTGGCTGGGCAAGCTCAAGGGCGACGCTCAGGGCTTCGACAAACTGGAGCTGCTCGAACGCCTGCTGCCGCTCTACGGGCAGATCTTCCAGCGCCTTGCCGAGCAGGGCGTGGAGTGGGTGCAGATCGATGAGCCGATCCTGGTGCTCGATTTGCCCCAGGACTGGAAGAACGCCTTCGAACGCGCTTACAACAGTCTGCAGCGCGAGCCGCTGAAAAAGCTGATCGCCACCTACTTCGGTGGCCTGGAGGACAACCTCGGCCTGGCCGCCAACCTGCCGGTGGACGGTCTGCACATCGACCTGGTGCGCGCGCCGCAGCAGTACCCGACCATTCTCGACCGCCTGCCGGCCTACAAGGTGCTGTCCCTTGGCGTGGTCAATGGCCGCAACGTATGGCGCTGCGATCTGGAAAAGGCCCTGGCGGTGGTCGGCCATGCCCACAGCCGGCTCGGCGAGCGCCTGTGGATCGCGCCGTCCTGCTCGCTGCTGCACAGCCCGGTTGACCTGGCCCTTGAAGAAGGGCTGGATGCCGAGCTGAAAAGTTGGCTGGCCTTCGCCACCCAGAAGTGCGCCGAAGTGGCGGTGCTGGCGCGGGCCGTCAACCAGCCAGATGCCCCCGAGGTACGCAAGGCGCTGGCCGAAAGCCGCGCCGTGCAGGCCGGCCGGGCGGCGTCGCCACGCATTCACAAACCCCAGGTGCAGGCGCGTCTCGCCGCGGTGAAAGCGGGCGACAGCCAGCGCCGTTCGCCTTTCGCCCAGCGTATCGCCAAGCAGCGCATTGGCCTGGCCCTGCCGCCATTCCCCACCACCACCATCGGCTCCTTTCCGCAGACCTCGGCGATTCGCCTGGCCCGCCAGGCATTCAAGCAGGGCAAGCTGTCGCTGGGCGATTACACCGATGCGATGCACAGCGAGATTCGCCATGCGGTGGAGATTCAGGAACGCCTGGGCCTGGACGTACTGGTACACGGCGAGGCCGAGCGCAACGACATGGTCGAGTACTTCGCCGAGCAACTCGACGGCTACCTGTTCACCCGCTTCGGCTGGGTGCAGAGCTACGGCTCACGCTGCGTCAAACCGGCGATCATCTACGGCGACCTGAGCCGCCCGAAAGCCATGACCGTGGAGTGGATCCGCTATGCCCAGAGCCTCACCGCCAAGGTGATGAAGGGCATGCTGACCGGCCCGGTGACCATGCTGATGTGGTCGTTCCCCCGCGAGGACGTCAGCCGCGAAACGCAGGCCCGCCAGCTGGCCCTGGCATTGCGCGACGAGGTGGTGGACCTGGAAGCGGCCGGTATCAAGGTCATCCAGATCGACGAGGCGGCGTTTCGTGAAGGCCTGCCGCTGCGCCAGGCGGGCTGGCAGGCGTATCTGGACTGGGCCACCGAGGCGTTTCGCCTGTGCGCCAGCGGCGTGCGCGACGAAACCCAGATCCACACCCACATGTGCTACAGCGAGTTCAACGACGTGATCGAGTCCATCGCCGCCATGGATGCCGACGTGATCACCATCGAGACTTCGCGCTCGGACATGGAGCTGCTGGACGCCTTCGAGGCCTTCGAATACCCCAACGAAATCGGCCCGGGCGTCTACGACATCCACTCGCCGCGGGTGCCGGACACTGCCGAGATGGTCAAACTGATGCGCAAGGCGGTGCGCCGTATTCCCGCCGAACGCCTGTGGGTCAACCCGGATTGCGGCCTGAAAACCCGCGGCTGGGCGGAGGCCGAGGCGGCATTGATCAACATGGTCGCGGCGGCGCGGCAGTTGCGCAGAGAGCTGGCTTGAGGTGTTTGTAGCCCGGCGTTGAGCGCAGCGATACCCGGGAGCGATTGCCCTGGGTATCGCTTCGCTCAACCGCAGGCTACGGAGTTGCGGCGTCATCAAGGGGTGTGGCGTCGCGCGCATGGCGCGCTCCCACAAATGCCAGCAGGCGTCAGCCCGCCAGATACTGCTCGGTCGACAACACGGTGGCATAGGCGAATGCCAGGGCGGCCATATAGGCCGCCTGCACCTGGGCGGCGGGCACTTGCTTGCCCTCGAACTCCTGATCGCGGGTAGCGCAGGCATCGTGAATCACCGTGGTGGCGTAACCGAAATCGGCACTGGCGCGGGCCGCGGCGTCGATGCACATATGGCTCATGGCGCCGACCAGGGTGACTTCCTGCACGCCGGCCTTGTCGAGCAGCGCTTTGAGATCGGTGCCGAGAAAGGCATTGACCTTGTGCTTGAGCACCACGGCTTCGCCGGCCAGCGGCTGCACTTCGCTGTGAATCTGCGCGCCGCTGGAACCGGGGGCGAAGAAGGGCGCGTCCATGCTTTCGAACTCGTGGCGCACATGCACCACCGTGTCGCCGGCGGCGCGGGCAGCGGCCAGTACGCGGGCGGCGTTGGCGGTGGCGGCGTCCATGCCGTGCAGGGTCCACTTGCCGCCGGCGAAGTAGTCGTTCTGGATGTCGATGAGGATCAGGGCGCGCTTGCTCATGGTGTTCTCCGTGGGATATATGGCCTACACCTTAGCCCCGACGCGCCGCTGCTGGCACGGGCAAGGCCGACAATCTACGGGGAAAAACTGACAATGACGCGCTACGTGGAGATCGGCCTGCTGCTGTACCCCGGTGTTCAACTGGCGGCGGTGCATGGCCTGGGCGACCTGTTCGCAGTGGCCAACCGCATGGCCGGCAGCCTGGGGCGCGAAGGCCTGGCCAGGCTGCGCATCAGCCATTGGCAAGTCGCTGAACAAGGTGCGCTGCATCGCGTGTACGACAGCATGCCCGCTGAGCAGAGCAGCCTGCGGGTGATCATCGTGCCGCCCTGTCTGCAGCCGGCGCCGGGGCGCTTGCTGGGCGAGCCTTATCTGAGCTGGTTGCGTGAGCAGCATGGGGCCGGCGTGACCCTGACCTCGGTGTGTGCCGGCGCCTTTGCGCTGGCCGAGGCCGGGCTGCTCGACGGCCGTTCGGTGACCACTCACTGGGCGCTGGGCAACGAGCTGGCCCAGCAATATCCGCAGGTTCGCGTGCTGCCCGAGCGCATGCTGGTGGAGGACGGCGACCTGATCACCGCCGGTGGCCTGATGGCCTGGACGGACCTCGGCCTGGCGCTGGTCAACCGCTTGCTCGGCGCCACCATCGCGGCGGAAACCGCGCGCTTTCTGGTGGTCGACCTGAACCGCACCTCGCAGCTGCACTTCAGTCACTTCGTGCCGGTTTTCGACCATGGCGATGCACCGATCCTCGCTGTGCAGCACTGGTTGCAGGCGCAGGCCACTGTGGAGGCGAGCCTGGGCGAGATGGCCGAACGGGCGTGTCTGGGCGAGCGTACCTTTCTGCGTCGTTTCCGGGCGGCCACGGGCCTGAACCCCACCCAGTACTGTCAGCAATTGCGGGTGGCCAGGGCGCGGGATCTGCTGGAATTCACCCGGCAGAGCATTGATCAGGTGGCGTGGCAGGTGGGCTACCGCGACAGCGGTGCCTTCCGCGGCGTGTTCACTCGCCTGGTCGGCCTGTCGCCGGGTGACTATCGCAAGCGCTTTGCGGCCTCGGCTCACTAGCGCCAGAGCTCAGACCGAGTCTTCGGCGGCCTTGCCCGCCGGGTTGTCGCGGGTCGGCATATCGAGAATTTCCGGCAGCACCTCACGGGCGAACACCGCGTGCAGGCGCCATAGCTCGGCGACCGGATCACGGTGATGATCGACGCGGATATCCCAGAGCGGATATTCCTCGCGATCGACGATATAGATGACCGCCGAGGACTCGCCTTCACGGTCGCCACCGCGGTCATCACCGGCTTCCAGGGCATCGATCAGGCGCTCGACCAGCGGGCGGTCCTCACCGCGGCGAAAGGCATCGGCGACGGCATCGAGCACCTGCGGGCCGGCCAGGCGATTGCCCTGCACGGAGAACTGTTCGCCGGACAGCGAGCCGGCCCAGGGGATGCACTCGCTGCCCGTCCAGCACACGCTGTCGCCGTTGCTGTCGATCAGCGCCAGTTGGCGCAGTTGCATGCACGGGTCGGTGTCCATCAGTCGCTTCAGGGCGGCTGGCGCCGAATGCCCAGCGCGCAGCAGCGCCAGGCCGTCGAGCCCCAGGTATGGGTTGACTTGGGCCTGGGTCGCCACCGCACCGGCACCGGCCGCTGCATGGCTGAGCAATTTGCCCACGGCGGGCATGGCGGTGGCGGCGGCAACGCCGAACTGGCCGGTTCGTGGGCAGCGGGCAACGATGGAAAAGGTCATGGCGGCTCCTTTTTGCGCGTGTGGCTTAGGCCGCTTCTCGTGCGTGATCGTTCCGCTCGTCGTATGGCTATCGGTATTTGTTGATAAGCATTATCATTCGCCGCCTTGCCGTCTCGCTTCTGTCCGTATCGCCACGAGCAGCCCATTTACATGGTCGATCTCCCGTCCTCGCCCGAATCTCGCCAGCCCGACCCGTCCGTGACGGAGCCGGTGCAACGTGATGCGTTCCTGCACACCTTTCTCGCCCGTCGCGAGCAGATGGAAGCGGTATTGCGTCGGCGCGTCGGCTGTCGGGCGACGGCGGCGGATCTGGTGCAGGAGTTGTTTCTGCGCTTCTGGCGACGGCCCAGCGCGCCGCTCGAAGACATGGGCAGTTATCTGATTCGCAGCGCCCACAACCTGGCCATCGACCACCTGCGCAGCGAGGGCGCTCGCTCCCGTAACGAGGCGGGTCTGCTGCCTGAGCAGCGCGGCGATTCAAGCGTTTCGCTGGATGCAGCGCTGGAGGCGGGCAGTGATCTGCGCCGTGTCGAGGCGGCTTTGCGGGCCTTGCCAGAGCGCACCCGGCACATCTTTCTGCTCAACCGCATCCATGGCCAGACCTACGGGCAGATCGCCCGCAGCATGGCGCTTTCCCAGAGCGCGGTGGAAAAACATATGATGCGCGCCCTGGAAGCTTGCAAGGCCAGCGTCATCGATATGCCGGCCAGCCATTCACACGGAAGCGCTGCGCCATGAGCCTCGAGTCATCCCCACCGCTGTCGCCTATCGAGCAGGACGCCTGGCTGTGGCTCGGCCGCCTGCAGGGCCAGCCCGACGATGGCGTGGAGATGGCGTTCGAACAATGGCTGGCCGCTGCGCCCGAGCACGTCGACACCTTCGTGCGCATTCAGCGGCTCTGGCAGCAGACCCGCCCGGCTGCCCAGCGTCTGGCCGATGAGGAACACGCCGCCCTGCAGCAGTACCTGCGCACGCCGAAGCCTCGGCGCCGCTACTGGGCGCCGGCACTGGCGATGGCTGCCTGCCTGCTGCTGGTGGTGTGGGCCGGCGGCTGGCAGCCGCTGCGCTGGGCCGATGACCTGGGCGCGGACTGGGTGTCGGCGCCGGGCGAGGTGCGCAGCGTAACGCTGGCCGATGGCTCAAGCGTGGTGCTGGACGCCGACAGCGCCATTGCCGTGCGCTACAGCGCGGGCGAACGGCATATCGAGCTGCGCCGCGGCGCGGCGTACTTCAGCGTGGTGCCGGGTGAGATTCCCTTCACCGTTGCCGCGGCCGGTGGCGAGGCACGGGTGCTCGGCACGCGTTTCGAGGTGCGCCGCCTGGGCGAGGGCGCCCGGGTTTCGGTGCAGCAGGGGCGGGTGGCTGTGCGCGGTGGGCCACTGGAGGCCCCGCGAGTGCTGACGGCCGATCAGCAGGTCAGCTATGCCGATGGCGTCAGCGGCAATCCCCTGGCCGTCGACACCGCTGCGCTGACCGCCTGGCGCGATGGCCGCCTGAGTTTCTATCGCGCCCCGCTGGGCGATGTGCTCGACGAACTACGCCGTTATTACCCGGGGCGCATCGTGCTGCTCGACGATGCGCTGCGCGGCAAACGGGTCAGCGGCAGCTTCGCCAGCCAGGATCCCGGGGCGATTCTCGATGCCCTACAAGGCGTGGTGGGCTTCGAGCAGCACAAGGTGTTGGGGCGGCTGATCATCCTGCGCTAAAAAATATTTTCAGGCCGGGGTGAGGTAGAGCCGCACGGCATTCGTGTAGTGCTGTGAATGCGACTTTTTCGCACTGAGCCAGCCCCGGGATAAAGAAACCATGAAGCACCGCATCAAGCGCCGACAGGATGCCGCCCTGAAACACCTCAGCCTGGCCACCTGGCTGCTGGGCACCTCGCTGCTGCCCCTGGCTCCGGGCGTGCTGGCCCAGGCGGCTGATGAGCAGGCCGCGACCTACGTGTTCGCCATCGCCGCCCAGCCGTTGCCCCAGGCGCTGGACGCCTTCAGCCGTACCACCGGCCTCAACGTGGTCTACACCGATGACGCGCCATACAGCGTGCAGGCGCCAGCCGTGCAGGGCCGCCTGAGCGCCGAGCAGGCGTTGAGCCGCTTGCTGGCCGGCTCCGGTTTCACCTTCGCCCGGGCGGGCAGCTCCACCGTTACCCTGCAGGCGCTGCCCGCCGACGGCGCGGTGAACCTCGGTGCGGTGAACATCCAGTCGCAGCGCACGCCGAGCACCAGTTACCAGCCGCCGGAAACCACCTCGCTGACGCGCAGTGATACGCCGCTGCTGGAGATTCCCCAGGCGGTGGCCGTGGTACCGACCCAGGTGCTGCAGGATCAGCAGCCGCAGAACCTCGACGAGGCGCTGGTCAACGTCAGCGGCATCACCCAGGCCAACACCCTGGGCAGCACCCTGGATGCGGTGATGAAACGAGGCTTTGGCGACAACCGCGACGGCTCGATCCTGCGCGACGGCATGCGCACCATTCAGGGCCGCAACTTCACCGCCACCGCCGAGCGCGTCGAAGTACTCAAGGGGCCGTCGTCGATGCTCTACGGCATTCTCGACCCGGGCGGCGTGATCAACGTGGTCAGCAAGAAGCCGCAGCTGGAAAGCTACCGCGCCATCACCGGCCGCGCCTCGACCTACGGCCACGGCAAGAACGGCAGCGGCGGCACCCTGGACGTGACCGGCCCGCTGGGCGAAACCGGCCTGGCTTACCGGTTGGTCGCCGATTATGACGATGCCGACTATTGGCGCGACTTTGGCCACAGCCGCGACAAGACCTTCGCGCCCTCGCTGGCCTGGTATGGCGAGGACACCACCATCACCCTCAGTCACGAATACCGCGAGTATTCGGTGCCGTTCGACCGTGGCACCATCTTTCGCCACGGCAAGCCACTGGACATTCCCGCTGAGCGGCGCATGGACGAGGCCTACAACGTCACCGATGGCCGCTCGAACCTGACCATCTTCGACCTCTCGCATCAGCTCAACGAAGACTGGAAAGCCCACTTCGCCTACAGCTACAACCGTGACCGCTACGATGATTATCAGGCGCGTATCTTCCGTGAGCCCACCTCGCAAACCAGCAACGCTTACACACGCCGGCTGGACGGCACCCAGGGCGCGGTCAGCACTTCGCACTTCGCTACCTTCGACCTGGATGGCAAGGTGCAGCTTGGCGGCATGCAGCACGACCTGTTGATGGGCGTGGACCATGAGTACCGCAAGTTCTACCGTGAGGACCTGCTGCGCCAGAACACCGCCGTCCGTTTCGACCCGTTCAACCCGGTCTACGGCAACGTGCCGGTGCCCACCACCGTGGCTGCATCGGATAGCGACCAGACCGATCGCGTGGTGACCCAATCCGCCTTTTTCCAGGATTCGGTGCACCTCAACGAACAGTGGATCTTCGTGGCCGGCGCCCGCTATCAGCTTTATGACCAGCTTGCCGGGCGCGGCCGGCCGTTCAAGAAAAACACCGATATCGACGGCCAGGTCTGGGTACCGCGGGTCGGCCTGGTGTACAAGCTCAACGACGAGCTGTCGCTGTACGGCGGCTACACCGAATCGTTCAAGCCCAACTCGACCATCGCGCCGCTGACAGGTGATGCCCCCATCAACGGCGTCCCGCCAGAGGAGGGCAAGAGCTGGGAAATCGGCGCCAAGCTGGACATGCCCGGGCGCATCACCGGCACCCTGGCCTTGTTCGATATCGTCAAAGAGAACGTGCTGGTAACCCAGACTGTACAGGTCAATGGCGTTTCCGAAACCTTCGCCACCGGCGCTGGCGAAGTGCGCTCCCGCGGCGTCGAGCTGGATGTGACCGGGCAACTGACCGATGACCTCAGCCTGATCGGCACCTATGCCTTTACCGATGCCGAAGTCACCAAGGACCCGGAACTCAAGGGCAATGGCCTGCAGAACGTGGCTCGGCACACCGCATCGCTGTATGGCGTGTATGACTTCGGTCAGGTGTTCGGTGCCGACCGTGTACGCGCTGGTGTAGGGGCTCGCTACGTGGGTGATCGAGAGGGGGATGCGGCCAACAGCTTCACCTTGCCGTCCTACACCGTGGCCGACGCCTTCACCAGCTACGACACGCGTTTGGGCGACAACAAGCTCAAGCTGCAGCTCAACGTGAAGAACCTGTTCGACAAGACCTACTACAGTTCGGCGGTGAACAACCTTGCCGTCTCCGTCGGCGAGCCGCGCCAGGTGCAGCTCTCCAGCACCCTGGAGTTCTGAGCGCGCCCACCGTTGCTGCATTACACGGTTTCTGGTATCCACACGGGCCTGTAGGATGGGTGTAACCCATCGAGCGTTGATGGGTTTCACCCATCCTACGAGCTGGAGTTCTGACCTGAGTATCGCTTCGCTCAACCACAGGCTACGCACTGATCGCCTGTAGCCCGGCGTTGAGCGTAGCGATACCCGGGGACGGTTGACGCTCGAAACCTCAGAAACGCAAAAGCCCGGCACTAGGCCGGGCTTTTGTTTACCGCAGGGCGATGCTTACTGCACTTCCACCGCCAGGCTTTCGGCGATCTTCTTGTTCCAGATCGCAGGGCCGGTGATGTGCACCGACTCGCCATTGCTGTCGACGGCGACGGTGACCGGCATGTCCTTGACCTCGAACTCGTAGATCGCTTCCATGCCCAGCTCGGCGAACGCCAGCACCTTGGACTTCTTGATCGCCTGGGCGACCAGATAGGCGGCGCCACCGACGGCCATCAGGTACACGGCCTGGTTGTCCTTGATCGCGTCGATGGCGGTCGGGCCGCGCTCGGATTTGCCGATCATGCCCAACAGGCCGGTCTGCTCGAGGATCTGCCGGGTGAACTTGTCCATCCGCGTGGCGGTGGTCGGGCCGGCTGGGCCTACCACTTCGTCGCCGATCGGGTCGACCGGGCCCACGTAGTAGATGAAGCGGCCTTTCAGGTCGACCGGCAGTTCTTCACCCTTGTTGAGCATCTCGACCATGCGCTTGTGCGCGGCGTCGCGACCGGTGAGCATCTTGCCGTTGAGCAGGATGGTCTCGCCCGGCTTCCAGCTCTGCACGTCTTCCGGGGTCAGGGTGTCGAGGTCGACACGGCGCGCCGAAGGGCCGGCTTCCCAGACGATTTCCGGGTAGGCGTCCAGGGAAGGCGCTTCCAGCTCGGCCGGGCCGCTGCCATCGAGCACGAAGTGGGCGTGGCGGGTGGCGGCGCAGTTGGGGATCATGCACACCGGCAGGGAGGCGGCGTGGGTCGGGTAATCCATGATCTTCACGTCGAGTACGGTGGTCAGGCCGCCCAGGCCCTGGGCGCCGATGCCCAGCTGGTTGACCTTCTCGAACAGCTCCAGTCGCAGCTCTTCGATCTTGTTCTGCGGGCCGCGGGCCTGCAGTTCATGGATGTCGATGT
>Ga0209370_1003248_pt1 | contig 10601 bp, 12 predicted proteins | sample AgamicAtPrz_FD_187164 | JGI IMG/M metagenome (GOLD analysis project Ga0209370, IMG submission 187164) | Agave microbial communities from Guanajuato, Mexico - At.P.rz (SPAdes) (version 2) | ecosystem: Host-associated > Plants > Phyllosphere > Phylloplane/Leaf | place: Guanajuato, Mexico... | reverse complement strand
CCTGCCGGAGGTGCCCGGCCGCGTGGGTTCGTTCCGACGCAGTCGGGGAGGCGCCGGCAGTTTTACAGGAGGTGCAATGAACACACGTCATATCCAGAGTTTCCTGATCGTGTCCGCCGCGTTTTTCGCGATGACCGGCCCGGTGCGTGCGCAAGGCGCGAGCGCACTGGCGGCAGCCGGCGCGCAGATGCTTCAGATCGTGCCGGGCCAGGACGCCGTGGCACAGCCGTCGGCCGCGCGTGCCGCCGAGTCGAAGGCGAGCGTGCGTTGATGCGATCGCGCGGCCCGCGACCCGCGGGCTGCGTCGGCATGCAAAAAGGGCGGGAATCCTCGGATTCCCGCCCTTTTTCTTTGTGCCGCCGGATCGCGCGGCTGCCCCGGTTGCGCGGAGCCGCCGCCGCGCGGCGGCAGCGTCAGGCCTTGTCCTGCACGACGCCGCGGCGGATCTGGTCGAGCTCGATCGATTCGAACAGCGCCTTGAAGTTGCCTTCGCCGAAGCCCTGGTTGCCCTTGCGCTGGATGATCTCGAAGAAGATCGGCCCGATCTGGTTCTCGGTGAAGATTTGCAGCAGCAGGTCGTCGCGCGCGCCGTCGATCAGGATCTTGCGCTTCTTCAACTCGTCCAGCGATTCGCCGTGGTTCGGCACGCGGCGGTCGACCAGCTCGTAATACGTGTCGATCGTGTCGAGCAGCTTCACTTCCTTGCTGCGCAGCCCGTCGACCGCCTGGTAGATGTCGCGCGCGCCGAGCGCGATGTGCTGGATGCCTTCGCCGTGATACGCGTCGAGGTATTCCTGAATCTGGCCGGCCGTATCCGAACCTTCCTCGTTGATCGGGATGCGGATCTTGCCGCACGGCGACGTCATCGCCTTCGACTTCACGCCCGTCACCTTGCCTTCGATGTCGAAATAGCGCACTTCGCGGAAGTTGAACAGGCGCTCGTAGAACTCGGCCCATTCCTGCATGCGGCCGCGATGCACGTTGTGCGTCAGGTGGTCGATATAGGTGAGGCCGTGGCCGACCGGGTTCGGGTTCGCGCCGGGAATCGGCTCGAAGTCGACGTCGTAGATGCTGATGTCGCCGATCGCGCCCGGTTGCGCGCCGTTCTTGCCGCGCCAGCGGTCGACGAAATAGATCAGCGAATCGCCGATGCCCTTGATCGCCGGGATGTTCAGCTCCATCGGGCCGGTCTTGTTGTCGAAGCCCCATGCGCCCAGTTCCAGCGCGTGCCGGTACGCCTTGGCGGCGTCCTGCACGCGGAACGCGATCGCGCAGATCGACGGGCCGTGCAGCCGCGCGAAGCGTTGCGCGAACGAATCGGGTTCGGCGTTGATGATGAAGTTGATGTCGCCCTGGCGGTACACCGTCACGTCCTTGTGGCGGTGGCGCGCGATCGCGGTGAAACCCATCCGTTCGAACAACTGTCCGAGTGCTTTCGGGTCCGGTGCCGTGTATTCGATGAATTCGAAGCCGTCGGTGCCGACGGGGTTGTCCCAGGTGGGGATCTGCATGTCGTGTCTCCTGTGCGGGGCGATCGGCCGGGGCGGCGTGCGCGTGCCCGGCGTGGTTCGATGTCGACGGCCGCGCCCGCCATGAGCGCGCGCGACGAGTCGATACATGCGACAGAGTGTAGCGGGCGGTCGCGAGCGGAAACTTGCGAACTTAATCGCCCGCGCCTACGATGGCGCAATTTCCAGTCTCAAAATAATCAGTGGAGGGCAGAAGATGGCGCAAGCCGAATTGGATGCCATCGACCGGCGAATTCTCGCGATTCTTCAGGAGAACGGGCGCCTGTCGAACCAGGAGATCGCCGAGCGCGTGAACCTGTCGCCGAGCCCGTGCCTGCGGCGAATCCGGCGGCTCGAGGAAATCGGCGTGATCACCGGCTATGTCGCGCTTCTGAATCCGCAGAAGCTCGGGCTCGACCTGCTCGCCTACGTGAGCGTGCGGCTCGAAAAGCGCGGCGGCCTCGCGCCGGTCCGGGCCGACGAGACGTCGGCGCGCGCGGGCGCGACCCACGCGGAGCTGTTCCGCGCGGCCGTGCAGACCTGGCCGGAAGTGGTCGCGTGCCACGCGATGACGGGGGACATGGATTACCTGCTGCGCGTGCAGGTGGAGGACATGGCGCATTTCTCCCGCTTCGTGCAGGAGCATCTGCTGCATCACCCGTCGGTGATCGACGTGAAAACGAGCTTCTCGCTCGACTGCTTCAAGGAAACGACGGCGTTGCCGATTCGTTCGGTGCGCTAGCGTGGCGGGGAAGGGACGGCGCCGGGCGCGCCGCAGGCGCGGCCCGGCTGGCCGACGTCATCGACGTCAGGCCGTCAGTGCGGAGGGCATCAGCGATTCGATGAACTTCGTCGTGCGGCGCGCCTGGCGCTTCATCGCGTAGTCGAACACCGCGGCCTGTTCCTGCAGCATCTCGGCGATGATCGTCGAGTGGTCGGCCGGCGGCAGCGACAGGTATGCATCGGCTTCGCCGTATGCGTACTCGATCCGCATCCCGGATTTCTTCGCGATGTGCATCATCGTCGCGTTACGCGACAGGCAGTGCATGTACAGCGTCGTCACGTGCGTGTTGCGGCTGCGGATCGCCGCGCGCTCGAACAGCTTCGAGCCGACGCCGCGGCCGCGCGCGCTTTCGAGCACCGACACGCCGAATTCGGCCGTGCGCGTGTCGCCCTCGGCCGGCAGGTAGGCCAGGTGGCCGACGCCGATCAGTTCGAGGTCGTGGTCGAACACGCCGAACACGGTATCGCGACCGAAATCGATCGTACGGACATAGTTCTCGATCACGTGGTCAGGCACCATCTGGCCGAAGCGCAGCAGGCGGTCCTCTTCGTCGAGCGAGAGAAAGTGGGTGAGCATCTGCTCACGGTCTTTGGAAGCCAGTTCCCTGACGAGAACCGGCGCAGTACCGACCTTGCCGACAGCATCGGCACGGCCGTTGAATTGCGTGTTCATCGTGGGTTCCTCAGTGTGGGTGCACAAACGGGTTGTGCAATGCAACAGCATTTTACCCGAGCGGGGTTGGGGAAAACCCGCATTTGACGTTATTTGTGCTGAGGGGGAATTCTAAAACCGCTTAGTTCATTCTATAAGCGTTTGATTTTAAACGGATTTAAAATTCATCATATGAAATGCGCGACGGGCGGTCGCACTGTGCCCGTCGCGCAACGCATGCTGCTGCGCGGCAATCAGGCCGCCGGCGACAGCCCGCGCTCGATCAGGTCGATCACCTGTTCGGCGAAGTCACGGTAGCCGAGGCGCCCGCCCGGCTTCAGCCACGTGAAGGTCCAATTGATCATCCCGAACACCATCATCGTCACCGAGGTCTGGTTTTCCTTCGAGATGCGGTCCGGGTACGCGCGCGCGAGCTGCCGCGTGAATGCCGCGACGATGTCGCGCTGGCGGTCGAGCACGATTTCGCGCTGCGCGTCCTCCAGATACTTCACGTCGTTGAGCAGCGCGACGTGGCGGCTGTGCGACGTCTCGTACTCGGCGAGGAACGCGCGCACGAGTTCGGCGAACGCGTCGCGCTCGCTGAGGCCGCGCCGCTGGCTCGCGCCCTCGACCTCGGCGATGATCAGCATCAGCCGTTTCGTGTAGCGGTCGAGCAGGTCGAACAGGATCGCTTCCTTGCTCTCGTAATAGTGATAGAGCCGCGCCTTCGACGTGCCGCTCGCGGTCGCGAGATCGGACATCGACGTGCTCGGGTAGCTCGTCTGCGCGAATTTCTCGGCGGCCAGGTCGAGGATCTGCTCGCGCTGGGATTCGTGGTCGGGCGCTCGGGTTCGGGCCATGGTCGAATGCGGAAGATTAGCGGTGCGCGGCGGCGTGGGCGGCGCGCACCTGCGTGGAAGAGAGAGCGTCGGGCGCGTCGTCCTGCAGCTCGAGCCGGCCGGCAGCCGCGAGTTCGCGGCAGCGCCACCAGGCGATCGAGTCGCTGACGAACAGCCCGCCGCGGTCGGCGGCGGCCATGATGCTGCCGACGAGGCGCCGCGCGGGCTGCCAGTCGGCTTCAGCGCGCGCGACGATCAGTGCGTCGAGATCGGCGTAGTGGCCGCTCTTGATCGTGTTGCTGACCCAATAACGCAGTTCGGCGTTCAGATGCTTCGCCTCCTGCCATTCGAGCGCGAGGCGGCCGATGCGCAGGACCGAGACCGGCGCGGCCGCCGGCCGTTTGCGCGCCAGCTCCGCGGGCGAGAACATCCCGGTCGCGCAGGCCTGGTCGGTGCGCGACAGCGCTGCGCGCTGCGCGGCGTCGAGGTCGGCGGCCGACAGCCGCACCTCGTTCAGGCGCTGCGGCACGTTGCGCAGGTGATAGGCGACGCGGCGCAGCAGCAGCTTGTCGCCGACGCTCGGCGCGTGCCACACGACGACCTGGCCGGTTTCCATCGCGAGCTCGTCGAGGCGCGCGAATTCGGCCTCGATTTCCGCGTTCCAGTCGGGAATCTGGTCGCCGAGCACGTGCTGCCAGAAGGTAGCGCGCGTGTCGGGCGTCTCGTCGGCGCCCTTCAGCGGCCCGACGCCGAGATCGTCGAGCAACCCGACGACACGCTCGTCGCGCCCGGCTAGCGCAAGGGCCTCGCGCAGCGACGCGGCGGCGGTGCCGCCCTGAATCACATGAATGGTACTCATCGGCCTGTCGTCAACAAAAGAAAACCGCCGGCCGGGCGGACGTTGCGATGTCCAGCCGGCCGGCGGCCCCTAGTGTAAGCGAGATGTGTGACGACGAGAAACCGGTGCGCGGCGACGGTCCGACGCCGCTCAACGCTCGTCGAAGCTCACGACGACCTTGTCGCTGATCGGATGGCACTGGCACGTGAGCACGAAACCATCCTTCACTTCATGCTCCTCGAGCGTGTAGTTCTTCTCCATCCGCACTTCGCCTTCGACCACCTTCGCGCGGCACGTGCAGCACACGCCGCCCTTGCACGCGTACGGCAGCGCGAGGCCCGCGCGCAGGCCCACGTCGAGCAGGCTCACGCCTTCGTACGGCAAACGCAGCTTGCGCTTCTTGCCGTCGAGCACGATCTCGAGGTCGGCGGCCGGCGTCTGGTCGGTGATCTCGACGACCGGTGCGCCGGCCTGCGGCAGCGGCGTGCCGAAGCGCTCGACGTGCACCTTTGCCTGCGGCACGCCGGCCGCCTTCAGCGCGGCTTCGGCCGCGTCCATCATCGGCGCCGGGCCGCAGATGAACGCCTCGTCGATCGCGTCGGCCGGCGTCAGCGTCGCGAGGAATTCCGCGCATTTCGCCTGGTCGAGCACGCCATTGAACAGCTCGACGTCCTGCAGGTCGTCCGACAGCACGTGATAGAGGACGAAGCGGTTCATGTAGCGGTTCTTCAGGTCCTCGAGCTCTTCCGCGAACATGATCGCGTCGACGCTGCGGTTGCCGTAGATCAGCGTGAACGTGCTGCGCGGCTCGAGTTCGAGCGTCGTCTTCACGATCGCGAGCACCGGCGTGATCCCCGAGCCGCCGGAAAACGCGACGTACTGCTTGCCGTGGTCGGCGTTCAGGTGCGTGAAGAAGCGGCCGTCCGGCGTCATCACGTCGATCGTGTGGCCGGGCTTCAGCGTGTCGAACGCGAAGTTCGAGAAGCGGCCGCCGCGCACGCGCTTGATGCCGATGCGCAGTTCGCCGTCGCGGTCGTAGTCCGTCGTGCCGACGCAGATCGAATACGAGCGGCGCGTCTCCTCGCCGTCGATGTGGGTCTTCAGCGTGACGAACTGGCCCTGCGTGAAACGGTATGCGTCGCGCAGCTCGGGCGGCACGTCGAACGAGACGGTGACGGCGTCGGCGGTCTCGGGCCGCACGTCGCGGATACGCAGCGGGTGAAATTGCGGGGTCGCCATGTTCAGTAGGGTTTGAAGTAGTCGAAGGGTTCGCGGCAGTCGATGCAGCGATACAACGCCTTGCAGGCCGTGGACGCGAATTGCGCGAGACGTTCGGTGCGCGCGGAGCCGCAGCGCGGGCAGGCGGGCGCCGCGACCGGCCGCGGCACGAAGCGCACGACGTTCTCCCGCGGCGCGGCGCTGCCGCACTGGCCGACCGGCGGCGCGATGCCGTACGCGCGCAGCTTGTCGCGCGCTTCCTGCGTGATCCAGTCGGTCGTCCACGCGGGGGCGAGCACCGTCTCGATCCGGTGCGGCGGCAGATCGGCCGCCTGCAGCGCGGCGGCGATGTCCTCGGCGATCTGCGACATCGCCGGGCAGCCCGAGTAGGTCGGCGTGATCACGACTTCGAGCTGGCCGTCGTCCGCACGGCGGACGTCGCGCAGGATGCCGAGCTCGCGGATCGACACGACCGGAATCTCCGGATCGGGCACGGCTTCCAGCACGTCCCACGCGCGGGCGAGCAACGGATCGTCGCGGTGCGCGGCGGGGGCAGGGGCGGCGGTCGGGGCGGACATCGTCGGGGCTCCGTGGCGTGGAACGGTTACCAGCTCGCGCCGGGGTGCTGGCGCGCGAGGCTCTGCATTTCGGCGAGCAGGTAGCCCATGTGTTCCGAGTGCTCGCCTTGCTTGCCGGTCGTCACATGCTTCACCGGTGCCGGCAGCGTGAGCGTGGCTTCCGCGAGCGCGTCGTCCACGTCCGCGCGCCACGCGGCTTCGAGCGCGGCCGGTGCCGGGCCGATGCCCGATGCGACGATCGCGTCGTCGATCGCATCGGCAGCGAAGCATTCGCGCGTGTACGGCATCAGATAGTCGAGCGCGGACTGCGCGCGGCGGTGCGATTCGTCGGTGCCGTCGCCGAGGCGCACGAGCCACTCGCGCGCATGCTGGACGTGATAACGGGTCTCCTTCACCGATTTCGCGGCGATCGCGGCCAGTTGCGTGTCGGTCGACGTTTCCAGCGCGCTCCACACGTGCAGCATCAGCGCCGCGTACAGGAAGTTGCGCACGATCGTCACCGCATAGTCCTTGTCGGCGTGCGCGGTACCGGAGACCGGGCCGTAGTGCGGCAGCTCGGCGAGCGTGAAGTTCGCGAACTCGCGCTCGGTGCGGAAGTACGCGTAGTCGTCCTCGGTCTTCGCCGCGCCGGTGAGCTGGCGCTCGAGCTCGGCCGCGTGCGTGTACAGCATGCGCGCCTGGCCGATGAGGTCGAGGCTCATGTTGGTGAGCGCGATGTCTTCCTCGAGGATCGGGCCATGGCCGCACCATTCGGCGTTGCGCTGACCGAGGATCAGCGCGTTGTCCGCGAGGCGCAGCACGTAGGAGAGGTGTTCGGGCGTGATCGTCATGGCGCGGGCGTTACATGTGGTTGACTTCGTCGGGCAGCGTGTAGAACGTCGGGTGACGGTAGATCTTGTCGCCCGCCGGTTCGAACAGTTCGGCCTTCTCGCCCGGATCCGACGCGGTGATCGCCGACGACGGCACCACCCAGATGCTCACGCCTTCCTGGCGCCGCGTGTAGACGTCGCGCGCCATGCGCAGCGCCATCGTCGCGTCGGCGGCGTGCAGGCTGCCGCAATGCTTGTGGTCGAGGCCCTGCTTGCTGCGCACGAACACTTCCCAGATCGGCCATTCCTTGTTCATCGCTTTCTCCTGATTCCTGGATTCGAGGGGTGCCGCTCAGGCGGCGTGCTGTTCGGCGCGGGCGCGGCGCTTCGCTTCGTGCGCGAGCGCGGCTTCGCGCACCCAGGCGCCGTCCTCGTGTGCTTTCACGCGAGTCGCGAGGCGTTCCTTGTTGCACGGGCCGTCGCCGTTGACCACGCGCCAGAATTCGTCCCAGTCGATCGTGCCGTAGTCGTGGTGGCCGCGCGCCTCGTTCCATTTCAGGTCGGGGTCGGGCAGCGTCACGCCGAGCACCTTCGCCTGGTCGACGGTCGCGTCGACGAATTTCTGGCGCAGATCGTCGTTCGAGATCCGCTTGATGCCCCATTTGGCGGACTGGCTGCTGTGGACCGAATCGGCGTCGCTCGGGCCGAACATCATCAGCACCGGCCACCACCAGCGGTCGACGGCCTGCTGGACCATCGCGCGTTGCGCGTCGCTGCCCTTCATCATCGACAGCAGCGCGTCGAAACCCTGGCGCTGGTGGAACGACTCTTCCTTGCACACGCGGATCATCGCGCGCGCGTACGGGCCGTACGTGCAGCGGCACAGCGGGATCTGGTTCATGATCGCGGCGCCGTCGACGAGCCAGCCGATCACGCCGACGTCGGCCCAGGTCGGCGTCGGATAGTTGAAGATGCTCGAGTATTTCGCCTTGCCGGCGTGCAGCGCGTCGATCAGCGCGTCGCGCGACACGCCGAGCGTTTCGGCCGCGCTATACAGATAGAGGCCGTGGCCGGCTTCGTCCTGCACCTTCGCGAGCAGGATCGCCTTGCGCTTCAGGCTCGGGGCGCGCGAGATCCAGTTGCCTTCCGGCAGCATGCCGACGACTTCCGAATGCGCGTGCTGCGAGATCTGGCGTACCAGCGTCTTGCGATACGCGTCGGGCATCCAGTCCTGCGGTTCGATCTTGCCGTCCGCGGCCATCACCGCGTCGAACCGCGCCTGCTCGGGCGACTCGGCTGCGGCGTCGAGCGGCGCGACGTTGCCGGGGATGTCGAGGGATTGCGTGTACATGGCGAAAGCTCTCGTCCGGTTGAATGTGTGCGAAGTATAAACCAACCGACCGGTCGGTTAATAAATTTGTTGTGGATTTGCGGGGAGATTCGGGTAAACGAGGGACGTCGGGGCGCGATCAGCTGGCGCAAGTGCGGCCCCACGCGTGGGCCTCGCGTCTTCTGCGGCACAATGCCCGCTTTCCGATGAGGATTTTGCCGATGTCATTTCGAAGCAGTTTCGCCGCGGCCGTGCTGGGCGCGGCCGTTTTCGTGTCGCCGCTTGCAGCGTCGGCCGCGCCGGCCGCATCGGTCGGTTGGGTCGCGGCGTGGGCGACCGCGCTGCAGCCGATTCCCGACCTCGCCGCACCGCCGCCGCTCTACCGCGCACCCGACGTGGCCGGGCGAACCGTGCGGCAGATCGTCTACCCCACCGTGTCCGGGCGGGCCGCGCGAATTCGCGTGAGCAACGCATACGGTCGCGCGCCGCTGGTCGTCGAGGCCGCGAGCCTTGCGCGCGCCGGCGAAGGGGCGGCGCTCGCCGGCCGCGCGGCGGTGCCGGTCCGGTTCGGCGGCAAGGCGTCGGTGACGCTCGCACCGGGCCAGGCGCTCGAAAGCGATCCGGTGTCGATCGACGTGACGGCTGCGCAGCCGTATGCGATCAGTCTCCAGATGGGGCCGAACCAGCGGATGACGGTCTGGCATCGCGTGTCGAACCAGTTCAACTACGTGTCCGCCCCGGGCGATCACGTGGGCGATCCGGGCGCCGACGCGTTCCGCACCCGCTTTACTCAATATGCATGGGTGACGGAGCTCGCCGTCGAAGCCGGCTCCGCACGAGGCAGCGTCGCCGCGATCGGCGATTCGATCACCGACGGGTTGCGCTCCAGCGTGAACCGGAACCGTCGCTGGCCCGACGCGCTCGCGCGCCGGCTGGCGGGGTCCGGTGCCGAATCGATCGGCGTCGTGAATCTCGGCATCAGCGGGAACCGGCTGCTCAGCGATTCCGCGTGCTACGGCACATCGCTGGCGTCGCGGTTCGAGCGTGATGCGCTGTCGCGTTCGGGCGTGAAGGCGACGATCGTGCTGATCGGGATCAACGACATCAACTTCGCGGCGATGCCGCCGCGCGCGGGACTCGATTGCGATCACCCGCATACGCAGGTGACGGCCGCGTCGCTGATCGACGGCTATCGCCGGCTGATCGACGCGGCGCACCGCCAGGGCGTGAAGGTCTTCGGCGCGACGTTGACGCCGGCGGCGTTGCCGGCCGGACGCGAGGCGATCCGGCTCGAGGTGAACCGGTGGATCCGGAGCGGCGGCGGGTTCGACGGCGTGGTGGACTTCGACGCGGTGCTGCGCGATCCGGCGCGCCCGAGCATGCTGCAGCGCCGATACGATAGCGGCGACGGCATCCATCCGAGCGATGCGGGCTACACGGCGATGGCCGACGCGGTGCCGGTCGATCAACTGCAGGCTGCGGTGGGCGGCAAGTGACGCGCCTCTATATATAGAGAGAAAGGTGGCCGACGGCCTGCGGGCCGACAGCGCGACATCGTTCGTCGAGCCCAAAGCCACCGTGCGCGTCAGCGCACGGTGGCTTTTTCAAACTTTCTTCACAAAGGGCTTGCGCGGATGGGGGCAGGTGCTTAGAATCACGCCTCTTTCGCGCTAACGGAAACACGGCGCGGGAAGAAGGGAAGCGGTGCTGTTGGGTTCGGTGGTAGCGAGCCTCGGCGGCACAGGAAGATGGCCCCGCGGTCGCAACGAAGTCGTTCAGAAAGTTGTTGACGAGCTGCGAAACACGGTTCATAATCTCGCTTCTCTGCTGCTGAAAACGCAGCGCTGCTGGGAAACACGGAGTTTCTCGCAGAAACGCTCTTTAAAAATTAACAGCCGATAAGTGTGGGCGCTTGATGAAAGCGAGCTGATCCTCGGATCAGATAGCGAAAGTATCAAGAGTCTCACACTAAAGTAAGTCAGGTTTATGAAGTGATTCATATTCCTGTCAGCTTTGAGTGAGCGACCGGTTCTTAACCGAACCGAA
>Ga0209370_1003247_pt1 | contig 10602 bp, 10 predicted proteins | sample AgamicAtPrz_FD_187164 | JGI IMG/M metagenome (GOLD analysis project Ga0209370, IMG submission 187164) | Agave microbial communities from Guanajuato, Mexico - At.P.rz (SPAdes) (version 2) | ecosystem: Host-associated > Plants > Phyllosphere > Phylloplane/Leaf | place: Guanajuato, Mexico... | reverse complement strand
ACACATGCCTTGCGGAAAATCTAAATCCAGGTTCCATAGCGTATGTTGGCTTCCGTAAAACTGATTCACAGCACGCAGACTCAACATCTTTCTCTCCTTAAAAATGTTTATTGATGACGCTCGTAGTGGACTGTGCAAAACGCCTGCCAGAAACCATAAAGTGATTAAAAAAGGGGCTTTTTTAGGAATAAGTCTCTGCGGATCGTCGTGCGGATCCTTAAATTGCACATCAACGGTGCCGGAAGCGGTGAATTATGGTGCAGGGCGCGAAATGGCGGTTTTGTGAGCGAGATCGCATGCGTTGGTTATGAATGACTCAACTGTTTATCATCAAAAAATAGCTATAAAAATTTTTTGTTACCGCCTCGTGGGAAAAACCGGGAATTTGCCGAGTGGCGGTCTGTACGGGCTGGACGCAGTTATCCACTATTCCTGTGGATAACCATGTGCATTAGAGTTAGAAAACACGCGATAAGCGAGAGAATACGCGGGTTACGCCCGAATTGATGCGAAACACGGCTTTAGAAAATATCGCTTAGTAATTAACTGGTTAGATAAAATCAATTGCCGTCATGAAACTGTCACCCGTTGCCACAAAACTATCATTACCTGGCTTGACAAATGTTAAAAAAGGAAAAGTTCTGGGGATAACCGAGTCAGGCTGGTGTTTTATTTTGTCACAGTCTACATTTCAACCGGGATCGCGCTCATTCCCCGGGCGCTACTCTAAATATCCTGCCACGCTACTGGTTTTTCATCCAGTGTTTTTTACTGGCATTCCTGGCAACAACGAGTAAAATTACTCACCTGCCGCTTATAACGTCATCAGGTTGTCGCCCATGAGTAAACCGTTCAAATTGAATTCTGCTTTCCGTCCTTCGGGGGATCAGCCCGAGGCCATCCGCCGTCTGGAAGAGGGGCTGGAAGATGGGCTGGCGCATCAGACGCTATTAGGTGTGACGGGGTCAGGTAAAACCTTCACCATTGCCAACGTGATTGCGGATCTCCAGCGCCCAACGATGGTGCTGGCACCCAATAAAACCCTGGCGGCGCAGCTTTATGGTGAGATGAAAGAGTTCTTCCCGGACAACGCGGTGGAGTATTTCGTCTCCTACTACGATTACTACCAGCCAGAAGCCTATGTGCCGAGCTCTGACACCTTCATCGAGAAGGATGCCTCAGTGAACGAACACATTGAGCAGATGCGTCTGTCGGCCACTAAGGCGCTTCTGGAGCGTCGCGATGTTGTGGTTGTCGCATCGGTTTCCGCGATCTACGGCCTGGGCGATCCGGATCTCTATCTCAAGATGATGCTGCACCTGACGCAGGGGATGATCATCGACCAGCGCGCCATCGTCCGTCGTCTGGCGGAGCTGCAGTATGCCCGTAACGATCAGGCTTTCCAGCGCGGGACGTTCCGCGTACGCGGTGAGGTGATCGACATCTTCCCGGCGGAATCAGACGATATGGCGCTGCGCGTCGAGCTGTTTGACGAAGAGGTTGAACGCCTGTCGCTCTTCGATCCGCTGACCGGACACATTGAATCGGTGATCCAGCGCTTCACCATCTACCCGAAAACGCACTACGTGACGCCGCGCGAGCGTATTGTGCAGGCGATGGAAGAGATCAAAGTGGAACTGGCCGAGCGCCGTAAGGTGCTGCTGGCCAACAACAAGCTGCTGGAAGAACAGCGCCTGAGCCAGCGTACCCAGTTTGACCTTGAGATGATGAACGAGCTGGGCTACTGCTCCGGTATTGAAAACTACTCGCGCTTCCTCTCCGGGCGCGGGCCGGGCGAGCCGCCACCGACGCTTTTTGACTACCTTCCGGCAGACGGTTTGCTGGTGATCGACGAATCTCACGTTACGATCCCGCAGATCGGCGGGATGTACCGCGGTGACCGCGCGCGTAAAGAGACGCTGGTGGAATACGGCTTCCGCCTGCCGTCGGCGCTGGATAACCGCCCGATGAAGTTTGAAGAGTTTGAGGCGCTCGCGCCGCAAACCATTTACGTCTCGGCCACGCCGGGCAACTACGAGCTGGAGAAATCCGGTGAAGACGTTGTCGATCAGGTTGTGCGTCCAACGGGTCTGCTCGACCCGATTATTGAAGTTCGTCCGGTGGCGACTCAGGTGGACGATCTGCTCTCGGAAATTCGCGCTCGTTCCGCCATCAACGAGCGCGTGCTGGTGACCACGCTCACCAAACGCATGGCGGAAGACCTGACCGAGTATCTGGAAGAGCACGGCGAGAAGGTGCGTTATCTGCACTCGGATATCGATACCGTGGAGCGCATGGAAATTATTCGCGATCTGCGTCTGGGCGAGTTTGACGTGCTGGTGGGGATCAACCTGCTGCGAGAAGGTCTGGATATGCCGGAAGTCTCACTGGTGGCGATTCTGGATGCGGATAAAGAGGGTTTCCTGCGTTCCGAGCGTTCGCTGATCCAGACCATTGGCCGCGCCGCGCGTAACGTTAACGGTAAAGCGATTCTGTACGGTGACAAAATCACCCCATCGATGGCGAAAGCTATTGGTGAAACGGAGCGCCGCCGCGAGAAACAGCAGCGCTACAACGAAGAGCACGGCATTACGCCGCAGGGTCTGAACAAGAAGGTGGTGGATATCCTGGCGCTGGGCCAGAACATTGCCAAAACCAAAGCGAAAGGTCGCGGCAAGGCGCGCTCAGTGGTGGAAGAAGATACCGTCGTGCTGACGCCGAAAGCGCTGCAGCAGAAAATCCACGAGCTGGAAGGACAGATGATGCAGCACGCGCAGAACCTGGAGTTCGAAGAAGCGGCGCAGATCCGCGACCAGCTTCATCAGCTGCGGGATCTTTTCATCGCGGCATCGTGAGTAAAGCGTTGTTTTCTCCCTCTCCCTATGGGAGAGGGCCGGGGTGAGGGCATCAGGCCGGACAAAACGAACCTAACCCAGCGCCTGAATCGCCTTCTCCAGCGCCTCGCGCAGCAGGTGACGGTCATGGCGATATTTAATATCACTCGCCTCTAGCGGCTCCTGCACCACCACGCGGTCGCCAATACCCGATACGTCCACCTTCGGCCCCACCACGACACCGTCGATAATTTTTTTACCGACGTACTGCTCCATTAAATCAAGCTTGTCCGCCAGCGACAGGCTCGCCGCCGCCGGGCTCAGTTCACGTCCCAGGTTACCGATGTAGACCATCGGGGCGGGGGTGCGGCGCAGCGCCTGCGCTAGCCCTTTCACCAGCAGAATCGGCATCAGGCTGGTGTAAAAACTACCAGGGCCAATCAGGATCAGATCCGCTTCACCGATGGCTTCTACCGCTTCGCGCGTGGCGGGGACGCTTGGATAGGTCATTAGCTCCGTTGGCGGCAGGATAAGCTGATCAATATTCACCTCACCGTAAACTTCATGCCCTTCAGCGTCGATAGCCATTAAATCGACCGGTTGTTCAGACATGGGGATCAGAAATGCATCCACTTTAAGCAGATTACGGATCAGGTTGATGGCTTCGAGAGGCCGCACACTCAGGTGATCTAAGGCCTTTAACATCAGATTTCCGAGGTTATGCCCGGAAAGTTCGCCATTACCGCCAAAACGGTACTCAAACATCGCCGATGCGACGCTCGGTTCGGTAATTAACTGGTTCAGACAGTTGCGCATATCTCCCCAGGCAATCCCGCCTTCGGCACGTCGGATCCGCCCCGTTGAGCCGCCGTTATCGGTGGTGGTCACTATCCCTGTCAGCCTTGACCCGAGTGACGACAATGAGGACATGACGCGGCCCAGGCCGTGGCCTCCGCCAAGAGCGACCACTCGGTCAAGATCCGCAAAAGTGCGATTGCGCATAGGTATTCCTTATCACGTTCGATCGCGTAACAGTAACCTAACTACCCCTAAAAGACGATGCCTCAGCCGATGCAAAATGACGTATATCAATGTGAAAGTGCGGTTTTTGGGTATCCTGTAGCGAAAATGCACGATTAAGTCGCTATATATATAATTATATAGCGAAATGCGAGAATGGCGAAGTGATGATTTCCGCGTTACTATCGCTATAACCACGTTTTCATTTTTGAAAACATACACTCTAGCCCTGGCGCCTGTGTCGAACGATATGGCGCCCTGGCCGTGGCAAATTAGCCACCAGGGTACAGAAAGAAATGACTGTGCCTCCCGATTTGGAAAGGTGTACATGGCTTCACAACTTACTGATGCTTTCGCGCGTAAGTTTTATTACTTACGTCTGTCGATTACCGATGTGTGTAACTTCCGTTGCACCTATTGCCTGCCCGATGGCTACAAGCCGGGTAAGGTCACCAATAACGGCTTTCTCTCCGTGGATGAAGTGCGCCGCGTTACGCGCGCCTTCTCTGAGCTCGGCACGGAAAAGGTGCGTCTGACCGGAGGCGAACCCTCTTTACGTCGTGATTTTCCCGACATCATTGCCGCCGTACGTGAAAACGAACGTATCCGCCAGATTGCGGTGACCACTAACGGTTACCGCATGGCGCGCGACGTGGCGAACTGGCGCGATGCGGGCCTGACGGCGATCAACGTCAGCGTAGATAGCCTCGATGCCCGTCAGTTCCACGCCATTACCGGACAGGACAAATTCCATCAGGTGATGGAAGGCATCGACGCCGCATTCACTGCGGGGTTCGACAAAGTCAAAGTGAATACCGTGCTGATGCGTGATGTAAACCATCATCAGCTGGACACCTTCCTGGCGTGGATCAAACCACGCCGCATTCAACTGCGTTTTATTGAGCTGATGGAAACCGGCGAGGGCAGCGAGCTGTTCCGTCGTCATCACATCTCTGGCATGGTGCTGCGCGATGCGCTGCTGAGACGCGGCTGGATCCACCAGATCCGCCAGCGCAGCGACGGCCCGGCGCAGGTCTTCTGTCACCCGGATTACGAAGGTGAGATAGGCCTTATCATGCCCTATGAGAAAGACTTCTGCGCCAGCTGCAACCGCCTGCGCGTCTCCTCCGTTGGCAAGCTTCATCTCTGCCTGTTTGGCGACGGCGGCGTAGATCTTCGCGATTTGCTGGAAGACGATGCGCAGCAGGACGCGCTTGAAGCACGCATTTCTGAAGCGCTGACGCATAAAAAACAGACCCACTTCCTGCATCAGGGCAATACCGGCATTACTCAGAACCTGTCTTACATCGGCGGGTAATCAGTCTTAAGAAGGAATCAGAAGATGAGTCAGGTAAGCGCAGAATTTATCCCGACACGCATTGCTATCCTTACCGTTTCCGACCGCCGTGGCGAAGAGGATGATACCTCCGGTCACTGGCTGCGTGATGAGGCGCATGACGCGGGGCATCACATCGTCGATAAAGCGATCGTAAAAGAGAACCGCTACGCCATTCGTGCTCAGGTCTCTCAGTGGATCGCCAGCGATGAGGTGCAGGTGGTGTTGATTACCGGCGGCACCGGCTTTACCGCAGGCGATCAGACTCCCGAAGCGCTGATCCCGCTGTTCGACCGCGAAGTGGAAGGCTTCGGCGAAGTGTTCCGCATGCTCTCCTTTGAAGAGATTGGTACCTCCACGCTCCAGTCACGCGCCGTGGCGGGCGTGGCGAACAACACGCTGATTTTCGCTATGCCGGGCTCGACCAAAGCCTGCCGTACCGCGTGGGAAAACATCATCGCCCCGCAGCTGGATGCCCGTACCCGTCCGTGTAATTTCCACCCCCATTTAAAGAAATAAGCTATGTCACAACTGACCCACATTAACGCCGCCGGTGAAGCGCATATGGTGGATGTTTCCGCCAAAGCGGAAACGGTGCGCGAGGCGCGCGCGGAAGCGTTCGTCACTATGCTGCCAGAAACCCTGGCGATGATTCTCGACGGCAGCCACCACAAAGGTGATGTCTTTGCGACCGCGCGCATCGCCGGTATTCAGGCAGCGAAACGCACCTGGGACTTAATTCCGCTGTGCCATCCGCTGATGCTGAGCAAGGTGGAAGTGAACCTGCAGGCGCAGCCTGAGCACAGCCGCGTACGCATTGAGTCACTCTGCCGCTTAACCGGGAAGACCGGCGTTGAGATGGAAGCGCTGACGGCGGCCTCCGTCGCCGCGCTGACCATCTACGATATGTGCAAAGCAGTGCAGAAAGATATGGTCATTGGCCCGGTGCGCCTGCTGGCGAAAAGCGGCGGCAAATCCGGTGATTTTAAGGTGGACAGCCATGATTAAGGTGCTCTTTTTTGCCCAGGTGCGCGAGCTGGTCAATACCGACAGCCTGACGCTGGATGCGTCCTTCGAAAACGTCGCTGCCCTGCGCACGCATCTGGCGGCACAAAGTGACCGCTGGGCGCTGGCGCTCGAGGAAGGCAAGCTGCTGGCCGCCGTGAATCAGACGCTGGTTGAATTCACCCATCCGCTGAACGCAGGGGATGAGGTGGCCTTCTTCCCGCCGGTGACAGGGGGCTAAGATGGCTGAAACCCGAATTCTGGTCGGTCACGAGCGCTTTAATGTTGGTACAGAATATGACTGGTTGGCCGAGCGCGATGAAGATGGTGCGGTCGTCACCTTTACCGGTAAAGTGCGCAACCACAACCTCGGCGACAGCGTGAAGGCGTTGACGCTGGAGCACTATCCGGGGATGACCGAGAAATCGCTGGCGGCGATTGTCGACGAGGCGAGGGGCCGCTGGCCGCTTGGCCGCATCACGGTGATTCACCGCATCGGCGAGATGTGGCCTGGCGAGGAGATTGTCTTCGTCGGGGTGACCAGCGCGCACCGCGGCAGTGCGTTTGCGGCAGGGGAGTTCATTATGGACTATCTCAAAACCAAAGCCCCGTTCTGGAAGCGTGAAGCCACGCCGGAAGGTGACCGCTGGGTGGAATCGCGCGACAGCGATAAACAAGCCGCCAGCCGTTGGTAGTCGGTTTACGTGGATGTGTTAATCTTAACGTGTGTGTCTACTTAATCTTAATCAGGAGTGAATCATGGACCGATTTCCGCGTTCCGATTCAATAGTACAGCAGACCCGTAGCGGCCTGCAGACGTATATGGCTCAGGTGTACGGCTGGATGACGGTCGGCCTGCTGCTTACCGCGTTTATCGCGTGGTATGCGGCGAACACGCCTGAACTGATGATGTTTATCTTTTCCAGCAAAATCACCTTCTTTGGGCTGATTATCGCGCAGCTGGCGCTGGTGTTTGTGCTTTCTGGCCTGGTGCAAAAGCTGAGTGCCGGAATGGCGACCACGCTGTTTATGCTCTATTCAGCGCTAACCGGACTGACGCTTTCCAGTATTTTCATCGTTTACATCTACTCCTCCATCGCCAGCACCTTTGTGGTGACCGGCGGGATGTTCGGCGTGATGAGCCTGTATGGCTACACCACCAAACGTGACCTGAGTGGATTAGGCAACATGCTGTTTATGGGGCTGATTGGGATCGTGCTGGCGTCGCTGGTGAACCTGTGGCTGAAGAGTGACGCGCTGATGTGGGCTGTGACCTACATCGGGGTAGTGGTCTTCGTTGGCTTGACGGCCTACGACACCCAGAAGCTGAAAAACATCGGCGAGCAGATTGACGTGCGCGACAGTTCTAACCTGCGCAAATACTCGATTCTGGGGGCGTTGACGCTGTACCTGGACTTCATCAACCTGTTCCTGATGCTGCTGCGTATTTTCGGCAACCGTCGCTAGTTATTTCCCCCTCACCCTAACCCTCTCCCTCAGGGAGAGGGGATTACACGGTGCGGGCTTTTCTCCCTCTCCCAGTGGGAGAGGGCATCAGACCGCAGCGCTACCCGACACAACTCACTTCGCCAACATCCTCTCGTTCTTCGCTCGCAGCTTCTTCGCCCGACTCTCCAGCACCAGATAACAGACCGTTGCCAGCGCCAGCGGCAGGAAGTAATAGATCATGCGGTACGCCAGCAGGGCGGCGATAATCGTTCCCTGAGAGACATGCTCCCCCGCAAGCAACGCGATAAATACCGCCTCCAGCACGCCGATCCCCGCCGGGATATGCACAATTACGCCTGCAATACTGCTCACCAGCAGCACGCCCAGCACGAAGAAGTAATTTACGTCCTCGCCAATCAACAGCCAGATAATCGCCCCCATCGCCATCCAGTTGGCGCTGGAGACCACCATTTGCAGCACCGCGAACTTCCATGAGGGCAACACCAGCTTTTGCCCCTTGATGGTCATATGGCGGCGTTTAGCAAAGGCACAGGCCCACAGATATACGGCGATGATCAGCAGCAGCACGATGCCCAGAATGCGCAGCGTGGCCTCGTCGATATACCAGTGCGCGGGCAGCTGCACCACGCCGATGGTGAAGATCACCCCGCCGAGCAGAATATAGCCCAGCCAGTTCGTGGTGATGCTTAACGAGAAAATGCGCGTGATGGTCCCGCCCGGCAGGCCAAGGCGCGAGTAAAGGCGATAGCGCATGCCAATGCCGCCGACCCAGGTGCTCAGCGTCAGGTTAAAGGCGTAGCAGATAAACGACACCAGCATCACCTGGCGCTTTGCCAGCTTGTGTCCGCAGTAGGCGCGGCCCAGCAGGTCGTAGCAGCCGTATATCAGGTAGCTGACGATGACCAGCCCAACGGCGCTCAGGAGCACCATCCGGTTATAGTTGCGGATGACCTTCCACACCTCTTCCCAGTCGACTTTTTGCGCGTACACCACCAGCAGTACCGCGACGGCGATGAAGAACAGCCAGGTGAGGATTTTTTTTGCCAGCTTCCAGCGAGGATGCGATTTCGGCATCAGGTTTTCCCTCCGTCTTCCGCTTCAATGCGGTCCTGAGTTTCCATTTCGGGTTGAACCGGCGGGTCCACCTGCGCAAGCTTTGGCGTATGCGCGGGCAGCCAGCCGACCATCGCCGGGAAATGACGCAGGAAGTGGAACACCACCACGCCAATGCCAAGGTTCCACCAGGTGCGTTTCGGTACCATGGACTCATCTACGCGCACGCAGTCATTGACGATCAGTCCCTGAAGGTTATCCCGCAGGGTTTGATTAAACTGCCGATCGTGAATGATTAGATTCGCTTCCAGATTCAGCGACAGGCTCAGCGGATCGAGATTGCTGGAGCCGACGGTTGCCCAGTGATCGTCCATCAGCGCCACTTTGCCGTGCAGCGGTCGGCGGCGATATTCGTAGATCTGCACACCGCCTTTCACCAGATAGTTATAGAGCAGGCGTGCGCCCACTTTGACAATCGGCATATCCGGCTCGCCCTGCACAATCAGCTTCACGCGCACGCCGCGTCGGGCCGCATTGCGCATGGCATGCAGAATACGGTAGCCGGGGAAGAAGTAAGCGTTGGCGATAATCACCTCGCGCTTCGCGTTCGCCAGCATCTTCAGGTAATGACGTTCAATGTCATCCCGGTGCTCGCCGTTGTCGCGCCAGACGAAAAGCGCCTGCGCTTCGCCGGGCTGTCGGTTCTCCTCCGGGCGATGGCGACGTCGCCACCAGTGGCGAACGGCCTCTTTACCCGGCAGGTTCTCCAGTTCAAACAGTAAAATATCCTGAACCACCGGGCCTTCAATGCGGATCGCGTAGTCCTGCTTGGCTTCCGGGCCATAGTCGGACATATGTTCAGCGGAGTAGTTAATGCCGCCGACGAACGCCACCGTCTCATCCACCACCACAATTTTGCGGTGCATCCGACGAAAAAGGTTCGTGCGCATGCCGAACAGGCGGGGGCCGGGATCGTAGTAGCGGAAGACCACGCCTGCGGCGGTCAGTTCGTTGACGAACTCATCGCTCAGGTCCGGTGAGCCATAGCCGTCGAGCAGCGCTTCAATTTTGACCCCGCGCCGGGCAGCACGCAGCAGCACGCTGTGCAGCTGCTTGCCAACCTCATCTTCGAACCAGATAAAGGTTTCGAGGATCACTTTCTGCTGTGCGTTATCAATCGCTTTAAACACGGCCGGATAATATTGATCGCCATTCTCCAGCAGCGTAATGCGGTTTCCTTCCTGCCATGTACATTTCATAAGTGGATCTCCGCGCTGAGCGGGGCATGGTCTGATAAATGTCGCCAGTTGAGTAACGCCAGAGCGGTAGGGCTGCTGGCATGGGCGTTTTTGACGTAGATGCGGTCAAGACGCAGCAGGGGGAAACGCACCGGGAACGTGCGTGCGGGGCGTCCGTTGGCGCGGGTGAAAATTTCCTCCAGCCCGGCGTTCACCTTAAGCGGATGGTTGGCGCGTTGCCGCCAGTCGTTGAAATCCCCGGCGATGACCACGGGCTCGCCTTCCGGCAGCGCATTGCTCCATTCGGCGAGCATCTGCAGCTGAGCCTGACGGTGGGCTTCACGCAGGCCAAGATGCACGCAGCCAACGTGAACAGGAAATTCCAGATCGGGTGGCGTGATCCGACAGTAAAGCAGGCCGCGTTTTTCACTTTCGCCCACCGACACGTCGCGGTTTTCATAATGCTCAATCGGAAAACGCGACAGCACCGCATTACCGTGGTGCCCTTCGGGGTAAACTGCGTTGCGTCCGTAGGCGTAATCGCTCCACATGGTATCGGCCAGAAACTCGTAGTGGGGGGCATCCGGCCAGTTTTCGACATGCATTGGATGCACTTCGTGCGCGCCCATCACTTCCTGCAGGCAAA
>Ga0209370_1003246_pt1 | contig 10607 bp, 8 predicted proteins | sample AgamicAtPrz_FD_187164 | JGI IMG/M metagenome (GOLD analysis project Ga0209370, IMG submission 187164) | Agave microbial communities from Guanajuato, Mexico - At.P.rz (SPAdes) (version 2) | ecosystem: Host-associated > Plants > Phyllosphere > Phylloplane/Leaf | place: Guanajuato, Mexico... | reverse complement strand
CCAGCGGGGTCTGTTCGGCCGGCTTGAGCACCACGCAGTTGCCTGCGGCCAGTGCCGGGGCGAGCTTCCAGGCGGCCATCAGGATCGGGAAGTTCCACGGGATGATCTGCCCGACCACGCCCAGCGGCTCGTGGATGTGATAGGCCACGGTGCCTTCGTTGATTTCCGCAGCGCCGCCTTCCTGGGCGCGGATGCAGCCGGCGAAGTAACGGAAGTGGTCGACCGCCAGCGGAATGTCGGCATTGAGGGTTTCGCGGATCGGCTTGCCGTTGTCCCAGGTTTCGGTAATGGCCAGCAGCTCGAGGTTCTGCTCGATACGGTCGGCGATCTTCAGCAGAACGTTGGAGCGGTCCTGCACTGAAGTGCGGCCCCAGGCGTCGGCCGCAGCGTGGGCGGCATCCAGGGCTTTATCGATGTCTTCGGCAGTGGAGCGAGGGAATTCAGCGATCAGCTTGCCATTCACCGGGGAGGTATTTTCGAAGTACTGCCCCTTTACCGGAGGAACGAACTCACCACCGATGTAGTTGCCGTAGCGGCTCTTGAAGGAAACCTTCGCGCCTTCGGTACCGGGATGTGCGTAACGCATGGTGTGTCTCCTGGCTATTGTGTTTGTTAGGGAGTTGGAAAGCGTAGAGCAAAGGTTGGGCCAGCGTTGCGAGCACCAGGCAAATCAATGACTTGGCCCGGTTGCCGGGGCCTGACTCATCGTCGCTGTGCCAGCGCCGGTACGCGCGGCGGTGACACTTTGTGCCATTTGCGACACGTAACCGGAGGGTGCATTGCAAAGCCTTCCCGGGTGGAGGATGCTGGCGGGACTCTCTATCTGCGGAGAACTACAACAATGCAGAGCAATCATTTCAGTCGCCATGCCCAGCAAGTCCATACCGTCGCCCATGGTGGGGCCGGGGAGGGCGGCAGTGACCCGTCCATCGCCCGCTCCTGGCTGCGCTGCCTGGAGGACTACCACCTCGACCCGTCGGTGATCGAGGCCCCGGTGGTGCTCGAGCATGGGCGCCTGCTGGAAAGCCGCGAGCGCCTGCGCCAGGTGCTGCAGATTGCCGACCATGAAATGAACAGCCTGCACCAGCAGCTTTCCGGGGCCGGCCATGCGGTGCTGCTGACCGATGCCCGGGGGGTGATCCTCAATTGTGTCAGCGCGCCGACCGAGCGGCGCAGCTTCGAGCGCGCCGGGCTGTGGCTGGGCGCTGACTGGAGCGAGGCGCGCGAGGGCACCAACGGCATTGGCACTTGCCTGGTCGAGCGCCAGGCGCTGACCATTCACCAGAACGAGCACTTCCGTGGTCGCCACACCGGCCTGACCTGCTCGGCCAGCCCGGTGTTCGACCCGCATGGCGAGTTGCTGGCAGTGCTGGATGTGTCTTCGGCACGGCCCGACGTTTCCCGGCAGAGCCAGTTCCACACCATGGCCCTGGTCAACCTGTCGGCGAAGATGATCGAAAGCTGCTACTTCCTGCGCCATTTCGAACAGCAATGGCTGCTGCGTTTTCACCTGCAGGCCGAGTCGGTCGGCCTGTTCAGCGAAGGCCTGCTGGCGTTCGACGGTGACGGGCGCATCTGCGCCGCCAACCAGAGCGCGCTGAACCTGCTTGGCACGGTGCGTGGTGGCGTGCTGGGCAAACCGCTGGAACGCTTTTTCGCTTGCAGCCACGACGAACTGTTCAGTCGCGCCACGCCCGGCGGCAGCACTGCCTGGCCGCTGCATACCCTGGACGGGCGCCAGGTGTTCGCCAGCCTGCGTGGCCAGGCGCGCGCACCGGTGTGGTCGGTGCCGGCCGCCCAGCCGCGACCCGCGCGGGAAGTGGAGCCGCTTGTCTGCCTGCTCGACCCGGCCTTGCAGAACGACTTCCGCCGCAGCGTGCGGGTGTTCGAGCGCGATGTGCCGCTGCTGCTGCGCGGCGAGACCGGCTGCGGCAAGGAGGCCTTTGCCCAGGCCGTGCACCAGGCCAGCGAGCGGCGCGGCAAGCCGTTCGTCGCCATCAACTGTGCCTCGATACCGGAGAGCCTGATCGAGAGCGAACTGTTCGGCTACCGCGGCGGCAGCTTTACCGGTGCGCGCAAGGAGGGCATGCGCGGCAAGCTGCTGCAGGCCGACGGTGGCACCTTGCTGCTGGACGAGATTGGCGACATGCCACTGGCCCTGCAAACCCGCCTGCTGCGCGTGCTGGAGGAACGCCAGGTGGTGCCGATCGGTGGCGAGCCGCAAGCGGTTGATGTGCGCATCGTCAGCGCTACCCACCGTGACCTGCTGGAACGGGTGGAGCAGGGCAGTTTCCGCGAGGACCTGTATTACCGCCTGAATGGCCTGGAGGTGGCATTGCCGGCGGTGCGCGAGCGCAGTGACAAGGCGCAGTTGCTGGACTTTCTGCTGCGTCAGGAGGCGCAGGGGCAGCTGATCGACATCGAACCGAGGGCGCGACAGGCACTGCTCGACTTCGCCTGGCCGGGCAACGTGCGGCAGATGCGCAACGTGCTGCGTACCTTGGTGGCGCTTTGCGAAGATTCCCGCATCGTGTTCCCTGATCTCCCCGCCATTCTCCGCAACAGCACCGTCCCTGTAGGAGCGGCCTTGTGTCGCGAAAGGGCCGCAGAGCGGCCCCAGGGTCCCAGCCGCGCCGATCAATCTGCCGGGGCTGCTTCGCAGCCCGATCGCGACACAAGGCCGCTCCTACAGGATGCGGAACGGCAAGCACTCATGGAGACCCTGGAGGCAAAACACTGGCACCTCACCCGTGTCGCCGAGCACTTGGGCATCAGCCGCAATACCTTGTATCGAAAACTGCGCAAACACGGCATTACCAGGGCCGACTGAGCGAAACATCTGGTGCGATTTGTCGCGCCCTGGGCTACCCTGCCTCGATGTTTTGCGAGGTCGACCATGCATATTCACATTCTCGGTATTTGCGGCACTTTCATGGGCTCGCTGGCGGTGCTGGCCAAGGAACTTGGCCACCGCGTCACCGGCTCGGACGCCAACGTCTATCCCCCGATGAGCACCCAGCTCGAAGCCCAGGGCATCGAGCTGACCCAAGGCTATGACCCGGCCCAGCTGGACCCGGCGCCAGACCTGGTGGTCATCGGCAACGCCATGTCGCGTGGCAACCCGGCGGTGGAGTACGTGCTGAACAAGGGCCTGCCCTATGTTTCCGGCCCGCAGTGGTTGGCCGACCACGTGTTGCAGGGCCGCTGGGTGCTGGCCGTTGCCGGTACCCACGGCAAGACTACTACCAGCAGCATGCTGGCCTGGGTGCTGGAACATGCCGGCATGAGCCCGGGCTTCCTGATCGGCGGTGTACCGCAGAACTTCTCGGTTTCGGCGCGCCTGGGCGATACGCCGTTCTTCGTGGTCGAAGCCGACGAGTACGACAGCGCCTTCTTCGACAAGCGCTCGAAGTTCGTCCACTACCACCCGCGCACGGCGATCCTCAACAACCTTGAGTTCGACCATGCGGACATCTTCCCCGACCTGGCCTCGATCGAGCGGCAGTTCCACCACTTGGTGCGCACCATCCCCAGCGAAGGCCTGGTCATCCACCCCACCACCGAGCAGGCGTTGGAGCGGGTGATCGGCATGGGTTGCTGGACCCCGGTGCAAACCACCGGCGAAGGCGGCCAGTGGCAAGCCCGTCTGCTCAGCCCTGACGGCTCGCGCTTCGAAGTGCTGTTCGACGGCGAAGCGCAGGGCGTGGTGGATTGGGCACTCACTGGCCAGCACAACGTCGCCAACGCCCTGGCCACGCTGGCAGCGGCGCGTCATGTAGGCGTTGTGCCAGCCATGGGCATCGAAGGCCTGAGCGCCTTCAAGAGCGTCAAGCGGCGGATGGAGAAGGTTGCCGAAGTGCAGGGCGTGACCATCTACGATGACTTCGCCCACCACCCGACCGCCATCGCCACCACCCTCGACGGCCTGCGCAAGCGCGTCGGCGAGGCCCCGGTGATCGCCGTGATCGAGCCGCGCTCCAACTCGATGAAACTCGGTGCCCACCGCGATGGCTTGCCGGAAAGCGTCAACGACGCCGACCAGGTGATCTGGTACGCCCCGGCCAACCTTGGCTGGGACCTGGCTGCCACCGCCGCGCAATGCAAAGTGCCCAGCGTGGTGGCCGACAGCCTCGAAGCGATCATCGAGCGGGTCAAGGGCCAGGCCCGCCCAGGCACTCATGTAGTGATCATGAGCAACGGCGGCTTCGGCGGCCTGCACGGCAAGCTGGCCGAGGCACTCAAGTGAGCGGGCCGGAACGCATCACCCTGGCCATGACGGGCGCCTCTGGCGCCCAGTATGGCCTGCGCCTGCTCGACTGCCTGGTGCGTGAGGACCGCGAAGTGCACTTCCTGATCTCCAAGGCCGCGCAACTGGTGATGGCCACGGAGACCGACGTGGTGCTGCCGGCCAAGCCACAGGCGATGCAGGCCTTTCTCACCGAATATACCGGCGCTGCCGACGGGCAGATCCGCGTGTATGGCAAGGAAGACTGGATGTCGCCGGTGGCCTCAGGCTCCGGCGCCCCGGCGGCGATGGTGGTGGTGCCCTGTTCCACCGGCACCTTGTCGGCGATTGCCACCGGTGCCTGCAACAACCTGATCGAACGTGCTGCCGACGTTACCCTCAAGGAGCGTCGCCAGCTGATCCTGGTGCCGCGCGAGGCGCCGTTCTCCACCATCCACCTGGAAAACATGCTCAAGCTGTCGCAGATGGGCGCGGTGATCCTGCCGGCGGCGCCCGGCTTCTACCACCAGCCGCAGACCATCGACGACCTGGTCGACTTCGTGGTGGCGCGCATTCTCAACCTGCTGAACATTCCCCAGGACATGTTGCCGCGCTGGGGTGAGCACCACTTCGGGGTGGATGATTGAAGCGAGCGCTGGTGGGGGTGTTGATGCTGGTGCTGCTCGGTGGCTGCGCCACTGTGCGCACGCTGGATGCCAACAAGCCCGGGGCACCGGTGGTGTATGCCGGTACCCGGTTGGACCTGTATGTGATCAATGGCGGCTGCTGCCCGCAGGATCATTACGGGGCTGAAGCGCCGGCGTATCCGGGGCTGGACCTGCCGGGGAGCATGCTGCTCGATACCCTGTTGCTGCCCTTGTCCTTGCTGACAGCGGCCGGTGTAGGCTTCCAGGCCACCGGTGGCCTGTGATGGCCCTTTCGCGGGCACGCCCGCTCCCACAGGTACTGCACCGCCCTCAGGCCTGGCGCAGTACCTGTGGGAGCGGGCATGCCCGCGAAGAGGCCGTCACAAGTGAAGCCTATTTCTTGCCCAACCTGCGCAACTCATCCGACTCCACAATCCGCACCCCGTCCTCTTCCTCCAGCGCCAGCCGCCACAGTGCCCGGGCCAGGGTACAAGCCTCGATCCCCCGATATTTCCCAGGTATCAGCTTGGCAAAAGGCGAAGCCAGCCGTTCACTGAGCCGTGGCTGAATCCGTTCGCCCAGCAACAACGATGGCCGCACGATGGTCAGCTGCGGCCAATCCTGCGCCTTGAGTGCCTCTTCCATCTCGCCCTTGACCCGGTTGTAGAAAATCGATGATTTCGGGTCGGCGCCCAACGCACTGACCACCAGCAGATGCCGCGCGCCCAACTCCCGGGCCCGCTTGCTGAATGCCACGACCATGTCCAGATCCACCGCGCGGAAAGCCGATTCGGAGCCTGCCTGCTTCAGCGTGGTGCCCAGGCAGCAATAGGCGATATCGACCCGTCCGGCCAGTTGCGGCAGGAATACCGCCGGGTCACCCACCGGGTTTTCCAGGTGCGGGTGTTCGGCCAGTGGCCGGCGGGTAGGCGCCAGGACGCGGGTGATGGTGGGCTCGTTGAGCAGGCGGTCGAGCAGGTGTTCACCTGTCAGACCCGTGGCACCGGCAAGCAGGACATGCTGAGGCGTCAAATACATGATGTCTCTCCCTTGTTACACACAAGCTTAGTGGCTGGGTGGCGTTTGCGCCTGTTCCCCCACATCGGCCTGTGCTGCGTTACGCAATGCTTCTTCGGCCTGTTGCCGGCGCAGGTGCTGCCAGTGCTCCAGCACGCTTGGCGGCGCCCACAGCTGCGGCTCGGAGGCCTCGAAACCTTCCCTTTGTTCTCTTTCGGCAACGCTGGCGCGCGCCAGTTCAAACGCTTGTTTCAGGTCGTCGGTCTGGTTCAGCGCTTCGGCGAACAGGGCGTCGCCAAAGTAGGTGAAGTCGGCTTCTTCCGAGCAACCAAAGGACACGCGATCAGCCCGGGCGGCGGTCATGATCAGCGTGCGCTCATCCTTGAGCGGGGCGATATAGCCCCCGGAATAGCACGCGGATATGACAATGACCTTGTCGCGGTCCTTCAGCGGCGCCAGGGCACTGGCCAGTTCGTCGGCGGACAGGTCGGCCAGTTGCAGGCGCGGCTGGTCGAACACCAGCTGATGGTCGTGGCTGCCATGGCTGGTGAGGTAGATGAACACCAGGTCTTCGGGGCCGCTGCGCTCAGCCAGGGTGCGGGCGGCGCGAGTAAGGTTTTCACGCGTGGCCATGGGGCGGGTGGTCATGTGGTCGCGGTGGTTGACCAAGGTCACCTGGCCGCGGGCGCCAAAGCGTACCTTGAGCATGTTGCTGACGTAGTCGGCTTCGCGCAGGAACACGCTCTGCTGGCCATCGCCGGCGACCACCAGGCTGTACAACTGGACCGCTGGCGCCGAGCGCGGTACCCGGGCCAGCGCTTCGTCCAGCAAACGGCCCTGGTTGAGCAACGCCAGGTCCAGCGGGTCGGGCAACAGCTTGCCGTTCTGGTCGCGCACGCGCACGCCGTTGCTCCAGGTGCCGCTTTCGACCTTGCCGTTGGCCAGGATCAGCCGGCCCTGGCCGTGGTAGGCATCGTTGAGGAAGCCACCGATGTATTTGCTGCCGTCTGCCAGCTGCAGGCTGCCCTGGCCCGACAGGCGCCAGTCGGCGAAGGTGCCCTTGTAGTGGCTGCCATCGCTGCCCAGCAGTTCGCCTTCGCCGACCAGCGAGCCGTCCTTGAATTCGCCGATCCATACATCACCATCGGCATTTTCGTAGCGGCCACGGCCTTCGAGGCGGTTGTCCTTGAACTCGCCGATGTATTGCTCGCCGTCGATGCTGTCGTAGGTGCCGCTGCCTTCCAGCTGGCCGTTGATGAAGTGACCGCTGAACTGGTTGCCGCTGGCATCGCTGCGCACCCCGGCACCGTTGGGCTTGCCTTTGGCGAACAGGCCCTGGTAGCGGCTGCCGTCTGCCAGCTCCAGCTCGCCGGCGCCTTCGTACAGGTCGTCCTTGAACTGGCCGCGGTAGGTCTGGTCGGCTTGCTTGAGGGTGCCTTCGCCGTCGCGGCGGCCGTGGCTGAAGGTGCCGGCATAGTGGCTGCCTGGGGTGCTCAGCTCACCCAGCCCCTGGAACAGCCCTGCGGCGAACTGGCCGCGGTACACCTCGCCGTTGCGGCCGTGCCATTCGCCCTGGCCGTGCCATTGGCCGTCCTTGAACGTACCGGCGTACCAGCTGCCGTTGGGGTAGTCGATCCGTCCCTCGCCTTGCAGCAGGCCATCGACCACCTGCCCCCGGTACCGCCCACCGTCAGGCAGGCGCGCGTCCGGCGGGAGCAGCGATTCGCCATCGCCGCAGGCGGCGAGCAGCAGGACCAGGGTGATGGGGAGCAGTGAACGCATGGCGAGAACCGGGCAATAGGTCTGCCGAGTATGACGCAGAATGGGATCCTGAAACAGCGAACGCGATCCCTGTGGGAGCGGGCATGCCCGCGAACACCGGCGAAGCCGGTGCCATGCACCGAGTCGCCTGATTCGCGGGCACGCCCGCTCCCACAGGTTCCGCAGGGACTTCAGCTTTGTGCAATACCTGTGGGAGCGGCTTTAGCCGCGAACACCGGCGAAGCCGGTGCCATGCACCGTGTGGCTTTCTTCGCGGGTGAACCCGCTCCCACAGGTATTGCGGGGACCTTCAGCTTTGCGCAATACCTGTGGGAGCGGCTTTAGCCGCGAACACCGGCGAAGCCGGTGCCATGCACCGTGTGGCTTTCTTCGCGGGTGAACCCGCTCCCACAGGTATTGCGGTGAATTTCAGCTTTGTGCAATACCTGTGGGAGCGGCTTTAGCCGCGAACACCGGCGAAGCCGGTGCCATGCACCGAGTTGCCTGCTTCGCGGGCGCGCCCGCTCCCACAGGGTTGTGTGCTGCCTGTGCGGCTCAGCGCACGCCAGGTGATACGATGATCTTCACGTTCTCCTCCTTGTTGTTCACCAACTCCTCGAAGCCGAGCTCGACAATCTGCTCCAGGCCGATGCGCCCGGTCACCAGCGGGCGAATGTCGAGCCTGCCGTCAGCGATGAAGGCAATCACATCGGCAAACTCGCCGTTGTAGGCCAACGCCCCCAGCACCTGCTTTTCGGTGGACACCAGTTCGAAGAAGTTGAACTCGCTAGGCTCCTCGAAAATGCCCACCAGCACGCACTTGCCCGCCTTGCGGATGGTGTCGATGGCCAGCTTGGCCGTGTGCTTGTTGCCGATGCATTCAAAACTTACATCCGCCCCCAGCCCGGCAGTCAGCTTGCGGATTTCCGCCAGGGCGTCGCACTGGCTGGGGTCGAGCACCACGCTGGCGCCCACCTCTTTGGCCTTGGCCTTGCGCGCCGAGGACATTTCCAGGGCGATCACCTGCGCCGCGCCTGCCGCCTTGGCACACATGATGGTGCACAGGCCGATGGTGCCAGCGCCGACCACCACCACCGTCTGGCCAAGCAGGCTGCCGGCCTTCTTTACCGCATGCATGCCCACCGCCAGCGGCTCGATCAGCGCCCCGGCCTCCGCCGGAAACCCTTGCGGCAGCTTGTACAGCAGGTTGGCGGGCACGTTGACCAGTTCGGCAAAGGCGCCGTTGTTCATCAGGCCGGTGAAGGCCAGGCGCTCGCAGATGTTGTACAGGCCGTGGGTGCAGTAGTAGCAGGTGCCGCAATGCTGGCAGGCGTCGGCAGCCACTGGGTCACCGACGGCAAAACCTTCCACGCCTTCACCCAGCTTGGCAATTTGGCCGCAGAACTCGTGGCCGAGGATGCACTGGCCCTGGATGCCGGTCAGCGGGTGTGGTGCCTCTACCGGGATGAATACCGGGCCGGCGACGTATTCGTGCAGGTCGGAGCCGCAGATGCCGCACCAGTCCACCTTGATCTGTACCCAGCCGGGCGCAGGGTCCGCCGGCAGAGGCACCTGTTCGACGCGAATATCATTGCGGCCATGCCAGACGGCGGCACGCATGTGGGTGTGGCTCAGGTCATTCATTGTTGTTCTCCAGGCTCACGGGAAGGGTTCAGTGCTTGCGCAGGAACGCGAGCAGTTGCTGGTTGACCTGTTCGGCCGCCTCCATCTGCACCATGTGCCCAGCCTCGGGCAGCACCAGTACCTCAGCCTCCAGCCCTTCGGCATGGCTGGCCGGGATGATCGCGTCCTTGCCGCCCCACACCACCAGGGCCGGGTGTTGCCCCAGTACCCCGCGCAGGTCATGGCGCTGCCGGTCGCCGTCGGCGATGGCCGATGCCAGCAGGCGCAACGCATCGTCTACCCCTTCCAGGCGCTTGAACTTGAGCATGTCCTCCAGCATCTGCCGGGTGACCAGTGCCGGGTCGGCAAACAGCTGCACCATCTGCGGCTTGAGGGCATTGCGGTTGGCGGCAGCGACGAAGCCTTGCAGGTACTGCCCGTTGATCGCCTCGCCCAGCCCGGCACTGGCCACCAAACTCAGGCTGGCCACCCGCTGCGGTGCCAGGCGCGCCACGTTCAGGCTGACCGCGCCGCCCATGGAGTGGCCGGCCAGGTGGGCCTTGGCGATGTCCAGGTGGTCGAGCAGGGCCAGTACGGTTTCGCTCAGTTCATCCAGATCGCCGCGTTGCAGGGCCTTGGCCGACTCGCCATGGCCCGGCAGATCGAGGGCGATTACCCGTCGTTCAGCAGCCAGTGCCGGGTGGTTGAACAGCCAGTTGTTCAGGTCGCCACCAAAACCGTGCACCAACACCAGTGGCGTGCCGCCTTCGCCCAGCTCGAACCAGCGCAGCAGGCGACCACCCACTTCCGCCTTCTGCGGGGCTGGGCCTTGGGCTTGGTCGGCACCACCTTCGGCGACGAACTCGGCCTGGAAACGCTGCACCACGGCATCGATTTCGGACTCTTCGGCTTCGCCCTCGACGACCACCGCCAGCAGCGCACCGACCGGCAGGGTTTCATCAGGCTTGGCCACCTGGCGACGCAACACACCGCTGAACGGGGCTTCGACGCTGCTGCTGATCTTGTCGGTCTCGACGTCCAGCACCTCGTCGCCCTTGTTGATTTCGTCACCTTCCTGCTTGAGCCAGGTGTCCACCCGGCCCTCGGTCATCGACAGGCCCCACTTGGGCATGGTCAAGGTATGGATCTGGCTCATGCGGCACTCCTTGCGGCTTCGATCACTTTGCGTACCGCAGCCTCGATCTTCGCCGCGTCGGGGATGTACAGGTCTTCCAGGGCATCGGAGAACGGCACAGGAGTATGCGGGGCGGTGACCATTTCGATCGGGCCCCTGAGCGCGCCGAAGGCCTTCTGTGCCACCAGCGCGCTGATGT
>Ga0209370_1003245_pt1 | contig 10607 bp, 9 predicted proteins | sample AgamicAtPrz_FD_187164 | JGI IMG/M metagenome (GOLD analysis project Ga0209370, IMG submission 187164) | Agave microbial communities from Guanajuato, Mexico - At.P.rz (SPAdes) (version 2) | ecosystem: Host-associated > Plants > Phyllosphere > Phylloplane/Leaf | place: Guanajuato, Mexico... | reverse complement strand
GAAGACCAGCTTCATGCGCCCCGGCGAGGGCGCGCTGCGTGCGGTGGGCCGGCTGCTGCACCGCTCGACCACGATGGCCTTCTGCGACGGCTCGGTCTATGGCGAGGACGGCAAGCTCTGCGCGCATGCGACCGGGACTTTCAAATACCTGAAGGCGCTGCCCGGAAAGGGCCGCAGCCTCAAGGCGCTGCAGCGCAGCGAGGACTGACGGCGGCTTCGTCGTTTGAGCGTCAGCCGCCCGGCGCCCGTCCACGCGGCGTCTGCGGACGGTTTGGCAACGGCGGTTCCTTGTGACCCGCCTCGGAGGCCAGATTCCGCACGACGTTCATGGCATCGACCAGAGGGGCGATCCTCTCCGGCGTGATCTCCATCCGCGTGTTCGGCAAACGCTTGGCCAGAATCCCCTGCGCCGAGATGAACAACAACCGCTGCTTTTCCGTCAAGAGTTGCCGCGGCGTTTGGACCAGCACGCTTGCCACGGCGTCTGCATCAACGGACGACATCGAGCATCGGGGATCCGGGCCCTCTCTGTTGGCGTGGTTCTTACTCCACGCTTCGAGCAGGCGCACCGCCCTCCACGCCTTGTCGATCTCCGCTTCTGTCGAGAGTTGCCTCGGTTGAGGAGCGGGGCGGTTGATCGGTTCACGTTGACGAAGGCTGACCTGCTGGAGGGACGACGGCTGGTTCTCGTAAATCGGGTGCGCCGTGATCGCGGGGCTCGGGCTCATGTAGCCGCTATCGTCTGCGCTTTGCCGCGCCCGGCCGATCGCTGGCTGATTGGCATGTGCCGGGCGGTCACGCAGGTTGGAGCCCGGCGTCTCATAAATGCCGCCGCTGCGTTTAGGAGGCACGTCGTAGATGCCGCCGCCGCGTTTGGCCGGCACGTCGTAGATGGGATCGCCGCGCTTTGGCGGCACGTCGTAGACGGGATCGTTGCGCTTGGGCGGCACGTCATAGATCGGGTCGCGCGCGTGCATCGTCTTGGCGACGGATTCACGCGGGCGTGGCACGTTGTCGCTCAGCTCGCCAACGGGCGAGGGGGCAGGGGCCGCCGCAGGTGGTCGCGTCAGGAGCTTGGCAACCGGCGCAAGCTTGGCGCGCGGGTGCCGGGCGTATTGGTAGTTCTCGATCGCGCGCTCCAGCGCCTGCGGCTCAATGCGCGTCGGCCGAATGTCGATCTTCAAGCTGGCCGCGAGCCCGGGGGGACAGTTGACCGGCAGGATGAGGCGCTTGCGCGGCTCCTGCAGGCGTATCAGAAGGCTGGATGGCAGGCTCTCCAGCATGCGTGCCGTGGCCAGGGACAGGTCCAGCGTGTCGGTCTTGCGGTCCAGCGCCTTCTCGATCGCGCGGGCCACCGGTTCCGTCTCCTTCTTGTGAAGCTTCTCGTTCTTCACCCACGCGCGCACCTGCTGGTCCCGAGGGGCTTTGGACGGATGGGCGCTGGCCTCGGTCCAGGGGAGGTTCGAACGGCGGAAGATCTGCATGGCGTACGGCTCGAAGGGGCTGGAATGGGGTGGTCAGTCGCCAACCCTCCCTCGAAGTTCTTGACAAGGATGTGCAGGTTCGTCCTCGGCCTCGAAGGGAAAAGCACGACCGTTCTTTTCTGTCACCCGAGGGACGCGAGGGGTGGGGCGGGCGTGGTTCAATCGCCGGCATTCCGTCACGGAACGAGGCGCCGCGCGCGCCCGTCCATCACTGCCCGAGGAGTCCCCGATGAGCCAAGTGAACCGCCAGATCCTGCTGGCCTCCCGCCCGACCGGCGAACCGACCGCCGACAACTTCAAGCTGGTCGAGCAGACGATCCCCGAGCTCGCGGACGGCCAGGTGCTGGTCCGCAACCACTTCCTCAGCCTGGATCCCTACATGCGCGGCCGCATGAACGACAGCAAGAGCTACGCCACGCCGCAGCCGTTGAACGAGGTCATGATCGGCGGCACCGCCGGCGAGGTGGTGGCGTCGAAGAACGCGCACTTCGCGGTCGGTGACCAGGTCGTGGGCATGGGCGGCTGGCAGGAGTACCAGCTCGTGGACGCCGGTCAGCGCGGCGTGCTGCAGAAGGTCGACACCCGGCACGTGCCGCTGTCCGCCTACCTGGGCGCCGTGGGCATGCCGGGCGTGACCGGCTGGTACGGGCTGGTGAAGATCATCGATCCCAAGCCGGGCGAGACGGTGGTCGTCAGCGCCGCCAGCGGCGCGGTGGGCGGCGCGGTGGGCCAACTGGCCAAGGCGCGCGGCGCGCGCGCGGTGGGCATCGCCGGCGGCGCGGAGAAGTGCCGCTACGTGGTCGAGGAGCTTGGCTTCGACGCCTGCATCGACTACAAGCAGCACCGCGACGTGAAGTCGCTGTCGGCGGCGCTGAAGGCCGATTGCCCCGACGGCATCGATGGCTACTTCGAGAACGTCGGCGGCATGATCCTGGACGCCGTGATGCTGCGCGCCAATCCGTTCAGCCGCGTCGCCATGTGCGGGATGATCGCCGGCTACAACGGCGAGCCGATCCCGATGAGCGCGCCACAGCTGATCCTGGTGAACCGCATGAAGATCGAGGGCTTCATCGTCTCCGAGCACATGGCGGTCTGGCCCGAGGCGCTCAAGGAGCTCGGCACCCTGGTCGCGACCGGCAGGCTCAAGTACCGCGAAACCATCGCGCAGGGCCTGGACGCGGCGCCCGAGGCCTTCCTGGGCCTGCTCAAGGGCCGCAATTTCGGCAAGCAGCTGGTGAAGCTGGTCTGATGGCCGGCCCGGTCTGGCGCTGCCAGCGCTTCGACGACCTGGGCGTGCGCGGCCTGTACCGCGCGCTGCGTCTGCGCGCGGAGGTCTTCGTCATCGAGCAGCGCTGCCTCTACCTCGATCCGGACGGCCTGGACGAGCACGCCTGGCACCTCCAGGGCATGGGGCCGGGCGCGGACGGCGGCGAGGCGCTGCTGGCCTACGCGCGGCTGCTGCCGCCGGAGATCGGCGGCACCGCGCGCATCGGCCGCGTGATCACCGCGCCGGCCGCGCGCGGCGGCGGCCTGGGCCGCGCGCTGATGAGCCAGGCGGTGGGTGAATGCGGCCGGCTCTGGCCCGGCCAGCCGATCGAGCTCGGCGCGCAGGCGCATCTGCGCGAGTTCTACGGCAGCTTCGGATTCACGCCGGTCTCGGAGGTCTACGACGAGGACGGCATTCCCCACATCGACATGCGCAAGGAGGCGACCCCATGAACGCGGCCATCGACGATGCCACGCGCGGCCCGGCCGGCGACGACCTGGTGCTGCATCACTACGGCAGCTCGCCGTTCGCCGAGAAGGCGCGGTTGATGCTGGGTCTGAAGGGGCTGTCCTGGCACTCGGTGACGGTGCCGATGGTGATGCCCAAGCCCGACGTGGTCGCGCTGACGGGCGGCTACCGGCGCACGCCGTTCCTGCAGATCGGCGCCGATGTCTATTGCGACACCGCGCTGATCGCCGAGGTGCTCGAGCGCCGTCGGCCCTCGCCCAGCCTGTTCCCGGCCGCGATCGCGGGCCAGGCGCGGGCGCTCGCGCAGTGGGCCGACACCGAGCTGTTCTGGACGGCGCTCCCCTATGCGATGCAGCCGGCCGGTGCGACGGCGCTGTTCGCCGGCGCGCCGCCGGAGATGCTGCAGGTGTTCGTCGCCGACCGCAAGGCGATGAGCGAGGGCATGCCGCAGGTGCGCGGCATCGACGCGGGCGCCGCGCTGGCGCAGTACCTGGACTGGCTGTCGTCGATGCTGGCCGACGGCCGGCCGTGGCTGCTCGGCGGCGAGGTGAGCATCGCCGACCTCAGCGTCTATCACCCGCTGTGGTTCCTGACGAAGACCGGGCCGCTGGCCGAGGTGCTGACGCCGCACCAGGCGCTGCGCGCCTGGATGGGCCGTGTCGGCGCGATCGGCCATGGCGAACGGGCCGGCAAGCTCGATGGCGCCGGGGCCATCGCGCTGGCGCGCGCATCGACGCCGCGGCCGGCGGCGGTCGACGCGGGGCTGGGCTTCGAAGCCGGCGAACCGGTGACGGTCACGCCCTACGACTACGCCCGCGACGCGGTCGCCGGCACGCTGGCCGGACTGACGACGCGCACCGTGACGCTGGCGCGCGACGACGAACGCGCGGGCCGCGTGCATGTGCACTTCCCCCGCATCCGCTACACGCTGAAGAAGGCCGGCTGAGACCGGACCTCACGCAAGGAGACAGGCGCATGAAGGACTATCAAGGCAGGACCGCGGTCATCACTGGCGCGGGCTCGGGCTTCGGCCTGGAGGTGGCGCGCATCGCCGCCGCGCGGGGCATGAACCTGGTGCTCTGCGACGTGCAGCAGGACGCGCTGGACCGGGCGGCGGCGGAGTTCGCCGCGCATCCGGTGCTGGCGCGCCGCGTCGACGTGGCCAAGGCCGACCAGATGGAGGCGCTGGCCGAGGCGGTGCGCGAGCGCTTCGGTGCGCCGAACTTCGTGTTCAACAACGCCGGTGTCGGCTCGGGCGGCCTGATCTGGGAGAACGCGCTCTCCGACTGGGAATGGGTGCTGGGCGTGAACCTGATGGGCGTGGTGCACGGCGTGCGTCTGTTCACGCCGATGATGCTGGCCGCGGCGCAGGCGGATCCGTCCTGGCGCGGGCACATCGTCAACACCGCGTCGATGGCCGGCATGCTGAATCCGCCCAACATGGGTGTCTACAACGTGTCCAAGCACGCGGTGGTGTCGCTCAGCGAGACGCTGTACCAGGACCTGGCGCTGGTGACCGACCAGGTGCGGGCCTCGGTGCTGTGCCCGTACTTCGTGCCCACCGGCATCACGCAGAGTCATCGCAACCGCCCCGGCGAGCAGGCCGCGGGCAAGCCGACGAAGAGCCAGCTGATCTCGCAGGCGATGACCGACAAGGCGGTGAGCGCCGGCAAGCTGACCGCGGCCGATGTCGCGCGCATGGTCTTCGATGCGATGGATGAGGAGCGCTTCTACATCTTCAGCCACCCGCAAGCGCTCAAGGGCGTGCAGACGCGGCTGGAGGACGTGATGCAGCTGCGCAACCCGACCGACCCGTTCCAGGACAAGCCCGAGATCGGCGCGCGGCTGCGCGAGTCGCTGCGCGGCTGACGGCGCGGGCGCCTGGGCGCGAGCGGGTCGGCTGCGCGCTCCGGCGAGGGTGAAGACGGCGCGCTCTGGCACACTGCGCGCCCTGCGCAGTACGCTCCCTTCCATGCCGACCACTCCCATCCCACGCTCTCGCCACGCTGTCGTCATCGGCGGCGGTCCCGCCGGCCTGATGGCCGCCGAACGGCTCGTGCTCGCCGGCGTGTCCGTCGATCTGTACGACGCCATGGCCTCCGCCGGCCGCAAGTTCCTCCTCGCGGGGAAGGGCGGTCTGAACCTGACGCACTCGGAGCCGCGGCCTGATTTCGACACGCGCTACTTCGAGCGCCAGGCCGGCGTCGCCGCCTGGCTCGACCGCTTCGACGGCGAGGCGCTGCGCGCCTGGGCCCAGGGGCTGGGTGTCGAGACCTTCGTCGGCACCTCGGGCCGCGTCTTCCCCAAGGACCTGAAGGCCGCGCCGATGCTGCGCGCCTGGCTGTCCCGCCTGCGCGCGCAGGGCGTGCGCTTCCACATGCGCCATCGCTGGCTTGGCTGGGACGCGGACGGCGCGCTGCGCTTCAATGGCCCGGACGGCGAGAGCGCCATCCGCGCAGAAGCCGTGGTGCTCGCGCTGGGCGGCGCTTCGTGGCCGCAGCTCGGCTCCGACGGCCGCTGGGCGCCGCTGCTCGCCGGTGCCGGCGCGACGGTGTCGCCGCTGCGCGCGGCCAATTGCGGCTTCGATCTCGGCCCGGCGCGAGCGGGCGCAGCCGACGGCTGGTCGCCGTTCTTCGCCGAAAAATTCGCCGGCCAGCCGATCAAGCCGGTGGCGCTGAGCGCCGAAGGCGTGGACGGCCGCCGGTTCTCGCGCCAGGGCGAGTTCGTCGTGACGGCGAGCGGCATCGAAGGCTCGCTGGTTTACGCCGCGTCGGCGCTGCTGCGCGAGAGGATCGAGCGCGATGGCGAGGCGCTCGTTCACCTGGATCTGCTGCCCGGCCGCGATGCGGCATGGGTGCTGGAGCAGGTCGCGCATCCGCGCGGTTCGCGCTCGATGTCCTCGCACCTGAAGAGCCGGCTGAACATCGAAGGCCTGAAGGCCGGCCTGCTGCATGAGGTGCTCAGCAAGGACGAATACGCCCACGCGCCGACGCTGGCGCGCACCTTGAAGGCGCTGCCGCTGCGGCTGCGCGGCGCGCGTCCGGTCGCGGAGGCGATCAGCACGGCGGGCGGGGTGACGCTGGAGTCGCTCGACGAGCGCCTGATGCTCAAGTCGCGGCCCGGCGTGTTCGTCGCAGGCGAGATGCTGGACTGGGAAGCGCCGACCGGCGGCTACCTGCTGACGGCGTCGATGGCGAGCGGCTTGGTCGCCGGCGATGGGGCCGCGGCGTTCCTGAACTGAGCGCTCATTTCAGCCGCTGAGCCGCATTTCTGAAAATGCGGCTCAAAAGATGAGCCGCAAATCTACGAATTCGGCCCATTGGCCGCATACCGAACATACAAGTCAAGACAAGGTCGAGCGACGCTGAACCGCTTCGACCATGGCCAACACGGCGGCTACTTCGAGGAACACCTGCCGGCGGCGGGCCTCGACGCGCGCGAACTCTTCTTCTGACGGCGCGATCTCCAGATCACCGAAATGCGCGTGGCGCAGCCAGCTGCTGAGGCAGGCCTGCGCAATGTTCAGTGCCCGCTCGGACCGCGTGTCGCCGTCGGGGCCGCCAGCGATGTCGAAGATCGCGCGCAGCGGAATGCCGGCCGCGTCGGCGGCGAAGAATCCCGGCGGGACGGGATGCGGCGTTCGGGTCGAGGAGGCGCCGGAAAGGCGGTCGCTGGCGGTCACGGAGTCGGCTCGGCGGGCGTGGATCAGGCAGGCGTCAGTCTGGCGATCGGGCCGTCGCCGCGTGACCGTGGAAACCCGCCGCAAGCGTTTGGCGCATGTCTGATTCGTGTAAAGGCATGGCTCGATCGGATCAAGGGCCTCTGGCGCTCATTGGACTTCACACGAAGTTCCAACCTGGCGCCGCGCGTTGATGCTCGATGGCATCCCGTCCTACAGGCTGACGTGGAGCCTTCCGGCAGAGCGCCCGCGGCGCCCCGGATAAGGTCTCGCTCAACGACTTCTTCTCTTGAGCCTGACCATGAACCACACGTCCACGACCCCCTCCGCACCGACCCGCGCCCATGCCACGTCCGCACCGGCCGAGGTGGACGACGGCGCCGCGTTCTCCGGCATCGACGCCGGCATGCTGCATTACTACCGCGCGTCGCTGCTCGAGGCGACCGGCCGCGTCACCGAGGCGCTCGAAGCCTATGAGCAAGCCCTGACCCTGGACGTGGACCTGGCCGACGCGCATTACCGGCTGGGCGTGCTCTACGAGCAGCTCAACGAGCCGGTGGCCTCGCTGTTCCACTTCCGCGCCTATCAGCAGCTGCGCGGCGCACTGGTGCAGGGGACCGCGCTGAACTGATCGCGCCGCGCGGTCCCGATTCCAGCCGTCATTGCGGCCGGTAGGTCACCTTCAGCTGGTAGTTGCCCGCCGCGTAGCCGTACAGCAGCACGTAGACGTCGCCGTTGGCCGTCATCGTGACCGAGCAGCCCTCGGTCGAGGTCGAGCCGTCCGACTTGCAGGTGTAGGTCGACGTCGTCGGCACCGCGCCCTTGCGGACGTAGAGGTCGATGTCGCCGGTCCCCGTCGTGCTCGCCGACAGGCTGCCGCCATTGGCGACCTTGAACGGACCGAAGCTCCTGCTCTGGCCGCGCGTCAGGCTGCCGCTGAAGTTCTCGGTCTTGTCGACCGGACCCGTGCCCGGACCATCGCTGCCCAGCTCCACCGCATACGCCGCCGCCAGCCGCGAGAACTTCAGCGCGTGATCGGCTTGGCTGCCCATGTTGGCGTAGGTGTCGTTGGCGCTGTGGATGTACGGGTTGTCGCCGTTGAAGCTGGACTCGAAAGGCATGCTCGCCGCATAGCCCTTGGCGTTCCAGGACGCGTGGTCCGAGCACGCATAGCCGCAGCGGTCCGTGCCCACCGTCAGCGTCGGCAGGTAGGTCGCGATCAGGTTGGACAGGAAGGTGTTCTGCGCGCTGTCGGTGTAGTCGCTGAAGAGGTAGATGTCGCTCGCCGCGCCCTTGTAGTTGGTCATGTCCAGCTGCAGCACGCCCACCACATTGGTGCCCGCCGCGGCGAAGCTGTTCGCGATGTCCTGCGAGCCGCGCAGCCCGACCTCCTCCGCCGCGTAGGCCATCAGCTTGATGGTGCGGCGCGGCTTGTAATTGGCCTGCACCAGCGCGCGCAGCACCTCGGTGAGGCTGGCGACGCCCGAGGCGTCGTCATCCGCGCCCGGCGCGCGCATCGTCTCGCCGGAGCCGCCCGACTGGTTGATCGAGTCCAGGTGCGCGCCCATGACGATCACCTCGCTGCCGTTGTCGCTGCCCTGGATCGTCGCGATCACCGACTTCTGCGCCCAGCCCGAGTGGGTGAACTGCTCGACGGTGATGTCGCTGCGGCCGCCCGCCAGCGTGGTCCAGCGCTGCTTGAGCCAGTTGGACGCGTTCACGCCGCTGCTGCTGGTGTAGTAGCGGTTGGTGTAGCCCGACAGGTCGACGATGGTCTGGCCGATGTTGCTGGCCTGCATCTGCGAAAGGATCGGCGTCACCACCGCCTGCTGGTCGATCACGTAGCTCGGCCGCGTGGCCGTGGCCGCCGCCAGGCGCTGCGCGGACAGCGGCGTGCTGTGCCGCTGCAGCGCGGCCATGCCGGCGTCGCGGCTCGGGTGGTACATGTAGCCGCCGCAGCGGCGCAACTCGTCGTGGATCGAATGGCTGAGCGAGGCCAGCGCCTCCTCGTCGATCTCGACAAGGTGGATGGTCTCGGGCTTGGCCCGGCCCGAGGCCGGGGCCGACATGGCGGATCCGTCCAGGGCCGCATCGGACGAGAGGCTGGCGACGCTGGCGACGGCGCGCGCCGCCGGACGATGCTTCTGCAACTGGGCCAGCGCGGCGTCGCCGAGGCTGATCCAGACTTTCTCGCCGGCATGGGCGGGGGTGAGCACGGCCAGACCGAAGCACACGGCCGTGATGGCAAGGAACTGACGCATGGGATGTCTCTCCAGGCTTGGGGACAGGCATGACGAAGCCGGCGCGCGGCCCGTGCAAGGGCGGCGCGCCGGAGCGGTTTCAGCGCGGGATCAGTAGGTCGCGACCAGCGACGCGCCGGAGACGGTCCGGTACGCGTTCAGCAGCACGTAGTACGTGCCCGAGGTCGGCGAGTTGAAGGTGATCGTCTCGCTGTTGGTCGAGCCGTCCGACTTCTTGTCGTAGCTCGTGGTGGTCGGCGCGGAGCCGCGGCGCACGTAGATGTCGCCATCGCCCGAGCCGCCGCTCAGCCGCACCGTCAGCGTGCTGCGGCCCGCCGGGACGTTGATGCTGTACAGCTTCTTCGAGTTGGTCGACAGCGAGATGCCGGTCACCGGCACACCGCTGGTCAGCGGAGTTGCCGTCGGGGGCGGCGTGGTGCCGCTGCAGCTCACGCCCACCGTCGCGAAGGCGGCGGTCACGTCGGCCATCGTGTAGCCGCGGTCGGTCGCGGCCTTCTCCACGCCGCAGGCGCCCTGGTTGAAGGTGCTGTTGGCCGTCCAGTACAGGCGGTTGGCGTCCACCATCACCTCGAAGGCCTTGCGCGTGTTCCAGCCCGGCTTGTTGGCCAGCAGGTAGAACGCGCGGTTGTACACGCCGCTCGAGTAGTGCACGTCCATGCCGCTGCGGTAGTCCGCGGCATTGCCGATGGAGCTGCCGTCGCGCGTCGGATCGTCGAAGTAGCGCAGCGCGCCGCTCGCCTTGAAGATCTGCGCGCCCACCAGCCAGTCGTTGCTGCCGCCATTGCGGTAGTACTCGGCGGCTTCGCCGGCCATGTCGGAGAAGGCTTCGTTCATGCCGCCCGATTGGCCGGAGTAGGTCAGGCCCGAGTTCTGCTCGGTGAAGCCGTGGCTCACCTCGTGCGCGGACACGTCCAGCGAGACCAGCGGGTAGAACGTCGAGCCGCCGTCGCCGAAGTTCATGCCGGCGCCGTCCCAGAACGCGTTCTCATAGTTGCTGCCGTAGTGCACCCGCATGTAGAGCGTGCCGGTCAGCGGACGCAGGTTGAACCAGTCCCGGTACATGTTGAAGATCACGCCGCCGAAGAAGTGCGCGTCGTTCAGCGGCGAGTAGGCGCCGTTGATCTGCTTGTACTCGTTGCGCGGGCAGGTGAACTGGAACGGCGTGTTGCTCGCGCCGGTGCTGCCGTTGAGGTTGACGGTGATGACGTTGCCATCGCTCATCTGGCACGAGTCCGTGACCTGCAGCGCGGGGTAGTTGGTGCCGTACTCGTAGCGGCCGGTCTTGGTGTTGCCGCCGGGGCCGGTGGCGTCGCGGTGCGCCAGGCCTTCCCAGCGCTCCAGCACGGCGCCGGTGGTGGCGTCGATCATGAAGTGCGGACGGCTCGGCGTCTTGGTGTCCTCGCGCAGGAAGGACACCAGGTAGAACAGCTGGGCCTGGTTGCGCGCGT
>Ga0209370_1003242_pt1 | contig 10622 bp, 10 predicted proteins | sample AgamicAtPrz_FD_187164 | JGI IMG/M metagenome (GOLD analysis project Ga0209370, IMG submission 187164) | Agave microbial communities from Guanajuato, Mexico - At.P.rz (SPAdes) (version 2) | ecosystem: Host-associated > Plants > Phyllosphere > Phylloplane/Leaf | place: Guanajuato, Mexico... | reverse complement strand
TGTTGCCAGTTGGTTTGATAGCAATGCCATCACCAACGATTTTCTCAGCAAACACTACATCCGGCACGTCTTCGATGTTGACGATCTCGCCGGAGAGCGGAGCAACAATCTCAATAGTTCCGGAGTCGCTATTGCTTTTGTCACCGAACAGTTTACTAAATAAACCCATTAGACTTATCTCCTAAGCAGTAATTTGGGCCGCATCTCGTGGATTAGCAGATTGTTTTTTCTTCAATGAACTTGTTAACCAGCGTCATTAACTCGTCCGTTGTCGGTTGAGCAAGAGCCTGCTCTGCTAATACCTTCGCATCTTCGAAGTTCGTGTTACGGATAATCTTCTTGATGCGCGGGATGGAAATGGCGCTCATAGAGAATTCGTCCAGACCCATACCCAGCAACAGAAGTGTAGCACGTTCGTCGCCTGCAAGCTCACCACACATGCCAGTCCATTTACCTTCTGCATGAGAAGCATCAATAACTTGCTTGATCAAATTCAGTACAGACGGCGACATTGGCTGGTAGAGATGTGAAATCATATCATTACCACGGTCAACTGCCAGGGTGTACTGCGTTAAATCATTGGTACCGATACTAAAGAAATCAACTTCTTTGGCTAAATGACGCGCAATGGTCGCGGCCGCCGGTGTTTCCACCATCACGCCGATCTCGATTGACTCGTCAAACGCTTTACCTTCGTCACGCAGTTCCTGCTTGTAGATTTCGATCTCTTTCTTCAGTGCACGCACTTCTTCAACAGAGATGATCATCGGGAACATGATGCGCAGCTTACCGAAAGCGGAAGCACGCAGGATAGCGCGAACCTGGTCACGCAGGATCTCTTTGCGATCCATGGCGATACGCACGGCACGCCAGCCCAGGAACGGGTTCTCTTCTTTCGGGAAGTTCATGTACGGCAGCTCTTTGTCGCCGCCGATGTCCATGGTGCGAACGATTACGGCCTGTGAGCCACACGCTTCGGCAACCGCTTTGTACGCGGCAAACTGCTCTTCTTCAGTTGGCAGTGCGTCGCGGTCCATGAACAGGAATTCAGTACGATACAGACCTACACCTTCCGCACCGTTGCGCTCAGCGCCGTCAACGTCGCGTACGGTACCGATGTTAGCGCACACTTCAACCTGATGGCCGTCCAGCGTGATGGCCGGCAGGTCTTTCAGTTTAGCGAGTTCCGCTTTCTCGGTGGCAACCTGCTCCTGAACGGAACGCAGCTGCTCGATCACATCGTTAGTTGGGTTGACGTAAACCACGTTGTTTACGGCATCCAGAATCAGATAGTCGTCGTTTTTCACCTGCGAGGTGACGCTACCGGTACCCACGATAGCTGGCAGTTCCAGAGAACGCGCCATGATTGAGGTGTGGGAAGTACGGCCACCTGCATCGGTAATGAAACCCAGCACCTTGTTCAGGTTCAGCTGTGCGGTTTCAGACGGGGTCAGGTCAGCGGCAACCAGGATCACTTCGTCCTGAATCGCGCTCAGATCGATGATGGCCAGACCCAGGATGTTGCGCAGCAGGCGCTTACCGATGTCACGTACGTCAGCTGCACGCTCTTTCAGGTATTCATCGTCCAGCTCTTCCAGGGCAGAAGCCTGACCTTCGATAACTTCATGCGCAGCCGCGTCGGCCGTCATGCCTTTATCTTTAATCAGGGCTATGATTTCCTGCTCCAGCTCCTCATCTTCAAGCAGCATAATGTGCCCTTCGAAGATGGCTTCTTTTTCTTCACCGAAAGTTTCACCAGCTTTAGTTTTAATCGCTTCCAGTTGCGCAGATGCCTTGGCACGACCGCTCAGAAAACGTTCAACTTCCTGATCAACCTTGTCGGCAGAAATTTTTTTCCGGTCAATGACGATTTCGTCTTCTTTCAGCAGCAGTGCTTTGCCGAAAGCGATACCCGGGGATGCTAAAATGCCTGAAATCATAACCCTACCTTACTTGTGACTGATATTGAAAAGAACCCGTTAACTTACTCGAGCTCAGCCATCAGTTTAACCAGATGCTCAACTGCTTTCTGCTCGTCTTCACCTTCCGCAGAGATGGTGACAACGGTGCCCTGAGTCAGGCCCAGAGTCTGCAGTTTGAACAGGCTTTTTGCGCTAGCGCTTTTGCCGTTGGAAGTTACAGTGATTTCAGAAGTGAAGCCTTTCGCTTCTTTAACAAACTGAGCAGCAGGGCGGGTGTGCAGACCGTTCGGAGCGGTAATGGTAACTTCTTGCTGGAACATTGTATTTCCCCAACTTATAGGTTTAGTGTTGTGGAACTAAAGTCTAGCCTGGCGACTTAACTTTAGCCTGTATTGTTAGCGCTGACGTTTCAATCGTCATTAAACATTATGCAGTGAAAGCAAGACTTGAACCAAATCATAAAATCGATTCAGCAGCGCTATTTCGTTCACTGATTAATTTCGCGCATCAAAATAATTGCTGGTTTAAATACCAGACCCAACGGGGTGAAGCAATGCCAGGAGGGGTAAAAGTTTGAAGCAGGCCACAAAAAAGCACCTGAAAAGGTGCTTTTTTACGCGTTTTTAACATACTGGCATCACTGTTGCAGTTCTTTCTCCGTGAAGAGATCGGCAAACAGGGCGGTGCTCAAGTAACGCTCACCCGAAGAAGGCAGGATAACCACAATATTCTTATTGGTAAAGGTTTCATCTTCCAGAAGTTTGAGGGCAGCCGCAACCGCCGCACCGGAAGAGATACCCGCCAGAATGCCTTCCTCGTCCATCAGGCGACGCGCCGTGGAGATGGCTTCTTCATTGGTAATGGCAACCACTTTATCGATCAGCTTCAGATCCAGGTTGCCCGGAATAAAGCCTGCGCCGATGCCCTGAATTTTGTGCGGGCCTGGCTTAATCTCTTCTCCCGCCAGCGCCTGAGCGATAACCGGTGAGTCGGTTGGCTCAACGGCAACGGTAATCAGATCTTTTTTACCTTTCGTGCCTTTAATATAGCGAGACACGCCGGTCAGCGTACCGCCGGTACCTACGCCGGAGATAAAGACATCAACCTGGCCGTCGGTATCTTCCCAGATTTCCGGACCGGTGGTTTTCTCATGAATTTCCGGGTTGGCCGGATTGCTGAACTGCTGAAGCAGCAGATATTTTGCCGGATCGCTGGCGACGATTTCTTCCGCTTTCTGAATCGCACCCTTCATGCCTTTCGCGCCTTCGGTCAGGACCAGATTCGCACCCAGCGCTTTCAGCAGCTTGCGACGCTCAATGCTCATGGTTTCAGGCATGGTCAGCGTCAGCTTATAGCCGCGCGCCGCCGCAACGTAGGCCAGGGCAATACCGGTGTTACCGCTGGTCGGTTCCACCAGCTCAACGCCGGGCTTCAGCACGCCACGTTTTTCAGCATCCCAAATCATATTTGCACCGATACGGCATTTCACGCTGAAGCTTGGGTTACGAGATTCGACCTTCGCCAGAATGCGTCCATTACCGATACGGTTCAGTCGAACCAGGGGCGTATGACCGATAGTCAGCGAGTTGTCTTCATAAATCTTACTCATGGCCTGTCCTTAACTGTATGAAATTGGGATACCGACCCAGCATACCTGTTGAATAAGTATGGGGAAGTAAGGAAATCGCATATCTATATGCTGCAAGGAAATAATGGGGATCAGTATGGAATAAGGGGCGGCATAAGCCACCCCTCTTTTACACATTTTTGCATTATTTCCATAACGCGTGCTTAGCACGGTAGCAGTCCACCCACATCGCCGTCGCGCCGCAAACGGCAACGGGCATGATGAACAGATTCAGGAATGGAATCATGGTGAACAGGCTGGTGAGTGCGCCGAACTGCATATTGGCAACCTTCTGAGTGCGCAGGGCGGTGCGCATCTCTTTAAACGGCACCTTGTGGTTATCGAACGGGTAGTCGCAGTACTGGATGGCGAGCATCCAGGCGCTGAACAGGAACCACAGCACGGGTGCCACCGTCTGGCCGATACCAGGGATGAAATAAAGGATAAGCAGCACAATCGCGCGCGGCAGGTACCAGGCAAATTTCTGCCACTCGCGCTTCATGATGCGGGGGATATCCTTCATGATCCCCAGTACGCCCGTGTCAGGCGGGGTCGCACCGGTCAGGCGCGCTTCCAGCTGTTCGGCCAGCAGACCGTTGAACGGCGCGGCTATCCAGTTTGCTATCGTCGAAAAGAAATAGCCGAAAACCAGCAGCACGGAAATGACCGCTATTGGCCAGAGCAGGTAGTCAAGCCACTGTAACCAGTCCGGCACATAGCTCATCAGGGAAGGGATCCAGCTTTCCAGCCTGGTGAACAGCCACCAGAACGCACCCCCCATCAGAAGAATGTTGATCAGTAGCGGCAAAATAACGAAGCGTCGAATGCCCGGCAGGGAGACCAGTTTCCAGCCCTGTGAAAAATACCAGACCCCGCTACGTGGGGTAGAAGAAGATGTTGAAACCATACCAGGCTGTACTCCTTTTTACACAACCAGTGGAATTGCCCGCCTATATTATCCAGTTACGGGCCAATGACCAGTTCGGATATGTTCGAAAAACCAGCAAAAAGCACGATTTAGTTCATCTTTATGCTGTGAATGCTCTGCATACACTTGCACTTGACGTAAACGGCAAATACTCTTAGTGAGTAAATGTTTGCCGTGGTGGCAAGGTGTTAGAACAACAGAGAATATAATGATGCAGGATTTGCGTCTGATATTAATCATTGTTGGCGCGATCGCCATAATCGCTTTACTGGTACATGGTTTCTGGACCAGCCGTAAAGAGCGTTCCTCTATGTTTCGCGATCGTCCACTGAAGCGCATGAAGTCCAGTCGTGACGACGATGACGTTGAAGACGACGTCGACGGCCTTGACGACGACGGCGTGGGTGAAGTCCGTGTTCATCGGGTCAATACTGCGCCCGGTGCAGCGCATGGAGAGCATGAAGCTCCCCGCGCTCCGCAGCACCAGTATCAACCACCGTATGCCTCTGCCCAGCCGCGCCAGCCAGCGCCGCCGCCAGTGGAAGAACCTGTGCGTCATCCGCCGCAGCAGCCTGTGCAACCGCAGCCCGTTGCGCCACAGCCTGTACAGCCGCAACCTGTGCATCAGCCTGCTCAGCCAGTGCAACAGCCGCAGCCGGCTCAGCAGCCACAGCCGGTACAGCAGCCGCAGCCAGTGCAGCAACCGCAGCCGCAGCCTGAACCCGTACCGCCTGCGGCACAGCCCGCTCCGCGCGTTGAGCCAGAGCCGGTAGCAGCGCCAGAACCGGTTGTTGAAAAGCCGCAGCGTAAAGAAGCAGTGATCATCATGAACGTGGCTGCCCATCACGGCACCCATCTGAACGGTGACGTGCTGCTTAACAGCATCCAGCAGGCAGGCTTCAAGTTCGGCGACATGAATATTTTCCATCGCCACCTGAGTCCTGACGGCAGCGGCCCGGCACTGTTTAGCCTGGCCAATATGGTGAATCCAGGCACGTTTGACCCGGAAATGACCGGTGATTTCGTCACGCCAGGCGTAACGATCTTTATGCAGGTGCCGTCCTACGGTGACGAACTGCAAAACTTTAAGCTGATGCTACAGTCCGCTCAGCACATCGCCGACGAAGTGGGCGGTGTGGTGCTCGACGATCAGCGTCGAATGATGACGCCGCAGAAACTGCGCGAATATCAGGACCGCATCCGCGAAGTTAAGGAAGCGAACGCGTAATCGTCGCGTTAACGTCAACCCCTCCTCAACCCCCGCTTGTCGGGGGTTTTTCTCATTGATGGTGCGATATGGACTCAATCGAACAACAACTTACTGAACTGCGAACCACGCTTCGCCATCATGAATATCTCTATCATGTTATGGATGCACCGGAAGTGCCGGATGCGGAATATGACCGCCTGATGCGTGAACTGCGCGAGCTGGAAGCGCAGCACCCGGAGCTTATTACGCCAGACTCCCCGACGCAGCGCGTCGGCGCCGAGCCGCTGGGCGCTTTCAGCCAGGTGCGTCACGAAGTGCCGATGCTGTCGCTGGATAACGTTTTTGATGAAGAGAGTTTTCTGGCTTTCAACAAGCGCGTGCAGGATCGCCTGAAGAGTGTCGACAATCTGAGCTGGTGCTGCGAGCTGAAGCTGGACGGTCTGGCCGTCAGCATTCTTTATGAGAACGGCGTGATGGTGCGTGCCGCAACGCGCGGCGATGGCACCACCGGGGAAGATATCACTACCAACGTGCGCACCATACGTGCGATCCCGCTGAAGCTGCGTGGCGAGAACATTCCAGCCCGGCTGGAAGTGCGCGGGGAGGTGTTTCTTCCGCAGGCGGGCTTTGAAAAGATCAATGAAGAAGCGCGTCGTACCGGGGGAAAAGTGTTTGCTAACCCGCGTAACGCAGCGGCAGGTTCTCTGCGTCAGCTCGATCCGCGCATCACTGCGAAGCGACCGCTTACATTCTTCTGCTACGGCGTGGGGATCCTGGAGGGCGGCGAGCTGCCAGATACCCATCTCGGGCGCTTATTGCAGTTCAAAGAGTGGGGGTTACCGGTAAGCAACCGCGTGCAGCTCTGCGACTCTCCGGAGGCGGTGCTGGCGTTCTACCGTAAGGTTGAAGAGGATCGCCCCACTCTCGGGTTTGATATTGATGGCGTGGTGATCAAGGTTAACTCCCTGGCGTTGCAGGAACAGTTAGGGTTTGTGGCCCGTGCGCCGCGCTGGGCGGTGGCCTTTAAGTTCCCGGCGCAGGAGCAGATGACCTTCGTTCGCGACGTGGAGTTTCAGGTAGGGCGTACGGGGGCGATTACGCCGGTAGCGCGTCTGGAGCCTGTACAGGTGGCCGGCGTGCTGGTGAGCAACGCCACGCTGCATAACGCCGATGAAATTGCCCGCCTGGGCCTGCGCATCGGTGACAAAGTGGTGATTCGCCGCGCGGGCGACGTGATCCCGCAGGTGGTCAACGTTGTGGAGTCAGAGCGTCCTGCCGACACCCGTGCCATTGAGTTTCCGGCCCACTGTCCGGTATGTGGTTCTGACGTAGAGCGCGTGGAAGGTGAAGCGGTAACGCGCTGTACGGGCGGGTTAATCTGCGGCGCGCAGCGTAAAGAGTCCCTGAAGCACTTCGTCTCACGCCGGGCGATGGATGTGGACGGAATGGGTGACAAGATCATCGACCAGTTAGTTGAGAAAGAGTATGTCCATACGCCAGCGGACCTCTTTACGCTGACGGCAGGCAAGCTGACCGGCCTCGATCGTATGGGACCGAAATCCGCCCAGAACGTCGTTAACGCGCTTGAGGCAGCCAAAAACACCACCTTTGCCCGATTCCTCTACGCGCTCGGCATTCGTGAAGTCGGGGAGGCGACGGCGGCGGGGCTGGCGGCGTATTTCGGCACGCTGGAGGCGCTGGAGAAAGCCAGCATCGACGAGCTTCAGAAAGTCCCGGATGTCGGCATCGTGGTCGCCACCCACGTCTTTAACTTCTTCGCCGAAGAGAGCAACCGTGAGGTGATCGGTAAATTACTGGAGCAGGGGATTCACTGGCCCGCCCCGGTAGTGGTGAATGCCGACGAAATCGACAGCCCGTTTGCCGGTAAAACGGTGGTGCTGACCGGTAGCCTGAGTCAGCTTTCGCGCGATGACGCAAAGGCCCGACTGGTGGCGCTGGGGGCGAAAGTGGCGGGCAGCGTGTCGAAGAAAACCGATCTGGTGATTGCCGGGGAAGCGGCCGGCTCGAAGCTGGCCAAAGCACAGGAGCTCGGCATCGAGGTGATCGACGAAGACGAAATGATGCGCCTGTTAGGAGAATAACGTGGAAAAAGAGCAGCTCGTTGAGATCGCCAATACGGAGATGCCGTTCGGTAAATATAAGGGCCGCAGGCTGATTGATTTACCGGAAGAGTATCTGCTGTGGTTTGCCCGTAAGGATGAGTTCCCCGCCGGGCGACTGGGCGAGCTGATGGCTATCACGTTAGTGATCAAAACTGAGGGGCTGACCCAGCTGGTTCAGCCCCTGAAGCGTCCTTAAGCTTTCGCGGCGCGGGTCTCTTCCTGCGCCAGCTTTTCCGTCTGCGCCTTGTAGCGCCGCGCCAGTACCGCACACACCATCAGCTGGATCTGATGGAAAATCATCAGCGGCAGCACCATCATCCCAATGACCGACGTCGGGAACAGGATATTGGCCATCGGGATCCCGTTAGCCAGGCTCTTTTTCGACCCGCAGAAGACGATGGTGATTTCATCGGCCTTATTGAAGCCGCACCTGCGGGCCACAAAGACGTTGACCGCGATGACAATGGCCAGCAGAACAATGCTCACCACTACAATAAACAGCAGCGATCCGGCGCCCACCTTGTGCCAGATGCCGTTTACAACGGCTTCGCTAAAGGCCGTGTAAACCACCAGCAGAATGGAGCTTTGATCCGTTTTGCCGATCCATTTTTTGTGTTTCGCCACAAACTCCCCAATCCAGGGGCGGGATAGGTGTCCGAGCACAAACGGCAGCAGCAGTTGCAGACAAATTTTACCCACCTGTTCCAGGTTGCCCTCCGCACCGTGCATATTCATCAGCAGACCGACCAGCAGCGGTGAAACAAAAATCCCCAGCAGGCTGGAAGCGGAAGCAGAGCAAACCGCCGCCGCGACGTTGCCGCCCGCCAGCGAGGTAAAAGCAATAGCGGACTGCACCGTGGCCGGCAAAATGCACAGATAGAGGAAGCCGGAGTACAGCGCGGGGTCGACATTCACCGGCGCCCACCAGGCAAACAGCACGCCCAGTACCGGGAAGAGGATAAAGGTGCTGCACATTACCCAGAGGTGCAGTCGCCAGTGGCTACCACCTGCAATAATGGCTTCCCGGGAAAGTTTGGCACCATGCATAAAGAACAGCAGGGCAATGGCTGCCGTGGTCACGCCTTCAATAATGGGCACAAAACTGCCTCGCGCCGGGAAAAACGAGGCCAGCAAGACGACACCAATCAGGGTCAGCGTAAACGGATCAAGGATACGAAAAAGTTTCATAATCACTCCTGAAAACAGATGTCGCTATTGTGCTTTCTTCCCTTTGAGAAATAAAATTGATTTATTGCATCCATTCATGAATTAAACAGATGAATTATTCGTTACGTCAGCTTCGCGTTTTCGTCACCGTCGCGCAGGCCCGCAGCTTTAGCCGGGCAGGGGAGATGATCGGCCTCAGCCAGTCGGCGGTGAGCCATAGCGTTAAGGAGCTTGAAACGCAAACCGGGGTGAAGCTGCTCGACCGTACGACGCGGGAAGTGGTGCTCACCGAAGCGGGACAGCAGCTGGCAACGCGTCTGGAGAGGCTGCTGGATGAACTGAACAGTACGCTGCGGGATGTCGGGCGGCTCGGGCAACAGCTTTCCGGCACCGTGAGAGTCGCGGCGAGCCAGACGATTTCGGCGCATCTTATTCCCCAGTGCATCGCGGAAAGTAATCACCGATATCCGGATATCGATTTTGTTTTGCAGGACAGGCCGCAGCAGTGGGTGCTGGAGAGTATTCGTCAGGGAGACGTGGATTTCGGGATTGTCATTGATCCCGGAGCGGTAAGCGACCTGGAATGTGAAGTGGTGCTCTCGGAGCCCTTTTTATTGCTCTGCCGCGATGATGACCCCCTGGCATCGCTGCCGCAGGTGACCTGGCAAGCCTTGCAGGGGGCAAACCTGGTGCTACAGGATTATGCCTCTGGCAGCCGTCCGCTGATAGATGCCGCACTGGCCGCGCAGGGCGTTAAGGCAACCATTGTGCAGGAAATTGGGCATCCTGCCACGCTGTTCCCCATGGTCGAAGCGGGGATTGGCATCAGCGTTCTGCCGGCGCTGGCGCTGCCACTGCCGCAGGGGAGTCGTTTAACGGTAAAGCGTTTCTTGCCCTGTATTGAACGCCAGCTGATGCTGGTACGCCGTAAAAACAGGTCTCTTTCTGGAGCGGCGCACGCCTGCTGGGATGTGGTGCGCATGCAGGCCGGGCGTTTGATGGAGGCCCGCACGCGCGATCCGCTCTTTAACGAAAACAGCGATCAGATGTAGATATCAACCTTATGGTCTGCGGAGGGCTTATTGATGCCTTCCGCCACGGCCTGACCGTTTTCCTGTTTTGGCATTGCCTCTTCTGCCTGCTGACGTAGCAATTGCGCCAGCTGTGCCTGCAACATAGCCAGCTGAGATTCGAGTAATTCCTGCTGCTTTTGCTTCTCTTCTGCCGTGGCATCACCCATGGCGACTTCTTTGAGCTGCTGAGTGACTTTCGTTATCTGTTTGGTCAGACGGGTGATCCGGGAAGCAATGTCGTTTCCGCCGGAGCTGTTGTCGACGCTGCCGATGTCCATCGCCGACAGAGAAACGGGCTTAAGAGTTGTCATATTGAGATCCTTTTCGCCATAAAATAGAGGTATCGGCAAAGAAGGCGTGAGCTTGAGTAAAACAAGCGGTCTGGCTGCAATGGGGATGTGCTATATCGCAGATAGCAAAAAAGCGCCTTTAGGGCGCTTTTTTACATTGGTGGGTCGTGCAGGATTCGAACCTGCGACCAATTGATTAAAAGTCAACTGCTCTACCAACTGAGCTAACGACCCGAAATGGTGGGCGATGACGGGCTCGAACCGCCGACCCCCTCCGTGTAA
>Ga0209370_1003238_pt1 | contig 10635 bp, 11 predicted proteins | sample AgamicAtPrz_FD_187164 | JGI IMG/M metagenome (GOLD analysis project Ga0209370, IMG submission 187164) | Agave microbial communities from Guanajuato, Mexico - At.P.rz (SPAdes) (version 2) | ecosystem: Host-associated > Plants > Phyllosphere > Phylloplane/Leaf | place: Guanajuato, Mexico... | reverse complement strand
GACTGGCGCGAGCTGACGACACGCTTAGCGTGTGTCTCTATCCATCTCAATCACAAGCTGCTGGATGAGGCGCGGGTGAAGATGTTGAAAGCGGCGGGTCTGCATATTCTGGTGTATACCGTTAACAAACCCCAGCGTGCAGCCGAACTGCTGCGCTGGGGCGTTGACAGCATTTGTACCGATGCGATTGACCGCATCGGCCCGAACTTTAGTTCTGCGGATTAAGCATACCGCTGTTCGACTGCGGCGGCAGCATATGCTGCTGGCCGCTGTTCAGGGTTGACCCTCCGCCTAACATCCCGCCGTTTTTATTCGGCAGCGGCTGCTCGCGCACCTGACCCTGCTGGATGCGCTGGGTGTTGGCGTTCATCTGGTTTTGCAGGCTCTGCTGCTGCATCTGGGTTTGCGTTTTCAACTGTTGATTAAGCATCCCTTTCTGCTGCTGTTGCTGGCTCATCATCTCCGTTTGCATCCGCTGCTGGCTGGGAATGACGTAACCCTGCTGGTTAGGGTTGTTCATCGTATTGAGTGGCTGTGCGAGCGCGGCAAAGGGAAGCAGTGCCGTAAGAATCATCAAGCGTTTCATTGTCATCTCCTCCTTTTGAGGTTTCTCTTAAGTTTACCCCGATTTCACCATGACGATGATTTTTTAGGAGTTGTGAACCAGGCTTAAGCGGGGAGTATGGACCCCATCACCTGGAGAACAATAATGATGAAACCAACGTTTTTGCGCTGGGTAGCGATCGCCGCGCTGATGGCAGGCGGCACATTTAGCGTGGCGGCCAACCCGCCCGCGGCGCCTCCCGTCTCCTACGGCGTGGAGGAAGACGTTTTCCATCCCGTGCGGGCGACGCATGGCATGGTGGCCTCGGTTGACGCGTTGGCAACCCAGGTGGGCGTCGATATTCTCAAGCAGGGCGGTAACGCGGTGGATGCGGCGGTTGCGGTCGGGTACGCGCTGGCGGTCACGCATCCGCAGGCGGGTAACCTCGGCGGCGGCGGGTTTATGATGCTGCGTACCAAAGACGGGAAAACCACCGCCATCGACTTCCGTGAGATGGCACCGAATCAGGCCTCCCGCGATATGTTCCTTGACGAGCAGGGCAACCCTGACAGTAAGAAATCCCTGACCTCGCACCTCGCCTCTGGCACGCCGGGTACCGTTGCGGGCTTCTCGCTGGCGCTGGAAAAATACGGCACGCTGCCGCTGAACAAAGTGGTGCAGCCTGCCATCAAGCTGGCGCGCGACGGTTTTGTGGTCAATGACGCGCTCGCGGACGATCTCAAAACCTACGGCAGTGAAGTCATTCCGAATCACGAAAACAGTAAGGCCATCTTCTGGAAAGACGGCGAGCCGCTGAAGAAGGGCGATAAGCTGGTGCAGAAGAACCTGGCGACCAGCCTGGAGCGGATTGCGGAACACGGCCCGGATGCCTTCTATAAAGGCGCGATTGCTGACCAGATTGCCGATGAAATGCAAAAGAACGGTGGGCTAATCACCAAAGCGGATCTGGCGGAGTACAAAGCGGTGGAGCGCGAACCGATTAGCGGCACCTATCGCGGCTACGAGGTCTTCTCCATGCCGCCGCCGTCTTCCGGGGGCATTCACATCGTGCAGATCCTCAACATTCTAGAAAACTTTGATATGTACAAGTTTGGCTTCGGCAGCGCGGACGCCATGCAGGTGATGGCGGAAGCGGAAAAACGTGCCTACGCCGACCGCTCGGAGTACCTCGGCGACCCGGACTTCGTGAAGGTACCGTGGCAGGCGCTGACCAACAAAGCCTATGCCAAATCCCTGGCCGACCAGATCGACATCAACAAGGCGAAGCCGTCGAGCGAGATCCGCCCCGGCAAGCTGGCGCCTTATGAAAGCAACCAGACCACCCACTTCTCGGTGGTGGATAAAGACGGCAATGCGGTGGCGGTGACCTATACGCTGAATACCACCTTTGGTACCGGGATTGTGGCGGGCAACAGCGGCATTCTGCTGAACAACGAGATGGATGACTTTTCCGCCAAGCCGGGCGTGCCGAACGTTTACGGGCTGGTAGGCGGTGATGCAAACGCCGTCGGGCCGAAGAAGCGTCCGCTCTCGTCCATGTCGCCTACCATCGTGGTGAAAGACGGAAAAACCTGGCTGGTAACCGGCAGCCCGGGCGGGAGTCGAATTATTACCACCGTGCTGCAGATGGTGGTGAACAGCATCGACTTTGGGATGAACGTAGCCGAAGCGACCAACGCCCCGCGTTTCCACCACCAGTGGCTGCCGGACGAGCTGCGCGTCGAGAAGGGCTTTAGCCCGGACACCATTAAGCTGCTTGAACAGCGCGGGCAAAAAGTGGCGGTGAAAGAGGCGATGGGCAGCACCCAGAGCATTATGGTGGGGCCGGACGGGGCGCTGTTTGGGGCATCGGATCCACGTTCGGTGGATGATTTGACGGCGGGATATTAACGTATTGCCCGGTGGCGCTGTGCTTACCGGGCCTACAACTGCACAAACGTAGGCCGGGTAAGGCGAAGCCGCCACCCGGCAAATAACTACTTCATTCTCGCCATATAATACGCATCCACATACTCGCCGTTGCGCAGGGCAAATTTCCTGCCGGTGCCTTCGATTTCAAAACCAAACTTCCGGTACAGCGCCAGTGCAGCAGGGTTATCGGCAAAAACCGTTAGCTCGATACGTTCGATGCGCATCCAGTTATCGCACAGGTTGATCATCTCGCGCATGAGCGCGCTCCCCACGCCGCGCCCCTGGGCGTGCGCCGCAACGCTGATACCAAAGGTTGCCACATGGCTGCGTCGCGGGCTGGCTTCTACCTGTAGCGCCAGGTCACCGACGATGTTTTCATCGATGCAGGCGACCAGACGTTTTTGGCCAGGTTTAGGATGAAGCCGCTCTTGCCAGTGTTCAAGGGAAGGATGAGGTAGCTGTAGCGTGTCGTGATACACCCCCGGATGCATATAGTTCTGGCGTAAAGCTTCGGCATCTTTCGGTTCTGCGTGGCGTATCACTATCTCACTCATTCCTTGTTCCTCAGTCAGTTAACTCTCCCTTCCAACATCAATGACTTTAAAATTTGAGTCAACCGCTATTTTTTGCAAAAAGGAGTGGACAAGTGCGAATGAGAATGATTATTATTGCTCTGCATTCAGGAAGACCGCTACGGGAACCTGAAAGCACGACATTGCTCACATTGCTTCCAGTATTACTTTAGCCAGCGTTTCGCTGGCTTTTTTTTGCTTATTATTTGGCAAGCTCGCACGCTTCAGGAGCGTCAGCGGTGCTGTCCTTGATCAGGCCAACGACGTTGTTCTTTTCGATAGCGGCAGGCAGCATCTCCGCAATACCGGAAAACATCCCCCCTTTTTTGACGGCCAGCGCCCGGTAGGAAAGCGTTCCCGTTACCTCACCGTTTTCGCAGATTTCAATGGCATCGCTGTGGCATTCGCCAATCACGGCCCCGTCAATAATCAGCTCGCGGCAGGTGATATTTCCCTCAACCCGTCCCCCGCGCATGATTTTGATCAGACTCTGTTCAGAGGCAATATTGCCGATGAGCTCACCGTGCACATAGACGTGACCCGTCGATACGATATTGCCTTCAACGCGGACGTCGTTGGCAATCACCGTGGTGCCGTGCTTCTCGGTGGCGGTAGGTTCTTTTTCCATGACAGGAGCCGGAGGAAGGGCAGTTGGCACCTTGATTTCATTAATTTTATTCTTTTTAAACATAACATTACCCAAGTTGATAAGCAGGGGAAGAGTGAAAGCCAATAAAGAGAATGCTGCGAAGAGCCATGCGAGTTGACGGGCGGCGAAGCACCAGGCGGCAAGCGAAAGCAACCAGAAGAGAAGCGCACTGTTTAAGGCGAGATATTTCTTTTCCATAGAAATGGGCGCGACTCCATTCGCGAGCATAGATTTGACCTTCACCTTATCGTGGTTTTTAGCGGCAGGGTCAAGGCAAGTGCCGCCATTTTAGGATTCTTTTGGGCAACTTTATCGCTATAGTGAAAACAGAAACCTGATCAAAAAGGACGGAACCATGACCCTGAACTGTGCGTTTATCGGCTTTGGTAAAAGCACCACCCGCTATCACCTACCCTATGTTCTCAACCGTAAAGACAGCTGGCACGTCGCCCATATCTACAGACGCAGTGCGAAGCCGGAAGAGCAGTCTCCGCAGTATTCCCACATTCATTTCACCGGCGATCTGAACGAGGTGCTTCACGATCCGCAGGTGAATCTGATCATTGTCTGCACCCACGCCGACAGCCACTTCGACTACGCGAAGCGCGCGCTGGAAGCGGGCAAAAACGTGCTGGTGGAAAAGCCATTCACCCCGACCATCGCCGAAGCGAAGGAACTGTTTGCGCTGGCGAAGAGCAAAGGGCTGACCGTTACGCCGTATCAGAACCGCCGTTTTGACAGCTGCTTCCTGACGGCGAAAAAGGCGATTGAGAGCGGCAAGCTCGGCGACATTGTGGAAATTGAAAGCCACTTCGACTACTACCGTCCGGTCGCGGAAACCCAGCCCGGCCTGCCGCAGGACGGCTCGTTCTATGGTCTGGGCGTGCACACTATGGACCAGATCATCTCCCTGTTTGGTCGCCCGGACCATGTGGCGTACGACATCCGCAGCCTGCGCAACAAAGCCAACCCGGACGACACCTTCGAAGCGCAGCTGTTCTACGGCGACCTGAAAGCCATCGTCAAAACCAGCCACATGGTGAAAATCGACTATCCCAAGTTTATCGTTCACGGCACCAAAGGCTCGTTTATCAAGTACGGCATCGACCAGCAGGAGACCAGCCTGAAGGCTAACATCATGCCGGGCGAACCGGGCTTTGCGGCGGATGATTCCGTAGGCGTGCTGGAGTATGTGAAGGCAGATGGCACAACAGTAAAAGAAGAACTCAAGCCGGAACCAGGCGACTATGGCCGCGTTTACGATGCGCTGTATGAAACGCTCACCACGGGTACGCCGAATTACGTCAAGGAATCTGACGTTCTGACCAACCTGGAAATCCTTGAACGGGCCTTTGAGCAGGCTTCTCCTGCCACGGTAACCCTCGCAAAATAAGCAAAAACGGCTCCTCTGCGCTTGTTCATAATTTTTGAACAGAGGAGTCAATTTTCACCCTCTATGATCCCAGGCGGTTTGCGTCCACACTTACTCCATCGAAACGAACTGAGGGTGAAATAAATGATCTACTTACGCAAAGCAAACGAACGTGGTCACGCAAATCATGGCTGGCTGGACTCATGGCATTCATTCTCGTTTGCCGACTACTACGACCCGAACTTTATGGGCTTCTCCGCACTGCGCGTGATTAACGACGACGTGATTGATGCAGGCCAGGGCTTCGGTACCCACCCGCACAAGGACATGGAAATCCTGACTTATGTGCTCGAAGGTGCCGTGGCGCACAAAGACAGCATGGGTAACGAAGAGCAGGTTCCGGCGGGTGAGTTCCAGATTATGAGTGCGGGCACCGGGGTGCGTCACTCTGAGTACAACCCGAGCAAAACGGAAAAACTGCACCTGTATCAAATCTGGATCATTCCAGAAGAGACCGGCATCGCGCCGCGCTACGAGCAGCGCCGCTTCGACGCCAAACAGGGCAAACAGCTGGTGCTGTCCCCGGATGCGCGTGAAGGTTCCCTGAAAGTGCATCAGGATATGGAGCTCTACCGCTGGGCGCTGGCAAAAGACGAACAGTCCGTGCATCAGATTGCCGCCAACCGCCGCGTCTGGATCCAGGTGGTGAAAGGTGACGTGTCCATCAACGGCACCAAAGCAACCACCGCCGATGGTCTGGCCATCTGGGATGAGCAGGCGCTCTCCGTGCATGCCGACAGCGAAAGCGAAATCCTGCTGTTTGACCTGCCGCCGGTATAAATAATTACTCAACCTTCCCTTTAAACGGGGAAGGTTGAGCTTTGTCCGTGATAAACTGAGAAAATCTCTCACTTCAAGATTTCTCAGGACGATGAAAAAGAAACGCCCCGTACTTCAGGATGTCGCCGATCGCGTCGGTGTGACCAAAATGACGGTCAGCCGTTTTTTACGTAACCCGGAACAGGTTTCCGTGGCGTTACGTGGCAAGATTGCCGCTGCCCTTGATGAACTGGGTTATATTCCCAACCGCGCACCCGATATTCTCTCCAATGCGACCAGCCGTGCGGTGGGCGTCCTGCTTCCTTCCTTGACCAACCAGGTTTTCGCCGAAGTATTACGTGGAATCGAAAGCGTGACCGATGCCTTTGGCTATCAGACCATGCTCGCGCACTACGGGTACAAGCCGGAACTGGAAGAGGAACGTCTTGAATCGATGCTTTCCTGGAACATCGACGGCCTGATTTTAACGGAACGTACCCACACTGCCCGCACGCTCAAAATGATTGAAGTGGCCGGTATCCCGGTGGTGGAACTGATGGACAGCCAGTCGCCTTGCCTCGACATCGCCGTTGGGTTCGATAACTTTGAAGCGGCGCGTCAGATGACGGCGGCGATCATTGCGCGCGGTCATCGCCACATTGCCTATCTGGGTGCACGCCTTGATGAACGTACTATCATCAAACAGAAGGGATACGAGCAGGCGATGCTCGACGCCGGTTTAACCCCGTACAGCGTGATGGTGGAGCAATCCTCGTCCTACACCTCGGGTATTGAGCTGATGCGTCAGGCGCGACGCGAGTATCCGCAACTGGACGGTATTTTCTGTACCAACGATGACCTTGCGGTCGGCGCGGCGTTTGAGTGCCAGCGTCTGGGGCTGAAGATCCCCGACGATATGGCGATTGCCGGTTTTCACGGCCACGATATCGGCCAGGTGATGGAGCCGCGTCTGGCGAGCGTCCTGACCCCGCGTGAACGTATGGGCCGCATTGGCGCAGAACGCCTGCTGGCGCGCATTCGTGGTGAGGCAGTTACCCCTAAAATGTTAGATTTAGGTTTCACCTTGTCACCGGGTGGATCTATTTAATCCGACAAATTTGAAGTAGCTCACACTTATTCACTTCGCGCACGTTTGGATATTGCTTCTCTTTTGCCCCGGCAGGACAATGTTACCGATAACTGTTACCCGTAACAATTGACTGAGGGACACCCTTTGAGCACGACTAATCACGATCACCACGTTTACGTCCTGATGGGCGTGTCCGGTAGCGGTAAATCTGCCGTGGCGAGCGAAGTGGCGCATCAACTCCAGGCTGCGTTTCTTGATGGCGACTTCCTCCATCCGCGCAGCAACATCATGAAAATGGCCTCCGGCGAGCCGCTGAACGACGACGACCGCAAACCGTGGCTGCAGGCGCTGAACGATGCCGCCTTTGCGATGCAGCGTACGAACAAAGTTTCCCTGATCGTCTGCTCCGCGCTGAAAAAAACCTACCGCGACCTGCTGCGCGACGGCAACCCGAACCTCTCCTTCATCTATCTGAAGGGCGATTTCGAGGTGATTGAAAGCCGTCTGAAGGCGCGTAAAGGTCACTTCTTCAAAACCCAGATGCTGGTCACGCAGTTTGAAGCGCTGCAGGAGCCGGGTGAAGATGAGAAAGACGTCTTAGTGGTTGATATCGATCAGTCACTGGAAGGTGTTGTTGCCAGCACCATCGAGGTCATTAATAAAAGGCAGTAAGTTTTGAGTACATTAACGCTTGTTTTGACAGCAGTGGGTTCCGTATTACTGCTGCTGTTTTTAGTGATGAAGGCGCGCATGCATGCCTTCGTTGCTTTGATGGTGGTTTCTATTGGTGCAGGTCTCTTTTCCGGTATGCCGCTCGATAAAATCGCGGCGACCATGGAAAAAGGGATGGGCGGCACGCTGGGCTTCCTGGCGATTGTGGTCGCGCTCGGCGCGATGTTTGGCAAGATTTTGCACGAGACGGGCGCGGTCGATCAGATTGCCGTCAAGATGCTGAAATCCTTCGGGCACAGCCGTGCGCACTACGCGATTGGCCTGGCCGGTCTGATTTGCGCGCTGCCGCTGTTCTTTGAAGTGGCGGTTGTGCTGCTGATTAGCGTGGCGTTCTCCATGGCGCGCCATACTGGCACCAACCTTGTGAAGCTGGTCATTCCGCTGTTTGCGGGCGTGGCGGCGGCTGCGGCATTTCTGCTGCCGGGGCCCGCGCCGATGCTGCTGGCCTCCCAGATGCACGCTGACTTTGGCTGGATGATCCTGATTGGTCTGTGTGCGGCGATCCCGGGGATGATTATCGCCGGTCCGCTCTGGGGCAACTTCATCAGCCGTTACGTTGAGCTGCACATTCCGGATGACATCACCGAGCCGCACCTGGGCGAGGGCAAAATGCCGTCCTTCGGCTTCAGCCTGTCGCTGATCCTGCTGCCGCTGGTGCTGGTGGGTCTGAAAACTATTGCCGCACGCTTTGTGCCGGTGGGTTCCAGCGCTTATGAATGGTTCGAGTTCATCGGTCACCCGTTCACGGCGATCCTGGTGGCCTGTCTGGTGGCGATTTACGGCCTGGCGATGCGTCAGGGCATGCCGAAAGACCGCGTGATGGAGATTTGTGGTGCCGCGCTGCAGCCTGCGGGGATCATCCTGCTGGTGATCGGTGCGGGCGGCGTGTTCAAGCAAGTGCTGGTGGATTCCGGCGTGGGCCCGGCGCTCGGCGAAGCGCTGACCGGAATGGGCCTGCCGATTGCGGTCACCTGCTTCGTGCTGGCTGCGGCGGTGCGTATCATTCAGGGCTCCGCGACCGTGGCGTGTTTAACAGCCGTCGGTCTGGTGATGCCGGTGATTGAACAGCTGAACTACTCCGGTGCGCAGATGGCGGCGCTCTCTATCTGCATCGCGGGTGGCTCGATTGTGGTCTCTCACGTCAATGACGCAGGCTTCTGGCTGTTCGGTAAATTTACCGGCGCCACCGAAGCGCAAACCCTGAAAACCTGGACGCTGATGGAAACCATCCTCGGCACCACGGGTGCGATCGTCGGGATGATTGCGTTTACGCTGCTGAGCTAACGAGGTCGTATTTTGTCGGGTGGCGGCTTCGCCTTACCCGACCTACAAAAAACTCAGGTCCCGTATGCCGGGTAAGCATAAGCGCCACCCGGCTTTTTTACAGCGGCACGATGCCTTCCTTTGTGCGCTAACAGCATTTGCGTTAACAGCTGGCAATATCGCCGTAACTGATCCACTTCCGGTTCGAATACCGGCACGTCCAGCGGCAGGTCATCCACCGTCAGGCTGGCTTTTAAATATCCCGGAACAGGTTCAAGCAGCGTAGGCTGGAGCAGTGCGAGGCAGGCTGAGAGCCGCCCGCACAGCACCATCTTCTGGATTGGATCGTCACATTCAACCAGCACGCCGACAAACTGCGAGCAGTTGTCTGCCAGTTCGGTGAAATCAGTGATGTGATCGAATGGGGTAGTAAATAAAGCGTGAGAAAAGTGAGGGGTAGTCGTCATATGACTGCCTCGAATGAGTGAAGAGACCGCCACAGGAGGGACCAACCTCACTGGTGGCGGACTGAACGGCGTTGGTCCTACCGGCCTCATCAGCTACCGGCGCGCCTTACGGCGCCACCGTCCAGCCCACCATTGAGGTGTAACTGGCCACGCGATAAAAAAGCGTTTTATCACGGATGAGGATTACAGGGGACCAACCCTGACGCCTGATTTTGCAGGCGCGGCAAGAAGATGCTGCGTTGGGGGCGGGGTGGCAAGAGAGGCTCTGGAAGGCGGCTCGCAAAACGAATGAATATTTAAAATTTTTGCGGCCACAGACCTCAGTGGCCGTATGTGTGTCGGGTGGCGCTTACGCTTACCCGACCTACAAAAAACTCAGGTCCTGTAGGCCGGGTAAGCGCTAGCGCCACCCGGCTTTTTTACATCCTACCCTTTCATCCACGCCCGAATACCATCCAGGAACATTTGCGTCGCCATCATCACCAGAATCAGCCCCATCAGGCGCTCCAGCGCGTTCACCCCTTTCTCACCCAGCAGGCGCAGGAAAAGCGATGACTGCAGCAGGATGATAAACGTCCCGCCCCAGGCAATCAGCAGGGCAATCACCAGATGGCTCATCTGGTTCGGATACTGATGCGACAGCAGCATCAGCGTCGCCAGAATGGTTGGCCCGGCGACCAGTGGAATCGCCAGCGGCACAATAAACGGCTCTTCACCCGCAGGCAGGCCGCTGCTGCTGCCTTCGGCGCTCGGGAAAATCATCTTAATGGCAATCAGGAACAAAATTATCCCGCCGGAAATGGAGACCGTTTCCGCGCGCAGGTTCAGGAATGCGAGGATCTTCTCCCCGGCAAACAGGAAGATAAACATTACCAGCAGGGCGATGAGCAGCTCGCGGATCATGATCGCCCGGCGGCGCTTCGGCTCGGTGTGCTTTAACACCGACATGAAAATCGGCAGGTTTCCCAGTGGATCCATTATCAGGATCAATAAAACCGCCGCGGAAATGATTTCACTCATGTAAATTATCCCTGAAACTCTCTATGGTTATTATGATAATTAGCTGTATTTCTGATTGCCGGGCAATCATCGATTAATTTCGCTTGCGACTTTGGCAGCATTTTGTAATGTGAAGCATATCCCAGTTCAATACTGGCTTGCACAATCAGCACACACCCTCAGCAGGAAAAAAATG
>Ga0209370_1003236_pt1 | contig 10636 bp, 10 predicted proteins | sample AgamicAtPrz_FD_187164 | JGI IMG/M metagenome (GOLD analysis project Ga0209370, IMG submission 187164) | Agave microbial communities from Guanajuato, Mexico - At.P.rz (SPAdes) (version 2) | ecosystem: Host-associated > Plants > Phyllosphere > Phylloplane/Leaf | place: Guanajuato, Mexico... | reverse complement strand
CTGCAGCTGCACGCCCGTTGCCAGCGAGCCGGGAGCGGGGTACAGGTCGCGGTACCAGGCGGCTTGCTGGTGGCTGTTTTCACCGTAGCGCAGATCCTGCACCTTGATGAAATGGCCGTTGGACTGGCCGCCGAACAGAGCGCGCTCGGGCACATATTCTTCGCTGAGCTTTTCGTCTTCGAACTTGACGCTGGACAGGTAGTCGCTGATCGCGCCGTCGTACTGGGCAATGCGGTTGAATGCCGCCACGGACAGTGCAAAGCGCAGCTTGTCGGACAGCTTGCCGTTCGCCTTGAGTTCGGCCAGCACGGCTTCGTACTGGTCGGCGGCGGTCAGAACGCCCACATCCTTCCAGTTCTTGGCAGCGGAACGCACCATGGCGGGGCCGCCGATGTCGATGTTCTCGATGGCGTCGGCCAGGGTGCAGCCCGCCTTGGCCACGGTGGCTTCGAAGGGGTAGAGATTGACCACCAGCAGGTCGATGGTCTCGATGCCATGTTCCTTGAGCGCGGCCATGTGCTCGGGCAGGTCGCGGCGAGCCAGCAGACCGCCGTGCACCATGGGGTGCAGGGTCTTGACGCGGCCATCCAGCATTTCGGGGAATCGGGTGACTTCAGCGACTTCGGTCACGGGCAGGCCCTTGTCGGCCAGCAGCTTGGCAGTGCCACCGGTGGACAGCAACTGCACGCCAAGAGCGTGCAGGGCCTGCGCAAATTCGACGATACCGGTCTTGTCAGAGACGGAGATCAGAGCTTTCATGGGCGTCAATTCAAAGTTTGGATAAAAACAAGCTGCAAGTGCAGATGGATCAGCGCTTGCAGCTATGGATTCGGTAGCCTCGTCGTTCAGAGCAACTCGTGATCGACCAGCTTTTTGCGCAGGGTGTTGCGGTTCAGGCCCAGCCATTCGGCAGCGCGCGACTGGTTGTTGTCGGCCTGGCCCATCACCACTTCCAGCAGCGGTTTTTCAACCAGACGAATCACCATGTCGTAGACATTGGCCGGTGTTTCGCCCTCGAGATCGCGGAAATAGCCCTCCAGGCTATCGCGAACGACTTGTTCTAAATTCTGATGGCTCATGCAGTCATTTCTGCCGGTTCATCCAGCTCGCTGCTTGCTTCAGCAGCGGCCGTGGCCGCCGGGATACGATCCATCTGCTGCCCCAGGGCATCCAGATAGTCGGCCACGGCCTGCCATTGCACCGCACAGTCCTCAATGGTGTTGATGTGTTTTCTGAACTCTTCCCCGCCCGGCAGAGCACGCAGATACCACGCAATATGCTTGCGGGCGCTGCGCACGCCGGTTCCCTCGCCGTACAGGCTGTAGTGATCTTGCAGATGCTCGAGCAGCAGACGGCGCAGCTCGGCCACCAGGGGCGCAGCCATATGCTCGCCGGTGGCCAGAAAGTGCGCAATCTCGCGGAAGATCCACGGCCTGCCCTGCGCTGCGCGGCCGACCATGATGGCGTCCGCCCCCGTGTAGGCCAGCACATCGCGGGCTTTTTCGGGGCTGTTGATATCGCCGTTGGCCACCACCGGCACCCGGACCGCCTGCTTGACGGCCGCAATCGTGTCGTACTCGGCAAAGCCCTTGTAGCCCTGCTCGCGCGTGCGTCCGTGCACCGTCAGCATCTGGATGCCGACATCCTCGAACTGGCGCGCCAGCAAGACAGCGTTCTTGTGTGTGTCGCACCAGCCCGTGCGCATCTTCAGGGTGACGGGCACGTTGTAGGGGCGTGCGGCCTCCACCACGGCCTGGGCAATTTCCACGGCCAGCGGCTCGTTCTGCATCAGGGCGGAGCCCGCCCATTTGTTGCAGACCTTCTTGGCCGGGCAGCCCATGTTGATGTCGATGATCTGCGCGCCGCGCTCGATGTTGTAGACGGCGGCTTCGGCCATCATGAGCGCTTCGGTGCCGGCGATCTGCACGGCAATCGGCCCGGGCTCGCCTTCATGGTTGGCTCGGCGGCTGGTCTTGAGACTGTTCCACAGATCCTTGCGGCTGGTCACCATCTCGCTGACCGCATAGCCGGCCCCCAAGGCCTTGCACAGCTGACGAAACGGCCGGTCCGTCACTCCCGCCATGGGAGCGACAAACAGACGATTTGCCAATGGAATATGACCAATGTGCAGGGCGGGCATGGAGAAATTTGGCTTCGGCGGCAGACAGGGTCTGGCGCAAACCGGGCGCTGGAAAAGAGGGCCGGATTATACCTGCCCAAAATTTCAGCAGAACCAAACGCCATGCATCACCCTGCGGGTCGAATCACTATCGGGTGCTGCGGCGCCGGCGCTTCAGTTGCTGCGCACCGGCATGTCGAAGTACTTCTCGGGATAGGGCTCGCCGACCAGCGTGTAGTGCCACCACTCCTCGGGCAGATTCTTCCAGCCGTTGCGCTGCATCAGGCTGCGCAGCCAGCGCCGGTTGTGCTGCACATCGGGCGACTGCTGGGCATTGTCGGTATGCGACTGCTCGTCAAACAGATCGAAGGGCGTGCCCATGTCCACCTCGATGCCTTCGGCCAGCGGGCCGCGCACCCACTTGCTGGCGCGCCTGGCATCCACCACCAGCAGCGTCATGTCCACGGTGCTGGCACGGCTGTGACCCGACTTCTCGGCGATATAGCCGCGCTTGAACAGCTCGCTCTTGGGCACGCGCGGGTAATACATGTCCTTGTTCTTCTGGTCGGCCAGATCACGGCCCCAGCGCACAAAGTCGTCGACGGCCTTCTGCGGGCGGTAGCAGTCGTAGACCTTCAGGGCCAGGCCCTGCCCGGCCAGCTCGCTTTGAACGGCGGCCAGGGATTCGGCGGCCGCGCGGCTGAGCCAGCATTCCCCGGCCTCATAGCCGGCCACGGGGCGGCCCAGGAAGTTGTGGCGCGTGGCATAGCGCATATCCTGGCGCACGCCCGGCGCCACGCTGGAGAGCTTCACCAAGCGCGCCGTGCCGATCTCGGCCGGTGCCTGCGTGCCCGGTGCCGCGCCCGTGAACGAGGCGCAGCCCGCGATCAGGCCCAGGGCCGTGGCCACCAGGCCCGTCTTGAACCATTGCCCGGCCATCGCCACGCGTGCTGTGTTGAAAGCCATTCCTACTCACTCCTTTGTTCTTGTGCGTGCACACCATACCTCAGCCCATGCCCTGCCCGTCGCAAAATATTCTCGCGCTGCCATGCCCCACGGGCCCTGCCGCGGTCCAAGGGAAATCGCGCAGCGCCTAAACTCACCAGCCTATGGAAGCTTGGATGCATCAGTTGCTGCAGTGGCTGGCCCTGCCGCAGTTCGGTTTGAGTACCGTATTCATCGTGGCCCTGGTCTCGGCCACGCTGCTGCCCCTGGGTTCGGAGCCCGCGGTGGCGGGGCTGCTCACGCTCAATCCGCACCTGTTCTGGCCGGCAATCCTGGTGGCCACGGCCGGCAACACCGTGGGCGGAGCCATCAGCTGGTGGATGGGCCTGGGCGCCCACAAGGCCTGGAAGCTGGCCCGAAGCCGTCGCCATCAGGGCGACGAGGCGCAGGCCGCGCCGCACAAGCCGCCTCACAGGCAGTCGCGCTACCACCGCCTGGCACGCTACTGGCTGCGGCGCTTCGGCGCCAAGGCCTGCCTGCTGAGCTGGCTGCCCGTGGTGGGCGATCCGCTGTGCGCCGTGGCCGGCTGGCTGCGCCTGCCGTTCTGGCCCTGCGTGCTGTACATGGCGATTGGCAAGTTTCTGCGCTACCTGATCATGACGGCGGTCATACTGCACTTCATCCCCTGAGAACCTGCCGGCTTTCCGAGCCCGGCAGACGCCGCCGCATCAGGGCAGAAAGGGCGCCGTCAGCAGGCGCAAACCCACCGAGATCCAGCGCTGGCTGCCGTCGCCAAAGCGGTTGCCGTAGGTGGCATCGATCTGCACACGGTCGGGGACCAGCCAGTAGCGCAGTCCGACCTGCGCCAGGGGCCGGCCCGAGCCCTCGCTATAGGTCTCGGCAATCAGCCAGGTGCGGCCCGTCAGCTGCGTCTCCGAGCCCAGCCCCCAGGTGAAGCGGTTGCTGTGCACGCCCTGATCGCGCCGCCAGCCCACATTGGTGTGCAGCACCACCTTGTCGTCGAGGAAGGAAAAGCTGGCCGGCACATAGGCATAGGTATCGTGGCCGCCGCCCGCATCGCGGCGCGGGTCGCGTGCCAGCCCCATGACCAGGCCCATGCCCCAGCCGTTGGTCTCCAGCGGCTTGAACAGGGTCTTGCCCTGGATCACCTGGGCGCTGGCGCGCGTGCTGCCATCCATGCGCGTGAGCGCGCCGCCCATGGTCAGCTCCAGGTTGCCCGTGAAATTGCAGGCCGGCAGGGCCCAGAACTCGGCATGCCCCTTGGGGTGGCGTACCCAGCTCTCGAGCTGGCAGGCCTTGGCGTCGACGATGCGCGCATCGTCGGTGTTCATGGGGCGCGCGGCATGGGCGCTGCCGGCCATTACGGCCATGGCAGCGGCCAACAATGTCATGGGGCGCATGGATTCTTCCTGGTCTGTATAGGTTCTTCTGAGGCCGCGCAAGCGCATGTTCGCGCTCCGAGCCCGACAATCTAGCGCCGCACTGTGACACAGGTTTGGCAGGCCTGAGCAAAGCCTCGCCGATTCAGGGACGAGCCGCTGTGGCATCTGCAGACGGCAAAGTCTGTGGTCGACTCAGGGAGTAATAAATTGATAGCTTCTGTCGCCTGTTGATAAACAAATTCAATATGAAAACATACTGAATCTCTTTATTCATTAGCGACTGAAGCTATCAAAATTATCGGATCACCCTCAGTCTACCCCCAGCCCCAGATGCTGTGCGAGCGACGCGTAGCGCTGCATGTCTGCCTGTATCCGCGCCTCGAACTGCGCGGGCGAATCTGCGGCCAGCACATAGCCCTGCTCCTGCAGCGCCTGCCGCATGGCGGGCTGGCTCAGGATCCGCGCCAGTTCTTCGTGCAGCCGTGCCACCACACCGTCCGGCGTGGCCGCCGGCGCCAGCAGGCCATGCCACTGCTCCACGGCAAAACCCCGCACGCCCAGCTCGGCCACGGTGGGCACGCCGGCCAACTGGGCTGCACGTTGCGGGCCGGTCACGGCCAGCGCGCGCAGACGCCCTGCCGCAATCAGCGGCGCGGCGCTGCTGATGGTCACCATGCCCAGCGGCACCTGGCCTGCAGCCACGGCCATGGTCGCCGGGCCGCAGCCCTTGTAGGGCACATGCTGCAGGCGCGTGTGCAGGGCCTGGGCCAGCATCTCGGCCGCCATGTGCTGGGGCGTGCCGTTGCCGCAGCTCGCAAAGGCCTGGGCAGTGCCGTCAGCCAACGGGGCCAGCGCGTCCGTCAGATCCTGTGCGCTGGCCTGAGCAGCTCCCTTCTGCAAAGCATTCTTCTGAGCGACATCCTCCGGCGGCAGCACCAGTACCGAAGCGATGGTGCCCGCGTTGAACACGGCACGGAAGTCGCGCTGCGGATCGAAATCCAGCTGCCGGTAGACGCCGGGATTGATGGCGAACGAGCTGTTGACCATGAGCAGCACGCTGCCGTCGGCCGCGGCGCGCGCCACCTCGCGTGCACCGATGTTGCCGCTGGCACCCGGGCGGTTGTCCACCACCACGCTCTGGCCTATGCGCTCCTGCAGGGCCGTGCCCAGCCGGCGGGCCAGCAGATCCGTGCCGCCGCCGGGCGGAAAGGTCACGACGATGGTGACGGGCTTGTCAAAGCGCATCGCCGCCGCCGCGCCGGTATGCGACTGCCACAGGCCGGTAGCGGCCACGGCTAGCAGCGCGGCAGCCGCCATCCAGAGGCGGCGAGCGGCCGGTCCTGCCGTGAGACGCGCCATCTCAGGCATCGAGGCCAATGTCGAGCACGCGCGCGCTGTGCGTGAGCCAGCCCACGGCGATCTGCTCGACCCCCGTGGCGGCCACGGCTGCTGCGGTCTCTGGCGTGATACGGCCCGAGGCTTCGGTGACGGCCCGGCCCTTGCACATGGCCACTGCCGTGCGCAGATCCTCCAGGCTCATATTGTCCAGCAGCACCACATCCACGCCCAGTTGCAGCGCCACCTCGAGTTGCGCCAGCGTATCGACCTCCAGCTCGATCTTGACCATATGGCCCACGCCGGCACGGGCGCGCCCCACGGCCGTGGCCACATCACCGGCCAGGGCAATGTGGTTGTCCTTGATGAGCACGGCGTCATCCAGGCCAAAGCGATGGTTGCTGCCGCCTCCGACGCGCACGGCGTACTTCTGCAAGGCACGCAGGCCCGGCATGGTCTTGCGCGTGCAGGTCACCCGCGTGCCGAAGGGCTTGATGGCCTGGGCAATCGAATGCGTGGCCGTGGCCACGCCGCTGAGATGACAGAGGTAATTTAGCGCCGTACGTTCGGCCGTGAGAATGGCCCGGCTTTTGCCGCGAATGCGGGCGATCTCCATGCCGGGCTGCAACAGCGTGCCGTCTGCGCAGCGGACGTCAAACTCCAGGCGGCCGTCCATCAGCACAAAGGCCAGGCGAGCCAGATCGAGTCCGGCCAGCACGCCCTCCTGCCTGGCCACCAGGCGCAGCTCATCCACGGCGTCGGCGGGAACAATGGTGTCGGTGCTCAGGTCTCCGGCACGCCCCAGGTCTTCCAGCAAGGCCATGCGCACCAGCGGCTCCAGCATCACATCGGGCAAGGAGGGAACAGGCAAGGCCGCAATTTTATTAATGCTCATTTTGAGTATTTATAGTTCAATAAAAAACGCGGAGGCATCCGGCTCTCTGCCGCACCTCGCGCAAGCCGACTTATGCTAAATCTGAGCATTATTTAAGTCAAGCCGTCGCCGCAGTGAAAACAGTTCTCCATCCGCTGCAGTGATCAGTCGGTCAATGACTTCTGGCCAGCGGCAGCTTGTTGCCAGCGATGGCGCGCTCCAGCATCACATTGCGCCGGAAGCGGAACAGCTTGGCCGGGCGGCCCGCACCCACGGCCGTCACCTGGCCGGTTTCCTCCACCAACGCCTGCTGCTCGATCAGACGACGGAAGTTCTGCTTGTGGAGACCGCGCCCAGCCAGCGCCTCCACGGTCTGCTGCAGCTGCAGCAGCGAGAACTCCTCGGGCATCAGCTCGAACACCACGGGCCGGTACTTGATCTTGGCGCGCAGGCGGGCCATGCCGGTGGCAAGAATGCGGCGGTGGTCGTTGCCCATGGCCGCACCGGGCAGCAGCGAAGCGGCAGCATCCCCCTCCCCCTCTCCCCAGGCTTCGGGCACCACGGCGGCCTCGAACAGCAGCTCGTAGCGCTGCAGCACCAGCTCCTCGTTCCACTCGTGCTCATCGAGACCAAAAGTCATGGCCGCTCTTTGCCATCTGGCGCTTCTGGCCACGCTGTCCGACGCTTTTTCGCTCCAGGCATGCAGCGCTGGCGCAATGCGCTCGGCGATCACGCCGGGCATGCCTTCGCGCCAGTCCTCCCAGGGGAAGTAGCGGTACCAGTCCTGCCAGCCCGGCTGGGCGGCACCGGTCTCGTCCAGCTCCTGCGTCAGCGCCAGATAACTGATGGAGATGACATGCATGCCCAGTTGCTGCGAGCGCTCGCGATCCGCAAAGGTATAGAGCTGCTCCACAAAGCCCAGCGGATGGTGGGTCTGCTTCTCCACCCAGGCGCGCAGACTGGCCTGCAGCGAGCGGTGGTTGCTGGTAAAGGGCCCGGCAGGCAAGGCCCGCCCGGACCCGGTGGTCAGGATACGGGGCTGGCCGCCCGTGACGGCTACCAGCACTGCCACCAGATCGGCCTGCACGGAATGCAGTTCTGAATTATTCAAACCACTCAAAAGCTTTGGAGACAAGGACGGGAGGAAAGGCAAATTCTACGGTGAGGCAGACCCTGTCCAGGGCTTGTCCGGGCTCTGCCCTGAAAAGGCCAGGGCATCGCGCTGTGCCAGAGCCTCAGGAGCCTGCACCAGCGGCATGTTCATCGACCCCGTGGCAACGGCCACCTGATTGCGGCCTCTGTGCTTGGCCCGGTAAAGCGCCGCATCGGCACGCCTGAGCAGATCGTCCTCGGTCTCGCCAGGCTCCCAGAGCCCGACCCCCAGAGAAAGGGTGAAACGCCCGACTTCGGGATCGGAGCAGGCCTCCACGGCGCCCCGAATGCGTTCGGCCAGGCTCACGGCCACGCCGAGGCTGGCATCCGAGAGGATGATCAGAAACTCCTCGCCGCCCCAGCGCACGGCATGGTCGTAGCGCCGGACCTTACCCGAAAGCACCTGCGCCACCATCTTCAGCACGCGGTCTCCGGCGACATGGCCGAAGCGGTCGTTGACCTGCTTGAAGAGATCGATGTCGCCGAGGATCACGCCATAGGGACGCAGCTGGTTCTGGGCCTGCAGCTGGCTGCGCTTGAGCTCGGCCTCGCCCGCATGGCGGTTGAGCAAGCCGGTCAGCTTGTCGCGGTTGGCGCGCTCGCGCAGCTCCATCTCTCGCTTGACCATGCGGCTGATGTCCTTGGATGCCCCCACATAGTGGCTGACCTGGCCCGATTCATCGCGCAGGGCCGCAATGCTTTGCTCGGCGTAGTAAACGCCGCCACTCTTGTGGCGGTTGATGAAGGTGGCGCGAAAGTTGTGCCCCAGACTCAGGGCCTCCTGCAGCTGGGCGTAGAACTCGGGCTCGTGCAGGCCCGAGCGCAGCATCTCGGTGGGCTGGCCCAGCAGTTCCGCCGCGCTATAGCCCGTCAGGGCTTCAAAAGCCTGGTTGACGAAGACGATGGTGGAGTTGCGGTCCGTGATCAGAATGCCATCATTGGCCGCATTCAAGGCCCTGGCCAGCAGCGCGCGCTCCTGCTCGGCCTGCACACGCTCCGAGATATCACGCTGCACGGCCACAAAATGCCGGATCACGCCCTGATCGTCACGCACAGGAGAGATATTCCACTCCACGTGGTAGCTGCCGCCATCCTTGCGGTAGTTCACCACACTGCCCTGAAACGGCAGGCCCTGCTCCAGCGAGTCATGCAGACGCTGCAATACCTGCTGGTCCGTGAGAGGCCCTTGCAGCATGCGCGGCGAGCGGCCCAGCAGCTCCGCTTCGGCATATCCGGTCATCTCGCACAGGGCCGCATTGCAGTACTCGATCACCGGCCCTTCGCCGCCCAGACTGGCATCGGTAATCATCACCGCACAGAAGGACTGGCCCATGGCGATCTCCAGCAACTGGCCGGTGATCGTTCGCTTTGCGGTGGCATTGGCACGAATCATGTTGGGGACCTCGAGCGCGCTGTGCAGTCGTGAGGGCTCATTATTCGTTACTTTGCGTCACTTGCGTATACCAAAGATTTCTGCGCTCCGCGATCCATGCCTCGCGGCCGGCCCTGATGGATGGCGAAGCCCGGACCGCCCCCTGCATATTCCTCTGAGCGATGTCAGCAGGGCTCGGCAGTGCCAAGAACATCCGGACCGCCATTCCCCCGAGGCGATGAAGCAGCGTACCGGCCTTTGCCGCCGAAAGCCTGCATAAAAAAAGCCCCGCCATGGCTGGCGGGGCTTTTAGCGCTGCAATGCGCAGCCGACTTATACGTTGAACAGGAAGTTCATCACATCGCCGTCCTTGACGATGTATTCCTTGCCTTCGGCGCGCATCTTGCCGGCATCCTTGGCACCCTGCTCGCCCTTGAATGCGATGTAGTCTTCAAAGGCAATGGTCTGGGCACGGATGAAGCCGCGCTCGAAGTCGCCATGGATCACGCCCGCAGCCTGGGGGGCCGTGGCACCGACGCGCACGGTCCAGGCTCGCACTTCCTTTTCACCGGCGGTGAAATAGGTCTGCAGGCCCAGCAGCTTGAAGCCGGCACGGATCAGGCGGTTCAGGCCCGGCTCTTCCAGACCCAGCTCCTGCAGGAACATATCGCGGTCTTCATCTTCCATCTCGGCCATTTCAGCCTCGATCTTGGCGCAGATGGCCACCACGGGTGCGCCCTGGGCTTCGGCGTATTCCTTGAGGCGATCCAGCAGAGGATTGTTCTCAAAGCCATCTTCGGAGACATTGCCCACGAACATGGCGGGCTTGGCGGTGATCAGGCAGAAAGGCTTGAGCAGGGGCGCGTCTTCCTTGGACACGGGCACCACGCGAGCAGGCTTGCCTTCATCCAGCGCGGCCTGAATGGGCGTCAGCAGCGCCACCAGCTTGGCGGCTTCCTTGTCGTTGCCGGACTTGGCGGCCTTGCTGTAGCGGTTCAGCGCCTTTTCCACCGTGGCCAGGTCGGCCAGGCACAGCTCGGTCTGAATGACTTCGATGTCGGCAATCGGGTCCACCTTGCCTGCCACGTGAATCACGTTGGGATCTTCGAAGCAGCGCACCACGTTGACAATGGCGTCGGTCTCGCGGATGTGGGCCAGGAACTGGTTGCCCAGACCTTCGCCCTTGGAAGCGCCAGCCACCAGACCGGCGATGTCCACAAACTCCACAATGGCAGGAACAACGCGCTCGGGCTTGACGATCTCGGAGAGCTGATCCAGACGCGGATCCGGCACTTCCACGACGCCGGTATTGGGCTCGATCGTGCAGAAGGGATAGTTCTCGGCGGCGATGCCGGCCTTGGTCAGGGCGTTGAAAAGAGTGGACTTGCCCACGTTGGGCAGGCCCACGATGCCGCATTTGAGGCTCATGGAAATTC
>Ga0209370_1003234_pt1 | contig 10640 bp, 9 predicted proteins | sample AgamicAtPrz_FD_187164 | JGI IMG/M metagenome (GOLD analysis project Ga0209370, IMG submission 187164) | Agave microbial communities from Guanajuato, Mexico - At.P.rz (SPAdes) (version 2) | ecosystem: Host-associated > Plants > Phyllosphere > Phylloplane/Leaf | place: Guanajuato, Mexico... | reverse complement strand
TGCAGCTCAGTGTTGCCCTGACGTACGGCAATCCCCAGACCTGTGCCGAAGTAGTCCTTATCGGTCACTTTGTCGCCCACTGGCGCGAGTTTATCGTTGGCTTTCAGCCATTCGGTCACCACCGCGGTGTCACCAAACACGCCATCGATACGGCCGTTCTGCAGATCCAGCTTCGCATTCTGGTAGCTGTCGTAAGGCACGGTGGTGATTTCCGGATGTTTATCCATGATGAATTTCTGGTGGGTGGTGCCGTTCTGCACGCCGACTTTCTTGCCTTTCAGCTGGTCAACAGAGGTATATTTCCCTTTCTGACCAATGAACAGGGCGGAGTTGTCATAGTACGGCGTGGTGAACAGCACCTGCTTTTCACGCTCTGGCGTGATGTCCATACCGGCCATCACGGCGTCGATACGGCGGAACTTCAGGCTTGGGATCAGGCTGTCAAACGCCTGGTTGCTGAAGGTACAGGTCGCGTCGATCTCTTTACACAGCGCGTTAGCCAGATCGACATCGAAGCCCACAATCTTGTTGTTGGCGTCGATAGATTCAAACGGAGGATAGGACGCTTCGGTGGCGAAACGGATGGTCTGGGCTGCGGTAGCGGAAAGGCTGACGCTAGCGAGCAGCGCGGCAATCAATACTTTTTTCATTATCATTTTCCCTAGCACAATCAGTGAGATAAGTAGTTTTTGAAGGCATCAGTTTGCGGGTTGGTAAAGCAACTCGCATCACCTTGCTCAACGATATACCCGTTTTCCATGTAGACCACACGGCTGGCGGTTTTACGCGCCACTTCCACTTCATGGGTAACGATGACCTGAGTAATGTTGGTTTCCGCCAGCTCACGAATGATGCTCACGATCTGGGCGGTGATTTCCGGGTCCAGCGCAGCGGTGGGTTCATCAAACAGCAGCACCGCAGGCTCCATCATCAGCGCACGGGCAATGGCCACACGCTGCTGCTGACCCCCGGAGAGGTGCAGCGGATAACGATCGCTGTAGGGCTTAAGGCGCAGACGCTCCAGCAGCTTTTCAGCCCGCGCCATCGCCTGATCCTTGCTCAAACCGAGAACGCGGCACGGCGCTTCAATCAGGTTTTGCAGGACAGTCAGGTGCGGCCAGAGGTTGTATTGCTGGAAGACCATGCCAACGTTTTGACGCAGTTCACGAATCGCTTTATCGGACGGCGTTTTCGCAAAATCAAAATGGTTACCGGCAATCGCCAGCGTACCCGAACGGGGCATTTCAAGCAGATTAAGAACACGCAGAAGGGAGCTTTTACCCGCGCCGCTTGGGCCAAGCAAAACCAGCGTTTCGCCTTCGGGGCACTCGAGCGTGATGTCGAACAGCGCCTGGTGTGCGCCGTAGAAGCAGTTAATGCCGTTTAGTTTAATACTCATCGGGGCAGTCTTTACTCATCCAGGCAATCTATAGCAATTGAGGCCGCAGATAGTACCGTTGACAGAATAGTTATGCAATATTTCTGCGTTAAAAGTTAAATATAACCCGTAATACCCCTTAAACATAGCACAAAATAGCGAAGGCCAAGGGCGGCGAGTATAAATGTCGGCATTCCGCATGAAATGCCGCACATTTTTCGGGGTTTACAATTCTGAAACAGAAGGTTTAACGATTCTCAATCGACTGGCGCAGCGTGCCTGCCGGGGCATGAACGCTGCCGCCGACATAGCGTACGTCGTCCACCGCCCAGCATTGACCTTCGCGGATCATCAGCACTTCATCCTGCCAGGTCTGGGTGCCCTGGGTCAGCTTAACGCGCAGAGGAATGTTTCGCGCATCGGTGTTCGGGATGGTCGAGGCGCTGGCCACCTCGGCGCTGTCCGGCAGTGTGGCGCGGCTGGAGAACGGATCGGATTTCAGCAGCGCATTATGCTGCGGATAGCGCGAGGCATCGTTCAGCAGTTTTGCCAGCCCATCGCTCAGGTACGGACGCAGGCCGGTGAGATCGTTGCTGCGGTGTTGAATGCGATAATCATAGAACTGTTGCGCCACGGTATCCGGGCCGCCCTCTGTACAGGGGCCGCTGCGGGTACCGATATCCTTAAAGGCTGGCGTGACCGTGGTGGTACACGCGCTGAGCACCAGCGCGCAGGGCACCAAAAGCGTTAAAGCAGAGTAGCGCATGTTGATTTCCTTATTTATTAACTATCCTTTCAATCATAGCGTAACGGACCGATAATGCTGGTGAAGTTATGGGCTAAGGCATTGAACGCTAAAGAAGGAGAGAAACCATGCAGTTTTCAACAACGCCAACCCTGGAAGGGCAGCCGATTACCGAATATTGCGGTGTGGTCACGGGTGAAGCCATCCTGGGTGCCAACATTTTTCGCGACTTCTTTGCCGGGATCCGCGATATTGTCGGCGGCCGCTCTGGGGCCTATGAAAAAGAGCTGCGTAAAGCCCGTGAAATTGCCTTTAAAGAGCTGGGCGAGCAGGCCAAAGCGCTGGGGGCCGATGCGGTCGTGGGGATTGATATCGACTACGAAACCGTCGGTAAAGATGCCAGCATGCTGATGGTGAGCGTAAGCGGTACGGCGGTGAAAACCCGTCGATGAAACGCGCGTTTTCAACACTCCTGCTGGCGCTGTTGCTGGCAGGGTGCGCCACGGAAAAAGGCATTGTCGATAAAGGCGCCTATGAGCTCGATACCCGTCATCAGGCGCAGGCGGCGTACCCGCGTATTAAGGTGCTGGTTATCCACTACACTGCCGATGACTTTGACAGCTCGCTGGCCACGCTAACGGACAAAAACGTCAGCTCCCACTATTTGATCCCCGCCAACCCGCCCGCACCGGACGGCAAGCCGCGCATCTGGCAGCTGGTACCTGAGAACGAACTGGCCTGGCATGCGGGCATCAGCTTCTGGCGCGGCACCAACCGTATTAATGATACGTCGGTCGGCATAGAGCTGGAGAACCGTGGCTGGCAAAAAACGGCCGGGGTGAAGCACTTTACGCCGTTTGAGACTGCGCAAATTGCGGCCCTGGTGCCGCTCGCAAAAGACATTATCGCCCGCTACAACATTAAGCCCGAGAATGTGGTGGCCCATTCGGATATTGCGCCCCAGCGTAAGGACGATCCCGGCCCGCTGTTCCCGTGGCGCGAGCTTGCAGAGCAGGGAATTGGTGCCTGGCCAGACGCGTCCCGCGTGGCGTTCTATATGAACGGACGGCCACGGTATCAGGCCGTGGACACCGCAGCGTTACTCGATTTGCTCGCGTGTTACGGTTACGACGTACCGGCCAATAGCACTCCCGCGCAGCAGAAGCGCATCATTATGGTGTTCCAGATGCACTTCAGGCCGCAGCTGTGGAACGGTGTCGCGGATGTGGAAACGATGGCCATCGCCGAAGCACTTTTAGAGAAATACGGGCAGGGGTAATCCTTCGGATACCCCCGAACGCCTCACTTTAACGGAATCAGTCGTAAGATTAATCTTAAGTACATTCTCAATTCATTTTAAGTAAATTGATTTAAAATCGTCCTCAATTAAGATTGCTTCATCGATTCACAGCATGAATCAAATATAAATCCCCCGTTCCGGGCCGATTTAATTAATTTAAAAAAATACAGAATTCATTTTTACGGCAATGTAACACTGTGCCGGATCACTTCTTATTTAAACATCTTAATTGGGTATAATAATGTTAAGCATCTTTGGTAAAAAAACACGTCCCCATCATGAAATGGAAGCCATTATTTCTGCAACGGTTGGTTATGAAGAAAAAACGTTGAGAAAATGGCAAAAAATATCCACCTGCAACTCAGATAATATTCACATTATTGTCAGCGGTGAAGTGGAGTTCCGCCGAAGTTCTGATGATTTATGTATGTTTACGCTGCAGGGACAATGCATCTTCGGTCTCTCCGCCATATTCTACAATTCCGCACATATGCAGGGCGTGGTGCGCAGTAACACCGTAGTGCGTACCATCCATAAAGATGAATTCCAGCAGTTAATGTCCCGGCTCGGGCTGTGGCCTGAGCTTACCAAAGTGCTGGCATGGTATATCTGTTTGCTCAGCAAACGCGATGATGTTTTAGTTGCCCGCAGTGCCTATTCCGTTGTACGTGAATTCCTGATTGAAATTAACGAACTGATTGTTCAGCACCAGCGCGATATTAATATTTATGATTACATTCAGGAATACACCAACCTGGCACGCAGCACCATTATTAAAATCCTCTCCGATCTGAAAAAAGGGCAATACATAGTGGTCGAAAAAGGACGACTGATTAGCCTGACCAATTTACCGGAAAAATATTAATCTCCTCCGGCGTCTCCTTTTATTATGGAAGGAGACGCATTCGGCGTTTCATCAACCGGTGGCGCAGGCATTTTTCCCTTCGCCATATCATCCTGCTGCTGTTTAAGCGCCTGCATAAACAGGGCTTTTAACGAACCCTCATCGTCAGATTTCATCGCCTGTTCGTGTGCCCCGGTGCCGGGCAAAGTATCGCGCGAGGTATCCTGGGTGACGGGGTTATCCGGTAATGCACCCTCCGGGGCCTGCTGCCAGTCATTTTCATCATTGTTGATCGGCATATTCTCCATCGGCGGTAAATCGTCCTGCACTTTCACCTGCTGCGGTTTAGGCTGCGGATGGGGGAATGGTTTTGTCACATACACATAGTGCATATCCGACAGACTGGTTTGTGCTTTTACGACGCTCACTTTTTTCACCACCGGTGCCGGATGACGTAAATTCCAGTACACATGGGCATAAAGCCCGGCGACGATCAGCGCGCACAGCCCCAGACACCAGAGCGTCACCACGCTGAGTATTTTACTGAATGACGGCAAACGCCATGAAAACCAGACCGGTTCGCCGGTGGTATAGCTGCGCTGGGCAGCGAGGCAGATGGTAGACATTATGCGTGTTTCTCTTGCGTAGTCGGGGTAGCCTGGGTGGTCTGGATCAGCACGCTCGGCGTCGTATGGGTTTCGCGCATCAACTGCATCAGGGTGTCTTCACCCGCAATACCGTCAACATGAAGGTGCATTTTTTCCTGGAATTCGCGGGTGCGTTTCATCAGCTCCGCCGTCCAGTTTTTATCGTGCGTTTCGCTTTCGCCCAGCGCCACGCTCAGCTGCTGATCCAGCCACGCAAGATCTTTAGGGTCGCTGGCGGCGGTGATTTCGTCTTTTCCTGACGGTGTCAGGCGGTGCAGGAGGGTGTAATTGCCCGTCGCGTGCTGGTTATACCACGTGCGGCTCACCTGCCAGGTGCGGTTGTTCATCAGTAGATCGAGGGAATTTTTCCCGGCACGCGCCACGACGGCGTAATTGATGTGATCGCCGGTCTTAATCTCGCTCACCCACGGGTAACCGTCATTTGCCAGCGCGTCCAGGGGGGCATTGCCTTGTTTACACATCAGATTCACTTTTGCGGCATTCTGGCACAGCGCATCGTCGGCAGAAGCGTCATACCCCCACATGGCGTAAAGCTGGTGCATGGCATCGGGCTGATTTACCACCTCGTTGTCGATTACCGGTAATGCCGGTGCGTCTGGCGTTTTAACCTGCTGTTTCCAGCTGGCCGGTACCGGCAGCGCCACCGGCAGTTTTGCCGTAATAGAGGACGTCATCATCCAGCCGCAGGCGGCGAACAGGACAGAGGCCAATAACCCGATGGAGGCCAGCGTTTTACCACGTTTTGCCGCTGGAAGGGCTTCACCGCTCGCGAGACGCAAATGACGCGGTCCAACGTTGGGCGCGCGTTCGGTCCAGGCGGCCAGCAGGGAAAGATGGGCCAGTTCGTTCAGCTTGCTGATGTTGCCTTTGGTCAGGGCGTGGATTTTTTTCACGCGAGCGGGCGTCAACGGAGAGACGTCCGCGCCGTGCTCTTCACACTGGGCGTCAACGTAGCTCAGGCACTCACGGCAGGTCAGGTTGCGCAGGGTATGGCAGGTCAGCACATATTCCTGCAGGGCAGAGGCTTTCAGCATCACTTCCTGGTCGGCCGTACCCATCAGCACAATCGACAGGCGAACATCCAGCTCCTGCGCACGGGTAAGCAGTATACCCAGCACGTCATAGCCGCTGGCTTTCATCGCCTGCGCCTGAGAGATCACCAGCACCTTGTGGGTCGGCTTTGTATCGCGCCACTGGCGAATAATGGCGTCAACCGCCTGGAGCTTGTTCTTCTCTTTCGCTACCGGGTTGAGTTTGAAGAGCAGGCTACTGGCGCTCAGCTTTGGAAAGGCATTAATACAGAGCACCGATTTGCTGTGGGCTTTGAGGGCATCGCTGAACTGCCCCAGCAGTTCGCTGTCGTGGTAAAAGAGCCCGGTGATCCCTGCCTGCTGGCTTTTCTCTTTCAGAAGATTAAATACATCCTGATGATAAGGCACCAGAAAATCGCCCGACTTGCGGGTGATATTTCTGAACGGCGGGGTACTGAATTTAAAATGGCTCTGATACATAACGACTTACCGTCTCTTCTCTTTAATAGCAATGGGCGAAAAGTACGGTAAGCCCCTGTCATGGTCAATTTAACACCAGAGTAAAAATAACCTGTCTGGCTGCATCTAACATTCCCTTTTTTTCCGGTCAATCATTTTCTTCATTAAAGTTAATAGCGAAGCCGGTGGTTTGCACTGGTCACGCTTATTACTATTTGCTCACTCAGTTATGCAGCATACCGCTGCGAATTCCTGCTTTGCTAAAAGGCCCGATAATAATGAGGAACGCATTCCTTTCCAGGCTAATGACGCCCTGCATCATGCTTCTCATGCTGATATTTTGCAGCCAGCAGGGTTATGTCGTTTTTAAAGATTATAAAAAGGTTACGAATAAGTTAGCGAATGCTGATAAGACGCCGCTAAAACCGCGTAACAGTGACAAAACGTTTGGTCTTTTTACGGCTGCGGTCCGTCAGGCCGATGTTCCGGCGGCGGTAAAAGCGCCGCTGTCTGCAGAAATTGAAGGCATCATCCGCAGCGATGAGTCGTGGTTGTCGTTCGCCGTGATTAAGACCCCCGCCGGGCAGCAGAGCTACCGGGAAGGGGAACCGCTGGTGGGGTTCGACGATGCCTATGTGGATGAAATTAATAAAGATAACGTGGTTGTTCAGTATGAAGGCACGAAGCAAACGCTCGCCCTCAAACAGCCGCCTTATTTTAAGGGCGATGCAGGCAATAGCCCGGTGACGAAATCGAAAAAAGATGCCGGCGCTGACAGTCTGCATCTCGATGATTATCTGGTGTTAAAACCGTTAATCGATAATGGCCAACTGGAAGGCTTTAATATTAATCCACGGAATTTGTCTCCTTTTTACCGTGACGCAGGACTGGAAAAAGGCGATGTGGTGGTGAGAGTCAATGACGTCGATATGACGAAAGAAGCGCAGGCGAAAAATATCATCGCCAACTGGTCGAAAATGAAAGAGGCGGACGTCGTCGTCAGGCGGCACGCTCACCTTGAAAATATTCGGGTTAATGTTTTAAACAATTAACAAGTGTACATCATGAAGAAATTTCCATGGGCGTGCGTGGCGCTGACCGCATTGTCGTTATATTCCGGTTCGCTGTTTGCAGCCAACTTTAGCGCCAGTTTTAAAAATACCGATATTCGCGAATTTATCGATACGGTAAGTCGCAATCTGAATAAAACGATTCTCGTCGATCCCTCCGTTCAGGGCACGGTATCGGTGAGAACCTATAACGTGCTGTCGGAAGATGAATATTATCAGTTCTTCCTGAGCGTGCTGGATCTCTACGGTCTGTCGGTGATCCCAATGGATAACGGCATGATCAAAGTGGTGCGTTCCAGCGTGGCGCGTACCGCTGGCGTGCCGGTGGCCGACAGCAAAAACCCGGGCAAAGGGGATGAGATCATCACCCGCGTGGTGCGCATGGAGAACGTGCCGGTACGCGAGCTGGCCCCGCTGCTGCGCCAGCTGAACGATGCCTCGGGGATCGGCAACGTGGTCCATTTTGAACCCTCCAACGTGCTGCTGTTAACCGGTAAAGCCTCGGTGGTGAACCGCCTGGTGGATCTGGTTGAGCGCGTGGACCGTTCCGGTATGCAGCGTCGTGAAATCGTACCGTTGCGCTATGCCTCGGCCAAAGAGCTCTCCGATATGTTGAACAACCTCAACAATGAAGAGCAGAAAGGGCAGAACGCCCCGCAGCTGGCGACCAAAGTGGTGGCCGATGATGAAACCAACAGCCTGGTGATCAGCGGGACCGAGGATGCGCGCGCGCGCACCCGTTCACTGATAGGCCAGCTCGATCGCGAGCAGAACAACGAGGGCAATACCCGCGTCTTTTACCTGAAATACGCCAATGCCTCGAAAGTGGTGCCGGTGCTGACCGGTATCGGTGAACAGCTGAAAGACAAAGCCGGTGCGGCGAAAAGCAAAACTGCGACAACCAACAGCGAACTGAATATCACCGCCGATGAGTCAACCAACTCGCTGGTGATCACCGCCCAGCCAAACGTCATGAACTCGCTGGAGAAGGTGATCGACAAGCTGGATATTCGTCGTCCGCAGGTGCTGGTGGAAGCCATCATCGCGGAAGTGCAGGACGGTAACGGCATGGATCTCGGCGTGCAGTGGACCGGCAAACACGGCGGCGTGCAGTTCGGCTCGACCGGTCTGCCCATTAGCCAGATCAAAAACGGCACGATCAAAGGAGCCTCCTTTACTGGCCTCGCGACCGGTTTCTTCAACGGTGACTATGGCGCACTGCTGACTGCGCTCTCTACCAGCGGCAAGAACGATATTCTCTCCACGCCAAGCGTGGTGACGCTGGATAACAAAGAGGCGTCATTCAACGTGGGTCAGGATGTGCCGGTGCTGTCGGGTTCTCAGACCACCAGCGGCGACAACGTGTTTAACTCGGTTGAGCGTAAAACCGTTGGTACCAAGCTGAAGATTGTTCCGCAGATCAACGACGGGGACATGATCCACCTGAAGATTGAACAGGAGGTCTCCAGCGTCGATGCCAGCGCCACCGAAGACGCCAGCCTCGGCCCAACCTTCAACACCCGTACCATCAACAACGAAGTGATGGTCCACAGTGGCCAGACGGTGGTGCTGGGCGGTCTGATGGAAAACGTCAGCAAACAGAACGTGTCGAAAGTGCCGCTGCTCGGCGATCTGCCGCTGGTGGGACAGCTGTTCCGCTATACGTCGGAGGATACGTCGAAGCGCAACCTGATGGTGTTTATCCATACCACGGTCCTGCGTGATGATGACAACTACAGCGCGGCGACGAAGGAGAAATACGACCAGATCCGCGCCCGTCAACAGCAGCGTCTGGAGGAGAAAAAGCTCGGCATCGTTGAGAACACCGATAACGCCGTCCTGCCTGCCTATCCAAAGCAGGATCACTCCATGCCGGTCGGCGTGAGCGCACCTGCTACCACGCGCAACCCCTTCAAAGAGTAACGGGAGGTGACGCGTGGATGAACTGACAAAACAGCTGTGTACCAGCGGCTTTGCGAAGGAGAACGGCATCCTGTTCTGGAACGACACGGTCTATATCCGTGACGACGTCCCCGCGTTTGCGCTGCTGGAGATGCGCCGGGTACTGGGGCGCACCTTTGTGCCCCAGACGCTGAGCGCGGAAGCGTTTGATGAGATGCTGGCCAAAATCTGGCAGCAGAACAGCGGCGTGTCGCAGCAGCTGGTGGACGATATGGATGCGGATATCGATCTGATGGCGTTAACCGAGGAGATCCCGGACAACGAAGATCTGCTGGATAACGACGAAAACTCGCCGGTGATCCGCCTGATTAACGCCATTCTCGGCGAGGCGGTAAAAGACGGCGCATCGGATATCCATATCGAAACCTTTGAGCGCACGCTGAGCATCCGTTTTCGCGTTGACGGCGTGCTGCGCCCGGTGCTCCAGCCCGCGCGTAAACTGGCTCCGCTGCTGGTCTCGCGTATTAAGGTGATGTCAAAACTCGACATTGCCGAAAAACGTCTGCCGCAGGATGGCCGTATCTCCCTGCGCATTGGCCGCAAGGCGATTGATGTGCGTGTCTCGACCATTCCGTCGCAGTACGGCGAGCGCGTGGTGATGCGTCTGCTCGACAAGAGCAACCTGAAACCGGATATCAACAAGCTCGGACTCATTGAGGAAGAGCTGGAAAAACTGAAAGGGCTGATTAACCGCCCGCACGGCATCATCCTGGTCACCGGGCCGACAGGCTCCGGTAAAAGTACCACCCTGTATGCCATTCTGTCGGCCCTGAACGGACATGAACGCAACATTCTGACCGTCGAAGATCCGATTGAGTACGAACTGGAAGGGGTGGGCCAGACGCAGGTCAACCCGCGCGTGGACATGACCTTTGCCCGCGGCCTGCGCGCCATTTTGCGTCAGGATCCGGACGTGGTGATGATCGGGGAAATTCGTGACGGTGAAACCGCGCAAATCGCGGTGCAGGCGTCGCTCACCGGTCACCTGGTCATGTCGACGCTGCACACCAACAGTGCGGCGGGGGCCATCACTCGTCTGCGGGATATGGGGCTGGAATCCTTTTTGATCGGTTCGTCGCTACTCGGCGTCATTGCCCAGCGTCTGGTGCGTCGGCTGTGTCCGCACTGCCGTACCACCAGTCCGCTGGATGACAATGAAAAAGCGCTGTTTAGCTTTATGGAT
>Ga0209370_1003233_pt1 | contig 10641 bp, 9 predicted proteins | sample AgamicAtPrz_FD_187164 | JGI IMG/M metagenome (GOLD analysis project Ga0209370, IMG submission 187164) | Agave microbial communities from Guanajuato, Mexico - At.P.rz (SPAdes) (version 2) | ecosystem: Host-associated > Plants > Phyllosphere > Phylloplane/Leaf | place: Guanajuato, Mexico... | reverse complement strand
TGCGCAGGCCTTCTTCGGTCAAGTCTTCATCGCGGTAGTCCTGGCGCAGCTGACGTTTGACCAGATCCAGGAATGCTGGGAACGAGCCATTGGCCATGCTGCCGCGCTGGGTCACGCCCAGCGGACGCGCCTTGGCGGCGGCCGCCTCTTCGGGCGACACCACGCCCTGCTCGGCCAGCAGGTCGAGAATCATGTTGCGGCGATTCAGCGCCCGCTCCGGGTTGCGGCGCGGGTTGTAGTAGGTCGGGCCCTTGACCATACCGACCAGCAGCGCCACCTGATCGAGCTTGAGTTCGGACAGCGGCTGGCTGAAGAAATACTGGCTGGCCAGGCCGAAACCATGCACGGCGCGCTGGCCATCCTGACCGAGGAACACTTCGTTGAGGTAGGCCTCGAGGATTTCGCGCTTGTCGTAGTGCAACTCCAGCAGCACCGCCATCATCGCTTCGGTGATCTTGCGGGTCAGGCTGCGTTCGTTGGTCAGGTAGAAGTTCTTTACCAACTGCTGGGTCAGGGTGCTGCCGCCTTGTCGCAGTTGACCGGCCGAGGCGTTGATCCAGATGGCCCGGGCGATGCCCTTGGGCGATACGCCGAAGTGTTCGAAGAAATCGCGGTCCTCGACCGCCACCAGGGTTTCCACCAGATAGGCCGGCACCTGATCGAGCTTGATCAGCACGCGGTCTTCCTGATGCGCCGGGTACAGGCCGCCGATCAGCATTGGCTCCAGGCGTGCCACGGCCAGGTCCTTGCCGTCGGATTTGGTCAGCGAGGCGACATAGTCACCGGAGAAGCGCACATTGACCTGCTGGGCCGGCTCGGCGCTTTCGTAGAACTGGAAGCCCCGCGAATAAAGCGACACGTTGTTGCCGGAAACGGCCACGCCGCCAGGACCATCTACGGCGCTTTCACGGCGATAGCCGAGGGCGTCGACTTCTTTGAGCAAGTCGTCCTTGGCCAGCTTCTGGCCGACGAATAGCTCCAGCGGCCGGGCGTAGACCTTGGCGGGAACGGTCCAGCGCTTGCCGGAGAATTTCTCCTGGACGATGGCATCGAGGTAAACCGCAAAACCGGCGAACAGCACCAGACCGACCAGGCCGAGCTTTACAGCCCAGCCCAGCAAGGGGCGCATGCCACGGGGGCGGCGTTTGGAACGGGAGCGGGAAGATCGGGTACGAGTCATGGCGCGGCATTATACGCACTTTGGCAAGCGCCGGCAGCGACCGCCAGCGGTTTGCAGCACGCAAGCCAGGGCCCATAATGCGCGCCTGTTCCCACTTTATGAAGCCAAGGATCGCCCGTGAGCCAAGCCCTGATTACCGCCTTGCAGAACCCGGCCCTTTATCCGCATCCGGTGAGCGGTTTCAGTGTCATCGAAACCCATATTTCCTGGGTCGTGCTGACCGGTCCCTTCGCCTACAAGATCAAGAAGCCGGTCAACTTCGGCTTTCTCGACTTCACCTCGCTCGAGGCACGCAAGCGCTTCTGCGAGGAGGAGCTGCGCCTCAATCAGCGCCTGACCCAGGATCTGTACCTGGAAGTTTTGCCGATCAGCGGTAGCGCCGAAGCGCCGCAGATCGGTGGTGACAGCGCGGTGTTCGAATACGCCCTGAAGATGCGCCAGTTCCCCCAGGAGCAACTGCTGGCCCAGGTGCAGGCACGCGGCGAGCTCAATGAGTCGCACATCGACGCGCTGGCCAAACAGATCGCCGACTTCCACCGCGACACTCCGGTAGTCGCGGCCGATCATGAGCTGTGCAACGCCACCGCCATCGTCGCCCCACTGCGCCAGAACTTCGAGCAGATCCGCCCGATGCTCAGCGACAAGGCTGACCTGCAGCAGCTCGATGCCCTGGAAGCCTGGACCGAGAGCAGCCTGGAGCGCCTGTGGCCCGAACTGGAAGCGCGGGCGCGTGACGGCTTCATCCGTGAGTGCCACGGCGACATCCACCTGGGCAACGCCACCCTGCTGGACGGGCGAGCCACGCTGTTCGACTGCATCGAGTTCAACGAGCCCTTCCGCTTCACGGATATCGCACTGGACACCGCTTTCCTGGTCATGGATCTGGAAGACCGCGGCCTCAAGTGCCTGGCCCGCCGCCTGCTCAACGGCTGGCTGGAGCACACCGGCGACTACGGCTCGCTCAAGGTATTCAACCTCTACAAGACCCACCGCGCCCTGGTACGCGCCAAGGTCGCGCTGTTCCGCCTCGGCCAGGAGCAGGACGCCGTGCAGCGCGCGGTGATCCTGCGCCAGTACCGCGCCTACGCCAGCCTCGCCGAAAGCTACAGCGCCATCCCCTCGCGCCTGCTGGCGATCACCCGCGGCGTGTCGGCGGTCGGCAAGAGCCAGGTCGCACTGCGTCTGGTAGAGGCTCTGGGCGCGATCCGCATCCGCTCCGACGTCGAGCGCAAGCGCATGCTAGGCCAGCAAACCGGAACCGAGCTCAATGGCGGCATTTATAGCCAGGACGCCAGCGAGGCGGTGTATCAACGCCTTAACGACTTGGCCGATCTGGCCCTGCACGCCGGTTATCCGGTGGTGCTCGACGCCACCTTCCTCAAACGCCCGCAGCGCCAGGCCGCTCAGCGCATCGCCGACGAAACCGGCGTGCCCTTCCTGATCGTCGACTGCCACGCGCCGGACGCCGTGCTCGCCAGCTGGCTGCAGCAGCGCCAGGAGGAAGGCAGCGATCCGTCGGACGCCACCCTGGCGGTGATCGAGTCGCAACGTGCCGGCCAGGATCCGCTGGAAGAGGCCGAACTGCCCTACTGCAAACGCGTCGACACTCCGGACGCCGCCAGCCTGGCCGAGCTGGTCAGCGCGGTGCGCCAGCGCTTCCCGAGCCTCTGACGGCCGGCCAGCGGCGCGGCAAAGCTCCTCTATACTGGCAGTAAGCCTCCCCCGGACGACTGCCACCATGAGCCAACCGCGCCAGCTGGACACCCCGCTCTACCGCCTGCTGCACAACGACGACGTCGCCGCCTTCAACCAGCAACGGCCTCAGGGCGAACCCATCGACCTGAGCGGCGGCGACTTCCGGGGCCTTGATCTGCGCACCCTCGACGCCACGGGCATCGACTTCACCGACGCCTACTTTCGCGGCGCCGACCTGCGCGGCGTAGACTTTCGCAGCGCGCAGCTCGAAGGCGCCAGCATCGCCCATGCGCAGATATCCGGCGCCTACTTCCCGGTCGAACTCAGTGCGGACGAAATCCTCATGTCGATGAATTTCGGCACCCGGCTGCGCTACCGCACCCACCCCAACCATCAGTAGCAGCCTGTAACGCCCTGCTGGGGCAGCACGATCAGGCAGCACTACACTTATGCGGGGCGGCCAGCGACAGGCCGCCGAGGAGGCGGTGTGAACGACGAATTGCAGACGCTCAAGAACCTCGGCAAGACTTCCTCGCAGTGGCTGCACGCCGTGGGCATCCACAATGCCAGCGACCTGCGCCGCCACGGTGCGGTCGAGGCCTATAGGGCGGTTCGCGCCCGCGGCTTTCGAGCGTCCAAGGTGCTGCTGTATTCCATCGAAGGCGCGCTGCTGGACATTCACTGGAGCGAGCTGCCAGTCACCCGCAAGGAAAGTCTGAATCTACAGCTGGAAGCTCCCGCCGACGATGACTGAATCAGCCGATTTCCCAGGCACGGCAAACCCTGGAACAGGCGCTGGTTCACAAGCCCCAGCGAGACCGATTTACCTGGAACGCGGCGAGTATTATCGTTTCAGGGATTTTCGTGCGCACCCAGCATGAGCCGCCCAAGGAACCACCATGTATCTACTCGGGGAACAACCGGCCTACGCCGACCAACTGATCAGCCGCTTGCAAAGCATCCCCGCAAAACTCCTCGACGGGCTCAGTCCATGCGGCGAGCCGCTGCAGATCGAGCGCAGCGAGAACCTGGCGGCCGACTTGCCCAGCAATCAACTGTTCATCATCGACAACGGCCTGCTGCATGCGCTGGTCGACGAACGGCCGCTGTTCTACCTGCAGGAAGGTGATCTGGTCGGGCTGCGCCAGGGCATCGATCTGCCGACTTGCCGCTACACCAGCGACGAGCCGCTGACTCTGATCCCCTACTCGCGCAGCGACGTGTTCAAGCACATCTACGCTGACGAGCCGCGCCAGGAGCTGTTCATCCAGTATCTGGTCGGCCATACCGCCCTGCTGTCCGATGCCCTGGCGCGCATCAAGCAGCCCGAGATTCGTCCATCCACCGGCTTCAAGCACTTCGCCAAGGGCGATGCACTGATCAACCAGGGCGACGAAGCCGACCATGTATTCATCATCATCGAAGGCCACGCCGAGGCCTTCGTCGATGGCGTGAAGGTCGGCGATGTACAGAAGGACGAGATCTTCGGCGCCATGGCCGTATTCACCCACGAGAAGCGCAGCGCCACCGTGCTGGCCAGCCAGCCCTGCACTGTGATGGTGATCCCCAAGGATCAGTTTCTCAGCCTCATGGAAAGCAATCCGCGCATCGCCCACAGCCTGGTGGAAAGCATGGCCCGACGCATCGATCTGCTGAACAAGGAAATCACCGGGCTGCGCCAGCCGAGCTGACAAACAATGCGTTTCTCAAGAGCCCGGCCATGCGCCGGGTTCTGTCGTTTGGGACGCCGGAAAACCCTATGACGATGATCGCTGAAAATAATTTCCAATCGGCGGTTGACTATGTAATGAGAATTGCTATTATTTGCATCAGCTGATCGCGAGATCGGCGGATAAGCTCAAGAGCCCTTAGGTCGGACTCTTCAGGTTATCTCCTCATCAGGCTAATCACGGTTATTGACCCGGCACTTTGCCGGGTCTTTTTTTGCCTGGTGTTTTCCCGGAGAGCTGTTGCCAGTAATCCGTCACCTCGTCGGGCGGCGCCGCATCCGCTGGCGGGCTAAACCTCAAGCGTTCGGGTGGCCGGCGCGTCGCTCCGCCCAACGGGTGAACAGCGAAGCGCTGACGGCCAGCACGCCGCAGCCGGAAATGACCAGCGCCATCGGCACAGCACTGCCGTCATGCAGCGCACCGACCAGCGAGGCCGCGCTCGCCGCGATGGTGAATTGCAGACTACCCATCAGCGCCGACGCACTGCCAGCATGGCGGCCCTGGCCGGCCATGGCGCAGGCCGATGTATTGGGCAGCAGAATACCCAACGAAGCGATGCAGCCGAACAGCGGGATCATCAATGGCCACAGCGCCTTTGGCCCGATCCACGCCAACACCAGCAAAGTGGCGCCGCAGGCCAGGTAGAACCAGACGATCCGCCGCGCCCAGTAGGCCGGCCCGTGCCGCGCCACCAGCCAGGCATTCACCTGGGCGGCGAGAATGAAACCTGCGGCGTTGGTGCCGAACAGCCAGCCGTAATGCTCGGCCGGTACGTCATAAAGCTGGATGAACACGAAGGGCGAGCCGGCGATGTAGGCGAACATGCCGGCAATCGCCAGGCCGCCGGTCAGTGCATGGCCGATAAAGGGCAGGTCACCGAACAGCCGCCGATACTCGCGCAGCGCGCCGCTCAGCGGCGGCGGCTGAATGCTCGGGCTGAGGGTTTCCGGTAGCCAGCGGCCGAGGGCGAACAGGCAGGCGGCGCTGAACAATGTCAGGCAGATGAAGATCGACGGCCAGCCGAACAGGTTCAGCAACAGCCCACCGGCTACCGGCGCGAGGATCGGTGCCAGGCCCATCACCAGCATCAGTTGCGAGAACACCTTGGCGGAGCTGATCGGGTCGCAGAGGTCGCGCACCACTGCGCGGGAAATCACCATCCCCGCGCAACCGCCCAGGGCCTGGACGAAACGCGCGGCGATCAGCCATTCCAGGCTCGGCGCCAGGGCGCAGGCCAGTGACGCCAGGGTGAACAGCGACACGCCGACCAACAGCGGCGTGCGCCGGCCAAAACGGTCGGCCAGCGGGCCGTAGACCAGCTGACCGATGGCCAGCCCAGCGAAATAGGAGGCCAGCGACAGTTGCACGTGTTCGGTGTCGGTGGCGAACGCCTGCGCCAGCGCAGGAAAGCTGGGCAGGTAGAAATCGATGGCCAGCGGGCCGAAGGCGCTGAGCGCGCCGAGAATCAGTAACAGGCGAAGCGGCATTGGCAAGGTACTCGACAGGTGTCCCACCTCGGGATGAATGGAAAACGAACGCGGTGCGCGTCGAAAGCAGATGGAACGTGCGCAATTACATACAAGTTCGTCTGTAAAACAAACATCGGCTGCAAAAAATAATTACACTCGCAGCTTCCTGAACCGATTGATCCCTGTCGTATGCGCCGAACCAAAGAGCAAGCCGAGCAGACCCGCACCTCCATCCTGGCCTCCGCCGAAGTGCTGTTTCTGGAGAAAGGCGTTGCCCATACCAGCCTCGAACACATCGCCAAGCACGCCGGTGTCACCCGCGGCGCGGTGTACTGGCACTTTCAGAACAAGGCCCACCTGTTTCACGACATGCTCAGCCAGGTTCGCCTGCCGCCGGAACAACTGACCAGCCGTCTGCAGGAAGACCAGGCCAATGGTTTGCAGTCCCTGCATGCGCTGTGCGTCGAAGGCATCGCCGGTATCGCTCAAGATGAGCAGAAGCGGCGCATCTTCACCATCCTGCTGCATCGCTGTGAATTCACCGAAGAGCTGCGCGAAGCCGAGGAGCGGCACGACGCCTTCATCAATCAGTTCATCGCCCTGTGTGAAGGCATCTTTGCCCAACCCGCCACCATGACAAGGCTGCGCCCCGGCATGACGCCGCGCCTGGCCGCCCGCACCCTGCACGCGATGATCGTCGGCATGCTCAGCGACTGGCTGCGCGACGACAAGCTCTTCGATCCGGTACAGGACGGCCCGACAATGATCGGCGGAGTGTTCCGCGGCCTGATCAGTGACTGGTCTTAGCCGCCGGCACCGCTTCGGCCTTGTACCCTTCATTGATGATCGCCTCGAGCACCTGATCGACCGGGTGCGTGGTGTGCACTCGCACCTCGCCAGCGGCCAGGTCCACCTGCACCTGCGCCGCCGCATCGATCGCCTGGATGGCACCAGTGATCGCTCGTTCGCAGTGTGCGCACGTCATGCCATCGACCTTGAATATCTGCATCGTCTTCTCCTCAGCCTGTGGGGTTTGATTGGGTGCTGTCGAGTATCGAGCTTGCCCTCGTGGCAAGGTCAACAGGCGGCTTGTTGAACCCGCCAACCTCAGCCAAGCTCAGATCACTCAACCATCCTATGGTCTGACCATGCGCCGCCTTCTGTTCTCACTGTTTCTCGCCCTGCCCCTGCCCTCGCTCGCCGAGGCGCTGCCTGCGCACACCACCATGGGCGACGGTTACGCCGTGCTGATCATTTCCCGCGAGCGCCTGGAAGTGGCCTCGCCGTGCGAGTTCGGCGTGTACCTGCAGGATCAGCTCGCCGCCCGGCTGTTCCAGGGTCAGTCGGTATCCTTCAACCTGCCGCCCGGTGATGTATCGGTACGCCTGGGCATGATCGGCACGGAAAGCTGCCAGGCCGGCATCACGCCCCTGGACAGCCAGCGCATGGTGCTGCAGGCCGGTGAAATCCGCCGCTACCGCATCGCACTGAACCCTTCTGGTCCCTACCTGACGCCCGCGCCTTCCAGCCAGTGATCTAAGAGCCTGTTCAAAGTCTCGCGAGCTAGAGCAATGCAAGGCGAAAACAGGCGAGGACGCGGAGTTTACGAGCTGTAAATGAGCAGTCCGAGCTTGTTTTTAACGCCGCAGTGCCGACGCGCAGCAGACTTTGAACAGGTTCTAAGACGGTTGCAGCAGAGCTTGACCTTACCCACATGGCAAGGTTGATCCTGTAAGCATCTGTCAGGCATCACGGAGGCCACCATGTCCAGCTTCGATCTGCCGATCCGCGGTATGACCTGCGCCAGCTGCGCTGGCCGGGTCGAGCGCGCCCTACGCGGCGTGGCCCAGGTCAGCGACGCCAGCGTCAACCTGGCCAGCGAGCGGGCACGAGTGCAGGCGCCAACCGAGCAACTGCCGGCGCTGGTGGCCGCAGTGGAAAAGGCCGGCTACGAAGTACCAGGGCAGACACTGGACCTGGCCATCAGTGGCATGACCTGCGCCAGTTGCGTCGGCCGCGTCGAGCGCGCCCTGAACAAGCAGCCCGGCGTGCTCTCGACCAGCGTCAATCTGGCCACCGAACGTGCGCGGCTGCAGGTGTTGCCGGGCACCGATAGCCAGGCGCTGCTGAAGGCAGTGGATGCCGCGGGCTATTCGGCCAGTACGCTGGAGACGACCACCGACACAGGCGTCAATGCCGAGCGCCAGCTGCGCGGTGAGCGCTGGAGGCTGGCACTGGCCTTGTTGCTGGCCTCGCCGCTGGTGCTGCCCATGCTTCTGACGCCCTTTGGCGTGCAACTGATGCTGCCGGCCTGGGCACAGTTCCTGCTGGCCACACCGGTGCAGTTCATCCTCGGTGCACGCTTCTACCGCGCCGCCTGGCACGCCCTGCGCAGTGGCGCCGGCAATATGGATCAACTGGTCGCTCTGGGCACCAGCGCCGGCTATGGCCTGAGCCTCTATCAATGGGCGATCACCCCGGCCGGGCAGATGCCGCACCTGTACTTCGAAGCCTCGGCGGTGATCATCGCCCTGATCCTGCTCGGCAAATACCTGGAGAGCCGCGCCAAGCGTCAGACCACGGGTGCCATTCGCGCCCTGCAGGCGCTGCGCCCGGACGAGGCCACGCGCCTGCAGGGCGGCGTCGAGCAGCGGGTCGCAGTCAGTGCGCTGAGCATCGGCGACCGAATCGTGGTCAGGCCCGGCGAGCGCTTTGCGGTCGACGGCAAGGTGCTGGAAGGCCACAGCCACGCCGACGAGGCGCTGATCAGCGGCGAGAGCATGCCGCAAGCCAAGGCACCGGGTGATCGGGTGACCGCCGGGGCGATCAATGGCGAAGGTCGCCTGCTGATCGAGGCCACCGCCCTCGGTACGGAAACCGTGCTGGCGCGCATCATCCGCCTGGTCGAGGACGCCCAGGCCGCCAAGGCGCCAATCCAGAAACTGGTGGACCGGGTCAGCCAGGTCTTCGTGCCGGCCGTCTTGCTGATCGCCCTGCTCACTCTGCTCGCCTGGCTTGCCCTCGGCGCCAGTATCGAACAGGCGCTGCTCAATGCAGTGGCCGTGCTGGTGATCGCCTGCCCGTGCGCCCTGGGACTGGCGACGCCCACGGCGATCATGGCCGGCACCGGTGTGGCGGCCCGCCACGGCATTCTGATCAAGGACGCCGAAGCCCTCGAAGTCGCCCACGGTGTAAACGTGGTGGCCTTCGACAAGACCGGCACCCTGACCTCCGGCACACCGCAGATCGCCCACCTGCACAGCGTCGGCAGCGATGACCACGAGGCACTGCGCCTGGCCGGTGCGCTGCAGCAAGGCAGCGAGCATCCCCTGGCCAAGGCGGTGCTGCAGGGCTGCCAGGAGGCCGGCGTTGCACTGGCCTCGCTCGGCGCCAACCAGGCCCTGGCCGGTCGCGGTATAGCCGGGCAGGTCGAAGGGCGCGCCCTGCAACTCGGCAATCGTCGCCTGCTCGAGGAAAGCGGCGCCGCCGAACCCATGGAACTGGCCACGGCCGCCCATGACTGGGAAGCCGAAGGCCGTACCCTGTCCTGGTTGATCGAGCAGGGCGACGCGCCACGGGTGCTGGCCTTGTTCGCCTTTGGCGACACCTTGAAGGACGGCGCCCGTGAAGCGATCGCCGCGCTCGACGCACGGCATATCGGCAGCCACCTGATCAGCGGCGACAACCGGGGCAGCGCGCAGGCCGTCGCCCGCCAGCTGGGTATCGAGTCGGTGCATGCCCAGGTGCTGCCGGCGGACAAGGCACTTATCGTCGCCGAGCTGAAAGAGGCCGGCGTGGTGGCCATGGTCGGCGACGGCATCAACGACGCCCCGGCCCTGGCAGCGGCACACGTCGGCATCGCCATGGGAGGCGGCACCGATGTGGCCATGCAGGCAGCCGGCATCACCCTGATGCGCGGCGATCCGCGGCTGGTCCCCGCCGCCCTGGATATCGCCCGGCGCACCTACGCCAAGATCCGCCAGAATCTGTTCTGGGCGTTCATCTACAACCTGGTGGGTATTCCCCTGGCGGCTTTCGGGCTGCTCGACCCGATGCTCGCCGGCGCGGCCATGGCGCTGTCGAGCGTCAGCGTGGTGAGCAATGCCCTGCTGCTGAAAACCTGGCGCCCGCATTTAGCAGGCCGTTGAAAAACGTAGGCGAGGCAGTCAGTGCAAGGCAAAAACAGCCGAAAAAGCGCAGTTTACGTATTGTAAATGAGCATTTTGAGGCTGTTTTTAACGCAGCAATGGCAACGTAGGTAGTTTTTCAACAGCCTGCTAGAGGAGTAACGCGATGAATATCGGTCAGGCGGCCAAGCACACCGGGCTCAGCGCCAAGATGATTCGCTACTACGAAGCCATCGGCCTGCTGCCCAGCGCCGGGCGTAGCGAAAGTGGCTATCGCCAGTATGCGGACGACGACCTTCAGCGCCTGCGCTTTATCCGCCGCGCCCGTGACCTGGGCTTCTCGCTCGCCGAGTCCGGCCGGTTGCTGGCCCTGTGGCACGACCGCGAGCGGGCTAGCGCTGATGTGAAGGCCCTGGCGGTGGAACATATCGAAGCGCTCA
>Ga0209370_1003231_pt1 | contig 10642 bp, 11 predicted proteins | sample AgamicAtPrz_FD_187164 | JGI IMG/M metagenome (GOLD analysis project Ga0209370, IMG submission 187164) | Agave microbial communities from Guanajuato, Mexico - At.P.rz (SPAdes) (version 2) | ecosystem: Host-associated > Plants > Phyllosphere > Phylloplane/Leaf | place: Guanajuato, Mexico... | reverse complement strand
AGGCGTTGAGCGTGTCTTCCAGACTCACTCTCCGGTAGTTGACAGCATTGCTGTTAAACGTCGTGGTGCTGTACGTAAAGCTAAACTGTACTACCTGCGTGAGCGTACTGGTAAGTCTGCTCGTATCAAAGAGCGTCTGAACTAAGATTCGCTTTAGCAACATCCTGTAAAAAAGGGCTGGCCGCAAGGCTGGCCCTTTTTTTATCGCGGTTAACTATCGTGTCATAAATCGTTTACAATACCCCCGCTTCACCGGAGGGTTAATGACGGATAATCATCAGCAGACAAAATGGCAACGCGCCGCGGCCTGGTCCGCGCTTTTTGCGATCCTGCTGATTATCGTTGCTCCGTTAATCTCCGTTTCCCTGCAAAAAGACCCCATGAGCGCCATGCCCGGCATGCATCACGATATGAGCATGATGGAGCACCATTCGATGCCCGACGGTATGCCGGACAGCATGCCGGTCGATCATGCAGAAGCCTGCGGCTATTGCGTGCTGCTGGCCCACGTGCCGGGCCTGCTGCTGGCTCTGGTGGTGGTGCTTGCCGGCATTCTGCTGCGTCAGTCGATTACGCCGCCGCGCCCTCAGGTTCGCCACTGGCACTTCTTCCCCTGGCTCTATCCCGACACCCGCGCGCCGCCGCGCAGGCCTGCTTTTTCCCTTTAAAAAACTATCCACTTTTTGCCTTACTAAAGGAAAAGTATGACTACCTGCACTCCGCGCGCGGCATGGGGCAACCTGCTGCGTCGCTTACACTTTTATATCGGCCTGTTCGTCGGGCCCTTTATCTTTATCGCCGCACTTTCCGGCACCCTCTACGTTGCCACCCCGCAGCTGGAAGAGGTGCTCTATCACCACGCGCTGCATAGCGACGCGCAGGGCGAGCCGCAGGCGCTGGCTAAACAGATTGCCGTGGCCGAGAAGGCGACCGGCGGTAGCCTGCGGCTGCACGCGGTGCGCCCGGGCCTGAACGCCGGGGAGACCACGCGGGTGATGTATGCGGACCCGGCGCTGGGCGCTTCGGAACACCGGGCGATTTTTATCGATCCGGTCAGTCTCGAAGTGCGTGGCGATATGACCGTGTACGGCACCAGCGGGATCCTGCCGCTGCGCCAGAAAATCGACTACCTCCATCGTTCACTCCTGCTGGGGGATGTGGGGCGCTTCTATAGCGAGCTGGCCGCCTCATGGATGTGGATCGCGGCCCTGGGTGGGATTGCCGTATGGTTTATTACTCGCCCGAAACGGCGGATCGATAACCGCTTTCAGAACCGCCGCCGCCTGCACGTGACCCTCGGCTGGACGCTGCTGGCGGGTATGCTGCTGTTTTCTGCCACCGGCTTAACCTGGTCGCAGTGGGCGGGGGGCAACGTGGACAAACTGCGGGCGCAGATGGGCTGGATGACCCCTCAGGTGAATACCCAGCTGCACGGCCCGGCTACCGCTGTCGATCCTCATGCGGAGCACCACGGGCATCATATGGAGATGCCCATGGCCGCGGACAAACCAGAACTTAGCCTGTTTGATGGGGTGTTGCGGGCGGCAAACGCGGCCGGCATCGACGCCAGCCAGCTTGAGATCCGCCCGGCAAAAAGTGACGGCCAGGCCTGGACGGTCACCGAAATCGATCGCCGCTGGCCTACCCAGGTGGATGCCGTGGCGGTAGATCCAAACGGACTGGCGGTTATCGATCGCACCCGCTTTGCCGACTACCCGCTAATGGCTAAGCTGACCCGCTGGGGCGTGGATCTCCATATGGGCGTGCTGTTTGGCCTGCCGAACCAGCTGCTGTTGATCGCTTTTGGCGTGGCGCTGTGCGTGATGATTATCCAGGGATACCGCATCTGGTGGATGCGCAGACCGGCGCAAACCCAGGCGAACCCGGCGCAGATGTTGTTTCAGTGCTGGCTGGCTCTGCCCTTATGGGGGCGGCTGGTGACGCTTATCACCGGCGTGCTGCTGGGGCTGATGATGCCGGTGATGGGATGCAGCCTGGCGTTATTTGTGATTATCGACTGGCTGCGCTGGCGAAGCGCCAGCAGGCTAGCGCTGGCTAAACCGGTGAAATAACCGCTCAGGAAGTGCTGATAGCCAGAGTATCAGCACTTCCTGCTAATCAATTCAGGCGGCTGGATCGCGTTCCTTCTTCCATTCCTTCCTGCCAGGAGTGGCGCAGCGTGGCGCTGTTTTCTGCCGTATCGCAGCTGGCGGGGAATATCTTGCCCGCCACGCCCCAGGCGTATAAAAAATCCTGGCGGCAGATTTTCTCTTGCCCCTCTTTGTAGCCGCGCAGATAGGCGCTGCGGTCGATCTTCGGATCGTTCAGGGCCTTTGCCAGCGACTCATCGCTTTTTACGGCCGCACCGTTCATCGCGTCTTCTTTACCCGCGCTGAACCAGTCCGTCCCTGTCCAGGTGGGCTGATGAGTATAGGGATCCACCTGGCAGGCGGTCAGAAGCAGGCTGAGTGCTGTGATAGTAATAATGCGCATGAATGTTCTCCGTTTTCATATCAGCATAGCCTGGCGCAGCGGTAACGGCTTTGTAATGTATTGTTTACATATTCCCGGGTGTTTTTTGCTGATTATAGTGGTGTTGTAAAGTATTATTTACGTATTTTGGATTGAAATCTTTACTTATTATGGTATGGTTAGGTTTCCTCAGTGAGGACAACAACTATCGCAAACCCGTTTCCAGGATCGCCATCATGCAAAAAGACGCGCTGAATAACGTACATATTTCCGATGAACATGTTCTGATCACTCCGGATCAGCTTAAAGCGGAGTTCCCGCTGAGCCCCGAGCAGGAAGCGCAGATCGCGCAATCCCGCCAGACCATCTCAGATATTATTGCCGGCCGCGATCCGCGTCTGCTGGTGGTATGTGGTCCTTGCTCCATTCACGATCCGGAAACAGCGCTGGAATATGCTCGTCGATTTAAAACCCTTGCCGCAGAGGTCAGCGATAGCCTCTATCTGGTAATGCGCGTCTATTTTGAAAAACCCCGTACCACCGTTGGCTGGAAAGGGCTGATTAACGATCCCCACATGGATGGCTCCTTTGATGTGGAAGCTGGCCTGAAGATCGCGCGTCATCTTCTTGTTGAGCTGGTTAACATGGGCTTGCCGCTGGCGACCGAAGCGCTGGATCCGAACAGCCCGCAATACCTGGGCGATTTGTTTAGCTGGTCGGCGATTGGCGCCCGTACCACCGAATCCCAGACCCACCGTGAAATGGCCTCGGGCCTTTCCATGCCGGTAGGGTTCAAGAACGGCACCGACGGCAGCCTGGCGACCGCAATTAACGCTATGCGTGCTGCCGCCATGCCGCACCGTTTTGTGGGCATTAACCAGGCGGGGCAGGTATGCCTGCTGCAAACCCAGGGTAACCCGGACGGGCATGTGATCCTGCGCGGCGGCAAAGCGCCCAACTACAGCCCGGCTGACGTCGCGCAGTGTGAAAAAGAGATGCAACAGGCGGGACTGCGTCCGGCGCTGATGGTAGATTGCAGCCATGGTAATTCAAACAAAGATTACCGTCGTCAGCCCGCGGTGGCCGAATCCGTGGTGGCGCAAATCAAAGATGGCAACCGTTCGATTATTGGTCTGATGATTGAAAGTAATATTCATGAAGGTAATCAGTCCTCCGAACAGCCGCGCAGCGCAATGAAACCCGGCGTCTCTGTTACCGACGCCTGCATTAGCTGGGAAACCACCGACGCGCTGCTGCGTGAGATCCATAAAGATTTGCGCGGCCAGCTGGCGACGCGTCTGGCTTAAGAGGTTAGTTATGGTTGCTGAGTTGACCGCGTTACGCGATCAAATTGATGAAGTGGATAAGGCGCTGCTGGATCTGCTGGCGCGCCGTATGGCGCTGGTCGCCGAGGTTGGCGAGGTCAAGAGTAAATACGGTTTGCCGATCTATGTGCCGGAACGTGAGGCCTCGATGCTGGCTTCCCGCCGCAGGGAGGCCCAGGCGCTTGGGGTCTCTCCGGATCTGATTGAGGATGTGCTGCGTCGAGTGATGCGCGAATCCTACTCCAGCGAAAATGACAAAGGCTTTAAAACCCTCTGTCCGTCGCTGCGCCCGGTAGTGATCGTTGGCGGCGCCGGGCAGATGGGACGCCTGTTTGAAAAAATGCTTACGCTTTCAGGCTACCAGGTGCGCATTCTGGAAAAAGAGGGTTGGGCCCAGGCCGAAGAGATGGTCGCAGACGCGGGCATGGTGATCGTCAGCGTGCCTATCCATGTGACCGAGCAGGTGATCTCCCGGCTACCGCCGCTGCCGAAAGACTGCATCCTGGTGGATCTGGCGTCGGTGAAAAACGGCCCGCTGCAGGCGATGCTGGCCGCGCATCAGGGGCCGGTGCTGGGTTTGCATCCCATGTTCGGGCCGGACAGCGGCAGCCTGGCGAAACAGGTGGTGGTCTACTGCGATGGCCGCCAGCCGGAAAGCTATCAATGGTTCCTGGAACAGATTCAGGTCTGGGGCGCGCGTTTGCACCGCATCAGCGCCGTTGAGCATGACCAGAATATGGCCTTCATTCAGGCGCTGCGCCATTTCGCTACCTTTGCCTATGGCCTGCATCTGGCGGAAGAGAACGTTCAGCTGGAGCAGCTGCTCTCGTTGTCATCACCTATTTATCGACTTGAACTGGCGATGGTAGGGCGTCTGTTTGCCCAGGATCCGCAGCTGTACGCCGATATTATTATGTCTTCAACCAATAACCTGGCGCTGATTAAACGCTATTACCAACGCTTCGGTGAAGCCATTACCCTGCTGGAAGAGGGCGATAAACAAGCCTTTATCGACAGCTTCCGTAAGGTTGAGCACTGGTTTGGTGACTATGCCCAGAAGTTCCAGAGCGAAAGCCGGGTTCTGCTACGACAGGCAAATGACAGTCGTCAGTAATCCAGTGATGTATATACTGAAAGCCAGCATTGCTGGCTTTTTTTATTATGGAGAAAGGTTATGGCTGAACCACAGGTGCTGTTTGAGTACACCGGGCAACTCCCGGAATGTCCCACCTGGAGCGAAGAGGAGCAGGCGCTCTACTGGGCCGATATTCTGGAAGGGGAGATCCACCGCTATCAGCCTGCCACGGGCGAACATAGCGTGCTGGCATTTCATGAAGAGGTGGGCTGCTTTGCCCTGCGCCAGCGCGGCGGGTTTATCGTGGCCATGCGTAATGCCATCTGGCTGGCGGATAAAAACGGCACGCTGCAGCGCAAAGTTTGCGACAACCCCTCCAGCCCCCTGCTCGCCCGTTTCAACGACGGCGGCACCGATTACCTGGGGCGTTTCTATGCCGGTACGTTCTGGGCGCCAGGGGATTACAACGGGGCGATGCTGATGCGTATTGACAACGATCTGACGCCAAAGGTGCTGCAGTGCGACATTCAGGGCCATAACGGCCTGGCCTTTAGCCCCGATAACAGATGGATGTATACCTCCGACACGCCCAACGGCGTTATCTATCGCACCCCGCTGGACAATCTGGCGGAGCCCGGCGGGCGTGAAGTTTTCAGGCAGTTCCAGGAGGGCGAAGGCATGCCCGACGGCGCGGCCACGGACATCGAAGGCTGTTACTGGAGCGCGATGTATGACGGCTGGCGGATAGCCCGTTTCTCCCCGGAAGGAGAACAGCTGGAGGAGTATCGGCTGCCGGTGCGTTGTCCGACGATGGTCTGCTTTGGCGGTGAGGATATGAAAACGCTGTATATTACCACCACCCGGGAGAACATGGATGCGCAGGAGCTGGAGCAATATCCGCTTTCGGGCGCTATCTTCACCCTGCCGGTGAAGGTGGCAGGAGTGAAGAAAAGCCTGTTTATCGAAAGTTAAGCCGGGTCGACCGGTACCACGTTTTCGCCCGGATAGCAGCCCAGCACTTTCATCGAGCGGGTGATCTCCCCGAGCTCGCGCAGGGCTTTCTGCATGGAAGCAGACTCCAGGTTGGCCTGAATATCAAGATAGAACATCTCTTCCCACGGGTTGCCGTTGATAGGGCGGGACTCGAGTTTGGTCATGATTAGGTTGTGGTTGCGCAGAACCAGCAGCGCTTCAACCAGCGCGCCCGCCTGCTGGCCGGTAGCCATCAGCAGGGTAGTTTTGGCCGGCACCTGATCCGAAACGTTGATGGCTTTACGCGCCAGCACGATGAAGCGGGTGATGTTTTGCGTCTGGTTAGCCAGGTTACGCTCCAGCACCTGCAGGTTGTACAGCGCGCCGCCGGCTTCGCTACCCAGCGCCGCCACGGTGGGGGAGTTCGCCTGCGCCACTCTTTCCATCGCCGCCGAGGTGCTTTCGGTGTACTCAATCTTCCAGTGTGGATAACGGTTCAGGAACTGGCTGCACTGCTGGAACGGCTGTGGATGGCTGTATACGGTTTCGATTTTACTAAGATCCGTGGAGCCAGAAACCAGCACGCAGTGGTCGATTGGGATAGTCAGTTCACCCACCAGAGACAGGCTGGTGTGCTGCAGCAGATCGTACACGTCGTTGATAGCGCCAGAGCTGGTATTCTCGATAGGGACCACCGCGTAATCAGCCTGGCCGGTTTCAACCTGATTAAAGATATCCGCGAATCTGGCGCAGCCGCTCTCAATAAACTCTTCAAAATGGCGTGCGGCATACTGGCGCGCGGCCAGGTGCGAATAAGATCCTTTTGGTCCCAGGAAAGCCACGCGCGCGGAGTGCGGGTTGGTTTTGTTCAGATGCTGTTGCAGCAGCGCCTGCTGCGTAAGAACGGAGTCTTCGATAATAAGCTGAAACAGGCGGGTGATGTAGTGCGCATCAAGATGATGGGTTTTGCCCAGCCGGATGAGGCGTTCCAGCAGGTCGCGCTCGCGATCGATATCGCGTACCGGACGATGGGAGGTCAGCTTTGCTTTTCCCACTTCGACGGCCAGCGCGCGACGCTCTGCCAGCAGTGAAAGCAGCTTTTCATCCAGCGCGCTGATCTTATCTCGCAGTTCCAGTAACGGGTTTTCCTGTGTCATAGCGTTGCCTTAATCATATTATCGTTATCAATAAAAAAGGCCCCCCGGTGTGGGAGGCCTTGTTGTTCGTCTTCGCATTCTTTATCACACGACGAAACGCCTCCCGTTCAGGGGAAGGTAAAAAAGAATGCGAAGAAAAACGGTTTTAAGCTCATGGATAATTCCTTCAGAAGACAGACTTAAAGTACCCGCACTGTTTTAACCCTGTCAATAAAAAACGCGCCCGAAGGCGCGTTGGCGATAGACTCAATGTAAAGGATTACTCATCTTCAACTTCTTCTGCGAAGCTGGCGTCTTTCACCGAGGTTGCGGCACGACGGGCTTCGCCTTTGTGTTGCACTTTATTGAGCTGCCGTTCCAGCTTGTTAATCAAATCGTTAATAGCCGTATACATATCTTCGTGCTTGGCGCTGGCGACCAGATGGCCGTTTGGTGTATTGATAGTTGCGTCAGCGATGAAACCCTGTGGCTCCTTGGACAGAATGATATGCGGGTTAATCAGGTGTGTTTGCCATTTATCCAGTTTGGCGAGACGGTCTGCGACGTGCTGGCGGATTGCCGGAGTAATTTCCATTTGTTTACTGGTAATGTTCATTGTCATAAATTTTACCTCTTGTCTTACCCGTCTTGGTAATTCCAGCATACCGTCTCTAATGTCAAAATGTGTGATCTAAATCACGTATTTTTGTCACTTTTTGTCAGTTGGTTCTTTTTGTGAGAAAGGACAGGAAGACGTAACTTTTACCTTGTCGAAGGGGAAATATAGGGTCATAGTTGACTGGATGGCCTGAAGCTAAACCGCTTCAGTGGCATCACCAAATGGATAAAAAAACGGCAGCCCGAAGGCTGCCGTTTCGCTTTTTAGCGTAACCTGAATCAGCTATTGCTGCTGTTGGCGGCGATGATCTTCGCCACTTTGTCAGCCTGAGCAGTCATCTGCAGCTGACGGTAGGCGTTTTCCATCAGGTTCAGGCCATCACGGGTTGCCTGGGTGTCCGGATAATCGCGCAACATGCCTTCAACGCGGTTTACCACCGCAACCCACGCACCGCGGCGGGTGTAGTATTCGGCAACGGAAAGCTCATATTTAGCTAGGCGATCTTTCAGGTACACCAGACGCTTGCTGGCATCGGTAACGTACTGGCTGTTCGGATAGCCGCGAACCAGCTTAGAGAAATCGTTGAACGCATCGCGGGCGTGCTGCGGGTCACGGTCGGAACGATCCACACCGAAGAAGCCCTGCAGCGCGCTATCATCCAGAGCCATGTTGGTCAGGCCACGCATATACATTACATAATCAATGTTTGGATGAGTCGGGTTCAGACGCATGAAACGATCGATAGTTGCCTGTGCCAGCGGAAGATCGGCATTTTTATAATAGGCGTAGATCAAATCCAACTGAACTTGCTGCGAATAGGGACCAAAGGGATAACGGTTATCCAACGCTTCCAGTTGCGTTATTGCCTGTTTCCAGTTACCGTCCTGCAGCTTTTGCTGAGCAGTCGCATAGATTTCATTCGGCGGATTGTCAGGGACCTGTTCATTCGAACCGGAGCAGCCCACCAAAGCCAGGCTCAACGTGGCCGCTGCCACCAGATATTTCATGCGCGTCATGACGTTTTGACTTTCCTCAAATGTTTGTCCGGGAGAATCTCTTTCCTGCTCCCGATTAAGACCAGCTACAATAGCACACTATATTAAACGGCAAAGCCGTAAAACCCAACGTTAAACGAAGAAGCAGTCTATGGCACAACGAGTAGAACTCACCGCAACAGTCTCCGAAAATCAGCTCGGTCAACGCTTAGATCAAGCTTTGGCCGAAATGTTCCCTGATTATTCGCGTTCACGCATAAAAGAATGGATTCTTGACCAGCGAGTGCTGGTTAACGGCAAAGTCTGGGACAAGCCGAAAGAGAAAGTGTTAGGCGGGGAGGTTGTCGCCATCGATGTTGAGATTGAAGAAGAAGTCCGCTTCGAGCCGCAGGACATCCCGCTGAACATCGTCTATGAAGATGACGACATCCTTGTGATTAATAAGCCGCGCGACCTGGTCGTACATCCGGGCGCTGGCAACCCGGATGGCACCGTACTTAATGCGCTGCTGCATTACTACCCGCCCATTGCGGACGTACCCCGTGCAGGCATCGTCCACCGTCTGGATAAAGATACCACCGGTCTGATGGTAGTGGCGAAAACCATTCCGGCACAGACGCGCCTGGTTGAGTCACTGCAGCTGCGTGAAATCACCCGTGAGTATGAGGCCGTCGCTATTGGCCACATGACCTCGGGCGGCACGGTGGAGCAGCCAATCAGCCGTCACCCGACGAAGCGTACACACATGTCCGTACATCCGATGGGCAAACCGGCGGTAACGCACTACCGCATTATGGAGCACTTCCGCATTCATACGCGCCTGCGTCTGCGTCTGGAAACCGGCCGTACCCACCAGATCCGCGTTCATATGTCCCACATTACCCATCCGCTGGTGGGCGATCAGCTGTACGGCGGCCGTCCGCGTCCGCCAAAAGGGGCTTCGGAAGAATTCATTACCGCCCTGCGTAAGTTCGATCGCCAGGCGCTGCATGCGACCATGCTGCGCCTTTACCATCCAATTTCGGGTATTGAAATGGAATGGCATGCGCCGATCCCACAGGATATGGTCGATCTCATCGACGCCATGCGTGCCGATTTTGAAGAGCACAAAGACGACGTGGACTGGTTATGACCAGACTGATTATCCCACAATGGCCGCTGCCGGAAGGCGTGGCGGCCTGTAGTTCGACCCGTATCGGTGGCGTTAGCGAAGGGGCATGGCAGTCGCTGAACCTTGGCGCGCACTGTGGTGATAATCCTGCCTACGTAGAAGAAAACCGCCTGCGGATGTTTACCGCGGGCAGGCTGCCGTCTAAGCCGGTCTGGCTTGAGCAGGTGCACGGTACCGAGGTTCTGAAACTCGCCGGTGAGCCCTATGCCTCAAAACGTGCTGACGCCTCCTGGAGCAATACTCCAGGAACGGTTTGCGCGGTAATGACGGCCGACTGCTTGCCGGTGCTGTTCTGTAACCGCGCCGGTACGGAAGTGGCCGCCGCCCATGCTGGCTGGCGCGGGCTGTGCGCGGGCGTGCTTGAAGAGACTATCGCCTGCTTTAATGACGCACCTGGAAACATTATCGCCTGGCTGGGGCCGGCCATCGGTCCTCAGGCTTTTGAAGTCGGCCCGGAAGTACGCGAAGCCTTTATGCAGAAAGATCCTCAGGCGAACGCCGCTTTTAAGCCTGTCGGGGAAAAGTATATGGCCGATATTTATCAGCTTGCGCGCCAGCGTCTGGCAAAATGTGGCGTAACCGACGTCTACGGTGGCGATCGCTGTACTTATACGGAAGATGAGGAATTTTTCTCCTATCGCCGCGACAAGACGACCGGGCGTATGGCAAGTTTCATTTGGCTGATATAACCTATAGAATCAAGACGATCCGGTACGCGTGATTTTCTTTTCCCATAATTCAGGTCATTAACCTTGAATAATTGAGGGATGACCTCATTTAATCTCCAGTAGCAAATTTGACCTGTTATGGGAGGAGTTATGCGTCTGGATCGTCTTACTAATAAATTCCAGCTTGCTCTCGCCGATGCCCAGTCCCT
>Ga0209370_1003230_pt1 | contig 10642 bp, 11 predicted proteins | sample AgamicAtPrz_FD_187164 | JGI IMG/M metagenome (GOLD analysis project Ga0209370, IMG submission 187164) | Agave microbial communities from Guanajuato, Mexico - At.P.rz (SPAdes) (version 2) | ecosystem: Host-associated > Plants > Phyllosphere > Phylloplane/Leaf | place: Guanajuato, Mexico... | reverse complement strand
TGTGCTGGAGAATCTGGTGGATCAGGTCCTGGCGCAGGTCCTCCCGTTCACCGACCCAGATGCGCAGGCCGCCTGCGCTGTCGTCGAGCAGTACACCGCACCACTCCTGGTCGTTGAAGAAGAATTCGTGAATGCCCGGCGCCGGCAGTTTCGTCAGGTGCGGCGCCTGTTCGGAGCGCACCAGCAGATTGCCGTCGCGGTCCCATACCTGAAACGCCAGGTTGATTTCGTAGGGGTGCGAGAACACCCCATCGGCGGAGCGATCCAGGGCGCCATCCAGCGCCTGGCGAACGAACTGCCAGTCCACCGGCCGGCCGTCGGGCTGCTGCAGCATGCCTTGCAGCACCCGTGCAGCTTGCACCAGTTGCGCGTCGTAGACCGCTTCGGTCTGCCGGTGGCTGTCGCGCAGGGCAAGCAGCACCAGGGCCAGGCTACCGGCCAGGACCAAAGCGATGGTCGGCGCCAGAATGCGCGTGCGGATGGAAATCACGACGTCTGCTCCACCAGATAACCGACCCCGCGTACGGTACGGATCAACTCGCTGCACAGTTTGCGGCGCAGGTTGTGGATCAGCACCTCCAGCGTGTTGCCCGGGCCGCTCTCCTGCCAGCCGTACAGGGCGCCGGCCAGGCGCTCGCGAGTGACCACCACGCCGGGGCGAATCAGCAACTGGTGCAGCAGCTGATATTCCATGGGCGTCATCGGCACGGCGCGGCCCTGGTAACGCACCTCCTGGGTGGACGGGTCGAGGGTCACGCCGGCGAACTCCAGCACCGGCTGGGCACGGCCCTGGCTGCGCCGCAGCAAGGCGCGGATGCGCGCCTTCAGTTCCTCGGGGTCGAAGGGTTTGACCAGGTAGTCGTCGGCGCCGGCATCCAGGCCCTGAATGCGATCATCCATGGCATCGCGGGCGGTGAGCACCAGCACCGGCACGGCGTTCTCGCTGCGTGCGCGCAGCTGGCGCAGCAGGGTCATGCCATCCAGGCGCGGTAGGCCGAGATCGAGCAGCACCAAGTCGAACCGTTCGCTGCGCAGCGCATGGGCGGCTTCGACGCCGTCCTCCAGCCAGTCCAGCGTATAGCCTTCGCCGCGCAGGGCCACGCGGATCCCGCGCGCCAGGGCACGATCATCTTCAACCAGCAGGACACGCACGGCACGCACCTCGTCATCGATAAAACGGCGCCATCATGCGCTTCGCGCGGCGCAATGGGCAGGGGTAGATGTTACCGAGCTTTGCCCATTAAGACTTTCCTAAGCTTCACGCCGCAAGGTGCTCCTGACCACCCCAAGAAGGAGACACACCATGCGTTACGCCGCACTTTTCGCCCTGCTGCTGGGCAGCCCACTGGCCATGGCCAGCACCGAATGCACCACGGCCGACCGCTCGACCTGGCAGAACCCCGAGCAGTTTCAGGAAAAGCTGAAAGAGCAGGGTTACCAGATCAGCAAGTTCAAGGTCACCGAGGGCAACTGCTACGAGATCTACGGCTTCGACAAGGACAAGCGCAAGGTCGAGATCTACCACGATCCGGTTAGCGGCAAGGCCATCAAGACCGAGATCGAAGACTGATGAACGCGGCGACGATACGACTCTGGGATCCGCTGATCCGCCTGTTCCACCTGTCGGTGGCCGCGGTCTTCGTCGCCAACTATTTCTTCACCGAGGAAGGTGACGACTGGCACACCTGGCTCGGTTACTACGCTTGCGCGTGGCTCACCGTACGCCTGGTCTGGGGCTTCGTCGGCCCGCGCAGTGCGCGCTGGACGGACTTCTGGCCGACCCGCGCACGCGTGGCCGATCACCTTCGCCAGTTGCTCAAGGGCGAACCGCACCGCCGGCTCGGCCACTCGCCGATCGGCGCCCTGGTGATGCTGCTGATGATGACGGCCATCGCCACCCTGGGCATCAGCGGCTTTTTGATGCAGGAAGTCGATGCCCTGTGGGGCGCCGACTGGCCGCTCACGCTGCATAGCTGGGCCGCCAACGGCCTGGCGACGCTGGTGGCGATCCATATGGCTGCGGCCGTGATCGAAAGCCTGCACCTGGGCGAGAACCTGCCGCTGTCGATGATCACCGGCAAACGCCGTCCACCATCCGAACACCGCTGAGATTCGAACCCCATGCTGACCCTGCTCGCGCCTCGCCGTGCCAGCGCCCCGCGCGCCTGGCTGTCGCTGCTTGCCCTGGCCACCCTGAGTTGCGGGCTGTTGCTCGCCGATGATTTTCTGCAGCAGCTGTTCACCCCTAACAACCACGCTGAGCTGGAAGCGGGCTACTTGGTCGTGCTGTGGCTGTTCAGCCTGGGGTTGTGGCTGTGCAACCTGCGCCCGCTGAGCATGATCATCCTGACACTGTTCGCGGTGATGCAACTGATGCAGCTGGCCAATATCAGCTTCTTCGGCGAGCCGCTGACCGCCATCGACATCCAGTCGCTGCTCAACGACCCCGGCGAAGTACGCGAGACCGCCGCCCACAGCTTTGCCGAACACTGGCCGGTGCTGCTCTGCGTGGGCATTCCCTACGGCCTGCTGCTGGTGCTGCACTGGCGCCTGCCGGGCCGGGTCAGCCTGCCGCAGAGCCGCTGGGCGCTGCTGCTGATCGCCGTGGTGCTGCTCTCCAAACCCTATCGTGCCACCTACCGCAACCTCGATTCCTTCGCCGCCAGCCCCAGCCGCAGCGCCCTGCACAACAACCTCAACGTGTTTTCCGCCTGGGCCGTGCACCTGGCGTTCAAGCCGGAGTTCGAGCTGCCGCCCAGCACCTTCGCGCCCTATGCCCTGAGCCCGAGCCTGAGCGAAGCCAAGCACGTCTGGCTGGTGGTCGCCGACTCGCTGCGCAGCGATCGCCTCGGCGTGTTCGGCTACGACCGCGACACCACGCCGAGACTGGCCGACTACCTGCGCGAACACCCCAGCGCCTTCGTGCGCCCCGGCATTGCCGCTGGCGTGGCCACCGACGTCAGCCTGCCCTACCTGATCAACCCGATTCGCGAGCCTGGTAAGGATGCGCTGCTGCGCACCGGCGACATCAACCTGTTCCGCTTCGCCAGGCAGGCAGGCTTTCGCACCCACTGGATTTCCTCCCAGGAATCCAAGCTACTGGCCAACCTGGGCAGCCGTTACCTGGACGTGTCGATCACCCGCGAAGACCATCCGGTGCGCTTTCTCAAACAACAGGATCGCGCCCTGCTCGATGTGCTCGACGGGCAGCGCTGGGCCGACCGTAACTTCGTGGTGCTCAACCTGCGCACCGCGCACCTGCCCTACGCGCAGAACTACCGCCATGAAAAGACCCCGGCGCCCTGGGCGGATCAGGGGCCGGATGGCCAGAGCAACGCCTACGACAACTCGGTGCATTATCTGGACGGCCTGCTGGCCGAGGTGATCGCCGACTTCGACCGCCTGGAGGGCGAGCGCTACCTGATCATCACCGGCGACCACGGCCAGCGTCTCGGCGAAGGCGGCCACTGGGGCCATAACGATCTGGTGCCGCAAGTCAGCGATGTGCCGGTGATCGTCATCGGTCGCGAGGCCAAGGCCGAGACCATGGCGACGCTTTCAGCCGAGCGCTGGATCAGCCATTACGAAGCCGGCAAATGGCTGGCCGCGCGCCTTGGCACGCGCATCCACAACCCCAACCTGCGCCCCAACGAGCACTTCGTGCACGGGAAATTGCTGTTCACCGACAACTTCATCCAGCGCGTCTGCGAAACGCCAGACGGTCTGGTGCACCAACCGCCGCAGTTGCTGAGCCTGTTGCTGCGCGAAACCGAGGCCCGTTGTTGAGCCTCAGCCCTTGGCTGCGCGCAGGGTAATACGGGTAATTTCCGAGGGTTTGCCGAGGCGGATGGGGAAGCCGTTCCACAGGCCGGTGCCGTTGCTGACGTAAAGGCGCATGCTGCCCACCGCGTACTCGCCCGACACATAGCCCTCGTTGAACGCCTGGGTGACCCAGTGCATGCCCAGCACCTGGCCGCCGTGGGTATGGCCGGACAGCTGCAGGTCGACACCGGCCAGCGCATTGCTCGCAGCGGCCAGGGGCCGGTGGCTGAGCAGGATTACCGCAGCATCTTTCGGCACCCCGGCCAGAGCCGCGTCGATATCCGGCAGCGGCTGGCCAAAGCGCGCGGCGGCCGGATCGGTGATGCCGGCCAGCACCAGGCTGGCGCCACGGTCCTCGATGGCCACGTGGCTGTTGAGCAGCATCGGCAGGCCCAGCTGCGCGAAGTGATCCAGCCACTGCTGGTACTCGGCGTAGTATTCGTGGTTGCCGGGAATCGCATACACGCCCAGGCGCGCATGCAGCTCGCGCAGCGGCTCGACATCGCCGGTTCGCGCGGCGACGGTGCCGTCCACCAGATCACCGGTGATCACCAGCAGATCCGGCTCAAGTGCATTGGTCTTGGCGACCACTGCTTCCATCCATGGACGTTGCAGCAACCGGCTGGCATGCAGGTCGGTGAGCTGCACCAGTTGCAGGCCATCGAGTTCGGCCGGCAACTGGGCCAGGGTGATTTCCACCTCGCGTACATCCGGCACACGCACCGCCTGCCAGACACCCAGCGCCGACAGCGCGATGGCCACGACCCCGACGATAGCGCGCGGCCGCGGCGCGGTGAGAGCCTTACGAAAGCGCGGCAGCAGCGCGGCGATATCCAGCACCAGCAGCGCCATGGCACTGATGATCAGCGCCCCGAAGGCGCAGCCCAGCACCATCAGCAGCACGCCGGGAATCTCCGGCGAAGCCATGCTGCCGAAGAAGTGGCGAGTCACCAGATGGTGCTCGGCCGCCGCCAGGATCAGCACGCCCAACAGCGCCTTGAGCGCCTGCGGCCAGCGCTGCAGCCACACCATTCGCCAGAATACATACAGGGCCAGAACGCCCGTGATCAGATGGAACACCGTTATCTCGCCTGTTCAGGATGGGTAGGAAGCCGCCCACTGTGACAGCGCAGCGGCCCGGCGGTGCACTACAGGTTTTTCCCAGGCAAAAAAAACCGCCTCATCAGGGAGGCGGTAACCAAAGGATGATGAACCGGAGAGACCACCGGCTTCTCTCGAAAGCCCATGGCGTTGTGTTCATCGAGGTACAGGGTATCGGTAAAGCCGCACAGCACCGCATCATTTACGTCGATAGTGATAATCGAGGGCTGCCGGCTAGCGCGATGCGGCCAGCAGATTACGGACACGCTGCAGATCGTGCAGGGTATCGATATCGGTGAGGATGCCCGGATCATCGAGCGGCAACAGCAGAGCGCGACCCTGCTCGCGATAGCGCTGCACCACCGAGGCAGCGCCTGCCTCATCGCTCAGGGCGGCCAGTGCGTCGAAGCATTCACGGGCAAAGCCGACCGGGTGGCCGCGGTTGCCCTCGAAGGTCGGCACCACCACCGGCTGCTCGGCCAACGCCCGGGCTACACGATGCAGGCTCGACTCAGTGATCAGCGGCAGATCGCCGGGCAGGATCAGCCAGCCCGATGCGGTTGCCGTGGCCCGCACACCGGCGGCAATCGAGTCGGCCATGCCGTCGCCGCCAGCACTTCGCACTACGTGATGCTTCAACCCCGAGCGCTCGACCGCCGCGAGCACGTGGTCGAGCACCGGCTTGCCGTGCAGATCGGCCTGCAGCTTGCTGCCGTCACCTCCGGAGGCACGAAAGCGCCTGCCGCGCCCGGCGGCAAGCACGATCACGATGGGGGCGTTCGTCGCCATGCTTACAGCGCACTACGGTCGATGCCATTGGCGACCCGAAGCACGTCGGCCAGGGTCGCCAGGGCGATTTCCGCCGGGGACTTGCTGCCCAGTTGCAGGCCGATGGGCGCGTGGATGCGTGCCATGTACTCAGGACTCAAGCCGCCAAGACGCGCCAGCCGCTCCAGACGCTTGGCGCTGGTACGCTGGGAGCCCATGGCGCCGATGTAGAAGGCCTCGGTGCGCACCGCCTCGATCAGTGTCGGGTCGTCCAGGCGCGGGTCATGGGTCAGGGCCAAAATCGCGGTGGCGCTGTGGGCGCCCTGCTCGGCGATGAAGCGCGCCGGCAGAATCTCGAGTGCTTGCACGCCCGCCACCTTAACCTCGGCGATGGCTTCGGCACGCGGGTCGCAGACGATCACCTCGTAGCCCAGCGCCACGGCAAAGCCGGCACAGAACTCGGCCACTGGCGACCAGCCGGCCAGCACCACACGCAACACCGCGCCGACGCGAATGGACACCTGCTCGGCGCTGCGCTGGATCTTCGCCTCGCTCATGCTACCCGGCCGGCAACAGCTGACGCCTTCGCCCAGCGGCACTTCACGTATCAACAGCTCGCCACCGCCGAGCGCCTGCTCGACCTGACCGAGCATGCGCTGCACGGCCTCACCTGGTCGCAGGTATTCGACCAGCACATCCAGCACGCCGCCGCAGGGCAACGCGCGGGTGGGCGTCAGGCCGCCTTCGCCGTAGCGGACGATCTGGTTGCAGGTATCGAACCCGCCGTTCTGCACTCGCTCGAGAAAGTCTTCTTCAACGCAGCCGCCGGACAGCGAACCACAGGACTCGCCGGATGACAGCGCCACCAGCATCGCCCCGGGTGCACGTGGCGCCGATCCGAAGGTGGACAGCACCGTGCACAGCCACACGGCATGGCCCTGCTCGAGCCAGGTGCGAGCCTGCTGAACCACCTGCAGGTCTAGTTGCTTCATCGATACACCTCAACCGTCGCGCTATACCAGCGCATCAACATCGACACGCTGGCGGGCATGCAAGTTGGTGGCCAGCCGTGCGCTTCGGTTCAGTGTTTTTGAGGCGAACGAATCGGTAGCCGAACGGCTTAGAGCCTGTTCAAAGTCTCGCGAGCTAGAGCAATGCAAGGCGAAAACAGGCGAGGACGCGGAGTTTACGAGCTGTAAATGAGCAGTCCGAGCCTGTTTTTAACGCCGCAGTGCCGACGCGCAGCAGACTTTGAACAGGTTCTTACACGAAGCTCTGGCGCGCGGCACCACGGGGCAGGCGATTGCGGCCCGGCAGTTGCTCGAGCTTCTGCTGCCAGGCGGCCTTGACGCTCAGGGCTGGCGTTCCGGCTGGCTTGGCTGGGGCCTGAGCTGGAGTCGAAACTGGAGTCTCGGCCGGAGCCTTGGCGGCGCGAGCGGCAGCGCGCAACTCGGCAAGCGTTGGCGTGCGGTTGGCCGCGACCGGAGCAGCCGCCTTGTCCAGCGTACGCAGGCAGAGCTTGCAGGAAACCTGCGCCTGATCCTCGGTGGTGCTCAGGCTGGCGCCGCTGCGGCCACAGGCGATGGTGTTCGAGGATGGCGAGAAGTGAATAGCCAAGGGGACATCTCCAGCAGTAAAACGGGGCGGCGATTTTACATATCCGCCGAGATTTCTGCGCCCTCACCTGTCACGGTGAGCGATGTGGGCGATCAGCCACGAGGCGTGCCGGGCTGCTGCGCCTTGCCGGGCGTCATCGAGGCGCACATGGTCAGCAGCTGGCTGACGCTCCAGGGCTTGGGAATCACCGCCACGTTGAGGCCGTCGAAATCCGTGGAGGCACCGAGAAAACCCGAGGAAATGATGATTGGCAGATCCGGGAAACGGTCACGAATCAGGTGCGCGAGGAAGATGCCGTCGATGTCGCCCGGCATGCTGAAGTCGGTGAGCACCATATCCACCTGACCGTCGCAGCTGGACAGGTATTCCCAGGCATCGTCAGCACAGGGGAAGGCTTTGACCTCGTGGCCTTCGTCTTCGAAGATTTCCACGAGCAGCTCTCTGATCGAGCGTTCGTCTTCGGCTATGACTATCAGTGGCATTGCGCGGATCCGGCAGTAAGGGTCAGGCTCTGACCTGCCCGACCAGGCAAGATTTCATTAATTTTTCGTGGCGCCGACTGGCGGCCTGCGGGCGCCGAATCGCCGCCCGCCATTGCAGCGGGCGACGGTTCGCCAGATCCATCAGGCCAGGCGGAAACGGCTCACCAGTTTCTGCTGATGATCGGCCAGGCGCGCCAGCTCCTGGCTGGTCACCGCAGTCTGCTCGGCACCGGAGCTGACCTGGATGGCCACGTCGTTGATTTCCACCACGTTGCGGTTGATGTCCTCGGCTACCGCGCTCTGCTCCTCGGCCGCTGCGGCGATCTGCATGTTGCGGTCGCTGATGCTGGAAACGCCCGAGGCGATATCGGCCAGCAGACCACCGGCACGCTCGATGTTGCTGGCACCGGCCCGCGCCTTGTCGAGAGTTTCCTGCATGGATTGGGTGGCCAGGTCGGAGCCGCGCTGCAGGTTGGCGATCATCTCCTGAATGTTGCCGGTCGACTCCTGGGTCTTCTGTGCCAGGGTGCGCACCTCGGAGGCCACCACCGCGAAGCCGCGACCGTGATCGCCGGCACGCGCCGCTTCGATGGCGGCGTTGAGGGCCAGCAGGTTGGTCTGGTCGGCGATGCCGCGAATCACGTCGAGCACCGAGGAGATCGAATCGCTCTCGTGCTTGAGGTCGGCGATGATCCGTGCGGTGTCGTCGGCCTGGGTCGACAGTTCTCGAATCACCTCGACGGTGCGTTCGATTTCCTGACGGCCCTGGGTGGTGTTGACGTTGACCTGGCGCGACATCTCGGCAGCATCGTTGGTGCTCTGCGCCACCTCGCGAACCGTGGCGCTCATCTCGTTGATCGCGGTCACCACCAGTTCTGTGCCCTGGCGTTGGCGCTCCAGGCTGTTGCTGGTCTGCAGGGTCACGGCCGAACACTCTTCGGCAGCGGTGGCGACCTGAGCAGTGGCCGAGCCGATTTCCTGGACGATCTGCGTCAGCTCGCCAGCCATGATGTTGAGGTTGCGGCTGATCTCGCCGAACTCGTCCTTGCCGACATAGGCCGAACGGGCCGTAAGGTCCCGCTGCGACAGCGACAGCAGCGCACGGTTGGCCTCGCCGACCGCCAGGTTGATGTTGCGAATGATCAGGTAGGACAGCGCGGCCACCACGGCAATGGCCACCAGCACGCTGATGACCGTCATCCACAGCATGGCCGAGGCCTTGCTGCGTTCTTGAGCGGCCAACTCGTACACACTGCCCCCCAGCTCGTTCTCCACTTCCCCCATCAGGTCGATGCGGTTGGTGGAGGTCTGGAACCAGTCGGTGGCCTTGACGCCCAGCGGCTGGCCGAGCGGCGTTTCGAAGGCCAGCTTCTGCAGGCGCGCCACTTCCAGGCCGCTGGGTTGCTGCATCTTCTCGTCGAGTTTGCTCACGAACTCGGGCGAGGCGTTGCGGCGGAAGCCTTCCGAATAGGCAGTGAACTCGCCCAGGTTGCGGCTGAAGGTGGACAGCAGATCAGCGTCGAAGCGGTCCTGGTTGAACACCACGCCGAGCATGGCGCGCTCACGGCCGGCGCGCTCCTTCATCTCGATGAACTGGTTGAGCGAGGACAGCGCCCGCGCAAGCGTCGGGTCGGTGACCGAACGCTCGACGGCGTGGGTATAGCCGATCAGCTTGCGGATGATGTCGGTAAAGCGCGCGCCGGATTCGCGGTTGTTGATCGCCAGTTTGTCGATCTGCCCACGCATGGCCTCCAGGCCGCTCAACGCAGCCAGCGCTTCACTCAGTCCAGCATCGACATTGCCCAGCGAGCGCGCGTCGGCCAGGGCGGTGTCGGTCTGGCCGCGCATGCGCAGCAGCACGTCCTGCATGTTCTTGCCCTGGCTGCCCAGGAATACGCCACTGGCGCCGCGCTCGCGCTGCAACACGGTGATCAGCTGGCTGACTGTCTGGGCAACCTCGCTGGCCTGCTGTGTTTGCTCCATCTCCTGCAAGGTCTGGTAGCTGCTGTTGACCTGCAGAGCGGCCAGCCAGAGAAAGCCCAGCAAGGGGCAGGCGAGAATCAGCATGAGCTTGAGGCTCAAGGGGATGTTTCTGAGCACGGTGTTTCACCTATTCAATGTACTTCGGCAGTCTGGTCACGAAGCAAAAGGGTTACCTGTGGTCGCACCGTCTGCGCGGCGCGTTGAACAGGGAGACGCATGGGCATGCGGCACGATGGGCAATAGACGGGGTACACAGGAGTAATCGGCGCCTAATTCGGGTTCTTTAATAAAGTTCCGCACATTAACGGTGCAAGACGACGAAATGCCGCCGACCATCAATGCAGGCCTTCAGACTAGTCGATATGTTCCTGCCGCTCTTCGGGCAACCGGGGGTCGACCTCCAGCCAGGGCAGCCGGCTTTCGGTCCAGATATGCCGGTCGGCGGCAGCCTGCTCCGGGTGGTCAAGCGTGGCGATGGTCACATCCAGGCTCTGCGGGCTGAGCGTGGTGAACAGCGCCAGGTGGGCGCCGCACCCCGCACAGAAATAGCGCTCGCAGCTCGGTGAGGACGCGAAGCGCGCCGGCTCGCCGCGCAGCCAGGTGAAGGCGGCCAACGGCACGGTGATCCAGGTCACCAGAATGCCGCCGGTGCTGCGCCGGCAGATCGAACAGTGGCAGTGGGCAATATCGCGCAGCGGCGCGCGGAACTGATAACGCACGGCGCCGCACTGGCAACCGCCCTGATGCAGATCACTCATCTCATCCTCCTGAATAGGCGCGGGTATCCTGCTTGCCTGATCGACCGGCACTGGCGAAGATGCAGCCTCACCACCACCGGGGGCTCCCGTGATTGAACTGCTCTTGGCCCT
>Ga0209370_1003227_pt1 | contig 10646 bp, 9 predicted proteins | sample AgamicAtPrz_FD_187164 | JGI IMG/M metagenome (GOLD analysis project Ga0209370, IMG submission 187164) | Agave microbial communities from Guanajuato, Mexico - At.P.rz (SPAdes) (version 2) | ecosystem: Host-associated > Plants > Phyllosphere > Phylloplane/Leaf | place: Guanajuato, Mexico... | reverse complement strand
GACCGAGGTGTACAAGGCCTTCAACCAGATGGCCGAGGATGTCGAGCAGGCCGGGCGCGAGCGCGAGCTGATGCTGGCCGGGGTTTCCCACGACCTGCGCACACCGCTGACGCGCCTGCGCCTGTCGCTGTCGTTGCTGGACAGCGACAGCGAACTGAGTGACGACATGGTCCGCGATATCGAGGACATGGACGCGATCCTCGATCAGTTCCTGGCCTTTATCCGCGATGGCCGTGACGAGCCGGTTGAGGAGGTCGACCTGGCCGACCTGGTGCGCGAAGTGGTGGCGCCGTACAACCAGCCGGAAGAACGGGTGCGGCTGTGCCTGGAGCCGATCCCACCGTTCCCGCTGCGCCGGGTTTCGCTCAAGCGCATGCTGGGCAACCTGATCGGCAATGCCCTGCACCACGCCGGCAAGGGGGTCGAGGTGGCCGCCTATGTGTCGGGCGACGAGAGTGCACCGTATGTGGTGCTGAGCGTGCTGGACCGCGGGACGGGGATCGACGAGTCGGAGCTGGAGACCATCTTCAACCCGTTCATTCGTGGTGACCGGGCCCGGGGTGGCAAGGGCACCGGGCTGGGGCTGGCGATCGTCAAACGGATTGCGGCGCAGCATGGTGGGAATGTGGAACTGCGCAATCGCTCTGGTGGCGGGATCGAGGCGCGGGTACGGTTGCCTTTGGGGTTGTTGCTGCCGCGTAATGCTGTATGAATCTGGTTGGCTGCACCGGCCCTATCGCCGGCAAGCCAGCTCCCACAGGTAATCCACAAGCCTGAAGGTCGTGGTAATCCTGTGGGAGCTGGCTTGCCGGCGATAGGGCCGGTACAGGCTTGAATCAGCCCTTACCCTTGGTCCGAGTCTGATTAGGCCCACCATTCTTCTCCAGATGCTCGATGATCATGGCGGCCACGTTCTTGCCGGTGGTCACTTCAATCCCCTCCAGCCCCGGCGACGAGTTCACCTCCATCACCAGCGGCCCGTGGTTGGAGCGCAGGATATCCACACCCGCCACACTCAAGCCCATCACCTTGGCCGCGCGTATGGCGGTCATGCGTTCTTCCGGGGTGATCTTGATCAGGCTGGCCACCCCACCGCGGTGCAGGTTGGAGCGGAATTCCCCAGGCTTGGCCTGGCGCTTCATCGACGCGATGACCTTGTCGCCGACCACGAAGCAGCGGATATCCGCGCCACCCGCTTCCTTGATGTATTCCTGCACCATGATGTTCTGCTTCAACCCCATGAACGCCTCGATCACCGATTCGGCGGCCTTGGTGGTTTCGCACAGCACCACGCCGATGCCCTGGGTACCTTCCAGCACCTTGATCACCAGCGGGGCGCCGTTGACCATCTGGATCAGGTCGGGGATGTCGTCCGGCGAGTGGGCGAAGCCGGTAATCGGCAGGCCGATGCCGCGCCGCGACAGCAGTTGCAGCGAACGCAGCTTGTCGCGGGAGCGGGCGATCGCTACCGACTCGTTGAGCGGGTATACACCCATCATCTCGAACTGGCGCAGCACCGCGCAGCCATAGAAAGTCACCGATGCGCCGATGCGCGGGATCACCGCGTCGAAGCCTTCAAGCGGCTTGCCGCGGTAGTGGATCTGCGGCTTGTGGCTGGCAATGTTCATGTAGGCCCGCAGGGTATCGATCACCACCATTTCGTGGCCCCGCTGGGTACCGGCCTCGACCAGGCGGCGGGTGGAATACAGACGCGGATTGCGCGACAGCACAGCGATCTTCATGCAGCACCTGTGACAGGAGAAAGGGTGGCCGGGAAGGCCGGTTTGTCTTGTACGTATTTGAGGCCAGGGTTGACCACCAGCTGGCCATGGATCAGGGCCTTGGAACCCAGCAACAGGCGATAACGCATGTTCTTGCGGCAGGCCAGGGTGAACTCCACCTCCCACACACCATCGCCCAGGGCCAGTGACGTGCGGATGACATAGCGTGTCTGGGCCTGGCCATTGGAGCTCTTGATGGTTTTCATGGTCACCAGCGGCGCCTCGCAGCGACGGTGGCGCAACTGCACCACCGAGCCAAGGTGTGCGGTGAAGCGGACCCAGGGCTGGCCGTCGCGCTCGAACGGTTCCACCTCGGTGGCGTGCAGGCTGGAGGTGCTGGCGCCGGTGTCGATCTTGGCGCGCAGCCCGGCCACACCAAGGTCGGGCAGGGCGACCCACTCGCGCAGGCCGATCACAGTCAAATGGTCAAATGTCTTCACGAAACGCACCCTGCGGATGAGGTGGTGAACTGTAAGCACGGCGGGGATTTTTTGCATCCGATCGTTACGGTAGTACAGTTCGATGAAACACAGCGTTCGAGGTAACGGGATGGCACAAAAAGCCGAAGACGACGACAAGGTCCGCCTGGACAAATGGCTGTGGGCGGCACGCTTCTACAAGACCCGCGCGCTGGCCAAGGCGGCGATCGAGAGCGGCAAGGTGCATTGCCGGGGTGAGCGCTGCAAGCCGGGCAAGGAGCCGCGGGTGGGTGACGAGTTCGTGCTGCGCACCGGGTTCGACGAGCGCACCGTGGTGGTGAAGGCTCTGTCGGTAGTGCGGCGGGGGGCGCCAGAGGCGCAGACGTTGTACGAAGAGACCGAGGACAGCGTGCGCCGGCGTGAGCAGGCGGCGGAACTGCGCAAGGCCGGGGCGATGGGCGTGACCACCGATGGGCGGCCGACCAAGAAGCAGCGGCGGCAGATTCACCAGTTGCATGGGAGCTTCGAATAGCCGGGGCCGCTTTGCGGCCCATCGCCGGCAAGCCAGCTCCCACAGGTACTGCGCAAGCCCTGAAACTTGTGCAATCCCTGTAGGAGCGGCCTTGTGTCGCGATGGGCTACGCAGTAGCCCCAAGGATCTAGCGGGTCACCGCCAAGCGCCCGACCAACGGTAACTTGGCCGCTATCGCGAACAACGGCGCCGTCCAGCGCATCAGCACCGCACTCCCCTTGGCCGCCAGCGGTGTGTAGCAGCTCCAGCCCAACGCCAGCACCGCCATCAGCAGCCCGCCGATGTAGTCATCCTGCCCCCAGTGGGCACCGGCCACCAGGCGCGGCAACATGAACAATACCGCCAGCCCCCAGACCACCAGATACTGCACCAGGCGGCGGCTGAACACGCTCATGAACAGCGCCCAGACCAGCAGCACCGAGGCATGATCCCCCGGGAAACTCTTGCTGGAACGGTCCTTGAGCTCCCAGGCCGCCTCCAGGTTCGGATAGTAGTCGCTGAGGTGCACCACCTCGTCGAACATCATCGAAGGGCTCTTGTGCTGCCAGCCGGCTGCATCCACCCACTTGGAAAACAGCGCGCGAATCACCACTAAGAGGATTAGCGTGACCAGGAAGCCGAAAAAGGCCTGGCGCACCTGGGATGCCTTGAACACCCAGTCGCCACGAATAAGCACTGCCAGAAGGATCAGGCCGACGACGATGTCGAATGGGCGCAGGCTACCGACGGTCCAGATGTAGCGCCAGGTGGTGTTGTCGGCCAGCGGCGCATTCAGGCTGTGGAACAGCCACTCGTCGAAAGTCAGGCACAAGATCTGGCCAATGGGCCATAACCAGAAACACAGTAGAGCGATAGGAAGCAGCGTACAGGCTGCCAATGGCCCCCAGGACCACCTTGCTTGGAACAGTGGTCGATTGTCCATAAAATACCTCTATTGCAAACAGGAATCGGAGCGCCTTGTGAGCGCTCTGTCACGGGGTTCTCGGAGGTTTCCGACAACCCTTGTAACCATTTTGTCATCATTTTCAGATAGCCAAAACCTATGAGCGACTTGCCTGATACCGATTTCACCCAACGTTTCATCTTCGACGAGCGCGATGTGCGCGGCGAGTGGGTGTCTCTCGATGACAGCTACGCCGCGGTGCTGGCGCGTCATGAGTACCCGCAGCCGGTGCAGGCACTGCTGGGCGAGCTGATGGCCGCCACCGCCTTGCTGGTGGGGGCGCTGAAGTTCGACGGCCTGCTGATTCTGCAGGCGCGTTCCGCAGGGCCGATCCCGCTGTTGATGGTCGAATGTTCCGGTGACCGGGACATCCGAGGCATGGCCCGCTACGAAGCGGACCAGATCCCGGCGGATGCGACCCTGTCGCAGCTGATGCCCGACGGCCACCTGACCCTGACCATCGATCCGGTCAAGGGTCAGCGCTACCAGGGCACTGTCGACCTCGACGGCGCCACCCTGTCGGAGTGCTTCACCAACTACTTCGTCCAGTCGCAACAGCTCAACACGCGCTTCTGGCTCAACGCCGAAGGCGGCAAGGCTCGTGGCCTGCTGCTGCAGCAACTGCCGCGCGATCGCCAGCCGGACGATGAAGAGCGTGAAGAAAGCTGGCAGCACGTTGTGGCATTGGCCACCACGCTCAAGGCTGATGAGTGGGCGCTGGACAACGAAACCCTGCTGCACCGCCTGTACCACGAAGATGCCGTGCGCCTGTTCGATATCCAGCCGCTGCGCTTCAATTGCAGCTGCTCGCGCGAACGTTCCGGCAATGCGCTGGTCAGTTTGGGCGAGCACGATGCCAAGGCGCTGGTGGAAGAATGCGGCGGGCAGGTGGAGATCGATTGCCAGTTCTGCAACGAGCGCTATTTCTTCGACGCCAGCGATGTGGCGCAACTGTTTGCCGGTGGCGGCACTGACGTAGCCTCAGAAACTCGTCACTGAAACGTTTAACTACAGGACAATCTCCCGTCGAATTGCGCAAAAGCGCAGTTCTGACAGGAGGGGCCTACTTTTTTTGGGCGTTTCTGGCATAATCCGGCCACTTTTTTCGCTGTAGTAGTTTTTTCAAGACAACTACAAAACGTTTGGAGCACTCGGCCTCGGGCCGGATGGGGTATCTCATGACGCAAGCCAACAACACCGTGTACACCGACCTGAGCGTCGATGAGCTGGTAAAAGAAGCGCTGCAACGCGGTGAAGGCGTACTAGCCGATACTGGCGCACTGGTCGTGGAGACTGGTCACCGTACTGGCCGTTCGCCGGCTGACCGTTTCATCGTCGAAGAGCCTTCCACCCAGGACGCCATCGCCTGGGGCCCGATCAACCGCAAGTTCCCGGCCGACAAGTTCGATGCCCTGTGGGCTCGCGTCGAGGCGTTCAACAACGCCCAGGATCACTTCGTTTCCTACGTTCACGTAGGGGCGGCCGCCGAGCACTACCTGCCGGTCAAGATGACCACCCAGACTGCCTGGCAGAACCTGTTCGGTCGTTGCCTGTTCATCAACCCGGAGCAGTACAACCCGGCTGGCCGTGGCGAGTGGCAGGTCCTCAACGTCGCCAACTTCGTGTGCGAGCCTGAGCGTGACGGCACCAACTCCGATGGTTGCGTGATCATCAACTTCGCCCAGAAGAAGGTGCTGATCGCTGGCATGCGCTACGCCGGCGAAATGAAGAAAGCCATGTTCTCGGTGCAGAACTTCCTGCTGCCGGCTGCTGACGTGTTGCCGATGCACTGCGCGGCAAACATCGGCGAACAGGGCGATGTGACCCTGTTCTTCGGCCTGTCCGGCACCGGCAAGACCACCCTGTCGGCCGACGAAAGCCGTTACCTGATCGGTGACGACGAGCACGGCTGGGGCGAGGGCGTGGTCTTCAACATCGAAGGCGGTTGCTACGCCAAGTGCATCGACTTGTCCGAGAAGAACGAGCCGGTCATCTGGAAAGCCATCAAGCATGGCGCCGTGCTGGAAAACGTCGTACTCGACGCCAAAAAGCACGCCGACTACACCGATGTCAGCCTGACCCAGAACAGCCGTGCGGCCTACCCGCTGGAGCACGTTGCCAAGCGTTCCGAAGCGAACCTGGGCGGCGAGCCGAACGCAGTCATCTTCCTGACCTGCGACCTGACTGGTGTTCTGCCTCCGGTTTCGATCCTGAACAACGAGCAGGCCGCCTACCACTTCCTGTCCGGCTACACCGCGCTGGTCGGTTCCACCGAAATGGGTTCGGGCAGCGGCATCAAGTCGACCTTCTCCACCTGCTTCGGCGCACCGTTCTTCCCGCGCCCGGCTGGCGAGTACGCCGAGCTGCTGATCAAGCGTATCAAAGGCTTCGACTCGAAGGTCTACCTGGTCAACACCGGCTGGACCGGCGGTGGCTACGGCGTTGGCAAGCGCTTCAGCATCCCGACCACCCGTGCCGTGATCGCTGCGATCCAGAGCGGCGCGCTGATCGGCGCTGAAACCGAACACCTGGACATCATCAACCTGGATGTGCCCAAGGCCGTTCCGGGCGTTGATACCGAGCTGCTCAACCCGCGCACCAACTGGGCTGACAAGGCTGCCTACGACGAGGCCGCCAAAGGCCTGGCCAAGCTGTTCATCGAAAACTTCAAGAAGTTCGAAGTTTCCGACGCCATCAAGGCCGCTGGCCCGCAGCTGTAAGCTGCACCCGCCCGCAACGAGAAAGCCGCCCCTTGGGGCGGCTTTTTTGTTTCTGTGAATTAGCGCGGTCATTGTGGGAGCGGCCTTGTGTCGCGAAAGGGTCGCAAAGCGGCCCCGGCAATATCAGCGTGATGCCCAATTCCCCGGGGGCGCTTCGCACCCCTTTCGCGACACAAGGCCGCTCCCACAGGGGATCGCGGGCAGCGGAAATCCGGTTTTTCTGTTTCACTGTCAGCATCCATTGCGAAGACAAGAGCCAGCCAGATGACCGAATCCCCTCAGCGCACTGCCTTCTCCCACTTCCACCCCATCCTCACCCGCCCCCAGGACAATGACCTGAACGGCCACATCGCCGGTGCCACCGTGCATGGCTTCTTCGAAACCGCCATCCAGGCGTTCCTCGTCGAACAGGCCGAACTGGACCTGCGTGACGGCGAGCTGGCGGCCTTCGTGGTCAGTTCGGCGGCGGATTTCTACGCGCTGCCAGGCTTCCCGGACGTGCTGGAAGTGGGGCTGGGGGTGGCACGCCTGGCGGGCAGTACGGTGGAGTACCGCCTGGCCCTGTTCCGCCCAGGCGAGCCGGAGGCGTGTGCGGCAGGCACGGTGGTGCAGGTGTTCATCGAACGCGCCAATGGCCGGCCAGTGGCATTGCCAGAGGCGCTGCAGGTGATCCTGTCTGGTTTGCTGCTGGAACAGCAGGCATAAAAAAGCCCCGCTGGCAGGGGCGGGGCTTTTGTTGCCGGGGCAAGGCCCTCAGGCGTTAGTCGCGCCAGTGGCGCTTGTGCTTGCGATGGCCGTAGTGGTGGCCACGGTCCCAGTGGCGGCGGTCGTCGTCATAACCACGACGGTAGCGGCGGCCTTCGTGGTAATCGTCTCTGTCGGCCTCTTTACCCATGTAGTTACCCAGTGCGCCACCGGCGCCACCGCCGGCTGCTGCGCCAATGTAGCTACCGGTAGTGCCGCCCACGGAGCGGCCGACCACGTTACCGCCTGCTGCGCCCAGCGCGCCGCCGATAGCGGCTTCGCCGCGCTGACGCTTGTCGGCACCCAAGGCACCGCCAGCCGCGCCGCCCAGACCGGCACCAATGGCGCCGCCGGTGCTACCACCGATGGAGTTGCCCACCACGGAGCCCAGTACCCCACCCAATGCGCCGCCAATGCCGGCCTCGGTGGTGCCGCCTGCCATGGCAACGCCGCTGAGCAAGCTGAAAGACAACAACAGTATCGAGGAGTACTTCTTCATCAAGAGAGCCTCATAAGGATGACGAGGCGATTTTTGAGCTTTGCAGGCACGCCTGGCAACGGAAATCCGACGAGTAACACGAGTTGTACACAATTCTCTAACTTACTGTATTTACTGTGAAACTTTATCGTTTTTTCGCTGTCTGAGACCTTTATGACGAAGCCCTGAACCGCTATGGAACAGGGCTTTTTTATTTTTGCGCAGGGGCTTCCGGCCTCTTCGCGGGTAAACCCGCTCCCACAGGGATACCACCGCTCTCAGTCCTTGAGTTGCCTCTGTGGGAGCGGGTTTACCCGCGAAGAGGCCAACACCGTTCCTACAGGATGCGCCCGTCGTCCCGCGCCCGCTCCAGCTTGATGGCAATGAATTTCGACGTCGGCGTATGGCTGCCATCGCCAATGCTCTCCAGCGGCACCAGCGGGTTCACCTCCGGGTAGTACGCCGCCGCCTGCCCGGCCGGGATGTCGAAGGCCAGCAGGGTGAAGCCGTGCACACGGCGCACATGCTCATCCCCCCACAACGACACGATGTCGACCTGCTGCCCCGGCTGGAAGCCCAGGCGGATGATGTCGGCTTCGTTGGCGAACAGCACCTCGCGCTGGCCACGCACGCCACGGTAGCGGTCGTCCAGGCCGTAGATGGTGGTGTTGTACTGATCGTGCGAGCGCATTGACTGCATGATCAGGTCAGGCACCTGGCCGCTGGCTCGTACACGCTCGTCGAGCAGCGTGTCGGGCAGCAGGTTGGCCTTGAAGTTGGCGCGGCCGGTGCTGGTATTCCATTCGCGGCTGGCAGCGCTGTTGCCCAGGTAGAAACCGCCCGGCTCGCGCAGGCGCTGGTTGAAGCCGCTGAAGCCGGCGATGGTGTCGCCGATCAGCTCGCGGATACGGTCGTAGTCAGCCACCAGCCAGTGCCAGTCCACGGGCTTCTTGCCCAAGGTGGCAGCGGCGATACCGGCGATAACCGCTGGCTCCGAGCGCATCTGCGTCGACAGCGGCTTCAGCTGGCCATTGGAGGCGTGGACCATGCTGAACGAGTCCTCTACCGTTACCGCCTGTGGCCCTTCTGCCTGCAGGTCGATGTCAGTGCGCCCCAGGCACGGCAGGATCAGTGCCTGCTTGCCGTGCACCAGGTGGCTGCGGTTGAGCTTGGTGCTGATGTGCACGGTCAGCTCGCAGTTGCGCAGTGCCTGGGCGGTGCGCTCGGTGTCCGGCGTGGCCTGGGCGAAGTTACCGCCCAGGCCGATGAACACCTTGGCCCGGCCGTCGAGCATGGCGTGGATCGCCTCGACGGTGTTGTGGCCATTGTGCCGGGGCACAGGGAAGCCGAAGCGCTGCTCGATGGCGTCCAGCAGGGCCACCGGCGGGCGCTCGTTGATGCCCATGGTTCGGTCACCCTGCACGTTGCTGTGACCACGCACCGGGCACAAGCCTGCGCCTGGCACGCCGATATTGCCGCGCAGCATCTGCAGGTTGACGATTTCCTGGATGGTCGGAACCGAGTGGCGGTGCTGGGTAATGCCCATCGCCCAGCACATGATCACCCGCTTGCCACGGCAGTACATGCGCGCGGCCAGTTCGATGTCGGCCAGCGCCAGCCCGGACTGGGCCTGGATGTGCTCCCACGGGGTGGCATCCACTACCGCCAGGTAGTCGTCGACGCCATGGCCATGTTCGGCGATGAAGGCGTGGTCGAAGACTGCCGGTTCGCCGTTGGCCTGGGCTTCGCGTTCCCATTGCAGGACGAACTTGGCCATGCCGCGCAGCAGCGCCATGTCGCCGCCCAGGGCCGGGCGGAAGAATGCGGTGTTGGTCGGCCGGTCGCTGTTGGTCAGCATTTCCAGCGGGTTCTGCGGGTGCTGGAAGCGCTCCAGGCCACGCTCCTTGAGCGGGTTGATGCACACCACCTGGGCACCGCGCTTTACCGCATCGCGCAGCGGGTCGAGCATGCGCGGGTGGTTGGTACCAGGGTTCTGGCCCCAGACGAAAATCGCGTCGGCGTGCTCGAAGTCGTCGAAGGTGACGGTGCCCTTGCCGACCCCGACGCTTTGCCCCAGGGCCACGCCGCTGGCCTCGTGGCACATGTTCGAGCAGTCGGGGAAGTTGTTGGTGCCGTAGGCCCGCACGAACAATTGGTACAGGTACGCTGCTTCGTTGCTGGCGCGCCCCGAAGTGTAGAACTCGGCCTGGTCAGGGCTGGCCAGCTTGTTCAGCTCGCGGGCGATCAGGGTGAAGGCGGCGTCCCAGCTGATCGGCTGGTAGCGGTCGCTGGACGCGTCATAGACCATCGGCTCGGTCAGGCGCCCCTGGTACTCCAGCCAGTAGTCGCTCTGCTGCAGTAGCGAAGTGACGCTGTAGCGGGCGAAAAAGGCGGCATCGACGCGGCGCTTGGTCGCCTCCCAGTTCACTGCCTTGGCACCGTTCTCGCAGAACTTGACCATGCCGCTTTCCGGCGAGTCGCCCCAGGCGCAGCCGGGGCAATCGAAGCCGCCGTTCTGGTTGGTCTTGAGCAGCGCGCGAATGTTCTTCAGCGCGTTATCGCTGCCAACCCAGGCCTTGGCCACGCTGCGCAGCGCGCCCCAGCCACCGGCGGGGCCGTGGTAGGGCTTGTAGCGAGGGGAGGAGGCTGGGGCGTTGTCCGGGAGGTGTTGGTACGAGGTCACGACTGTTACGACTCCGCCGCTGGGCTGTAGACCCGCGGTGCGCTGTGCTTGGGCAGATGGATAAGGTTGAGGTTGTGCTTGCGCGCCCATTGCAGGGCAAGGCCGGTGGGCGCCGACAGGCTGACAAGGGTCTGGATACCGGCCCGCAGCACCTTCTGGATCAGCTCCAGGCTGCAGCGGCTGGTGACGATGGCCAGGCCACCCTGGCTGTCGATGCCTTGGCGCAGCAAGGCGCCGATCAGCTTGTCGAGGGCGTTGTGCCGGCCGATGTCTTCGCGGCCGAGCAGCAGTTCGCCGTGGCGGTCCATGAACAGCGCCGCATGCACCGCGCCGCAGTGCTGGCCGA
>Ga0209370_1003226_pt1 | contig 10662 bp, 9 predicted proteins | sample AgamicAtPrz_FD_187164 | JGI IMG/M metagenome (GOLD analysis project Ga0209370, IMG submission 187164) | Agave microbial communities from Guanajuato, Mexico - At.P.rz (SPAdes) (version 2) | ecosystem: Host-associated > Plants > Phyllosphere > Phylloplane/Leaf | place: Guanajuato, Mexico... | reverse complement strand
GACCCGGACGCTGAGTGGACGGAGACGCAGAACAAGGCCAAGGCCGCGCTACGGGCCGCCGAGCTGGCGGAAAACCGCAACGAACTCGGCTTGCTCTAGCGAGAAAAGGTTCCGCGGAGTTCGGCCAGGCTTTGCTCCATGCCAGCCTTCAGCGTTTTGCGCTGCGGCAGTTCGCGCAAGGGCAGGGTAAGCAGCATGGCTGTCAGGCGTTGTCCGTTGGCGTTTCCGATTTCGTTGAGCGTGAGCCTGCGTGCTCCTTCCTCGCCAGGGTTGCGCCGAATATTCATGCGATCAAGATGAATTTCCAGATGATCTCCCCACAGTTGTCGTTCCGCATCGCCGAGGGTTTCGGCGGCAATGGCAAGCTGGCTTTCGAGCGCGTTGCCTTCGGGATTCAGCGCCTGAAGCTGAGCATCAATCTCGGCCAACTCGGCTTCCACTCTGGCGAGTTCGCCGGCCGTTTGTTCAAATCCCATGCCACTGCGCCGCAGCAGGCTGTGCTTGGCCTGCAACAGACCACGCTGCTTGCTGAGGCTGTCTTTTTCCTCGTTCACTTCGCCGATGCGTTGCAGTGCGAGATGGATCAGATGGTCGAAAGCGCGCCGCTTGAGCTGCCTGCGCAGCTCGGCTTCTTCTGCAGCGACTTCAACGACGCGGGGCGAGCGAAAGCTGACGCTGACCTGCGCGACGTCATTGCGCAATACCTCTCCGCACAGCTCGACGCCGAGGATGTTCTTTTCGCAGCGCTCCACCAGCAAGAGCAAGCAAGGCGACACGTCGGTGCCGATCAGGCTGTTCCGATAGGCATCGAGTTGCAGGTCGTTGCCGAGGATTTCACGCATGGAGTCGGCCGAGACAAAGCAAGCAGACAGCAGCGCGTTCGCAGAAAAGTCGGCGGCAGCCGCAGAAATGGGCGCAGGCAGCGCATCGACAATGCGTATGACTTGATCAATTGCCGTCATGACCGGTTCACGCAGGCGTTTGCGATAGCCGGGCAGCAGGCGCAAACGAGGGTCGATGCCATCCACGACGCGCTCCATGGCCTCTTCAACGAGCGCTTCGGGATAGCGGCCGGCGCTTTCATTGGAGCCAAAGATGGACTGCAGCAGCTTGATCATGAAGAGCCACCAGGGACGGGAGTGCCGATCACCCATCCTAGCCCAGTTCCGGTGGCATGCCATGCGCCGGACTTGAACCAGTGCCCGCCGTGCCGGATAATGCATGTTTGCCGGTGCAGGCAGCACCAACCTTATAACCGATTAAGCCGATTACACAGCAGCCTGCGTACGCAGCTCGCACGGCGGTCGGCGCGCCGTAACCCCAACGACAACGAGAAGGGCAGACAGCCATGTTGCTGATGCTGGATAACTACGATTCTTTCACCTACAACCTCGTCCAATACTTCGGCGAGCTGGGTGAGGATGTGCGCGTGTACCGCAACGATGAAGTGACGCTGGACGAAATCGCCAAGCTCAAACCTGCGCGTATTGTGGTTTCGCCCGGACCATGTTCTCCTGCAGAAGCTGGCATTTCGGTGCCGCTGATTCAGGAGTTCGCTGGCAAGATTCCGGTACTCGGTGTATGTCTTGGTCACCAGAGCATAGGCGCCGCCTTTGGTGGCGACATCGTGCATGCCAAACAACTGATGCACGGCAAGACTTCGCAAGTGCACCATACCGACAGCGGCGTATTTAAAGGGCTGCCTAATCCGCTGACCGTGACGCGCTACCACTCGCTGGCAATCAAGCGCGAGACGCTGCCCGATTGCCTTGAGGTAACGGCGTGGACCGAGGATGGCGAAATCATGGGCGTGCGTCACAAGACACTGGATGTCGAAGGCGTGCAGTTTCACCCGGAATCCATCCTGACCGAGCGTGGTCACGATCTTCTGCAAAACTTCCTGAAGAGGTAAGTGCGTGAGTGCCATCACCCCGCAACAGGCTTTGCAACGCGTCATTGAAAGCCGCGAGATCTTCCATGATGAGATGCTGCATCTGATGCGACAGATCATGGGGGGCGAGGTCTCGCCGTCCATGGTTGCCGCCATCTTGGCCGGTTTGCGCGTCAAGAAGGAAACCATAGGTGAGATCACTGCCGCCGCCACCGTCATGCGCGAGCTTGCGACCAAGGTCGAAGTGGCCGATAAGAGCGGCTTTGTCGACGTGGTTGGTACCGGGGGTGACGGTGCACATACCTTCAATATCTCGACCGCGTCCATCTTCGTGGTCGCTGCGGCTGGCGGTAAGGTGGCCAAGCATGGCGGCCGCAGTGTCTCTTCCAGTTCGGGCAGTGCCGATGCACTGGAAGCCCTCGGTGCCAACATTATGCTCAAGCCCGAACAGGTGGCGGAGTGTGTTCAGGCCACAGGCATCGGTTTCATGTTCGCGCCCAATCATCACAGCGCCATGAAGAATGTGGCGCCTATCCGCAAGGAAATGGGCGTGCGCACCATTTTCAATATCCTCGGCCCCCTGACCAATCCCGCAGGTGCGCCGAATACCCTGATGGGCGTGTTCCATCCCGACCTCGTTGGTATCCAGGTGCGCGTCATGCAGCGCCTCGGGGCCGATCATGTACTGATCGTGCACGGCAAGGACGGCATGGATGAGATTTCGCTGGGGGCCGCAACCCTGGTTGGCGAACTCAAGAATGGCGAAGTCAGCGAATACGAAATTCACCCCGAGGATCTGGGCTTCGCCATGTCTTCGAGCCGTCAGCTGCGCGTCGCCAATGCTGACGAATCCAAAGCCATGCTGCTCGCCGCAATTGACGGCAAGGCGCAAAGCTTGCCCGCGGCGCGCGATATCATCACCCTTAACGCAGGCGCTGCCCTGTACACCGCCAATCGCGCGGCCTCGATCGCCGAAGGCGTCAAACTCGCTCGCGAAGTCATCGCCAATGGTGCCGCACGCGCCAAAGTAGACGAGTTCGTGCAATACACCCGAAAGTTCAGTTGATGTCCGATATTCTTGACAAGATCATCGCCACCAAGCGCCAGGAAGTGCTGGCGGCGCGCGATGCCAAGCCCTTGACCCCTATGCGTGCCGAGGCGGAAGCGCAAGCCAAGCCGCGTGACTTCGTCGGCGCCATCCGCGGCAAGATCGCGGAAGGAAAGTCTGCCGTCATTGCCGAGATCAAGAAGGCCAGCCCCTCAAAGGGCCTTTTGCGCGAGGATTTTCGCCCAGCGGAGATTGCTGCCGATTATGCCGCCCATGGTGCCGCTTGTTTGTCGGTTCTGACGGACAAACAATACTTCCAGGGCGCGCCTGAGTATCTGCAGGCTGCTCGCGCCGCATGCAATCTGCCGGTCTTGCGCAAGGACTTCATGATTGACCCCTATCAGGTGTATGAGGCGCGGGCCATGGGAGCCGATGCCATTCTGTTGATCGTGGCGGCGCTCCCCTTGTCGGCCATGCAGGACATGGAGGCAATTGCCCATGGTCTGGGCATGGCGGTTCTGGTCGAATGCCACGATGTCAACGAACTGGATTTAGCTCTCCATTTAAAAACTCCGCTTCTAGGTATCAATAATCGCAATTTGCGCACTTTTGAAGTGAGTCTTTCAACGACTTTGGACCAACTGGCAAGAATTCCAGCCGACCGGACCGTGGTTACCGAATCCGGCATCCTCAGTCCATCAGATGTGGCAAAAATGCGAACCAATCAGGTGCATGCCTTCTTGGTGGGGGAGGCCTTCATGCGTGCCCCCAGCCCAGGCGCTGAATTGGCCCGACTGTTCGCCTGAAATACAGGCAAAGCCTTGTGCGACAAGCCCGACAGCCTTGTTGTTTAAATCCTACAGGCCAAGCTTTCATTCTTCCCAAATAGCCAATAAGGGCTTGGCACCGCCCCGGTGCAGCCGGCAGAATAGGCCCATCTTTCCATCAGGGAAGTATCGGTACGGCAGTGACCACCACGTGGAGTCATTACCGGACTTTCAAAATCCAAGGAGAAATCTCAATGCAAAAGAAGCTGATCGCTCTGGCAATCGCTGGCCTGTCCAGCACCGCCTTCGCCCAGTCGAATGTCACCATTTCCGGCGTCCTTAAGGGTGGTTACGACTCCACCAAGATCTCCGGCGGCACCGCTGCTACCGGTAGCATGAGCCAAATTTCCGACCAAGCCTCGAACATCATCTTCAAGGGTACCGAGTCGCTGGGTAACGGCCTGTCCGCCATCTTCCAAATCGATGCTCGTTTCGGTATCGACGGCTACGACAACAACACCACCAGCACCGTCAGCGGCAACAACGTTTCCGGCTTCGCTACCGGTAACACCCACGTTGGCCTGAAGAGCGCCTCCTTCGGCGAGTTCAAGCTGGGTACCCAAGACCTGCACTACAACGAAACCGAGCGTATCGAAGCTGGCGCCAAGTCGCTGTCGCAACAAGCTTTGGTTGGTCGTTCGATTCTGAGCCAAGTTCGCACCAGCGCTACCGCTGTTGATACCGTTGCTCCGAATGCAACCCGCGCCAAGAACGTTGCATTCTGGGATAGCCCGAATTGGTCTGGCTTCACCGTTCGTGCTGCTTACAGCACCAGCGACAAGGGCGACGAACTGACCAGCACGACCATCTCCGGTCAAGAAGGCAGCGCATACAACCTGGTTGGCCGCTATGAAAATGGCCCGATCAAGGCCGGTATCAGCTACTACGACCGTGACGACTCGGCTGCTGCTGGCGCCGTTCAACCTGGCGGCAAGTCGACCAAGGCTTGGGCTGGCTACACCATCGCTGGCTTCAGCTTCGGCCTGGCTTACGACCAATCCAAGCAAGAAAACCTGGGTGCCGTTGCCGGCGCCTATGCTAAGCGTAATGCTTGGGCGATCCCGCTGAGCTACGCTTTCGGCAACCATGGTATCTATGCAACCTACGCCGAAGCTGATGATGCTAAGACCCAAGCTGGCGATGTTGCTAGCAGCGGTGCCAAGCAATACACCCTGGGCTACAGCTACGACTTCTCGAAGCGTACCTCGGTTGGCGTGAACTACACCAAGATCTCCAACGACGCCAATGCTGCCTACACCTTTGGCAACATCAAGTCCGCTGGCCCGTCGACTGGTCAAGACATCTCCCAGTTCTACGCTGGTATTCGTCACGCTTTCTAATCAGTTCGCTGTTTAGAAAACAAAAGCTGTACAGAAACGGCCACCTTCGGGTGGCCGTTTTTTTGCTTGGCCATGTTGCTAGTAGTGTGCTGTGCTTGATCCTGATCAAGATTGGTGGAGTGCTGATTTGACAGCGATCAATTCCGCCATGCTCCCACGCTTCTATGCTGCCTTCATCATTATTTGTGTGAAAGGTGGATATATGAAGCGTTCTTCTTTAATGGCCTGCTTGTTGGCACTTGGTGGTTTGGGTGCTGGGGTAGTGCAGGCTCAAGTAGCTGCCGAGGGCAACTGGCTGCTACGCGTGCGCGCCCTGCAGCTGGATCCGGCAGACAAGTCGGATGCAATTCCTGGGTTGGGTATCGCGGCAGATGCTTTTACCGTAAGTGACAAGGTAATTCCCGAAGTTGATATCAGCTACTTTTTGACCAAGAATATTGCGGCTGAACTGGTGCTGACGGTACCCCAGAAACATGATGTCTTCTTGAACGGTGCCAGTATCGGCAGCTTTAAACAGCTACCACCGACGCTGCTGGTTCAGTACCACTTTATGCCAGACAGCCAGTTTCGCCCCTATGTCGGTGCCGGCATCAACTACACCCGCATTTCCGATGTGCAGCTATTGAGTGGCGCTGGAGACTTGGAAAGCAACAGCTGGGGGTTGGCGCTGCAGGCCGGTTTTGATATCAAAGTGGCAGAGAAAACCTTTATCAACTTTGATGTAAAGAAGGTGCAGATTCAATCCGATGTCATGGTAAGTGGCCAGAAGGCCTCCACCGTGCATGTGGACCCACTGCTCTGGGGTGTTGGTATCGGTTACCGCTTCTGAACTGAAGTCCATGTTGCTGAAACGACCATCCTATAGTCGCCGTTTTTAATGGATGGCGCACACTTGTACCCTGGAGCGAAAAATGAAATGTGGATGGAGGAATGCCTACCAGGCATTTGGCGTAAGGGCTCATTAGCCCTCCTCACTTCTCCGCTTCCCAAGGGAAGTTTGTTACCATGTCGCGCCGGGTTGCGGTACCCGCTGCTTGGCTGGCCTTTTTGCAGCCGAACTTTGCTGCTTGATAGCTGGGGGGCCTGGAGGTCATTACCGGGCATAGGCCAAACTCTTTGACGACAACCATGCTAAACCTGCTTGAGCATCTGCGCTTGGCCAGGCGCTACTTGAAGACTCATGCGCCTTTTGTCCGTCGCCGCGAGTACTTTCTCGCACAGCGTCGCTGTGAAAAAATTACCGATGCGGTGACGCTTGAGTATCGCCTGGCACGAACAGCGCGCGTGGATGTCATCAAGCCGTTGGCTGATGATGCTGGTGTTGGCGAGGTATGCCTGTTTGTAACACATGCTGAGCAAGCCCGCCTAAAGGCTCATGTAATCCATCATGTCGACTGCCTTGTAGAGCATGGATTCCAGGTGGTGCTCATCATCAATACAGATGTAGAGAGCAATAGCATGGAGCTGGACCCAGCTACCATTGCAAACACGAGTGCTCTCTATATTCGGGAAAATGTTGGCTTCGATTTTGCTGCCTGGGGACATGCTTACTCTCTGTGCAATGGCTTTCCTCATTGCAACAGGTTGCTGTTAGTTAATGACAGTATTGTCGGCCCCATCTCGAAGACCGACTACACCTACCTTATTGATCGGCTAAGGGCGTCGACGGCTGACCTCGTCGGACTGACGGAGCACTTCCGGCCGACCTGGAATCTACAAAGCTTCTTTCTTGCGTTCAACGCACAGGCGCTGTCCCACGAAAAGGTTAAGCAACTATTTAATAACATGCTGGCATTGCCAGATAAGGACACCGTGATCTCAGTCTATGAACTCGCTCTGGCTCGTCAAATGCGTTCATTGGGGTTGCGCTGTGAAGCCTTGTTCCCCGCACGCTTCCCCGATCTGAGGAGCGGAGACGATACGATTGGGCGGTGGTCGCAATTGGTTGATGCGGGTTTTCCTTTCGTCAAGGGAAGTATTGTCCGTGATCCCAAGCATGCAAAAGCGGTCGCAGCTATAGTCCCCGCCCAGTTCGTATCATCGATCGTCGAGGCTCAATGAATGGGGTATTTCGATTTGCCTAAATTGATAGGTGGCCGGGGAGCGAAATGGCACACTGCCTTGATCCTGGTTTGCCTGTTTGCATATGCCGTCGGCCTTTTGGCTGTCCGCAAAGCTACCAATGTTTGCTTCTTTCTGATCGTCTTCATTGCAGTTGCGCATTTCTTTTCTAATCGCAATGACTACAGCATCCTAGCCACAGATCAAGAGCGTCTTTTTCTTCTTGTTGCCTTCGCGTCCCCCTTTATTGCGGTTGCCCTAACCAAGTTGTTGCGGTTGGAATTTAGCTATCGTGATCTTGATGCCGAGTCTCGCTACCTGATCGCTGGCTTCTTGTTTTACTTCTATATGGTTAAGCGCGTTAATTTGTCACGTATTCTTAGCTTGGCTTTACCTCTGGGATTGATTCTGACTTTGATCTGTGCGGCGCTGACGCCAGATGTGGCGGGTCGTTGGGGCGGCCGTTATGCAACATCGTTTGTTGATCCAAATGTGCTTGGAAGCTACGCTGCCATTATGTCGTTCATGACACTAATGGCCTTAAGCTCTGAAGGGGGGCAGCCACGGCTGCTAAAGGTTGTGCAACTTACCGGGATAGGAGCTGGCCTGTTGCTTGTTTTGTTGGCGGCCTCTCGTGGCGGCTGGGTCACGGCTGTCGCACTATTTATTCTCTGGCTTGCTCTTCGATGGCGCGAAAATAAAAAGCAACTCGCTGCCGCTTCGTTAGTACCGATCGCCATTGTTGTCATAAGCATGCTGGCGGTACCAAACCTGAAGACGAGAGTGATGGCTCCCGTTAGTGATGTCAGTAGCTGGGTTGAGGGTTCAGATAAGACGACTGCATCTGGCCAGCGTCTATCGATCTGGAAGATGTCCCTGCATTTGATTGCAGAGAAACCTCTGACGGGTTGGGGTATCCCGGGCGCTCAAGCTGAACTGTCCAGTACGCACGCCGCGCAATGGACCAATGAGGTGATAAAAGACGCCCATGGTGAGTACGGCGGCGCGCACAATGATGCTTTGCAGATGATGATACAGTCTGGCGTATGGGGGTTAGCAGCTTACCTGCTACTGCTGCTAGTCCCACTGCGCGTGTTTTTACGTCATCGCCCGAAGAGTGTAGGTGATACCCGTCTTGCCTGCGAGTTGGGGGCGTGTCTGGTGGTGGGGGTGATGGTTGGTGGATTGACCAACGAGCTTCTGTCCTTGAAATACCTCGCCTCTTTTTACAGTATTACCGTCGCCGGCCTTGCTGCTCAGGTGTTGGCTCAACAAACTCAGACCTCCACGGAGGAGGTCAGCCTGTCATGAACCCCGATCGTTACGCAATTACCTTTGCCTGTTACAACCAGGTTGAATATACCCGTCAGTGTGTGGACAGTCTGCTACGCCATGGCGTCGATCCATCCCGTCTGGTGATTGTGGACAATGCGTCGCAAGACGACACTCGAGCCTATCTGGATACGCTGCCGCTCGCTCCGGAAGGGCGCATCTACAACAAGACCAATTTTGGTTGCGGTGTTGCCTGGAACCAGGGCGTGACGGCCTTGCAGGCCGAGTGGACTGTTGTCATGAACAATGACGTCATTGTTTCTGCTGGCTGGCTGGACAACCTGATTGATACTGCAGAACGCAATGGCCTGAAAATCATCTCGCCCTCACTGATTGAAGGCCCGCTCGATTACGACTTTGATGAGTTTGCAGCGAGCGCATCGGCGAAGATGGCCGATACCGTGCGCCACGGGGCACGCCATGCCGTGTGCATGGCGATTCATGAGTCGGTCTGGCGCGATGTTGGTTTATTCCGTGCGACTCCCAAGCTGCTGGGTTATGAAGACACAATCTTCTTCCATGAGGCCGAGCAGGTTGGTGTCCTTTGCGGTATGACAGGTGCATCCTGGTTACATCACTTCGGCTCCATCACGGTAACTGCAATGAAGCAGGAGCGGGGCTTAGCAGGCAAGCAGGGACTGGGCGGTCGCCGTAACTACCGTCTTCTGCAACAGAGCTGGCTGCAGAGGAAGTTAGCCAAGCTTGCGCGCGTCCGCCAAGGGGAGCGCTGGCGTGAAGAGGAGTTGGCAAAGTTCGGCTTCACTATGCATGGTGAGCGCGCCGATAAGGCCTTTGTCTGGAAGGCCTGATACAACACCCGCCGCATTCTATAAAGTAGCTTGAACTGAATGCGCCAACAAAAAAGCACTGCCTTGGCAGTGCTTTTTTGTTGGCGCTGAGCCCTAATCAATCACTTAGGGCTTGCGGTTCAGCCCACCCAGAAGTGCGGCGACGGGACGGCGGCCGCGGCTGGGAACAGGCGGTTTCCCGGTGTTGCTCGCCTCGGTTGCGCTGCGTGATTCATAGGGCTTGTTGGGATCGAAGTCGAGCTTGGGCAAGTGGGCGGAGGCGGCATCCATGTGGGGGATGCGGCGTGGCAAGTCTTGCTCTGGACGGCGCTGACGACGTTCGCTGCGCTCTCCTTCTGTAGAGGGCTCGCGACGTTCTTTACGCTCGCCGCGTTCCTGGCGGTCGCTACGTTCACGCTTGCCTTCATGGCGATCTTCGCTTTGGCGCGGAGCGGCCTGATCGAAGCCGTCGATGACCACGCGTTCGATCTTGAGCTTGATCAGCTTTTCGATATCTGCGAGGCGGCCGGCCTCTTCAGGGGCGACCAGCGAAGTGGCTTCGCCCTTCTTGCCAGCACGTCCGGTGCGACCGATGCGGTGCACGTAGTCTTCGGCCGTGTGAGGCAACTCGTAGTTAATGACCGTTGGCAGCTCATCGATGTCGATGCCGCGTGCAGCGACGTCGGTTGCAACAAGAATGCGGATGGTGCCGGCCTTGAAAGCCTCGAGCGCCTTGGTGCGTTCGTTCTGACTCTTGTCGCCGTGAATGGCGTCGGCGGTGATGCCTTGCTTGCTCAGGTAGCTGGCAATGCGGCTGGCGCCAAACTTGGTGCCACAGAAAACCAAGGCCTGCTGCAGGTCATTGTGCTGGATCATCCAGGTCAGCAGGCTGCGCTTGAGGTCGGTGGCGACCGGGTGCATGCGGTGGGTAATGGTTTCGGACACCGTATTGCGCTTGGCTACCTCGATCAGTTGAGGGGCCTTGAGCATGTTGTCGGCGAGCTTCTTGATTTCGTCCGAGAAGGTGGCGGAGAACAGCAGGCTCTGACGTTGCTGGGGCAGCAGGGCAAGGATGCGCTTGATGTCGGGAATGAAGCCCATGTCCAGCATGCGGTCGGCTTCGTCCAGCACCAGCATTTCGACCTGACTGAAGTTCACGGTTTTTTGCTGCACATGGTCGAGCAGGCGGCCCGGCGTGGCGACGATGATCTCTCGGCCTTCCTTGAGCTCGGCGACCTGTGCCTTCATGTCCACGCCGCCATAGATACAGGTCGAACGCAGCGGCAGGAACTTGCTATAGGTGACGACGTTTTCGTGGACCTGCATGGCCAGCTCGCGCGTCGGCGCGAGAATCAGGGCACGTACCGGGTGCTTG
>Ga0209370_1003225_pt1 | contig 10667 bp, 14 predicted proteins | sample AgamicAtPrz_FD_187164 | JGI IMG/M metagenome (GOLD analysis project Ga0209370, IMG submission 187164) | Agave microbial communities from Guanajuato, Mexico - At.P.rz (SPAdes) (version 2) | ecosystem: Host-associated > Plants > Phyllosphere > Phylloplane/Leaf | place: Guanajuato, Mexico... | reverse complement strand
CATTCGCCCGTACTCGTGATAACGAGATCGTGGCAAAACTGTTTAACGAACTGGGCCCGCGTTTCGCGAGCCGTGCCGGTGGTTACACTCGCATTCTGAAGTGTGGCTTCCGTGCAGGCGACAACGCTCCGATGGCTTACATCGAGCTGGTTGATCGTTCTGAATCGCAAGCAGAAGCTGCTGCAGAGTAATCTGTAGCAACATAAAAAGACCCGCTTCGGCGGGTTTTTTTATTTCTCTCATCCCTCCCTCCTCGTCCTGCTAAAATAGCCCTGAACCTACGTTCATCCCCCGGAGTCGACTATGTGGTTACTCGATCAGTGGGCAGAGCGCCATATTCGTGATGCCCAGCAACAAGGTGAATTTGATAATCTTCCCGGTAGCGGTGAGCCGCTGCGTCTTGACGATGACGCGCATGTCCCTCCTGAACTGCGGGCGGCCTACCGGCTCCTGAAGAATGCCGGCTGTTTGCCCCCGGAGCTGGCCCAGCGTAAAGAGGCCATGGCGCTGGCCGATTTGTTAAAAACGGTACAGCGGGATCATCCTGACTATCACGAGCTCAGCCGTAGATTAGCCCTGCTTGAACTCCAGCTGCGCCAGGCTGGCTTAAGCACCGACTTTTTGCGTGGTGAGTATGCCGACAAGCTGATGAAAAAAATGGGCGAGGAGTAGCGATGTATCGAATTGGAGAGCTGGCAAAGCTCGCAGAGGTAACGCCTGATACCGTTCGCTATTATGAAAAGCAACAGATGATGGATCATGAGGTGCGAACCCAGGGCGGTTTCCGACTGTATACCGACGGCGATCTTCAGCGGCTGAAGTTTATTCGTCATGCGCGGCAGCTAGGTTTTACCCTGGAATCGATCCGCGAGCTGCTGTCGATCCGTATCGATCCCGAGCACCATACCTGTCAGGAGTCAAAAAGCATTGTTCAGTCTCGCCTAAGCGAGGTTGAAGCCCGGATTGAAGAGTTGCAGGTGATGCGCCGCTCCCTTCAGCGACTTAATGATGCCTGCTGCGGCACGGCCCATAGCAGCGTTTATTGCTCGATTTTGGAAGCGCTGGAGCAGGGCGGGATAAAGAGTGCGGGTGAAAAAGGGTGTTAATACTGTAAAAGGCCAGCGGCAAAAGCGTTATTCACCTTTGCCGCTGACTTTCTGTTAAGGACGGCCGTTCTGCTCTTTAAGCAGATCGCGGATCTCGGTCAGCAGCAACTCCTCTTTAGAGGGTGCCGGTGGCGCTTTGGGTTCTTCTACTTTCTTCTGATGAAGCCGGTTAATCAGCTTAATCGCCATAAAGATCGCAAATGCCACGATCAGAAAATCGAAAATGTTCTGAATGAACACGCCGTAGTGCATAACAACGGCCGGAAGGTCACCTTGAGCCGGACGCAGCGTCCACGCGAACTGTTTAAAATCGACGCCGCCGATCAGCAGGCCGAGGGGAGGCATAATGATATCGGCAACCAGCGACGAGACAATTTTACCGAACGCCGCACCAATGATGACCCCGACGGCCAGATCGATAACGTTGCCGCGCATGGCGAAAGCGCGAAACTCTTTTAACAAACTCATTTGATTCTCCTTATGCCAAAGACCCACTAAGTCTAACAAAGGTCTCTTTAATTTCCATTTCCTGGGCTATTACAGGAAGAACGGGCTGGGTTGGAACAGCCGTTCTACATCGGTAATAAACTTTTTATCCGTCAGGAACATAATGACGTGATCGCCCTGCTCAATACGTAAATTATCGTTAGCAATCATGACGTCGTTCCCGCGCACAACCGCCCCGATGATCGTGCCCGGCGGCAGCTTGATCTCATCAATCACTCGACCTACCACGCGGGAGGTGCTCTCATCACCGTGTGCCACGGCCTCAATCGCCTCGGCAACGCCCCGGCGCAGAGAGGAGACGCCCACGATATCTGCCTTACGCACGTGGCTCAGCAGCGCAGAGATCGTTGCCTCCTGTGGTGAGATAGCGATATCAATGACGCTGCCCTGCACGAGGTCAACGTAGGCGCGACGCTGGATCAGCACCATCACTTTTTTCGCCCCCATGCGCTTGGCCAGCATGGCAGACATAATGTTGGCTTCATCGTCATTGGTGACGGCAATGAAAAGGTCCACCTGATCGATATGCTCTTCCGCCAGCAGCTCCTGATCCGATGCATCACCATAGAAGACGATCGTATTTTGCAGTTTCTCGGCAAGATCCGCCGCCCGGCGCTGATCGCGCTCGATCAACTTAACGCTGTAGTCTTTCTCCAGCTGGCTTGCCAGGCCTGCGCCAATGTTGCCCCCGCCCACCAGCATGATGCGCTTGTAGGGTTTTTCCAGACGCTGGAGCTCGCTCATGACTGCACGAATATGTTGTGATGCGGCGATGAAAAATACCTCATCGCCGGCTTCAACAATGGTCGATCCCTGGGGACGAATAGGCCTGTCGTGACGAAAAATAGCCGCAACCCGGGTGTCGATATGCGGCATATGCTCGCGCATAATCGAAAGGGCGTTACCTACCAGCGGACCGCCGTAGTAGGCTTTCACCACCGCAAGGCTCACTTTACCTTCGGCAAAGTTAACGACCTGCAATGCGCCAGGGTACTCAATCAGGCGATAGATGCTATCGATGACCAGCTGCTCGGGCGCGATCAGATGATCGATAGGGACAGCGTCGGTATTAAATAGCTTATCTGCATCGCGCACGTAGTCAGGCGCACGAATACGCGCGATGCGGTTCGGCGTATTAAACAGCGAGTAGGCGACCTGGCAGGCAACCATGTTCGTTTCATCGGAGCTGGTGACGGCAACGAGCATATCCGCATCGTCAGCTCCCGCCTCGCGCAAAACGCGAGGGTGCGAACCGTGACCCTGAACAACCCGCAGGTCAAATTTATCCTGCAACATGTGCAGGCGATCGCCATTGATATCAACAACGGTAATGTCATTGTTTTCACCGACCAGGTTTTCGGCCAGCGTGCCGCCAACCTGTCCTGCACCCAGAATGATTATTTTCATCAGCTGCGACCCGTCATCTCAATCACTGTTTGATTAGCTTAGCGTAATAGAAGCCGTCACCTTCTTCCGCACCCGGAAGATTTTGCTGCCCCGGCTGCGCTGGCGTACCCGTACCGCTCAACTGCGCATCCGGCGTACGCTTGAGGAACTCGGCAATTTGCAGGCTGTTCTCCTCCGGGAGAACGGAGCAGGTGGCATACACCAGGGTACCGCCCGGTTTCAGGTGCGGCCAGATGGCATCCAGAATAGCGGACTGCAGCTGGACCAGCTCCGGGATATCACGATCCCGGCGCAGCCACTTGATATCTGGATGGCGGCGGATCACCCCGGTCGCTGAGCAGGGGGCATCAAGGAGAATACGATCGAACTGCTGGTCACCGCACCACTGGGCAGGGAAACGGCCGTCGCCCTGCTTAACCTGCGCCTTCATCCCCAGACGCTTCAGGTTATCGTAGACGCGGGAGAGGCGTTGCTCGTCAACGTCAACCGCCAGCACGTTGGCTTCAGGCGCCACTTCCAGGATATGGGTTGTTTTCCCCCCCGGCGCGGCGCAGAGATCGAGGATCTGCTCGCCGTTCTGCGGCTGCAGAAAATTCATGCAGCCCTGGGCCGAGGCGTCCTGTACCGTCACCCAGCCCTGATCGAAGCCGGGCAGGGCCTGCACAGGGGCAGGGGAGGCGAGACGCACGGCATCGGGATAGTCGCTATGTGGAAAACCCTGCTGACCGGAGGCCTCCAGCAGCGCCAGCCAGGCATCGCGGGAGTGGTGGTTGCGGTTCACGCGTAGCCACATCGGCGGACGCAGGTTGTTAGCCTCAACGATACTCTCCCACTGCTGCGGGTAGGCTTTTTGCAGGCGCTTAAGCAGCCAGTCAGGGTGTAAAAAACGGCTTTCGCTGGTGGCAAACTCTGCCAGCAGCGGCTCCTGCTGACGCTGAAACTGGCGCAGCACGCCGTTGATCAGGCCTTTGAGCTGTGGACGTTTAATCGCTACCGCCCCCTCTACCGTTTCGGCTAATGCAGCGTGCGGCGGAACACGGGTATAGAGCAGCTGATAAAATCCAACCATGATCAGATAGTGAAGGGTGCGCTGCTTGCCGGTCATCGGACGGGACATCAACTTATTGATGAGCCATTCCATTTGGGAGAGCGTGCGCAGCACGCCGAAGCACAACTCCTGGAGCAGGGCTTTATCTTTATCCGAGACTTTCTGTTGCAGGGCAGGGAGGACGTTACTTAGCGACTGCCCCTGCTCAACAACCTGTTCGATGGCCTGCGCTGCCATGCTGCGTAAATTGATTGTTTTTTTCATAACCGCAAAAATAAAAATGCCCGGCAACACCGGGCGTTAAAGGTAGGGGCCGTCAGGCCAGACGGTGGCCGGGAATAAACCATTCGCGACGGGAGTTCAGGAGATCCTGCGCGCTCATCGCTTTTTTACCTGCCGGCTGCAGCGACTCTAGATTCAGAATGCCGTCGGCGGTCGCAACCTGAATACCCTGTTTATTGGCATCAACAATCGTGCCAGGCTCGGCGCGGGTCTGCTGGTTAATCACCGACGCCTTCCAGACTTTCACCGGCTGCTCGTCGATCTCCAGCCAGCTCATCGGCCATGGGTTAAAGGCCCGAATGCAGCGCTCAAGCTGCGCCGCAGAGAGCGACCAGTCGATGCGCGCTTCCTCTTTGCTGAGCTTTTCAGCATGGGTGACGAGCGCCTCATCCTGTACCTGCGGCTGGGCAGTACCCTGAGCCAGCTGGGCCAGGGTTTCGATTAACCCCTGCGGGCCAAGCTCGGCGAGCTTATCGTAGAGCGAGGCGCTGGTATCGTCGGCGGTAATTGGACAGGCAAGCTTGTAGAGCATATCACCGGTGTCCAGCCCCACGTCCATCTGCATAATGGTAACGCCCGTTTCGGCATCTCCCGCCCACAGCGAACGCTGAATGGGAGCCGCCCCGCGCCAGCGCGGCAGCAGCGAACCGTGAACGTTAATGCAGCCGAGGCGCGGCATATCAAGTACCGCCTTCGGCAGGATTAATCCATAGGCAACGACGACCATGACGTCAGCGTTGAGATCGGCAACCAGCTGCTGGTTCTCCTGCGGGCGCAAAGATGCTGGCTGAAAGACAGGTAGGCCTTTCGCTTCAGCCAACACCTTTACCGGACCCGGCATCAGTTTTTTACCGCGCCCGGCGGGCCTGTCTGGCTGGGTAAAGACGCCAACCACCTGGTGTCCGGATGACAGCAGCGCGTCGAGATGACGCGCGGCAAAGTCAGGCGTACCGGCAAAAATAATACGTAGTGAATCCGACACGTTGATCCTTTTGGCTTCGGTTATGCACGCCCGTTCAGGCGGTCCAGTTTTTCCACTTTCTGGCGAATGCGCTGACGCTTCATCGGCGACAGGTAGTCGATAAACAGTTTGCCGACCAGGTGATCCATTTCATGCTGAATGCAGATAGCCAGCAGGCCATCGGCTTCCAGCTCAAAGGATTTACCTTCGCGATCGAGGGCGCGAATTTTTACTTTTTCCGCCCGTGGAACCAGCGCGCGCTGCTCAGGGATTGACAGACAACCCTCTTCAATACCGGTCTCACCGCTCTTTTCCAGCAGTTCTGGGTTAATGAGCACCAGCTGCTCGTCGCGGTTTTCAGAGACGTCGATAACAATAATACGCTGGTGGATATCTACCTGCGTGGCGGCAAGGCCAATACCCTCTTCGGCGTACATCGTTTCAAACATATCATCAACGATGCGCTGAATTTCTGCATTCACTTCTTTTACCGGCGCAGCGACTTTGCGAAGCCGCTCGTCCGGAATATGTAACACGTGCAAAACTGACATAAATACCCAGGAGTTGTGTTCAGGAGTTGAAAAGATCGTTACCTCTATTCTAGACAAATCCCCCTCCGATTGACAGCATCAGTGACCAATCGCAAAGATTGCAACCGCCCCGTGTGGCAAGGGACAAGGATGACTTTGACAGAGATTTGGCTGCGCCTGATCCACCTCGGCGAGCTCTACGGCGAACGGATGCTGGAGGTCGCACAATTTTTAGCATCTCACCCCCATCCCGACGCAAAAGCGCTTTCGCTTGCGGGGCTGACGGCAAAACAGAGCGCGCGGTTTTTCGCTGTCTCTACCCGTGATATCGACAGCGCGCTTGCGTGGCTGGCGCTGCCAGGGCATCACCTGCTGCTGGCGAGCGATGCGGATTACCCGCCAGCGCTGCGCGCCATTGCCGATTTTCCCGGGGCGCTGTTTGTGAAGGGGGATGTCAACCTGCTCACCACCCCGCAATTGGCCGTAGTGGGTAGCCGAGCAAACTCATGGTATGGCGAGCGCTGGGGACGCCACTTTTGCGAACACCTCGCGGCATATGGCTTAACGATTACCAGCGGGCTGGCGTTAGGCATTGACGGGATTGCCCATCGGAGCGCGCTGCGCGGCAGCGGCAAGAGCCTTGCGGTGCTGGGTAACGGTCTGCAACAGGTCTACCCCCGCCGACATGCTACCCTGGCGGCGCAGCTTATTGATGCCGGTGGCGCACTAGTGTCAGAGTTTCCGCTGGCAGCGCTGCCCAGACCGGGTAACTTTCCCCGGCGTAACCGCATTATCAGCGGCCTTAGCCAGGGCGTGCTGGTGGTGGAGGCTGCTCTGCGTAGCGGCTCCCTGGTGACCGCCCGCTGCGCAATGGATCAGGGGCGGGACGTCTTTGCGCTGCCCGGCGCGTTGGGTAGCCCCGGTAGCGAAGGCCCTCACTGGCTGATCCAGCAGGGTGCGACGCTGGTCACCAGCCCGGAGGAGATCCTCGAAAATCTAGCCCCTGGTTTACGCTGGCTACAAAATGCACGCGAAAAACCAATTTATTCGTCAGAACACCAAGCGGCGGCATTGCCATTTCCTGAGCTCCTGGCTAACGTAGGAGATGAGGTAACACCTGTTGACGTCGTCGCTGAACGTGCCGGCCAACCTGTGCCAGTGATTGTGGCCCAGCTACTCGAACTGGAGTTAGCAGGATGGATCGCAGCTGTACCCGGCGGCTATGTCCGATTAAGGAGGGCAAGCCATGTTCGACGTACTAATGTATTTGTTTGAGACTTATATCCACAATGAAGCAGAACTGCGTGTGGATCAGGACAAACTTGAACGGGACCTCACTGACGCCGGTTTTGACCGTGAGGATATCTACAACGCGCTACTGTGGCTGGAGAAGCTTGCTGACTATCAGGAAGGCCTCGCCGAACCGATGCAGCTTGCCTCAGACCCTCTCTCCCTGCGTATTTATACTGCAGAAGAGTGTGAACGGCTGGATGCCAGCTGCCGGGGTTTCCTGTTATTCCTCGAGCAGATTCAGGTGCTAAACCTCGAAACACGAGAAATGGTGATTGAGCGCGTGCTGGCGCTGGATACGGCAGAGTTCGAGCTGGAAGACCTCAAGTGGGTCATCCTGATGGTGCTCTTCAATATCCCAGGGTGTGAAAATGCCTATCAGCAGATGGAAGAATTACTCTTTGAAGTGAATGAAGGTATGCTGCACTAACTATCGTCGCAGCATCAAGAGTTGTTATGGCCAAATCAGCACTGTTTTCGGTGTCTAATCAAGAGCCCTGCCCGCAGTGTGGGGCTCCGCTTGTTATTCGGACCGGGAAACGCGGGCCGTTTCTCGGTTGTTCTCACTATCCTGAATGTGACTATGTCCGCTCCCTGAAAAGCCAGGCCGACGGACATATCGTCAAGGTTCTGGAGGGGCAGCTGTGCCCACTTTGCCAGTCTGTGCTGGTGCTTCGCCAGGGGCGCTTCGGTATGTTTATTGGCTGTAGCCAATACCCGGAGTGTGCGCATACGGAAACAATCGATAAACCCGACGACACTGCTATTACCTGTCCCCAGTGTAAGCAGGGCACCCTCGTCCAGCGACGTTCACGCTATGGCAAAACCTTCCACTCCTGCGATCGCTATCCGGAGTGCCAGTTCGTTATCAATTTTAAACCGGTAGCAGGCGAGTGCCCGACGTGTCACTACCCGCTACTGATAGAGAAGAAAACCGCGCAGGGCGTTAAATGCTTTTGTGCCAGTAAACAATGTGGAAAGCCGGTCACGGCGGAAAAGAACAGTGAATAATAACCTGCCCTCAGGCGCTATCGCGGATGCGGTAGCGGTACTGAATAGAGAAGACGTCATCGCCTATCCAACCGAAGCCGTTTTTGGCGTCGGCTGCGACCCCGACAGTGAAACGGCGGTTAACCGCCTGCTGGAACTAAAACAGCGCCCGGTAGAGAAGGGATTGATCCTTATCGCTGCCAGCTTTGAGCAGCTGAAACCTTATATAGATGAGCAGGCGTTGAATGATGCCCAGCGAGAAGCCGTATTTGCCTGCTGGCCTGGGCCGGTGACCTTCGTGTTCCCGGCAAAACCGACAACGCCGCGCTGGCTGACCGGGCGCTTCGACTCCCTGGCCGTACGGGTTACCGATCATCCGCTGGTGGTGGAGCTGTGTAAGACCTACGGCAAACCGCTGGTCTCTACCAGCGCTAATCTCACCGGGCTGCCGCCGTGCCGGACAACCGAGGAGGTGCGTGCGCAGTTTGGCGACGCGTTCCCGGTTGTAGAAGGTGAAACCGGCGGGCGTGAAAATCCGTCTGAAATTCGTGACGCATTGACCGGCGAACGTTTTCGCCAGGGGTGATCTATGGAAACCTATGCCGTTTTTGGTAATCCCATTGCACACAGTAAATCGCCGTTTATTCATCAGCAGTTCGCTCAGCAGCTACAGATTGCTCACCCTTACGGGCGCGTTCTGGCTCCCGTTGATGATTTTATTGCGACGCTAAATGCCTTTTTCGCTGCGGGTGGGAAGGGGGCGAACATCACCGTTCCCTTTAAAGAAGAAGCCTTTGCCCGGGCGGATGAGCTGACGGAGCGCGCAGCGCTGGCCGGCGCGGTTAATACGCTCAAGCGTCTTGATGATGGCCGTCTGCTGGGAGATAACACCGACGGCATTGGCCTGCTCAGCGATCTGCAGCGGCTGGGATTTATTAAACCAGGCTTTCGCATCCTGCTGATTGGCGCGGGTGGCGCGTCACGCGGCGTACTGCTGCCGCTGCTCTCCCTCGACTGTGCGGTGACCATAACCAACCGGACGTTCGCACGTGCCGAAGAGCTGGCGACGCTGTTCGCCCATACCGGCAGCGTTAGCGCCGTAGCGATGAAGGATCTGGTCGGGCACGAGTTTGATCTTATTATCAACGCCACGTCTAGCGGCATCACTGGGGAAACGCCGCAGATCCCTGACTCCCTGATAGATAGCCATAGCCACTGCTATGACATGTTCTACCAGAAGGGGGAGACGCCGTTTCTCCGCTGGTGTGAACAGCATGGTGCAATACAGCGTGCAGATGGGTTGGGTATGCTGGTGGCACAGGCCGCTCATGCGGTACTGCTTTGGCATGGCGTGCTGCCGGAAACCGCACCGGTGATTGAGCGCCTCAAGCAGGAGCTAGCCGGGTGAACCAGGCGATTCACTTTCCCGATCGGGAAGCGTGGCATGACGGACTGCAGGCCGTCTGCTTCCCGGCGCTGGTTAATGGCATGCAGCTTAGCTGCGCGATTAAAGCCGAAACGCTGGCAAACCGATTCGGCGGCGAGACGCCAGCCCAGTGGCTGGCGCTTTTTCAGGCGCATCGCTGGGATCTGGAAGAGGAGGCCGAGCAGTTGATCCAACAGCAGCAGGAGGACGATCAGGGCTGGGTGTGGCTCTCCTGAGCCTGATCCAGATAGTCGTCTTTCCACTTCACATAGTTGTTGGCGGAGTACTTCAGCCCCTCGATCTCCGCCTCCGTCAGGGGCCGGATCTGTTTTACCGGACTGCCTAAATAGAGAAAGCCGCTCGTCAGACGCTTATTCTGTGGGACCAGGCTACCGGCGCCAATCATGACGTCATCCTCTACCACCACGCCATCCAGCAAAATAGATCCCATACCGACCAGCACTCTGTTACCTACCGTGCAGCCGTGCAGCATCACTTTATGCCCCACCGTCACATCTTCACCAATAATGAGCGGATTACCGTCCGGGTTATAGGACGATTTATGGGTTACATGCAGCACGCTGCCATCCTGAATATTGCTACGGGCACCAATCTGCACGTAATTCACATCGCCGCGGATCGCAACCAGCGGCCAGATGCCGACGTCATCGGCTACTCTGACATCGCCGATCACCACGCTGGTGGCATCAACCATCACGCGCTGACCTATTTTAGGGTAGAGATCTTTATAAGAACGTAGAGCAGCAGACATAGTTACCTCGTCAAATCAGAAGTTATAGAGATGACTTTGGTAGCTTTAGAGGCCCGGCGCAAGCCCTTTACCCGCCAAAATTTAAGCAGATCGCATAGGATCTCAGCAGAAAGCGTGAAAAACAGACGGTCGGTAAAAAAGATCCAAAAAAGGCTTGTGCAAAAAAATGGGATCCCTATAATGCGCCTCCATCGAAACGGCAAACGTGAATCACTTCACGGAAACAGCCGGTCCGGTTGAAGAGAAAAAATTCTGAAATTGAGGGTTGACTCTGAAAGAGGAAAGCGTAATATACGCCACCTCGCAACGGTGAGCGAAAGCCGCGTTGCACTGCTCTTTAACAATTTA
>Ga0209370_1003221_pt1 | contig 10685 bp, 6 predicted proteins | sample AgamicAtPrz_FD_187164 | JGI IMG/M metagenome (GOLD analysis project Ga0209370, IMG submission 187164) | Agave microbial communities from Guanajuato, Mexico - At.P.rz (SPAdes) (version 2) | ecosystem: Host-associated > Plants > Phyllosphere > Phylloplane/Leaf | place: Guanajuato, Mexico... | reverse complement strand
GACTGTGCAAGGTGCGATTCAAAAATCTGTAATGTTGACAGTCATTGCTGCTGCGGTGGGTGTCGCTTTATTTTTCTATGCAGCCTTTACTGCAAATGTTGGTATTGCTTACGCGGCTTCAATTGTAGGTGCAATTGGTGGTTTGGTTTTAGCTTTAATTACAACGTTTAAACCAACGACAGCGCCAACATTGGCAATTCCTTATGCCTTATTTGAAGGGGCTTTTTTAGGTGGTATTTCTTTTACTTTCCAGTTGAAATACCCAGGTGTTCCTCTTCAGGCTTTATTAGCGACTTTCGTTACGACTTTGGTGATGTTTGGTCTATATAAGTTCCAAATTATCCGCGCAACTGAAAAGTTCAAGTCAGTTGTAATCTCTGCATCTTTGGCAATCTTTATTGTATTTATTGTGCAGATGGTTATGCGTTTAGCATTTGGTTCAAGCGTTCCTTATATTTTTGAAAGTAACTGGTTAGGTATTGGTTTTGCTGCATTTGTAGCTGTAATCGCTTCACTTAACCTGATTTTAGATTTTGATTTAATTGAAACCAATGCAGCGTATCGTGCACCAAAATTCATGGAATGGTTGTGTGGTATTGCTTTACTTGCAACTTTAGTGTGGATGTATATTTCTTTCTTACGCTTACTTGGCTTATTGTCTGATGACTAAGATTGAATTCATCTAGAAGTCGCTCCTCATCAGGAGCGATTTTTTTTCGTGCGATTTTTGAAAAAAGATGCATTATGCAATTTCGAAAACCGCCGAATATTGGCATTATGCTTGAAATTGTTTTGAGTGAGATCGGCATGACACAAGGACTTTTAGCAGGTAAGCGCTTTTTGATTGCAGGCGTTGCTAGTAAATTATCAATTGCTTTTGGTATTGCCCAAGCATTACATCGTGAAGGTGCAGAGCTTGCGTTTACTTATCCAAACGAAAAATTAAAAAAACGTGTGGATGAATTTGCTGAGCAATTCGGTTCTAAGCTTGTGTTTCCATGTGATGTTGCTGTTGATGCTGAAATTGATAATGCATTTGCAGAACTTGCAAAACATTGGGACGGTGTAGACGGTGTTGTGCACTCAATCGGCTTTGCACCTGCACACACGCTTGATGGTGACTTCACTGACGTGACTGACCGTGAAGGTTTTAAAGTTGCTCATGACATCAGTGCATACAGCTTTATTGCAATGGCACGTGCTGCAAAACCTTTATTACAAGCTCGCCAAGGTTGTTTATTAACTTTGACTTACCAAGGTTCTGAGCGTGTTATGCCTAACTACAACGTAATGGGTATGGCAAAAGCTTCTTTAGAAGCTGGTGTTCGCTATTTAGCATCAAGCTTAGGTGTTGATGGTATTCGCGTAAATGCGATTTCTGCGGGTCCAATCCGTACTTTGGCTGCTTCTGGTATTAAATCTTTCCGTAAAATGTTAGATGCCAATGAAAAAGTTGCGCCGTTAAAGCGTAATGTAACTATTGAAGAAGTAGGTAACGCAGCGTTGTTCCTATGCTCACCTTGGGCTTCAGGTATTACTGGCGAAATTCTATATGTAGATGCTGGTTTCAATACTGTAGGTATGAGCCAATCTATGATGGATGATGAATAAGTTTTAAAATTTATTCAGCCATAAAAAAGCCGTAGTTGAAGGACTACGGCTTTTTTAATTGGTACAAGTTATTGCGGCAGTTCTTTTACAGGTGAACCACCTAGAGCTTGCATGAGGGTGACATAAGCATTGTATTGGCTTTGCTTCGTTTCAACGAGGCTTAAGCGTGCAGTACGAGTGGTTTGCTGTGCATCAAGAAGTGTTTTTAATGCAACAGCACCATAACGGTAACGAACTTCAGTTAAACGTTCGGTTTTTTCTGCAAGTTCAACATTACGTTCTTGTAACGCTACTTGCTTGTCGAGTTCTGTACGACTCGATAAAGCATTTTCTACATCAGCAAAAGCCTGATAAAGCGTTTGACGATATTGAATAATCGCTTTTTCATAATCCAGATTGCTAATCGCGATATCTTTTTTCATATCGTTATATTGCAAAAATGGTAAGCTCAAACTTGCACCTAAAGTTAGGGCAGGGTTACGTAATAACTCTGTTAACGATGTGCTGCTTGAACCTAAACTGCTGGTTAAGCTAATCGAAGGGTAGTAGCTTGCTTTGGTTGCATCTTTAGTCGCTAATGCTTTTCTTAAGCGTAGCTCACTTGCTTGCAAATCAGGACGGCGCGATAAAATATCGGCAGGTAAACCAGCACCAATTGCAGGTAGAGCAGTGCGTGGTAAACGCTTTGGCTCTTGAATATTTAATTGTTGCAATGGTTCATGTAATAACACTGCGATGGCTGTGCGTGTTTCAACTAGTTGTTGTTCAATTTGGCTTAAGCTTGCTTTTTGGCTTTGCACTGATTGTTCTGCTTGAGTCAGATCTACACCTGAAACGGCACCAGCTTTATATTGAATCTGAACCAAGTCATAAAGCTTTTGAGACGTTGCTAGGCTTTGCTGAGCAGTTGTATAACGCTCATTTAAATAACCCAGTTGCCAATAGAGTTTGGCAGTGGTTGCAATTAAGCTTTGTCCAGTAGCTTGTAAGTCTTGTTCGGTTGCTAAAGCTTCCCATTTACTTGCTTCGGTTTGGCGTGCAAGCTTGCCAAACAAGTCAAGCTCATAGCTTACTCCAGCGTTCATTGAAAGACCTTTAGCACTGTCATCTCCCGAATTTAAATCGAAAGAATGTCCTGTAGAAACACTAGAGCTGGTGCGTAAGCCTTGCTTATTAGCAGTTAGATCAGCTTGTAAACGAGCTTGCTTTAAGGCAATACCTGCAACTGCTAAATCACTGTTACGTTCTAATACATTGCTCACAAGCTGATTGAGCTGCGCATCGTTAAAAAGGGTCCACCAACGATCAGAGTATTGATCGGCAGACATGGTTTTTGCTTTTGCTGTGTCATATTGAAAGCTACCTGGAACTTGTACCGCAGGCGCTTCATAAGGTGTTTTTACTACAGCTGCACATCCTACAAGAGAACCTGTGAGAAGAAGTGCTGTGCTGAGTTTAGCCATAGAGAAAGACATGCAATTTTCCTTATTCTCGAGATAGTGCGGCAACAGGGTCAAGTTTCGCGGCATTCTTGGCAGGCAAGAAACCGAATACGACACCAATCAGTGTTGAACAGACAAATGCAGCAATAATAGAAGTGCTTGAATAAGCCACGCTAAAGTTACCGCCAGCAAATTTATTAATAAGTTGCCCAAGGCCAAGCGACAGTAAGACGCCAAGCACACCACCAATTAAACATACCAAAATTGCTTCAATCAGGAATTGCTGCAAAATATCACTTTGACGAGCACCTACGGCCATACGTACACCAATTTCCTGAGTACGTTCAGTCACTGAAACCAACATAATATTCATGACTCCGATACCACCAACCACCAGTGAAATTACGGCAATTGCTGAAACCAGAAGTGTCATTGTACTGGTGGTTTTCTCGATGGTTTGGCGGATACTGTCACTGTTCATGGTGAAAATATCTTGTGCACCATGGCGCTGGGTTAATAAGTTAACGATGGCATTTTCTGCGGCAGCAGTTGAATATTTGTCATTAATGCGAACCACGATATTACGTACATTCGACTGACCCAACATACGGCTCATTACGGTTGTATAAGGCATATAGACATTTAGAGTGTCATCTGAACCCATGCCACTTGTCTGCGGTTCTACAACACCAATAATACGGGCAGGTACACTACCGAGCAGTACCACTTGACCGATTGGGTTGGTACCGTCACTAAAAAATTGTTTTTGAGTATTGGTATCAATGACTACATCTTGTGAGCGATCACGAACACTACGTTGGTCAAAAGTTTGCCCATCTTTAAAGACCAAACCTTTTACATCGAAATAATCGTTACTCACACCATTAATAGTCGCATTTGCTTCATTTTGTTGGTAACGCATAGTTTTGGATGTACTGACCATTGGACTGACCGCACTGACATAAGGCTGAGTCATTAACGCATCAGCATCGGCAGGAACCAAAGTCTTAAAACTTGCAGTTTTTGAGTTGTCACCAAAACCACGGCCCTGAAATACCGTAATTGTATTTGTTCCGAGACTACTAATATTGCTTAAAATTTGCTGTTGAGAGCCTTTACCTAAAGCGACCACCGTAACAACAGACGCAATACCAATAATGATCCCAAGCATGGTTAAAAAAGTACGCATGCGATGGGCATTCATAGACAGTAAAGCCATTTGAAAGGCTTCTGATAAACGGTCTAAAGTAGAACGCCATGCAGAAATACTTTTGCCTTTCTTCTGTTTACCTTGTAAAGCAGGAGCGGCATCAGGATCAGATTTGATCGGTTCGGCTGCTTGATCTGGAACATTAGGGCGGTCACTAATAATTTCTCCGTCACTAATCTCGATAATACGAGTCGCATTTTTTGCAACTTGCATATCATGGGTGACTAAAATAATAGTGTGACCCGCGGCATTGAGTTCACGCAAAATACGCATCACCTCAACACCACTATGAGAGTCGAGTGCTCCTGTCGGTTCATCTGCCAGAATAACGTCACCGCCATTCATGAGTGCACGGGCAATAGACACACGCTGCTGCTGACCACCAGAAAGTTGGCTTGGCCTATTGAGTGTTTTAGTACCTAAACCTAATTCGGTCAGTAGAGCTGTGGCGCGTTGTTTACGTTCAGAAGGGGTAACCCCTGCATAAACAGCGGGAACTTCAACGTTACCTTCAGCAGATAAGTCACCAAGTAAATGGTAGCGCTGGAAAATAAAACCAAAATATTCACGGCGTAGTCGAGCGAGCTGATCAGGCTCAAGTTTCCCCGTTTCTTGCCCATTAACCTTATAACTACCACTCGTAGGTCGGTCCAAACAACCCAAAATATTCATGAGGGTCGATTTACCAGAACCAGACTGGCCAACAATGGCAACCAGTTCACCTTCATAGATAGTTAGGTCAATGCCTTTTAAAATTTGTATCGTGCTTTCGCCAGCAGGGAATTCCCGGACCAGATTGCTGACTTCAAGCAAAGCTTGTTTTGTCATGCTTACATTCCCATTGGGCCACGGCGACGGTTATTACCACTATTTGCAGACGCAGCAGAAGTATCTGAACTATCCGCAATTACAACTTGGTCACCTTGTTTTAATCCAGCAAGAACTTGCGCATTTACACGGTTATTAATACCCACCAAAATTTGAGTCGGTTTGGTTGTACCATCTGCTTGTAAAATACGTACTACGCTTAGCGTTGCTTTACCTTGTTCAACCAGTTGTTTTTGTTCAGCAGTTAAATTTAAGCGTTCTAAACGAGCACCATTACCTTGATGTTTGCGTTCTGTACTTGGGGTAGAACTTGCTTTCTCAGATGACTGACCTGATTTTCTTTGACCAGAAAATTGTTTACTACTTAAAGCAGAAGATGGAACCAATAAAGCATTTTTAGCTGAGTTTAATACGATATAAACCTGTGCAGTCATATCAATACGCAATTTACCATCGGTATTTGGCACATCGAATAAGGCATTATAGTAGACAGCCGAACTGGTCGTTGAACTTGTATTACTTGTTGATTCGCTCGAAATTGAGTCAGGAGCAGGCTCAATCTGGCGCAAAGTTGCGTAACGCTTGGTTTCATCACCTAAAGTTGTAAAGTAGACCTGTTGTCCTTTTTCAACTTTCATAATGTCAGCTTCACTGACTTGTGCCTTAATCGTCATGTTTTGTAGTTTTGCAATTTTAACGATGGTCGGTGCACTTTGGTTTGCGTTTACGGTTTGGCCTTCTTCGGTCACAATCGCGACTACCGTTCCATCAGTTGGAGCAACAATACGTGTATAACCAATATTAGTTTGAGCCGTAGATTTTGTCACTTTGGCAGATTCGATTTGTGCATCTAATGCTTTAATTTGCGCCTGAGCTGTTTTATAGCTTGCCTCAGCCGATTCTAAATCTGCACGCGGCGTTGCATCTTGCGCATACATTTGTTGCTGACGGCGGTATTCAAGTTGTTTCTCATTTAAAGATGCAACTTGTTGAAGACGCTGTGCTTCTAAATTTTTAATGTTTGCATCAGAGGTTTTTAGACTGTTTTCTTGGGTTGTTGAGTCAATTTGTGCAATAAGTTGACCTTGCTTAACCTGATCACCCAACTGTACATACATCTTTTTAACCTGACCAGATACCTGTGCACCTACGCTAATGAGTTTGGTTGCATCAAGTGTACCTGTCGCAAGGACATTATTCTCAATATCCCCACGCGTCACCTCAGCAGTAATATATTGAGGCTGTTGCTGTTTAGGTTTTAAAAATTTCCAAGCTAATACAGCAATAATTGCTATACAGACAATGATAATTACGAGTTTGATTGGCTTTATTTTTGGCATGGTGAGAGGTCGAAAAGTTTAAAATTTAATTGAGTATAAAAGCGAAATGAGGATAAAACGTGAATTTTTATGATAATTCAAGAATGAAGAAAAATGATTCGGCCGAATTACTGTACAAATAATGTTTTTCCACATAATTCAGCAATCGCTTGCTGCATTAAATGTTGGGCATTTTCGTTCGACATACCTTTAATTGCCGCATCAATTTGCAATAGAAGGGTAGACCAGCCTAAAAATTGTTGAGGATTTAATCTTCTTAACGCTTGTTGATATAAACTGACTTTGGTTTTCCAGATGCCAAGTTGTAAGGCATTATGGGGCTGCTCAAATAATTGCATCAATAAACGCATTTCTTTACTTAACGTCCATAAAATCAGACTTTCTGGTTCGCCAGCAGCAATTAAATATTGAAAAATTTTAATGGATTGAGCGAGATTACCTTCCAATAAGGCATCGCTTAAATCGTAAGTGGTGTAACGAGATTGATCTTGTAGACAAGCATATAACTGTTCAATTTGAATCAGTTGTTGGTCTGGAAAAGTGTCTCTTACACGCATCAAGCTATTTTTAGCTGCAAGCAAATTGTGCTCGTGATGTTGCATGAGCCATTGCCAAGCGTCATTGTCGAGTTGAATTTCAAGTTTTTCTGCTTCAACAGATAAAATTCTTTGACGGTCTTGCGGATAGTTTGCGGTTAGGGCAACGACAACACCATTTGCTTCAACAACTTGGAAAAAAGCAGACTTTAAACTACTACTATCTTGCTTAGGTAAAACAATTAAAAGTAGATTAGTTTCATTATGCTGGATATAACTTTTAAGTTGTTTTAATCCATTTGCATCAGGTTTTATATTGCCATGTACTTCAATTGCGAGCTGCTGAGAAAATAAAGATAAGCTGTTAAGTGCATTAAAAACATTTTTCCAGTCGCTCACGCTACTAATATCATAGCGCTGTCTTTCAACTTCTTGTTGTTGCCAACTTTTACGAAAAGCATCTAATAAATTTTGTTCCAGCAAAGGTTCTTGGCCGTGTAAAATCCACGCACCCCGTGCTTCCGGAATGCGTTTCAAGGCTTGTAAATAGTCAATTTTCATTGCTGGTAAAAATAAAGATTAAGGCTGAGCTTTTGGTAAACGGTTTGCTGAAATCTGACGAGTAATTTGCTGTGCAATGTCATCAATCACAATACGCTGCAAATAAGATTCTTGCTGATTTTCGGTGTTAACCGTTGCAAGATCATATTGATAACTACGAGATGCAGTTAACGAACGTGGTTCTGTAATTTTATTACCCTGACGGTCTTCGATCTGGAAGGTTACAGTTAAACGTAATAATACTTCCGTTAATTTACCGTTTAAAAGCTGACGACGTGGAGTGTACTCTAAAACACGGAGTACGTAAGCATCGTTATCATTGCTGAGTTGAACACCATTTGCAGCTAAATATACTTTTAACTGCGTTTCCAAGTCATCAGTTTTTGCTGGTAACTCAAGGCTTAATTTTTTATAAACAAGCGGAGTTGCAGTCGGGTTGCTTCCTTTTAAATGAAAGCCACACCCGACTAAGCCTGCACTAAGGCCTAAGGTCAAAACAACAGCGGCTAAACGTTTGGCAAAGTGCATGCTTGATCCTCTCATTAATAACTTTAATTAAACCACGAGGTTAACTAATTTATTTGGAACCACAATTTCTTTCTTTGTTGGTCCTGTTAAGAATTGTTGAACTTCTGGTAAAGCTTTAGCTTGAGCTAATAGATCTTCTTTAGAAATATCAACAGAAACTTCAAGTTTACCGCGAAGTTTACCGTTAACCTGTACAACAATCGTTTGGGTATTACGAGTTAATGCAGAAGCATCGACTTCAGGGAATGTTGCCTCTGTCACATCTGTACCAAACTGAGCCAATAATGTTTGACTTAAATGTGGTGCAAATGGAGCAAGTAAAGTTAATAGTGTGGTAATCGCTTCACGTTCTACAGCAACGTCGTTGTCGTCTTTTGCTTCAAACTTATTGCTTGCATTTAACAATTCCATCAAAGCAGCAATTGCAGTGTTGAATGCATGGCGACGTTCAATATCATCACTTACTTTTTGAATAGTTTCGTGAGTCTTACGACGTAAATCTTGAGCATCTTTAGACAAGTTAACTGCATCAATCGTAGAGGCTTGGTTATCTTTTTCAAGGAAGCTTGCTACAAGGCGCCATACACGTTTCAAGAAACGATTTGCACCTTCAACACCTGCATCAGACCATTCTAAAGATTGATCTGGTGGAGCAGCAAACATCATGAATACACGTGCTGTATCTGCGCCGTATTGATCAATAATCGCTTGTGGGTCAATACCGTTATTTTTCGACTTAGACATTTTTTCTTGTCCGCCGATAATCACTTCTTGACCGTCACCTGAATATTTCGCAGAAATGATGCGACCTTTTTCGTCACGCTCTAATTCGATATCAGCAGGGTTAAACCAAGTTTTCTTACCATTTTCTGCTTCACGATAGAATGTATCTGCAAGCACCATGCCTTGAGTTAACAAGTTGGTAAATGGTTCATTACCTTGTACCACACCTTCATCACGCATTAATTTGTGGAAGAAACGTGCATAAAGTAAGTGAAGAATCGCGTGCTCAACACCACCAATGTATTGGTTTACAGGAAGCCAGTTTTGAGCTGCTTCAGGTTTAACCATACCACCAGTAAAGTCTGGAGAAGCATAGCGTGCGTAGTACCAAGATGACTCTACAAATGTATCTAAAGTATCTGTTTCACGGCGTGCATCGCCACCACAGCAAGGACACTTAGTTTCATAGAATTCAGGCATTTTATTTAATGGGTTACCTGAACCATCTGGAACAACGTCAGTTGGTAATACAACCGGAAGCTGGTCTTCTGGAACTGTGACTTGACCACAAGTATCACAGTTAATCATTGGAATTGGACAGCCCCAGTAACGTTGACGAGAAACACCCCAGTCACGTAAACGGAATTGAACTTTAGAATTTGCTAAACCTTGTGGTTCTAATTTTGCAAGGAATGCATCGAAAGCAGCTTGGAATTCTAAACCGTCAAACTCACCAGAATTAACAAGTTTACCTTCTTTAGAACCGTACCATTCTTGCCATTCAGTTGCAGAGTAATCTGCATCATCAGTACCTTTTGCATCAATTACTTGCTTAATTGGCAAGTTGAACTTGTTAGCAAATTCAAAATCACGTTCGTCATGTGCCGGTACAGCCATGACTGCGCCAGAACCATAAGACATTAATACGTAGTTTGCGATCCAAACAGGAAGCTCTTCACCAGTTACAGGGTGCTTTACAAACAAACCTGTTGCCATGCCTTTTTTCTCGGCTGTTGCCAAGTCCGCTTCTGCAACTGAACCCATGCGGCATTCTTCAATAAATGCAGCCAATTCAGGGTTATTTTCAGCAGCTTTAAGCGCAAGAGGGTGTTCTGCCGCAACAGCAACATAAGTCACACCCATAAGCGTGTCAGCACGTGTTGTATAAACAGTTAAGCCATCAGCATAAATTTCGGTATTGGCAGATGGGAAAGTAATTTCCATGCCTGTAGAGCGACCAATCCAGTTACGTTGCATGGTCAACACTTGTTGAGGCCAGCCGTCCTGTAAAGTGTCAAGATCGTCTAGTAATTCTTGTGCATAGTCCGTAATACGGAAGTAGTACATTGGGATATCGCGTTTTTCGACCAATGCACCTGAGCGCCAGCCACGACCATTTTCAACTTGCTCGTTTGCTAAAACTGTTTGATCAACCGGATCCCAGTTTACTGTTGAAAGCTTGCGGTAGATGAGGCCTTTTTTATAAAGCTGAACAAATAACCATTGTTCCCAGTGATAATATTCTGGTGTACAAGTTGCAAATTCGCGGTCCCAGTCTACAGATAGACCTAATTTTTTTAATTGATCACGCATGTAGGCAATGTTTTCAAATGTCCATTTTGCCGGAGCAACTTTATGGGCGATTGCAGCGTTTTCCGCAGGTAAACCGAATGCATCCCAACCCATCGGTTGTAATACGGTTTCACCTTTTAAACGGTAAAAACGGCTAATCACATCGCCAATTGTATAGTTACGCACATGCCCCATATGCAGCTTGCCACTTGGGTAAGGAAACATTGACAGGATGTAGCGATGTTTACCTTCGACAGTGTCGGCAACTTTAAAGACTTTACGATTTTCCCAATCTTGTTGAACTGATGGTTCAATCGTGTTTGCTTGATATTCG
>Ga0209370_1003219_pt1 | contig 10687 bp, 10 predicted proteins | sample AgamicAtPrz_FD_187164 | JGI IMG/M metagenome (GOLD analysis project Ga0209370, IMG submission 187164) | Agave microbial communities from Guanajuato, Mexico - At.P.rz (SPAdes) (version 2) | ecosystem: Host-associated > Plants > Phyllosphere > Phylloplane/Leaf | place: Guanajuato, Mexico... | reverse complement strand
AGGGCATGCGCAGGGTCATCGGTGCGGTGAACTCGCCGGCCGAGCGATAACGCAGGCGCGCCGCTTCGGAAATGATCTGGTCCGAGGCCGGGTAGACGTAGTCGGCGAACTGGATCTCGGCCACCGGACGCAAGCCATAGGCGCCCATGCCCACCGCCACGCCAACGATGCCGCTTTCGGAAATCGGCGCGTCGAACACCCGTGAGGTGCCGTACTTGGTCTGCAGGCCTTCGGTGCAGCGGAACACGCCGCCGAAGTAGCCCACGTCCTGGCCGAACACCACGACGTTGTCGTCGCGTTCGAGCATCACGTCCATGGCCGAGCGCAGGGCCTGGATCATGGTCATGGTGGTAGTGGTCATGGCGGTGTCCAACGCAATATTGTTGTTGTGATCGTTCATGTCAGATCCCCAACTGCTGACGCTGGCGCTTCAAGTGCTCCGGCATCTCTTTGTAGACGTCTTCGAACATGGTCGCGGCGCTTGGAATCTGCCCGCCGGCGAGGGTGCCGTACTGCTCGGCTTCCTTCTGCGCGGCAATCACCTCGGCTTCGAGCTCGGCGGTAACGGCGGCGTGTTCTTCCTCAGACCACTGGCCGATACGGATCATGTGCTGCTTGAGGCGGGCAATCGGATCGCCCAGCGGGAAGTGACTCCAGTCATCGGCGGGGCGGTACTTGGATGGGTCGTCAGAGGTGGAGTGCGGGCCGGCGCGGTAGGTGACCCACTCGATCAGCGCCGGGCCGCAGTTGCGTCGGGCGCGTTCGGCGGCCCAGCGCGAAGCGGCGTAGACCGCCATGAAGTCGTTGCCATCGACCCGCAGCGAAGCGATGCCGCAGCCGACGCCGCGTCCGGCGAAGGTGGTGGCTTCACCGCCGGCAATCGCCTGGAAGGTGGAAATCGCCCACTGGTTGTTGACCACGTTGAGAATCACCGGCGCCCGGTAGACGTGGGCGAAGGTCAGGGCGGTGTGGAAGTCCGACTCGGCGGTGGCGCCGTCGCCGATCCAGGCCGAGGCGATCTTGGTGTCGCCCTTGATCGCCGAGGCCATGCCCCAGCCCACGCCCTGGATGAATTGGGTCGCGAGGTTGCCGGATATGGTGAAGAAGCCGGCGTCCTTGACCGAGTACATGATCGGCAACTGCCGGCCCTTGAGCGGATCGCGCTCGTTGGACAGCAACTGGCAGATCATGCCTACCAGCGGTACCTCACGGGCCATCAGGATGCTTTGCTGGCGATAGGTCGGGAAACACATGTCATCGATGTTCAGCGCCAGGGCCTGGCCGCTGCCGATGGCTTCTTCGCCGAGGCTTTGCATGTAGAACGACATTTTCTTCTGACGCTGGGCGACCACCATGCGGTTGTCGTAGATCCGTGTCTTGAGCATGGCGCGCATGCCCTTGCGCAGGATCTCTAGCGGAATATCTTCAGCCCATGGACCGTGGGCATTGCCCTGGTCATCGAGCACGCGGATGAGGCTGCGGGCCAGGTCGGCGGTATCGGAAGGTTCGACGTCGATGGAGGGTTTGCGCACCGTGCCGGCATCGCTCAGATGCAGGTAGGAGAAGTCGGTCTTGCAGCCGGGACGGCCCGAGGGTTCTGGGACGTGCAGGCGTAGCGGTTCATACGCTGGGTTCATGGCTTTCTACGCTCGATCTTGTGAATTTCTTGTAGTGGGCGCGCTAGCTGACAAATCCCCCTGGGTAAGGGGGAAATTGTCCTACAACAATCATAGGCCCGACGTAGAAGAATATTTTTCTCAGTTGGCTTGCTGTTGCGGTCATTTGCAGATAAAAAATCTGCACAACGATAAAAAACAGGATTATTTGTCTCATGCGCAAATTGGATCGCACCGACATCGGCATTCTCAACAGTCTTCAGGAGAACGCTCGCATTACCAACGCCGACCTCGCCCGCTCGGTGAACCTGTCACCGACGCCGTGCTTCAACCGGGTCCGGGCCATGGAAGAGCTGGGGGTGATCCGCGAGCAGGTCACCTTGCTCGATGCCGATTTGCTGGGGCTGCATGTCAACGTGTTCATCCACGTCAGCCTGGAGAAACAGGTGGAGGAGGCGTTGCAGCACTTCGAAGAAGCGATCTCCGACCGGCCGGAAGTGATGGAGTGCTACCTGATGGCGGGGGACCCGGACTACCTGATCCGCGTGCTTGTGCCGACGATCCAGTCGCTGGAGCGCTTCATGATGGACTTTTTGACCAAGGTCCCGGGCGTGGCGAACATCCGCTCCAGCTTTGCGCTCAAGCAGGTGCGCTACAAGACGGCGCTGCCGTTGCCGGCGAATGGGTTGACGTTGGGTACCTGAATCAAGGCTGGCCGCCACCGACCCAATGTGGGAGCGGTGTGATGCCTGATGGATTTCCGCCGATCTCAGGTCCCACAGGCGGCTTCAAAGCTGATTGATCGGAATCTTCAGGTACGTCACCCCATTCCCTTCAGCCGGTGGCAGATTCCCCGCCCGCACATTCACCTGCACCGCCGGCAACAACAGCGTCGGCATGCCCAGCGTCGAATCCCGTTGGGTGCGCATGGCGACGAACGTGGCTTCGTCGATGCCGTCGTGAATGTGGATGTTGTGCCGGCGCTGTTCACCGACGGTGCTCATGCACTGGGGCTCGCGATGCTCCGGCGGATAGTCGTGGCAAACATAGAGCCGCACGCTGGCCGGGAAGGCCAGCAGCTTGCGGATCGAAGCGTAGAGTTGCTGGGCGTTGCCGCCGGGAAAGTCGCACCGTGCAGTGCCGACATCCGGCATGAACAGCGTGTCGCCCACCAGGATCACGTCGCCGTCGATCAGGTAGGCCATGTCCGCCGGGGTGTGGCCGGGCACGTGCAGCGCGGTGGCCTTGAGGTTGCCGATGGAAAACGATTCATCAGGCGCAAACAAGTGATCGAACTGTGAGCCGTCAACCGCGAATTGCGGTTCTAGGTTGAACAGTGCCTTGAACACGCGCTGAACCTGATCGATGGCCTGGCCAATGGCAATCTTGCCGCCCAGCGCGCGACGCAGATACGGCGCGGCGGACAGGTGATCGGCATGGGCATGGGTTTCCAGCAGCCATTGCACAGTCAGCTGATGGTCAGTGACAAACGCGATGATGCGATCGGCCTGGGTGGTGCTGGTGCGCCCCGAGGCCGGGTCGTAGTCGAGCACCGGGTCGACCACCGCGCATTGCCCGCCATCGTGTTCGTAGACGACGTAGCTGTAGGTCTTGGAGGCGGGGTCGAGAAAGCTTTGAATCTGCGCGGGCATGCCAACGAACCTGTGCGGGAAGAACCGGTTGCAACGCTTGCGGGTTACAACATATGGTCCGCAGCTTAGTGAGGGCCAAGGCGTCCTGCAAATGCGATCGCACCTGCCAACAGGTGTGCGCGGCTTGAGAGAACCTTATGTTGCTGGCGAGTTTTTTTGGCGTGGTCATGGGCCTGGTCCTTGGCCTGACGGGGGCGGGTGGTGGGATTCTGGCCGTGCCGGCGTTGGTGTTGGGCCTGGGTTGGAGCATGACCCAGGCCGCGCCGGTGGCGTTGTTCGCGGTGGGCAGTGCGGCGGCGGTGGGGGCCATCGACGGGTTGCGCCATGGCCTGGTGCGTTATCGCGCGGCGTTGCTGATCGCGTTGCTCGGCGCGGTGTTTTCGCCGTTGGGCATCTACGTGGCCCATCAGCTTTCGGAAAGAATCCTGATGATCCTGTTCAGCTTGCTGATGGTACTGGTGGCGGCGCGCATGTTGCGCCGCGAAACCGCACAAGCGGGGCCCAGCGATCATGGCGCCGCCAGCTGGGGGCAGAAGAACTGCATGCTCGACCACAAGACCGGGCGCCTGGCCTGGACACCGCGTTGCACCGCCACGCTGTCGGCATTGGGCGCGGTGACCGGGCTGGTCTCGGGGTTGCTGGGGGTGGGCGGCGGCTTCCTGATCGTCCCGGCCTTCAAGCAACTGACCGATGTGCAGATGCGCGGCATCGTCGCCACATCGCTGATGGTCATCAGCCTGATTTCCCTGATTGGCGTGGTCGGCGCGTTTCATGCCGGGGTGAGCATCGACCGGGTCGGGGCGATGTTCATCGCGGCGAGCATTGTCGGGATGGTATTGGGACGGCGTTTGTCCGCCAAAGTCCCGGCCCGGGCGTTGCAGGTGGGATTTGCCGCGGTGTGCCTGGGGGTGGCCGTGTTCATGGTGGTGCGCGCGTAGTCCCAGCCGAACACAACCCCCGTGGCGAGGGAGCTTGCTCCCGCTGGACTGCGAAGCAGGCCCATACGGTTTTGGCTCAGGGCGTCTGCTTCGCAGCCGAGCGGGAGCAAGCTCCCTCGCCACAGGGGGCCTTGTCTAGTCCGGGGGCTACAGCTCCCGACACCGCATCGAAAACCCCAACGCCACCGACTGGCCTTGCTCCAACAGGCGCAAGCCCGGCCGCCCTGGCAGGTGGTGCGCATTGACCGGATGGCTGACCGGTTCGATGCAGAAAAAATCCAGGCCCACCGGGCAGTACAGCAAAAAGTAATCGCTGCCACTGGCCTGGCATTGCAGCTCATAACCCAGGTCCGGTTGCTGGATCAGGCAGTGTCCGTCCCAACCGCCAAAGCCATTGTCCACCAGGGTATCGGGCAGCAACCGTGGCTGTTGAAAATCCCACTGCGCGGGTACGTCCCGCCGTTCCGTCGGCAGTTTCGTGGCATCGCACAGCCAGACGTCACTGGCCCGGGTTTGCAGGCGCGTGCCGGCAGTGCGTGGGAAATACGGATGCAAACCGAGCCCATGCCACGCCGCCTGTTCGGCCATGTGAGTGACGTGCATCGCGATTTGCAACTGGCCGCCGCTCAGGCGGATCCGCAGGCTGGCGCAATAGGCGAAGGGTCGTTGGCTGTCGAGCTGCAACAGCACTTGCTGGGCGCTCTGCTCGGTCACCTGCCACGGCTGCTGCCAGGCGCTGCCGTGGATCGGAAATGGATCGTTGGGGCTGTTGGCTTCCAAGGCGAGCCAACCGCCCGGGCAGTCGAAACCGCCGTTGGCGATCCGGTTCGACCAGGGGATCAACGGAAATCCGCCGAGCTTGCCCGGCAGCCCGTTTTCCACGGCCTGTGGTGCTGGCGGGCGTAGCAGTGGCGCACCGTTGCTGCGCAGGGTCCAGTCGACAAGACTGGCGCCCAGGTGCGGAGCGAGGGTGAGGCGGGTCAGTTCGTCTTCGAGGTGCAGAAGAGGTGGGGTCATGGTGGCGGTATCTGCGGAGGTTAAATAGCTGAGACGGTCTTGTGTGAACGCTCTTGTGGCGAGGGAGCTTGCTCCCGCTCGGCTGCGAAGCAGACGCCCCGGCTGGAAACCGTAGGGGCCTGCTGCGCAGTCCAGCGGGAGCAAGCTCCCTCGCCACAAAAGCCAGCAATCAGCAAGCCGTGCGAAAGGCTTGCTGACGGCTGAAGGGTTACAACACCAAATGCGGCAACCACAGCGAAAGAGCCGGCACATAGGTCACCAGCATCAACACCAGGAACAGCACGGCGTAGAACGGCAGCAGTGCCTTGACGGTGCTTTCGATGCTGACTTTGCCCACCGCCGAGCCGACGAACAGCACCGCGCCCACGGGCGGTGTTATCAGTCCGATCCCCAGGTTCACCAGCATGATCATGCCGAACTGCACCGGGTCCACGCCGATGCCCAGGATCACCGGCATCAGGATCGGCGTCAGGATCAGGATCAGCGGCGCCATGTCCATCACGGTGCCCAGCAGCAGCAACATCACGTTGATGCACATCAGGATCACGTAGCGGTTGTCCGACAGGGTCAGGAACAGCGTGGTGATCTTCGCCGGGATCTGCATCAGCGTCATGATGTAGCCGAAACTGGCGGCGAAGCCGATCAGGATCATCACGATGGAGATGGTGCGAACCGTGCGATGCATCAGCTTGGGCAGCTCACGCCACTTGTAGTCGCGATAGATGAACATGGTCACGAAGAACGACCACAGCACCGCGATGGCCGCCGATTCGGTGGCAGTGAAGATACCCGACAGGATCCCGCCGAGAATGATCACCATCGCCATCAGGCCCCACAGGGCTTCGCCGACGATCTTCAGCGCTTCGCGCATCGGAATGACTTCACCCTTGGGGTAGTCACGTTTCTTCGCGAAAATCAGGCACAGCACCATCAGGCAGGCGCTCATCAGCAGGCCTGGGACGATGCCGGCCATGAACAGCGAGGCAATCGAGACCGTGCCGCCCGCCGCCAGGGAGTAGAGCACCGAGTTATGGCTTGGCGGGGTCAGCAGCGCCTGCACCGAACCACTGACGGTCACGGCGGTGGAGAAGTCCCGCGGATAGCCCTTGCGCTCCATTTCCGGAATCAGCACCGAACCCACCGAAGCGGTATCGGCCACGGAAGAACCCGAGATCGCGCCGAAGAAGGTCGAGGCCACGATGTTGACCAGCGACAGGCCACCGCGCACGAAACCCACCAGCACACCGGCACACGCCACCAGCCGGCGGGACATGCCGCCCTCGGCCATGATCGCGCCGGCCAGTACGAAGAACGGAATCGCCAACAGCGAGAATTTGTTCACGCCGCCCGCGACTTGAATCATCACCGCCTGGAACGGGATGTCGATCCACCACGCGCCGATCAGCGCGGCGGCGCCCAGGGCGTAGGCGACCGGCATGCCGATCAGGATCAATGCGATAAAGCTGCCCAGCAGAATCAGAGCGTCCATTAAGCGGCCCCTTCACTTTCTTCAACCAGGTCGAACTGCACGACCCGCCGTTTGCTCTGGTCACCGAGCAAGAGTTTTTCCAGGACAAAAATCAGCGTCAGCAGGCCGCCCACCGGAATCGGCAGGTAGGTCACGCCGACGCGCAGGTCGGGCAGGGCGCTCATGAACTGGTTCCAGGTCGACATGCACAGCTTGGCGCCCCAGATGGTCATGAAGATGCAGATCATCGCCATCAGCAGCTGGGAGAACACCGATGCCAGCGTCCGGAAGTGCGGCGGCATGCGGTCGGTCAGCATCGCCACGGCCATGTGCGCACCGGCGCGGTAGCTGGCGGCGGCGCCGATGAAGGTGAACACCATCATCAGCAGGATCGCGGTGGGCTCGGGCCAGCTCGAACCGGAACCCAACACGTAGCGGGCGAATACGCCCCAGGGAATCATCAGGGAAATCGCCAGAACGGCAAGGCCGGCCACCCAGATGCAGGTCATGTAGATCTTATCGTTGATACGCAGCAGCAAATTCTTCATCGGGTTCCACCGTAACCGGGCGCGCCTCGGACATCAGGCGCGCCGGGCCTCGTCATGAGTACAGAGTGAGGGGCTTACTGGACGGCTTCGATGCGCTTGATCAGGTCGGCATACGGTGCGCCGTACTTGGCCCGGACCGCTGCGGTGGCGTCGTAGAAGGGTTTCTTGTCCACGGCGATGAACTCGACGCCGGCGGCCTTGAGCTTTTCCTCACTGGCGGCGGACTTCTTGTCCCACAGCACGCGCTCTTCGGCCTGGGCGGCCTTGGCGGCTTTTTTCACCATGTCCTGTTGGGCCGGGGTGAGTTTTTCCCAGGTGATTTTCGACATCACGATCGGCTCGGGCAGGATCAGGTGGCCGGTCAGGCTGTAGAACTTGGCGTTCTGGTAGTGGTTGTGCTCAAGCATGGTCGGCGGGTTGTTCTCCGCGCCGTCGATCACACCTGTCTGCAGGGCGCTGAAGATCTCGCCGGTGTCCATGGCGATGCCGTTGCCGCCCATGGCATTGATGGTCTCGATGAACATCGGGTTGCCCTGCACCCGAATCTTCATGCCCTTGAGGTCTTCGAGCTTGCGTACCGGTTTCTTGGTGTAGAGGTTGCGCGTGCCGCCGTCCATCCAGGCCAGGGCCACCAGGCCGAATTCGGAATTGGTGATCCGATCCAGGATCGCGTCGCCGACTTCGCCGTCGATGACTTTGCGCATGTGGTCATGGTCGCGGAAGATGAACGGCATGTTGAACACGTTCACATCCGGCACCACCGGGCCGACGATGCCGAGGCTGACGCGGGTCATCTGCACCGCGCCGACCTGGGCCTGCTCGACGACTTCTTTTTCCGAGCCCAATACACCGCCCGGGAAGTACTTGAAGGTCAGCTCACCGTTGCTTTCCTTGGTCAGGGTCTTGCCCATGCTTTCCTCGGCGACCACGGTCGGGTAGCCGGCGGGGTGGATGTCGGCGAACTTGATTTCCAGGGCGTGCGCCGCCTGGGCCAGGAAGGCCAGGGGCAGGGCTGCGATCAGAAGCGTACGTTTGAAGTTCATGGTCCATCTCCAGTCTTGTTGTTTTTATGTGCTCATCCAGTGACGCGGCATTGCAGATCAGTTCGCGGAGTGTTTCGGTCCTCCAAACACAGGTTCGGCGAGGCCCTTGACCCCAGGGTTGAGGGCGAACACGCCGCCGGCCAGGGACTGTGGGTCGGTGTCATCGCCGGGGCGGATCGAGGTGACGAACAAGGTGTCCAGGCGGCTGCCGCCAAAGGCGCACATGGTCGGTTTTTTCACCGGTACCGCCAGCGAGCGGTCCAGCCTTCCATCCGGGGTGAAGCGGTGGATGAGCCCGGCATCGTTGGCGCAGATCCAGTAGCAGCCTTCGGCGTCGACTGCCGCGCCATCCGGGCGCCCGGCCAGGGGCAGCATGTCGACGAACAACCGGCGATTGGTCGGGGTGCCGCTATCGATGTCGTAGTCGAAGGCCCAGATCTGCTGCACCAGCGGGTGGGAATCGGAGAGGTACATGGTCCGTCCGTCCGGGCTGAAACCCAGGCCGTTGGGCACGATGAAGCCACTCATTTGTGCTTGCACCGGGCTGCGTTGCCCGGCCTCGAAGCGGTACATCCGGCCTTCGTCAACGTTGGCGCCCATGTTCAGCACCATGCTGCCGGCCCAGAAACGCCCCTGGCGGTCGCAGCGGCCATCGTTGAGGCGCATGTCGCTGCGGCTGTGCTCGACGCTGGCGCACAGTTCGCTGTCCAGGCTGCCGTCGTCATTGGGGTGCAGGCGAAAGAAACCGCTTTCCATGCCGGCGATCCAGCCACCGTCCTGGTGCCGGGCGATGCAGGCGAGCATCTCGGGCGCTTCCCAGCCTTTGAGTTGGCCGGTCCCGGCGTTCCAGCACTGCAGGCCGCCGTTGGGAATGTCCACCCAGTACAAGGCGTTTTCCTCGGGGACCCAGACCGGGCTCTCCCCGACGGCGTTGCGCGCATCGACAATCAATTCGGCTTGCATGACGATTCCTTGGTTCGTTTCGTATTCCGTGGACTACAGGCGAATCAGTCGTCGAACGGGCCGGCTGCCACAAAAGCACCGCCCTGGTAGATCCGGGCCGGGTCATCGGCGGCCGGCATCGGTTGCGCTTCGACCTTGGCGCGGAAAATCTCAGAGGTGTCCTTGGGCTGGTAGCCCAGGTGCGCGGCGTGGCTGTTGTCCCACCAGACGTCGCGGTTGGCGGAGACGCCGTAGACGATGGTGTGGCCGACGTTCGGGGTGTAGAGCGAGCATTCGATCAGTTGGGTAAGGTCGTCGAAGCTCAGCCAGGTGCTCATCATCCGGCGGTTCTGCGGCTCGGCGAACGAGGAGCCGATACGGATGCTCACGGTCTCGATGCCGTAGCGATCGAAATAGAAACTCGCCACGTCTTCGCCATAGGACTTGGACAGGCCGTAGTAGCCATCCGGACGACGCGGGGAGAGGGCGTCGAGGGCTTCGTCCTGTTTGTAGAAGCCGATGACGTGGTTGGAGCTGGCGAAAATCACCCGTTTGACGCCGTGCTTGCGCGCGGCTTCGTAGAGATGGAAGACACCGCTGATGTTCGGGCCGAGGATTTCCTCGAACGGACGCTCCACCGAAACACCGCCGAAATGCAGGATGGCATCGACGCCTTCCACCAGATGATGCACGGCCTGTTTATCCGATAGGTCGCACAGCACCACTTCTTCGCTTTCATCGATGGCCGGGGTCATGGCGGCGATATCCGACAGGCGAATATGCCGGGCGAAAGGTTTGAGGCGTTCGCGCAAGACCTTGCCCAGGCCGCCGGCGGCGCCGGTCAGCAGCAGGCGATTGAGGGGGTGGCGGATCGGTGTCGTAGTCATGAAATTCCCTGGGCAAACAGTGAGAGTATCAGTTGTTATAAGTTGTCGTACGACCGTGGTGAAATATCCATATCCTCCCGCTACCTTGTCAACGCTTGATCGACGAAGCGCTCTAGGCCGGCATCCTTGCCTCAATGTCATGAGCCCACCGCCCCTGTGGCGAGGGAGCTTGCTCCCGCTGGCCTGCGAAGCAGGCCCATACGGTTGCGAGACAGAAAGCGGGGGCGTCTGCTTCGCAGCCGAGCGGGAGCAAGCTCCCTCGCCACATTGGCTGCTTACAACAACGAAATCGGGTAGCTGATGAATATGCGGTTCTCATCGAACTCATTGGTGCTGAAATCCCGACGCATCGTCGAATTGCGCCACTTCACATTGAGGCTTTTCAGCGCGCCGCTCTGCACGGTGTACGCCAACTCGGTTTCACGGCCCCATTCCTTGCCATCGTCGATGGTGGCGGTGTGCACGTTGTCACCGCTGATGTAGCGGTTCATCAGGGTCAGGCCCGGGACGCCGACCGCAGCGAAGTTGAAGTCGTGGCGCAACTGCCAGGATTTTTCCTTGGCGTTGTCGTAGCTG
>Ga0209370_1003218_pt1 | contig 10688 bp, 8 predicted proteins | sample AgamicAtPrz_FD_187164 | JGI IMG/M metagenome (GOLD analysis project Ga0209370, IMG submission 187164) | Agave microbial communities from Guanajuato, Mexico - At.P.rz (SPAdes) (version 2) | ecosystem: Host-associated > Plants > Phyllosphere > Phylloplane/Leaf | place: Guanajuato, Mexico... | reverse complement strand
GTTCTTCGGCATCGTGCTGCTCGCGGCCGCGCTGTGGATCGTGTGGCCGGTGCTGGCGGGCGGGCTGAAGATGGTGCTCGCGGCGTTGTGGCTGCTGATCGCGGCCGCGGCGCTCGGGTTGTTCACGCCGAATGCCGGCGCCGCGTCGATCTGGCGTCGCCTGGGCCGCGGCGTCGGCGCCGCGCTCGCGATCTGGGCCACGACGCTGCTCGTCGGCCTGGCTGCGGGCTCGACCGATCCCGTCAAGCCGCTGGCCGTGCTGGCGGCGCGTACGGTCGCGTCCGGCGGTACGGCGACGGCCGGCACGGCTGCCGCGCAGGACGGCCCCGCGTTCGCGCCGGTGCGCTCCACCGGCGAACTCGACGCGCTGCTGAAGACGTCGGGCCAGCCCGTGATGCTGGACTTCTACGCCGACTGGTGCGTGAGCTGCAAGGAGATGGAGCATCTGACGTTCACCGACGCGCGCGTGCAGGCGCGGCTCGCGCAGCTTCACCTCGTGCGCGCGGACGTCACCGCGAACAATCCGGACGATCAGGCGCTGCTCAAGCGCTTCAACCTGTTCGGGCCGCCGGGTATCATCTTCTTCGATCGCAACGGCCACGAGATCGGCCGCGTGGTCGGCTATCAGGCGGCCGACACGTTCCTGCGCAGCCTCGATCGGGCGGCCGTTCCGACGGTATGACGGTGGCCGGCTGCGGCGAACCGGCGAACGGAAGATCCGGGGCCGGTTGACGGTCTCGATCGACGGTAAACAAAAAACGGCGGAACACCGAGGTGTCCCGCCGTTTTTGCTGGCGCCTGCCGGCGCGCGATCAGCGCTGCGCTTTCAGCAGACGCGCCGCATCGAGCGCGAAGTACGTGAGCACGCCGTCGGCGCCCGCACGCTTGAACGCGAGCAGCGATTCGAGCACGACCTTGTCGTGGTCGAGCCAGCCGTTCATCGCGGCCGCCTTCAGCATCGCGTATTCGCCGCTCACCTGGTACACGTAGGTCGGGAAGCGGAACTCGTCCTTCACGCGGCGCACGATGTCGAGATACGGCATGCCGGGCTTGACCATCACCATGTCGGCGCCTTCGTCGATGTCGAGGCGCACTTCGCGCAGCGCTTCGTCGCTGTTCGCCGGATCCATCTGGTAGGTCATCTTGTTGCCCTTGCCCAGGTTGGAGGCCGAACCGACCGCATCGCGGAACGGGCCGTAGAACGCCGATGCGAACTTCGCCGAATAGGCCATGATCCGCGTATGGATATGGCCGTCGCTTTCCAGCATCTCGCGGATCGCGCCGATGCGGCCGTCCATCATGTCCGACGGCGCGACGATGTCGACGCCGGCTTCCGCCTGCGCACGCGCCTGATCGACCAGGATCTCGATCGTGTCGTCGTTGATCACGTAGGCGTTCTCGTCGAGCACGCCGTCCTGGCCGTGGCTCGTGTACGGATCGAGCGCGACGTCGGTCAGCACGCCCAGTTCGGGGAAGTGCTTCTTCAGCTCGCGCACCGCGCGCGGGATCAGGCCTTCCGGATTGGCCGCCTCGCGGCCGTCAGGCGTCTTCAGCGACGGCTCGATGGCCGGGAACAGCGACAGCACGGGCACGCCGAGTTCGACGCACTGCTCGGCGACGTGCATCAGCAGATCGACCGACACGCGCTCGACGCCGGGCATCGACGGGACGGGCTGGCGTTCGTTGGTGCCTTCGACGACGAACACCGGGTAGATCAGGTCGTCGGTGGTCAGGCGGTTTTCGCGCATCAGGCGGCGGGAGAAGTCGTCGCGGCGCATCCGGCGCGGACGATGAAGCGGATGGAAGCTCATGGCGATTTGGCAGAAATCAGGGCAAGAAGGACCTTACGGAACCCTTAGGTCATTTTCGGGATCGTTGGTATATGATAGCGATCGAGCGGCACGCGTTGCGTGCAGCTCCCCGCTTCTCCTCCCTGAGCGGGTGCCTGTCGTTTTTCGATTAGGCTGTTTGACCCGCCGTTCAACGGCGGGTTTTTTTATGAGCCGGCCGAATCCGCAGGCGCCGTCAGGTGCGCACGGCCGATCCCCGCCGCGCGTTGCCCGCTCATTGTGCTACAGGCTCGCTGTTTTCGTCGGCGACGGACGGCCGCAGCCAGCTCTCGATCAGTTCGTGGGCCTCGTCGAGCCCCGTGCGCTTCAGCGCCGAGAACAGCTGGACCGTCAGCTTGCCCTTCACGCCCTGGTCGCGATACGCGTCGAGCCCCTTCTGCGTGTTGCGCAACGCGTTGATGCTTTCCTGGCGCGTCAATTTGTCGCACTTGGTCAGCAGCGTGTGGATCGGCTTGCCGGTCGGCGCGAACCACTCGATCATGCGCCGATCGAGATCGGTCAGCGGACGGCGCGAATCCATCATCAGGATCAGGCCGCAGAGCTGCGAGCGCGTCGCGAGATAGGACGACAGCAGCATTTCCCAGTGCGCCTTCGCGGCGCCGGGCACTTCCGCATAGCCGTAGCCGGGCAGGTCGACGAGGTTCGCGACCGGCTCGGCGGCCGGGCCGACGGAGAAGTAGTTGATATGCTGCGTGCGGCCGGGCGTCTTCGACGCGAAGGCCAGCCGCTTCTGGTTGCACAGCACGTTGATCGCCGTCGACTTGCCGGCATTCGAGCGGCCCGCGAACGCGATTTCCGGCTGGACCGTCGGCGGCAGGTCGCGCAGATGGTTGACGGTCGTGTAGAAGCGGGCTTGATGGAGCAGAAAGGCCATGGGAACCGGAAGGACGGGCGGCGCGAGCCGCTTGGTGGAGGCGGGGTAGCCCCGATAGGCGCGGGAGCTTTCAACACGATATTGTACAATACGGCGGTTTTGCCGAAGGCCACCGGGCGCCTGCCTCGCGCTTTTATGTGGCTTCTGCGGTAGACTGAACGCCGTCGTTTTTTGCAGAACCTCAAATTCCCACAAGACGAAACAGGGTGTGCGAATGAATCGACTGTGCAAGTCTCTGATGGTGCTTCAGGTTGCAGCAGGGTTCGTAGGTTTCGTAGCGGAGGCAAACGCGGCAGATGCGGCCAAGCCGGATCTCGACCGCGGCAAGGCGATTGCCGGGCAGGTGTGCGCGTCGTGTCACGGCGCCGACGGCAACAGCGCGTCGGGCAGTTTCCCGAAGCTGGCCGGCCAGCATCCCGAATATCTGGTCAAGCAGTTGAACGATTTCAAGACGCAGCCGGGCGCGAAGGGGCCGGTGCGTAACAACGCGGTGATGGTCGGATTCGCGAGCGCGTTGAGCGCGGACGACATGCGCAACGTCGCCGCGTACTACGGGTCGCAGACGACGAAGCTCGGTACCGCACGCGATGCGGCGACCGTGCCGGTCGGCCAGAAGATCTATCGCGGCGGCATCGCGGAAAAGGGCGTACCGGCCTGCGCGAGCTGCCACGGGCCCACGGGGCAGGGGATGCCGGTCCAGTACCCGCGTCTGTCGGGGCAATGGGCAGACTACACGGTCGCGCAGTTGACCGCGTTCCAGCAGGGTGCTGGCGCGCGCGGCAACAACGAGGCGATGCATCAGATCGCGACGCGTCTGTCGGACAACGAGATCAAGGCCGTCGCGGATTACATCGCGGGCCTGCGTTGAGCGGTCAGCCGCGAATGGATTGACCGGGCGCCCGAAGGGCGGCCGGAGTCAGAACAAGAAAAGGGTGGGGCGCCGCGCCGTTGCGGTTGCCTCGCCCTTCTTTTTTGTCGGCACTCGCCGGGCCGGGCCGAGCCGGGATGGCGCGGCTTGCAGGCGATGGGGGGGCTGCGCCTCCCAGGGCAGAACATAGTGAGCGTGGGGGCTGTTTCCCCTTAGTCGGAGTTTGAATGAGCGTTACCACGTCGGGGTTGCAGTCGAAGTCGAGTCACGGTGCGCCGAAACGCGCGGTCGAGTTGCTGAGCTCGATGCGCTTCGCGATCGCGCTGCTGGTGGTGCTGTCGATCGCGAGCATCATCGGCACGGTCCTGACCCAGGACGATCCGTATCCGAACTACGTGAACCAGTTCGGGCCGTTCTGGGCGGACATCTTCCGCTCGCTCGGGCTGTACAACGTGTACAGCGCGTGGTGGTTCATGCTGATCCTGATCTTCCTGGTCGTGTCGATCTCGCTGTGCGTGATCCGCAACGCGCCGAAGATGCTCGCCGATGCGAAGAGCTGGAAGGACAAGGTCCGCGAAGGCAGCCTGCGCGCCTTCCACCACAAGGCCGAGTACTCGGCGTCCGGCACGCGCGCGAGCGTCGCGGCGACGCTCGCCACGTTCGTCACGAAGGCCGGCTACAAGCACGTCGTGCGCGAAACCGACGGCGCGACGCTGATCTCCGCGAAGCGCGGCGCGATGACCAAGTGGGGCTACATCTCCGCGCACCTCGCGATCGTCGTGATCTGTATCGGCGGCCTGCTCGACAGCAACCTGCCGATCAAATTCCAGATGCTGATGTTCGGCAAGAGCCCGGTCAACACGAGCGCGACGATCAGCGAGATCTCGCCCGACCATCGTCTGTCCGCGTCGAACCCGACGTTCCGCGGCTACGCGTGGGTGCCGGAGGGCCAGTTCGTGTCGACCGCGATCCTGAACCAGCCGAGCGGCTCGCTGATCCAGGACCTGCCGTTCTCGATCCAGCTCGACAAGTTCATCGTCGATTACTACACGACGGGCATGCCGAAGCTGTTCGCGAGCGACATCGTCGTGATCGATCGCGAGACCGGCCGGAAGATCCCGGCGCGCGTCGAGGTCAACAAGCCGTTCACGTACAAGGGCGTGTCGATCTACCAGTCGAGCTTCCAGGACGGCGGCTCGCAGATGCAGATGACGGCCTATCCGATGACGGGCAGCCACGCGGCGACCGTGCCCGTGAAGGGGACGATCGGCAGCTCGGCGCCGCTGCAGGTGCCGGGCGCCGACGGCGACACGATCGAATTCTCCGATTTCCGCGCGATCAACGTCGAGAACATGGCCGACGCGAAAGGCAAGCCGGACGTGCGCGGCGTCGCGACGACGAGCTCGCTGAAGGAGGTGTTCGACGAGCGGCTCGGCTCGGGCGCGAAGACGTCGAAGCCGACGCAGCTCCACAACATCGGCCCGTCGGTGCAGTACAAGATTCGCGGCAAGGACGGCCAGGCGCGCGAATTCAACAACTACATGCTGCCCGTCGACATGAACGGCGAGCGCGTGTTCCTCGCCGGCGTGCGCGCGAGCCCGAACGATCCGTTCCGCTACATGCGGATCCCGGCCGACAGCCGGGATTCGATCGGCGAATGGATGCGCCTGCGCGCCGCGCTCGAGGATCCGGCCGTGCGCACGGAAGCCGCCGCGCGCTTCGCGCAGCGCTCGCTGCCAGGTGACCCGTCGCTGCGCGGCCGTCTGCAGGACAGTGCCTCGAAGGTGCTGACCCTTTTTGCGGCGAACGACGACAGCATCGGCCGTGGGGCGGACGGCCAGCCGATCGGCGGCTTCCAGGCGGTGGCGACGTTCATCGACCGGTCGGTGCCGAAGGACGAGCAGGAGAAGGCCGCGAGCCTGCTGCTGCGGATGCTCGAGGGCTCGATGTGGGAGGTGTGGCAGATCGCGCGCGAGCGTGCCGGCGAGCCGGCCGCCCAGCAGGGCACCGACACGATCCGCTTCGTGCAGAACGCGATCAATGCGCTATCCGACAGCTTCTTGTATGGATCGCCGGTCTATTTGCAGCTTGACTCCTTCAAGCAGGTGCAAGCTTCGGTATTTCAGCTGACGCGCGCACCCGGCAAGAATTTGGTGTATCTTGGCAGCCTGCTGCTGGTCGCCGGCATCTTCTCGATGTTCTACGTGCGCGAGCGGCGACTCTGGTTCTGGCTGAAGGACGCCGGCTCGGGCGTCGATGTGGTGATGGCAATGTCCACGGCCCGCAAGACCTTCGATTTCGAGAAAGAATTCGTGCAGACGCGCGACGCGGCCGGTGCCGCCTTGCGCGCCGCCCCTCGCGACGCCGCGCCCGCCGGTGCGGCTTCGACGGCCCGCCCGCCTGCCGGCGGCGGTTCCGATTCCGAGAATTCCACCCGGTAACATCATGGATCTCACGCAAGTTTCCTCTTCCCGTACGGCGTCGGCTCCGGCGCCGGCATCGTCGCCGCTGTTCGACGATCGTCCGTTCCTCGCGCGCCTGTCGCTGTTCGACTGGCTGTTCGCCCTCGCGCTGGTGGCGGGCGCGGGCTATGCGCTCGTGCACTACAGCGCGCACATGGATTACTACGACAAGGCGGTGATGGTCGGCACCGTGCCGGCGCTCGTCGCGCTCGGCTGGCGCTGGAAGCCCGCGCGGCTGATGATGGCGTCGATCGCCGTGCTGTCGCTGCTGTCGATCCAGATCTACCAGGGCGATCTCGCCCGCGCCGATTCGGCGTTCTTCCTCAAGTACTTCCTGTCGAGCCAGTCGGCGATCCTGTGGATGAGCGCGCTGTTCGTGCTCGCGACGATCTTCTACTGGATCGGCCTGCTCGCGCGCTCGGAGACGGGCGCCGCGATCGGCCAGAAGCTCACGTGGGTCGCCGTGCTGATGGGCTTCACCGGGCTGATGGTGCGCTGGTACGAGTCCTACCTGATCGGGGCGGACGTCGGGCATATCCCCGTGTCGAACCTCTATGAAGTGTTCGTGCTGTTCAGCCTGATCACCGCGCTGCTTTATTTGTATTACGAAGGCCACTACGGCACGCGTTCGCTCGGCGCGTTCGTGCTGCTGGTGATCAGCGCGGCGGTCGGCTTCCTGATGTGGTACTCGGTCGCGCGCGACGCGCAGCAGATCCAGCCGCTCGTGCCGGCCCTGCAAAGCTGGTGGATGAAGATCCACGTGCCGGCGAACTTCATCGGCTACGGCAGCTTCGCGCTGTCGGCGATGGTGTCGGTCGCGTACCTGATGAAGGAACGCGGCATCCTCGCCGATCGCCTGCCGACGCTGGAAGTGCTCGATGACGTGATGTACAAGTCGATCGCGGTCGGTTTCGCTTTCTTCACGATCGCGACGATCCTGGGCGCGCTGTGGGCGGCCGAAGCGTGGGGCGGCTACTGGAGCTGGGATCCGAAGGAAACCTGGGCGCTGATCGTGTGGCTGAACTACGCGGCGTGGCTGCACATGCGGCTGATGAAGGGCCTGCGCGGCGCGGTGGCTGCGTGGTGGGCGCTCACCGGCCTGCTGGTCACGACGTTCGCGTTCCTTGGCGTCAACATGTTCCTGTCCGGGCTGCACAGCTACGGCAAGCTGTAAGATTTCCGCCGCTCGTCCGACTATGAGACCGCCGGTGCACTGCGTGCCCGGCGGTTTTGTTTTGTAACGGGCGGGCGAACCGGGCGTCGAACGGCGCATGACGGGCCGGGTCGAACGCTGATGAAGCATGCGCGCCGCGCATGCGGGAGGAGCTGCACGATGTGGATCAAACGCCCTTTGCGTAACGTACTGACCGGCGCGGACATCGCGCCGAGCGAGATCACCCCGCGCGCGGTATTCGAGAACCGGCGGCGCGTGTTGCAGGCAGCCGGCCTCGCGGCCGCGGGCGGCCTGTTCGGCACCAGCGGCGCGGCGTTCGCCGCGTATGCGTCGCCTGACCCGCGGGCGGCGAAGCTCGCGGCAAAAACGAACCCGAAGTTCGTCGCCATCGACAAGGTGACGCCGTTCAAGGACATCACGTCCTACAACAACTTCTACGAATTCGGCACCGACAAGAGCGACCCGGCGCAGAACGCCGGCACGCTGCGGCCGCGTCCGTGGCGGGTGAGCGTCGAAGGCGAGGTGCTGCACCCGAAGGTGTTCGATCTCGACGAGTTGCTGAAGCTCGCACCGCTCGAGGAGCGCGTGTACCGGCTGCGCTGCGTCGAGGGCTGGTCGATGGTGATCCCGTGGATCGGCGTGCCGCTGTCCGAGCTGATCAAGCGCGTGCAGCCGACGGGCAACGCGAAATACGTGCAGTTCATCACGCTGGCCGATCCGTCGCAGATGCCGGGGCTGTCGACGCCCGTGCTCGACTGGCCGTATTCGGAAGGGCTGCGCATGGACGAGGCGATGAATCCGCTGACGCTGCTGACGATGGGCGTCTACGGGCAGGTGCTGCCGAACCAGAACGGCGCGCCGGTGCGGATCGTCGTGCCGTGGAAGTACGGCTTCAAGAGTGCGAAGTCGCTCGTGAAGATCCGCTTCGTCGACAAGCAGCCGAAGACGAGCTGGAACACGTACGCCGCGAACGAGTACGGCTTTTATTCGAACGTGAACCCGAACGTCGATCATCCGCGCTGGAGCCAGGCGACCGAGCGGCGCATCGGCGAGGACGGCTTCTTCACGCCGAAGCGCAAGACGCTGATGTTCAACGGCTACGGCGATCTGGTCGCATCGATGTATCAGGGCATGGACCTGAAGAAGAACTTCTGAGCGGACCGTGAGAAACGACATGCCTCCTTCGACGCTCACGCCTGCGCGCGCCACAGGCGCCGAACCGGCCGCACGCGCGGCGCGGGCCGGTGCCGTCCGTCCCGCCGCGCCGCGCTGGGTCGCACCGGCCAAGGTGCTGGCGTTCGCGGCCGGCCTCTATCCGCTCGCGCGCCTCGTGCTGTTCGGGCTGACCGACCGGCTCGGCGCGAACCCGATCGAGTTCATCACGCGCTCGACGGGCTTGTGGACGCTCGTCCTGTTGTGCGTCACGCTTGCCGTCACGCCGCTCAGGCGCATGACGGGCTTCGCGCCGCTGCTGCGCTTTCGCCGGATGATCGGGCTGTTCGCGTTCTTTTACGCGACGCTGCATTTCACGACCTACCTGTGGTTCGACAAGTGGTTCGATGTCGTCGCGATCCTGAAGGACGTCGGCAAGCGCCCGTTCATCACGGTCGGCTTCGCGGCGTTCGTGCTGTTGATTCCGCTCGCCGCGACGTCGCCGCGCGCGATGGTGCGCCGGCTGGGTCGCCACTGGGCGACGCTGCACCGCGCGATCTACGCGATCGCGCTGTTCGGCGTGCTGCACTTCTGGTGGATGCGGGCCGGCAAGCACAATCTCGCGCAGCCGAAGCTCTACGCGGCGATCGTCGCCGCGCTGCTCGGCTGGCGGCTGGTCGCGTGGGGATGGCGGCGCGTGCGCGCGTGACGCGGTGCCCCGGAAAAAACAAAAGGCGATGACCGGGAGGTCATCGCCTTGTCGCGCGCGCCGCGCAGGCGGCATCGCGTCGTTACTTCGTGGCGGTCGGGCCCGATGCCGGGGCGGGCATGGTCGATGCGCTGCTCGACAGCTCAGGTGACAGCATGAGCGGCGAGCCGGACGTGTCGGGCGTCTCGTCGGACGACGCGTTTTCGTCGGTCGGTTTCACGTCCGACGGCGGCGTGTTCTGCTGCTGGATCGGCTTGGGCATCGGAGGCACGGTGGGCAGGTAGAGCGCGCCGCTTTGACCGCAGCCGGCAAGAATCGCCAAAGCCGCTACAATCGCGCTCATCCGGAAAACGACTCGCATGATCGTCCCTGAACAATTTAACCGATAGAGTTTAGCATGTCCGATACTGAATACCTGGCCCGTGCCGAGGCCGTGCTGGCGGCCGTCGAGCGTACCGTGGACGTCGCGAACGACGGCGATCACGACATCGATCTGGAGCGTAACGGCAGCGTGCTGACGCTGACGTTCGAGAACGGCTCGAAGATCATCGTCAACCTGCAGCCGCCGATGAAGGAAGTGTGGATCGCCGCGAAGGCGGGCGGATTCCACTACCGTTTCATCGACGGCGCGTGGCGCGATACGCGCACGGGCACCGAGTTCTTCTCGGCGCTCACCGAATACGCGACCCAGCAGGCCGGCCTGCCGATCACGTTCAGCGCGTGACGACCGGGGCAGCGGGCCCCGAACGTCGGACCCAAAGAAAAAGCGCCCCGCGGGGCGCTTTCTTCATGGCCGGGCCACGTGTCAGTGGCCCTGGAACAGGTTCATGATGTCCTGCTTTTCCTGTTCGTCGACGTGCGGCACAGCCTCGTCGACGTTCTGCGCGGCCGGCGCCTGCGGCACGCCGACCGTCGACACGAAGCCGTGCCCCGGCGTGAACTCGGTGAAATACAGCTCGCTGCCGAGCGACTCGACGCCGTCCGGTACCGTCGGCTTGAATTCCGGCACGCCCTTCAGCGCGGCGCCCATGTAGTCGATCCAGACCGGCAGCGACAGGCCGCCGCCGGTTTCGCGATCGCCGAGGCTGCGCGGATTGTCGTAGCCGATCCACGCGATCGCGGCGAGCGTGTGCTGGTAGCCGGCGAACCACGCGTCGTGCGAGTCGTTCGTCGTGCCGGTCTTGCCCGCGAGGTCGGTGCGCTTCAGCACGTTGGTCCGCGCGCCCGTGCCGCGCTGCGCGACGCTCTGCAGCAGGCTGTTCATCACGTAGGCGTTGCGCGCGTCGATCGCGCGCGGCGCGTTCTGCTCGGCGACGAGCGGCTGCGCGCGCGCGACGATCGCGCCGTTCGGATCGGTGACTTCGGCGATCAGGTACGGATTGACGCGGTAGCCGCCGTTCGCGAAGACCGAGTACGCGCCGGCCATCTGCAGCGGCGTGACCTGGCCGGCGCCGAGTGCCATCGGCAGGTAAGCCGGATGGCGCTCGGCGTCGAAGCCGAAGCGCGTGATGTATTGCTGCGCGTATTTCGTGCCGATGTGGTTCAGGATCCGGATCGACACGAGGTTGCGCGAGCGCTGCAGCGCGGTGCGCATCGACA
>Ga0209370_1003216_pt1 | contig 10705 bp, 12 predicted proteins | sample AgamicAtPrz_FD_187164 | JGI IMG/M metagenome (GOLD analysis project Ga0209370, IMG submission 187164) | Agave microbial communities from Guanajuato, Mexico - At.P.rz (SPAdes) (version 2) | ecosystem: Host-associated > Plants > Phyllosphere > Phylloplane/Leaf | place: Guanajuato, Mexico... | reverse complement strand
GTGGCCCCATCGGTCCCCCCGCATTGATTACCCGTTAACCTGGTCAGGCCCGGAAGGGAGCAGCCATAGCGGGAACATCGAGTGCCGGGGTGTGGCTGGTGGGGCTGCCTCCATTCTGTAAGTCCTTGATTCTGCAAGGATTTTCCGCTCAAAAATCTCGAAGTGTGACAGCGTTTAGGTACACCTGAGTGGTGCACTGAGCTGGCAATCTTACTTCGTGAGCCCGTCCGCTGTCATCGTAACCTCGTTGTCTTTGCATGCCGATCTGCCAGTTTTTGGGCGGCGTCGAGTGCGAGCCGAAGCACGATTGCCGCTTCAGTGAAGGTTTCTGGGTCATTCGTTCCTTGGTAGATATGCCCGCCTTCTGTCACATCTTGGACGACGCTATCTACGTACTGGTAGAAACTGACTACCAACTGAGCGTCTTCTGGCCGTAGGTGGCCCAGCTTCCCGACATTGGCAACATAGACTCGGCAATAGTGCTCAGGAATTCGCACCTGTAACGCAGCTACCTGACGGCCCTCATCGGGTAATAATCGTAGGGCTTCCGCTATGTCAGTCAGCACGGGCAGGTATCTCCGCTCTTCGGCAATCTTCTTCAGTGCCAGCACCTCTGCCACGATAGCAACACGGACACTAGTTCGTTCCTGCCAGCGTTGCCAGAACCATCCTCCAGTGGCAACCGCGATAGTAACAAATAGACCAAGTGTGCTAATGATCTCAGCGGTTTGCACTTCTTATACTCCCCTGTTGTTTAGTTTGTTATCGTACTTAACAGTGAATTAGGTTCGTTTGTGAGCAGCGACTATCGTTGCTTAAGGGGGTTGCTTATGTGGCAAATCGAAAAACACCTAGCGGTGTCGATTTGAAATCTTGTGGCGCTAAGTGCAGACTCAATTCCTAATCTTTTAAAGTGATCTAGCATTTGCCCTGCAATGTTGTCACAGCATTTGAGCATTGAGTTGGCAAAGGTTGCAGACCTATCACTCGATGCGTATATCAGCTTTGTGTTGTCTGGTAGCAAGTGATCTCCATGGTAAGGTTCGGCTTGTGAGTTGATGTCTATGTGCTTTCCTAGTTCGCAATCTACAATCATCCCGAGACGCTTGCTTCTGAGAAATGCTGTGTTAGTGTGCCTGGTTAACGCCAGGTGCCAACCAAGCTGCTCGGCTTGGACTTTCTCGCCAGCATCTAAGATGAGATAGGATGCTAGTGGCTGAAACCGTATCTCTGTGCCCCACTCTTGTGTAGGCTCATTAATCGTCACGATCGTGCAAGCACTTGCAGTGTAGCCGTTGAAGCGCATCGGTCCATTCTTGTCACGGATTGTGTTAGTGTCTACGGCAAGGATGAAGTCGAATTTAGACTTCAGTTGCTCGGTAGAATCTAGCATCTGTCCAAAGTCATCTGCGGGCGATGAGAATAGTACTTTGTCATCTTTGTTAGTTCGGGTGTGCGTTATTTGGCGGCGAATCGTTGTTGGGTCAATCTCTGGGATATAAATTTGGCCGGAGGGGTCGAGAGTTATAGTAAGCCTTGATGTCTTTTGGGTGGCATGGCCGTATGTCCACTCAGTCCTGGGGAGTTCTTGTTCACCGTTGCGCTTCCTTGACATGATGATCTCCTTTTTGAGGTGTGTTGAGGCTCAAGGGTGTTTTCGAGTCGGTTAGGCTTATAGAAAAGGGTAGTTGATCTGCCACCATTTGCTGAATGCAACACCCGTGCTCAAGGCCCCTAAGATCAGTGGTGCTACATGATCGAATAGCCAAGGTGATACGAGCGAGCCCTTGGCGAAGGTGTAAAGCTTAACGGTCATAGTGATTGGGCTTCGTGGTGTCACTGTGAGAATTTGCCCGCCGCTAATGTGGCTGTCGTTTTCGTTCACCTTGCAGTATATGTAGAAGCTGTAGTTAATTTTATTTCTACTTTCGTTGCTTAGTTTTCTGATGGCTTCTAGTTTGTTGGTTGGATGCTCTTGGGGGTTTATGGATGAGCTAGTGTCATATGCCATTCTCCCTCTAGGAGTGAACTTGATTAGCTTGGTGGTGGCGTTGCCTACGCGAGGGGCTTCTTTGATCATCTGTAAAGCATGGCGCCGCATCTCACCTCTTTTTAGGAATTTCATGGTCGAGATTAGATTGCTTTCGTAAAGCTCATGCATTTCTAAGTCGAAGCGGAAGCTTCCTGCTGGTGTTCTCTGGTAGAGTCTCAGCCATAGGTAGGCATTGATCACGCCCAAAACCATCCAGACGTCATTGGCGTTTTCTTTTAGTCTTACTTCATTTCCAAGCAGTTTAAAAGTGGAGAGGTCGGCGCCGAAATACCAGAGCAATATGGTGATGGTGGAGAAGCCGATTAGGTAACTTCGAGCTTTGTTGAAATCGGGAGTGTCAGTGTCACCCATGTTCGCCCCTGAAGCAATGCTGTGTTCGAAAGCTGATTGTGTTTGGATTTGAAGTTGAGTCACCCACCGAAGTGGCAGGTGACGACGCTATTCGCTATTTACTTTAACGCCGGCGGGCTAGAGTCGTGTCCCAACATGGGGGCTTCTGTTCCAGATGGAAGACCCTCTGTGTGGGCATGAGTCCTCCAAGAGATTCCCATTAGCTCTTTCGCTGCTTCAATAAGCGGCTTGGCATTCTCTCCGACTTTGCCTGCCACGATGCTTGCCTCGATGGCAAGTGCATAAATGTGGTCTAGGGTTGATATCTTCTTGTGAAGCTCTTGTTGTACTTGCTCAAGTTTCTTTGTTATGCGTCGCCTATGATCTTCATCTAGTTCGCTGCACGCAGTTATCAGGTCTCTCAATTTGTTGACGAGTGCTTGTATTTCTTTTAGGTCACCTTCTGTGAACTCGTAGCCAAAACTGCCTTTGATTCTTTGAGTGAATCTTGCCTCAAGCTCTTCTTCTAGTTTTAGTGCGTTTTGATGTTTCTCAATGCTTTTTAGTTCTTCTAAAAGCTCGGCGGCAAAACTTTTGGTGTAAGCTACGTCGACTTGCCCATTTTCAATTCGAGGAAAGTTTGATTTGAAGTCAAGCAAGCCTGCTTGTTTCATGAATTGGAAAAACTTGATGATTTCAATGCTTTCAGGTTGAAAGTCTTTGAATAGGACTTTTGATTGGGCCTCGAAGTATTTGTGGCATACTTCGATTCCGGCGTCTAGGGGTTCAACGTTGGCTCTGTCAAGAAGCTCATCGGAAATTAACATGCCGTCATCCTTGTGTTGTGGGGCACCGATGATGGCACAGCGCCTGCTTCTGATGGAAGAGCGCGGTCTCAGTTCCAGAGATTTGCTAGCGCCCCCTATAGTTTTCTAGATCCAACCAACTCAGGTCACAGCCGAATATCAGTCGTCCATTAGGATTGGAATATCGCTGGGGGTATCAACTGAAAGACGCTTGTGCAGCGTCAGCTGTGTCTCGGTGCTTAACCTCTACGCCGATTTGCGTTCTGCCCTCAGCGGCGAATTCTAGAATATCAAGGCTGCAAAAAGCCGCCCCGAAGGCGGCTATGAGCGTAGGCGTTCTAAGGCCGAGGCGATGGCATCTGCGTTGGTGTCGAGTACCTGAAGGGCGATAATCACGTTGTCATGGACATTCACAGACCCTCGCTGACGTATCCATGTACTGACTTCCTCGATGGCTGCCCTCAATGCAGTCTGGTTCATGTGCAGCAGCTCCAGGGCGTCAGCAGTAGCAGCGTTCTTATCATCCATGTAGAGCGTCCTGTGTGATCTTGGGCGGGGCTTCAAGCGTACATCAACAACTTGCTTCATTCTCGATCTGCACCGCTAGATCGTTCCATCTTTGCTACCAGGTCGGCCAGATACAACCGAGTGTGGGTCGGTGCTTAGTGCTTCTGGACTGCCCGCTGCGAGCCGCACGGTACGATTTCAGAATATCTGTGGGCGTGTGGATCCGCCCCGAAACGTCACAGGAATCGCTTCCCTTGAGCTGGTAGGGCTATCGGCCGTTAGTGTCGAAGGACAACTGAAGGCGAGTCATTACGCGGGATACAGTCATTGGTTGAAATGCACTGCCACGTGCTGTGGTCACGCCCTTTGAGTTGAGACACTGCGCAATGGCAGCAAACGAAGTGCAGCCGTCGTACAAGCACGCCTTGATGTGGTGAGCGATAGCATCAGCCCGACTGTCTGCATTCACCTGCTTGGCCTTTACAGCGGCACCATTGCCCACAGCCCACGCCTTTGCACGGCCAGCGTCACGACGGGCGATCTTTCTCTGAGCTTCAGCATCACCATTGGCGGCGAGCTTCTTTAGTTCGGCCAGGCCTGCCTTTGTACGGGCACGGATTTTCAGCAACTCTTCTTCAGCGAGTAATGACTTGATATTCCGCAACAGGCCGCTGCTGTGTACGTCTTCCGCTTCGATGAAGGTGTACTTCTTCTGCAAGGTAACGAAGTGAGCATGGTCTCGTGTGAGACGGTCGATTCGATGCACGACAACTGGGCAGCCCAGCCCTTTTGCTTTAGCGAGAGCCAGTCGGCATTGTGGTCGGTCCTGGGGATCAACGGCCCCTGATACACCTTCATCAGTAAACTGTGCGACAATCTCCCAGCCATGCGTCTCGGCTGCGATCTTGATGGCTGCGAACTGCCCACCTACCGACAAGCACTGGTCGTCTGTACTCATCCTTGCGTATGCCACTACCTGCATCATTTTCTCGCCTGATCGTTCGGTGTGCGACCATCATAACATATTGCTAACGACCGTCTACGAAATGTTATGTCTCTGCTTCGGGTAGTTCGCGTTGCCATCTAGCTTTGCGGCACCCACAAAAATGCCCGCACTATGGCGGGCACACGAGCATTGCAAGAGGATGATTGGGTTAGCAGTGCTGCGTTCAACTCCATTTGCCGTTCAAATCTTCCAGTTTCGCGGAAGTGAAGCGATCTGCTTAGCGCCACTGTAGCGTAGGTCCCATGTTTAGGGGCTTTCGCGTGTTTCCGCGCTATTCCAGGCATAGCGATGCCGTCTGCCAGAGTTAGTTCAGGCATTAGTTTATAATAGTTCTCTTCTGCCGCTGCTGCTGGGTGAAGGATATGACTACCCGCAGAGATTATGTGGCTTGTTCGAGTGCTTCACGTACTTCAGTTACCGAACCGATCCAGTCATTACCCTTGTTGATCCGCTGAAACCCAAAGCGTTCTGCAAACTTTTCTGAGGCTTCAGATGTAGTGGTTTCAATCGCAATTTTGTCGTATCCGATCTCTGCTGAAAGGTCAGCTAGCATAGTCAGCAGCTTACGACCATGACCTTTTCGCTGTGCCTTGAAGTTTATTCTTGCGATGACCAAGGTTTCTCTTGGCCAAATCGTCTTCGGGTTGGGGAATAGCCTGAAGTAAAGATCGTACTTTTTAGCTTCAGCTTTTACTGTTGAGCCAAATCCCGAATGTAGGACCTTCTTTACCCGTCTCTTAGAGTAATCAAAGTTTTTCATCAGATGAGGGATTAGCTCGCTGATTAGGCGGTCCTGACCATGCTTAGCGTACGCCCGCCATTCATCTTCGTGAGCAGTTAGCTCGGGCTTTTCGATATTCACTGACATGCTCCCTGTGGCTTGATCTGATCTTCAGGCTAGCGAGCAGCCCAAGATCCTGTCAAGCACTTCGATTAGCTTTTTTCGAAGGGGTGAGGTGAATACATAAGCAACTTACAGCAAACTCGCACACTAACTAAGAATTTCTCTTGCACTAAGTCGGTACATGCTTCTGGTGGTGTGTGTATGGTGTTTCTATGTTTTCCAAAAAGTAGACAACTAGTGCTTTCGATGGTTTCCAAAAACTAATCAACTTTCAAGCATTGCTCGGGTTGAAGTCTATTGCGCTTATCCGGTTCTACGAGTTGTTAATTCTTGTGGGTACTGATCAATCAAAGCCCCGTCACATCAACCGTCATAGCTGTTGGTGGTGATACAAGCGGCATTGTGCCTAGTGGTGGACTACCAGCACTGCCCCATGGTCGGCTAGCTATAGCAGTCAAACCAACACCACAACTGTTAGGGCCGATGCGAACACAGTACGACATCAATAAGCCCCACGGGAGGCCGGCCTGCGAAGTATCACGCCATTGCTTCTGGTACACGCGCAAGCCCACAGCGTACTGGCGGGCAGCGTTTGGCCAAGGCTTAATTTCTGCACCTGTCGTAGGTACGGTTAAGGCGTTAACAGGCTTCATGAAGTTAAAGCCGGCATCAAAGGTCAGGGCGCCGTTCTCATCACAGACCTGGAATCCCACGTTGCCAGATGCCTGTGGTGGTGAGTCTCAGAGCCTATAGACCTCAACCGTGCCTTGATGTTCGTTCGGAAGGTGTGAGCTGTTCCCGCCTACTTCATTAGCCCGATGGTGCGGTCAACCGGGGAGCTGAAGAAGATGTACTTGTATCAGCTGGAATCTGGGTGGTGAGCTGATACCATGTGCCGATATAGGCAGCGATGAAGCTGGGCATATACATTGAACGGTGTGTCTGTAACTCTGCCGCCAGCTTCTCAGACTCGTCCGACAGTACTTCTACAAGCCCCTATATACGGGGCTTCCAGAAGGCCACCACCCCCTAGCCCTGTAGGGTAGCCAAGGGCAGGGGGGTGGTAAGCTTGGATAAGATGTCTCTGATGGTCCGCTCTGGCACCCGCCATGCTGATGCCATTGCTTCGGTTGTCTCATGCTGGCGATGCTTCAGTACATAGTCTCTAAGTGCGATCTTGCTATCTGGTGTCAACGGCAGGATCTCTGGAATTTTTGGTTTGGCGATGATTGAGTATATGTCGATAGGGGTATCAAATTTTAGCCTGGCGTAATACTGACTCAATCGCCCATCGGTTGCTGCATAGAAGGTAGTGTCGTCGGTGTTGGTGGGCGTAAAGCTTGAAGATATAACACGTTGAATAGTGTTCGACTGCTTGTGTACTGCGAAATAGTTCAAGGGTGTTTCCAGGTGTGTAGGGCGATCCCCCATTGGGGGTAGGGCGATCACTTCGCCCCTGCTGATTGTGAGTAGGCGCGTACTAGATCAGCCAAGGCTGCTTCTTCATCTAGACGATCTTGTTGGATTTTTGCCAGCGCCATTGCTTCGGCTGCTGCGGCTTCAGCTTCCGCTGCAGCTACTTTGGTGACGGCTAGGGCTTTCTCTTCACGGCGACGATTAATAGACAGTGTAATGTCAACTTGGCGAACTGTTTCCGCTGCATTCTGTTCATATCGAAGTTTGTTGTAGTCGGCTCGTGCTTGGTCAGTTAGCGTACGAAGTTCAGACTTAATCACCTTGTCTGGCTTTCGCAGCTGGGCTTTGAAGTCGAGGGTGTCGTATCGGGCATTGACGAGGGTGTAGCCCTTTCGCCATTCTTCCTGTAAGTCGAGCAGGGCGAGATGAAGAGGCTTCTTACACACCCACTCGATATTGGCAGCTGGGTCTTTGAAGTACAGCCCTTGAGCGTTGGCGTTGTAGCGTGCAACCTTCTGCTCTATAAGTTGGCTTAACTCAGCTTCATCGTGCTTGAAGAACTCGATTACTTTTTCACCGTATGAAAGTTCTGTATCAATCATTTCTGGGATGTTCCCTGTGGTTGTGGTTCATTGGTTGTTGCTTCCTGAGCAAGATACTGTTGTACTAGCTCTTCTTGGCTGATTGCATTATTTGCTCTGTGGTTTCTCGTCTGGCAGACCGAGCTGCACCAGCGGGAACGGTGTGACCGGCTGTAATAGGTCTTGTTGCAGTGGTCGCAAGACTTTCGCTGCAATGGATAACTATTTTGCATATATGTGCTCTTGTTTGTGTAGGTATTTCTTTGTGGCAATAGAAAACCCGTCACTCATTGCGAGCTTCGGGTTGGGCTTCTATTAAGTTGTTAGGCTGCGTACTATTTTTCTGTACGCTATTGCCCGTTGCAGGCAGTGAAGAGAACTGGTGGCTAGTTCCGCTAAACTGGTACTAGTTTAACACAGCGGTATGGGTGTCAAGTGTTTTTGGCCTTATTTTTAAACTTTATTTTCAAGGTGCTCTTGTGGTATGTCTCGCATGTTGCTGTCAGGTGTTAAAGTTATAGTAATATGCTTGGTGGTTCATACAGTGTTGATGCCTTGCCCAAAGCACTAGGCTATGTGGTGGGGCAGGGGCTGGTCCTGTATGCTATGAATCTGCATGGTGCATGTTAATGCGTGACGACTCGTCACGAAGCACTAACCTGAAGTTTTAAATACTTGTAATTGGTGGGGTGCTGGTGCACCGCTATAGTCTTAAAAAGTTATAGATTTACTTAGCAATGGTGATACATAAAGGGGGCAGAGGCGAAAGCCCCTCAGGCCTCTAACCATTAACTGTGGGGTTAGTTGCAATGTGCTGTTACAAGATTATGCTGCACAGAACACCTGTAGAATTAGAAGCGCGATCAGGAGCGGTGAAGGGGGCTTTCTCCCCCCTGCATCATAAAGTGTTTATTCATGCTTCACGCACTGGTAGTCCCGCTGTGGCGTCTACGCCACGGATAAACAATGGCTAGCAGTCTTTGCATAGTGCAGAATCAAGAGCCAAAGCGGGAAGGGGCTGTCTGCCCCATCTCTTCCCTTAAATATGTAGAGATGTCATCCGTGCCCAATGGCACAGGTTTATATAGTTGGCGTTGACGCCGCTACTAATCAACCTCAGTAGATAACCTTACCGCTATCCGTTTGCGTGTCCGACATCTACCATGCACTTAGTATGGTGGGCGTGAATGTCGATTTCAGGACAAATGATAGTGGTTCTCGGCTACGCTGCTGCTCCAGCCTTGACCCACCCCTGTGCCTCTACGAAATCAAGGAATGCGTCACGCCGGGAAGGCTCAGGGTAATAGTTCGCTTGCTTCGGTGATGCTCGTGCTCCCGTGTCATGGGGACGTTCACTTGCCGGGATGTCGGGGGTTCCGTCCAGTTCACCAACGAGGGCGGCTGTTCTATGCAACAGCTTTTCTATGGGTTCGTCACTGTATCCCGGAATTGCTAGTTTCAACAGCTGTTGTCGCACAGCGTAGCATTGTTTCCTGCGAGCAAGCATGTCATTTTGGTAGCCAGCGTCATGTGATATACCATGCAATGTCATGTATTCATTTACATACTCATCCGCCCTGCTCATCAAATCGGTGGCGGCGGCTATCAAGTAATCGCTACTTGCCCGAGGGTTTTCTTCGTCAACCCAGTCTGGCAGAAATAACGCGTTGCAGCCCAGGTCAAATGCTTGGTCGCGAACTTTATTTTTTACGCGTTTTATGTGGTCAGAGGTGTATTTGCTTTCATATTTACCTGTTGATGTGTTCCATGTGCAGCCATACTCTTCATGTAAGATGTTTCGGAGCTCATAGTCTCGAATGCCTTGGGTGCGGCTCGCTAGTGGGAGCACTCGTTCGACAGACTTAGCGAACGGTAATTCAGCTCTCGAATTAACGCTCCGTGATCGTTTCGGTTTCGGGATTCTTTTTACTATTTCTTTAACTTTTCGCTCAGTGAGTCCGGTTGCGGCTCTAATCTGGGCTAGGGTTGCGCCCGCCTTGCGAAGTTGGATGGCGGTCTGTTCTGCAGTTGTCGTTTCGCTTGCTTCAGGTGTAATGCTAGTCATGGCTCTTTTACATAAACGTTTTTGTTATTTCATTGCAAGTCCTCGATGTGTTCCGGAGCATAGTTGTCGGAAACGATTAGTCCTTGTTTCAGGCAGCACGAAACCCGCTCTGCTCAGTGGCCTATCGGCTTGAGCAAGCGAGGAGTGTTGGTCTGATAAGTCGAGGTGTTGCGGACGCCTGCTATGGGCAGGTGTGGCGATAATACAGTCTAATCGGTAAGTGTCAAGCGGTTTTGTTCAATACCCCGTTATTGCCATTATGTAAATTTTAGACCGTATTTACTCCCGGCTTCGGCAGTCCAGCATTCACCATCGCCAAGATCGAAGTCTTGATACCGCTGAAGAAGTTCTTCATCACGCGGTACGGCAACAACACAGGGCCAATCAGGGCTTCGCCCAATACTTCATAGAAATCATCATCTGTAACACGGCGACCTTGTGCCTGACGCTCGAAACGAAGTGCGAACAGGGCGTAGATCACATACACGGCATAGATGATGCCGTAGGCAATTGCAATTGCCATCCATTTTGCTAGTACAAAGTCAATCATGCTGCTTTCTTCCCACGATTCTTGGCCATATGTTCACGAATCCAGACCAAGCCCTTACCTGTAATCCCCACAACGTAACCCAACATAATTTTACCAGTGTGCGGGTGATTATATGGCTCTTCACCAACTACGAAACGACCGGCATCTTTATGAGGCTGGTATGGCAAGTTATGGTTCTTACCGCCTTCAATCAGGATGTCATGTTGACGCAAGTATTTGAGTAGCTTGTTACGGCCAATACCAAGAATGTCAGCAGCCTGTTTCATGGTATGCGTGTTTTCAGCAACAACTACTGCATCATGGAACTCAACCTTGGGCTTATCCTGTTCGATCTTTTCCGCCTGTACGCCAACCTTGTGTTCCAGCTGCATCACCTGCTCGGTGTAACCCAGCAGCAGACCACGCAGCGATGCGGCATCGGTCAGGTCTACCGATGCGGGCTTGGCCACTTGGGCTTCCAGCTCGTTCAGGCGGCGGATCACTGCCAGTCGCAGCGGTACGCTGTAGCCCGTAACCAGTGTCTGCGTCAGCTCACGAGAAAGGTTGA
>Ga0209370_1003212_pt1 | contig 10711 bp, 9 predicted proteins | sample AgamicAtPrz_FD_187164 | JGI IMG/M metagenome (GOLD analysis project Ga0209370, IMG submission 187164) | Agave microbial communities from Guanajuato, Mexico - At.P.rz (SPAdes) (version 2) | ecosystem: Host-associated > Plants > Phyllosphere > Phylloplane/Leaf | place: Guanajuato, Mexico... | reverse complement strand
TAGTATGTATTCCCTCTCCCCGTGGGAGAGGGTCAGGGTGAGGGCATCAGGCCGCACAACATCACCCTCGGTTACGCATCACCCCTTCCTGCACCGTCGAGGCGACCAGCACGCCATCCTGCGTATAAAACTCCCCGCGGACAAACCCGCGCGCGCTTGATGCCGACGTACTTTCCACGCTGTAGAGCAACCACTCATTCATGTTGAATGGACGGTGGAACCACATCGAGTGGTCGATGGTGGCGACCTGCATCCCCTTTTCCAGGAACCCCACGCCGTGCGGCTGCAGCGCCACAGGCAGGAAGTTAAAGTCAGACGCATAGCCCAGCAGGTACTGATGAACGCGGAGATCTTCCGGCACTGTACCGTTGGCACGCATCCAGACCTGAAGTTTCGGTTCTGCAGTGTGGCCTTTCATCGGGTTATGGAATTCAACGGGGCGGATCTCAAGCGGCTTATCGCAGAGGAACTTCTCCTTTACCTGTGGCGGAAGCAGATGCGCCAGCGCGCGGGCGATATCGGTTTCCGATTTGAGATCGTCAGGCGAAGGGGCTGGCGGCATCACTTTTTGATGCTCATAGCCCGGTTCAGGCGCCTGGAAAGAGGCGGTCATGTAAAAGATCGGTTTGCCATGTTGAATGGCTGCCACGCGGCGAGCACTAAAACTGTTGCCATCTCTCAGCACTTCAACGTCATAGACAATGGGTTTTGCGCTATCGCCAGGGCGCAGGAAGTAACTGTGAAAGGAGTGCACCAGACGGTCAGTCGGGACGGTTTCCTTGGCTGCATACAGCGCTTGTCCCACGACCTGCCCACCGAAGACCTGGCGTAAACCCAAATCTTCGCTCTGTCCGCGAAAGAGTCCTTCCTCAATTTTTTCCAGATTCAGTAATGTCAGCAGATTGTTCAGTGCCTGACTCATAGTCGTCCTCAATAAACGCCGTGGCGAAAGATACGCAGAGTATAACGCAGAAATGAAAGTGGTCCGATGGGTAGATTAGTCTGAATATCGGGGAGAATTCAGGCGTTAATCATTGATTTGTGCCACACTTGAATACGTCATGTGAATGAAACGACATCGGATGGGATCGATCCCGCTGGTGCATTGATGATAAGGAGACTTCAATGAAACTCGTGCCTATGCTAAGTGGTATAGCTATTGCGGTGGCGTTGTCCGCCTGTGCAGGTAAGAGCGCTCAGGTGCCGGTGCCCGCAGCTGACCCGAACGGGATTAATACACTTTCACAGCAATCAATTCAGCAGCCAAATGTATCCGGTACAATCTGGATCAAGCAAAGAGTGGCTCTGCCGCCGGATGCGGTATTAACGGTAACGCTGTCTGATGCTTCACTGGCTGATGCACCGTCGAAAGTGCTGGCGCAGCGTGCGGTTCGCACCGAGGGTAAACAGGCGCCATTTAGCTTCGTACTGCCTTACAATCCAGCAGATGTGCAGCCAAATGCGCGTATCCTGCTGAGTGCGGCGGTAACGATCAACGATAAACTGGTCTTTATTACCGACACGGTGCACGAAGCGATTAACAACGGTGGAACAAAAGTTGACCTGAATCTGGTCCCGGTGCAGCAAACGGAAGTTCCGCTTGCGCCTCAGACTAACCAGCCGGCCGTCGCAACCCCGCCTACGCAGCTGTAATTCCTGCCTTTACCCTCTCCTGCGGGAGAGGGTTCAGTACACCCAACGGTATTTCTGCAAATCGATCTGTCCCGAACCTGACACCTGCACACCTTCTGACAATAACGCCTGACGCTGGCGCTGCAAATCCGGCCCGGTAAGCGAAATGGCACCGTGACGATTCACTACACGATGCCACGGTAAAGCACTTCCTTCCGGGAGCCGCTTCAGAACGCCACCGACCTGACGTGCTGCACGCGGAGAGCCTGCAAGACGCGCTACCTCACCGTAGGTGGTCACAACCCCTTCCGGGATGGAGGCCACGATTTGCCACACGCGTTGCGGGAAAGAGTCATGTTCGTCCATTTATCACTCCAGTGGGTCGTAATGAAGTGTGATGGTAAACGAAGATGAAGGCGATTGCCGCTTAAGTTTGCGCAATAAACCAGCATCCAGATGCCCATGGCTTGCAATTGACGGGCGGCATAGGGATAATGCGCCAGCGCGTTGGTTAACAACGCTCTCAATGGGGGCTCTGTTGGTTCTCCCGCAACGCTACTCTGTTCACCAGGTCAGGTCCGGAAGGAAGCAGCCAGGGCAGACGACGTGTGTGCCGGGATGTAGCTGGCAGGGCCCCCACCCATTTCTCCCCCCCCCAAAAAAAATCTTCTGCTTTAGATAGCGTTGCTCTCAGGCTATTAATCCTTATAGATAAAGTGGTTTTTATAAGCCCGGAAATATATCTTTCATTTAACTGAAATAATATTGTCATAAACCTGTAATAATAGACTGTCATTTTATTATCGGGTGTCTTTTTTCCGTCATAAGCAAAAAATATATATCTGGATTAGAAAGTTAACTTCGTGTATTAAATTAAACACGTATTCCGAAGGGAAGTGACAATTATGGCTACTGCGGTTTTAAATGTTAAAATTGATGAAGCGCTAAAAGAAAGACTTCGCCACTATGCCGAAGTTAATAATGAGAATCTAAGCGTGACCACAGAGAAACTGCTGCTGCTGGCGTTTGAAGCAGTAGAAGAGGCGGGAGTATCGGAAGAGGATATTGATAATCAGCATACGGAAGAAGAGAGCGTTTCTCCATTTACTCCTAAAGAAATCAAGGCACTACGTAAACTTCTGAAGAAGAGAAAATGAAACAACAACTGTCGACCGCCCATGACTACAAAGAGGCCTGCGATCTGTTGCGTTCAGGCTATGTTAAACATGTACGTCTTGGCTGGAATGTAGGAAGTGATGAGTTCTTTCGTATTGCGTCTGACTGGTGTGATACCGGCGCAAAAATAAAGAAAGAGGGTGAAGATTTTGTTATTTCACTGAAAGGTTTCCCGATTCCTCCTCAGCACTAATTCCTGATCTGTGAAAACAGCTGACTGCCTCTATGACAGTCAGCTGTTTTTATTATTTACGAAAAAATTTTATACCAGGCTTCGTTTAATCGAGGGCGTGGTTTTGTTCAGGGCGAGCCACAACGGCTTGATTCTCAATAACGCTTGCTCGAGTTCTTCCGGTTCAAGTGAGAAAGGCATACGCAAATAGCGATCAAATGCCCCTGAAAGACCGAACCGCGTGCCGGTCCCCATGTTGATCCCAATCGTCTCAGCCCGTGCGGCGAGCTGCGTTGCCAGCATCCCCGGCAGTTCAATCCAGTACGAAAGCCCGCCTTCGGCTTCATGGAAGGTCCAGTCCGGGAAATGCTCGCGCAGGAGTTCCCCGCACTTGTTCCGTCGTTCCACCAGCATTTTCCGGCGAGTGGGCAAAAAGGTGTCGCTGTTTTCGATAAGCCACAGCGTTGCCAGCTGTTCCAGCAGAGGGGAGCCGAGGTCCAGCGTATCGCGCGCCTGAGCGAGCGCCGAGATGGTGCGTGAAGAGGCGCGGATCCAGCCGAGACGCAGGCCACCCCAGAAGCTTTTCCCGGCAGAGCCCAGCGTAATCACCGCCGCCCCAGGATTAAACGCTGCCAGAGGGGGCGGCGGCGGCGCATCAAACCAGAGATCGAGCATGGTTTCGTCCACGACCAGCGTGGTACGAGTCCGCGCGGCGATGTCGGTGATCGTCTGACGCGTTGCAGCGTCCATACAGCGTCCCGTTGGATTATGAAAATCCGGCATCAGGTAGGCCAGGCGCGGGGACGTTTGGGCAAGCGTTGCCGCGAAACCGTCGGTATCCCAGCCGCTTTCAGGCAGTGATACGCCTACCGGTCGGCAGAGTGCCCCCTGAATAGCGGCGATCGCCAGCGGGTAGGTTGGATGGTCGACGACGATGCGATCGCCTGGCCCGGTCATCATGCGCAATACCAGCGCAAAGCCGCTGACGGCACCATTTACGACCATCACTTCGTCTGCCCGCGTTGGCAGCCCGCGCGCGGTATAGCGTGCGGCAATGGCTTCCCGCAGCGCGGGCAACCCGAGCTGGTCATAGCCCGTCAGCGCAAGGTGCTGGGTAATCGCCGTCAGCGCATGGGTATACGCCTGATGGATTTCGGGCCCGGCGTTGAGTGCGGCGGTGGACAGGTCCAGCGCCGCGCTGGCCGCGGAAAGCGTCGGTACCGCGCGGGTATCCGGCAGGATCACGCGTGAGCCGCTGCCGTGGCGACTTTCCAGATAACCCTCTTCCCGCAGATGGGCGAGCGCGCTGCCAACGGTGGTTCGGCTGACGTTTAGCGTACTGGCTAATTCCCTCTCACCCGGTAGCCGCGTATTCAGCGCCAGTCTGCCATCCAGAATAAGCAGACGTAACGCATCGGCCAGCTGACGCCACAGCGGCGTACGCGATGAGGATTGTTGCCAGTGGCCTAAAAGACGTGCCAGAGACTGGCTTCCGAAACGACGAGATGACATATGCAGTCCACTATTTAGAAACTGGACATTAATCATAGAGCCATTTTGACCCAATATGAAACTCTGGTTCACTGGAGAAGATAAAAATGGTACGTCGTCTGCTACAGCTTTATGTCGGTTTAGGGCTTTATGGTCTTTCCACCGCGATGTTTATTCGTGCGGATCTGGGCGTCGATCCGTGGGACGTCTTTCACCTTGGGGTGGCCTTACAAACGGGGATGACCATTGGTACGGTCATCATTGTGACCGGTGCGGCGGTGCTTCTGCTGTGGATCCCGCTGCGTCAGATGCCAGGGCTGGGCACCCTCAGTAACGTTATTTGTATTGGGCTGGCAGCAGATGCTTCAATGGCCTTAATCCCTGAGTTGAGTTCGCTGCCTGTCCGCATCGCGCTGCTGGTGTCCGGGATCGTCGCGAACGCCATAGCAACCGGGATGTATATCGGTGCAGGTTTTGGGTCAGGTCCGCGCGACGGCCTGATGACCGGGATCCACGCCCGGTTAGGCTGGTCAATCCGCAGCGTGCGCACCTCCATTGAAGTCTCTGTCCTGATTATCGGTTGCCTGCTTGGCGGTTCATTTGGTGTGGGGACAGTGATTTACGCCCTGACCATCGGCCCGCTTATCCAGCTCTGTTTGCCGTGGTTCCGTCAAAAGCCGCGTATCGAGACGGTTCCTCAGCCTGAGCGGGTTGTTTAATTTTGCGAAGCGCTCACATGTTTTAATGGCGTCCCTGTGCCAGAATAGCGGCTTGTTATCAAGCGATGCCGGACTGCATGAAAGCGATCACACTCTATGACGTAGCCCTCCTTGCGGGGGTGTCTTACCAGACCGTGTCCCGCGTGATTAATGGCGCGGAGCACGTCTCCACCCGCACGCGGGAAAAGGTGCAGCAGGCGATGGCTGAGCTGCACTATGTGCCTAATCGGGGCGCACAGCAGCTGGCGGGGAAACGCACCCGGACGCTGGGGCTGATCACCACCGATCTGGCCCTGCATGCGCCCTCGCAAATTGTCTCAGCGGTAAAATCCCGCGCGGCAGAGCAGGGGGCAAGCGTCTTAATTTCAATGGTGGAGCATGTTCAGCAATGCCAGGCTGCGGTGCAGGAACTGCTGGCTCAGCGTGTGGAAGCCTTACTGGTCAACGTCCCGCTGGACGATCCTGACGCAGAGCAGCTTCAGAAAATGGCTTTGCCTGTGCCTGTTCTGTTCCTCGATGTTTCCCCTTCGGCGCAGGTCAACAGTCTGGTATTTAACGCCGGGCAGGGGGCCGCGCTGGGCGCGGAACATCTGATTTCTCTGGGGCATCAGCGCATCGCTCTTCTCAGTGGACCAGAGAGTTCCGTTTCAGCGCGTGCGCGTCTGGCGGGCTGGAAAACGACCCTGGCACAAGCCGGTCTTGAAGCCGCTGACGAGGTTCATGGCGACTGGAGCGCCGCCTCCGGATATGAAAAAGGCCACCAGCTTTTATCCGGATCGCAACTACCTGACGCCATTCTGGTCGCGAACGATCAGATGGCGCTGGGCGTGATGCGCGCCTGCGTTGAGAAGGGCATTGCTATACCGGGCCAGATATCGATTGTCGGGTTTGATGACACGGCCGACAGCGCCTGGTTTTCACCGCCGCTGACCACCGTTCGGCAGGCTTTTCGTGAAGCGGGCGAGCGCAGCGTGGAATGGCTGCTGACGCCGACGAGAAGCGAAAAATGCTGGCAAGAGCAGCTTCCCGTCACGCTGATCGCGCGTCATTCGAGCTCCCGTCGCGCAGCCGATCGGGTTGATCGGGAAGAGCTTGCCCATCAACTGAGAAATCTGGCATTGCTGGCTGAAAAAATCGCGCGGGGATAAATCTTTTGTGATCCGGCTCGCTACGTGAGGATCGCACACTTTACCCTTCTCTGTTGCCAGGGCATGTTGACTAAAATTGTGAGCGCTTCGCAAAGAGGTTATTATGTCTGACACATCATCGCTGACCCTCAGCGCACTTCTGGCTCGTCGGGACTGGGAAAACCCCGGGGTGACGCAGTGGAATCGCCTGGCGGCCCACGCGTCGTTTCACAGCTGGCGTGACGAAGCCTCTGCCAGAGAAGAGGCTAAAACCCCGAACAAACGTTCTCTCAACGGGGTGTGGCAGTTTAGCTTTTTTGCAGCACCAGAACAGGTTACGCAGGCATGGGTAGAAGAGGATTATACCGATGCCGTCGCGATGCCCGTTCCTTCGAACTGGCAGATGCAGGGCTTTGATACGCCGATCTACACCAATGTGACCTATCCGATCCCCGTCAATCCGCCCTGCGTTCCGACAGAGAATCCTACCGGTTGTTACTCGCTCACATTTGAGATGGATGACGCCTGGCTGCACGGCGGGCAAACCCGCATTATCTTCGACGGGGTAAACTCAGCATTCCATCTCTGGTGCAACGGCCAGTGGATTGGCTATTCCCAGGACAGTCGCCTGCCCGCCGAGTTTGATCTCACGGCAGCGCTGCTTTCAGGCCAGAACCGTCTGGCGGTCATGGTGCTGCGCTGGTGCGACGGGAGCTATCTTGAAGATCAGGATATGTGGCGCATGAGCGGTATTTTCCGTGACGTATCGCTGCTGCATAAGCCTGAGACGCAGATTGCGGATTACCACGTTGTGACCAATCTCAACGCAGAGTGCGACCGCGCAATGCTTAACGTCGACGTCGCGCTGGCCGGCTCCTGCTATTCAGCCTGCGAAGTGGTCATCACCCTGTGGCGAAACGGCGAAAAATGCGCCAGCGTCACGCAACGCCCCGGCTCTGCGGTGGTCGACGAGCGAGGGCGCTGGGCCGAGCGGCTAGCGGTGGCGATCCCCGTCAAAGATCCCGCACTGTGGAGTGCGGAAACGCCTGAACTTTACCGGCTGACAATTGCGCTTAGGGACGCACAGGGTGATGTGCTGGACGTCGAGGCATGCGACGTCGGCTTTCGCCGGGTTGAAATCAGCAATGGCCTGCTGAAGCTAAACGGTAAACCGCTGCTGATTCGGGGCGTGAACCGCCATGAGCATCATCCGGAAAACGGGCAGGTGATGGATGAAGCGACGATGCGCCGTGATATCGAGCTGATGAAGCAGCATAACTTTAACGCCGTCCGTTGCTCGCATTACCCGAATCATCCGCTGTGGTACAGGCTTTGCGATCGCTACGGTCTGTACGTTGTGGACGAGGCCAATATCGAAACCCATGGCATGGTGCCAATGAGCCGTCTTGCTGACGATCCCCGCTGGCTGCCTGCCATGAGTGAACGCGTGACCCGCATGGTGCAGCGCGATCGTAACCATCCGTCCATTATCATCTGGTCGCTGGGGAATGAGTCCGGACACGGTGCAAACCATGATGCGCTTTACCGCTGGCTGAAAACTACCGATCCAACGCGCCCTGTACAGTACGAAGGCGGTGGGGCGAATACGGCAGCAACCGACATTGTCTGTCCGATGTATGCTCGTGTTGATCAGGACCAGCCGTTCCCGGCGGTGCCAAAATGGGCGATCAAAAAATGGATCGGCATGCCGGATGAAACTCGCCCGCTGATCCTCTGTGAATATGCCCACGCGATGGGCAACAGCTTTGGCGGGTTCGCCAGGTACTGGCAGGCATTTCGCAGTCATCCGCGCCTGCAGGGCGGGTTCGTCTGGGACTGGGTCGACCAGGCGCTGACGAAGAAAGACGAAAACGGCAAACCCTTCTGGGCTTACGGCGGTGACTTCGGTGATAAACCGAATGACCGACAGTTCTGCCTGAATGGTCTGGTATTCCCGGATCGCACGCCGCATCCGGCGCTATATGAAGCGCAGCGCGCACAGCAGTTTTTCACCTTTACGTGCGTGAGTACCTCTCCGCTAGTGATTGAGGTGAAAAGTGATTACCTGTTCCGCCATACCGACAACGACGTGGCGAGATGGTCGGTTACCCGCGACGGGGAGGTGCTGGCTCAGGGTGAGGTTGCGCTTTCCATTCCCCCTCAGGGGCAGCAGCGTCTGGAAATCTCGCTGCCGACGCTGACGGCCGAGCCGGGAGAGGCCTGGCTTAATGTGGAGGTTATCCAGCCGCAGGCAACAGCCTGGTCACCGGCGAATCATCGCTGCGCGTGGGATCAGTGGCTGCTTCCGACGCCGCTGTACGTTACGCCACCGCGGGCAGTCGGGATCCCGCCGGTATTCACAGAGCAGGATGATGTGCTGGACATTACCCATGGAGAGCAACGCTGGCGGTTCGATCGCGCCTCGGGAAATCTCACGCAGTGGTGGAACAAGGGCGTTGAAACGCTGCGCTCGCCGCTGACGGATAACTTTACCCGTGCGCCACTGGATAATGACATTGGCGTGAGCGAAGCCACGCAAATCGATCCGAATGCCTGGGTTGAACGCTGGAAAGCGGCCGGAATGATTGAGATGTCTGCTCGCCTGCTTATGTGTGAAGCGGAATCGCATGCCAATGACGTGGTCGTGACCACGCGACACGTCTGGGAGTATCGCGGTAAGGCGCTGTTTTTGAGCCATAAGGTCTGGCGGATTGACGATTGCGGCGTGCTGCATGGAGATGTGCAGGTGCAGGTGGCGTCCGATATTCCCGAGCCCGCGCGTATAGGCCTGAGCGTCCAGTTTGCTCAGGTACCGGATACGGTGCGCTGGCTGGGGCTGGGGCCGTTCGAGAACTATCCGGACAGGAAGCTCGCGGCGCAGCAGGGGCGCTGGACTTTGCCGCTCGATGCGATGCAGACCCCCTACATTTTCCCGACAGAAAATGGTCTGCGCTGTGACACTCGAGAGCTTGTCTGCGGGGCGCACGTGCTTCAGGGAAATTTCCATTTCTCCGTCAGCCGCCACAGCCAACAGCAGCTTCGTGAGACAACGCATCAGCACTTACTGTGCGATGAGCCGGGCTGCTGGCTCAACCTGGATGCATTCCATATGGGCGTTGGCGGTGATGATTCCTGGAGCCCAAGCGTTTCACCTGAATTCATCCTGCAACATCGTCAGCTTCGCTACACCTTTAGCTGGCATCAGAACGCACTTTAGCGCGCCAGTCGCGGCCACCGTGGGTGGCCGCGTCGCTCAGGATAAAATTCCGCTCAGCCCGTGAAGACTCATAGTGATCCCGACGAGGGTAATCAGTGCCGCAGATATCCAGGGCGCTTTTCGCGAAAACTTGCTGAAACCCGGCCAGCGCTTCGTCGCGTGCTTAAGGCTTAAGGCGGCAATCGCGCCTGAAGCCACCAGCGTCAGTGCGAGGCCAATACTGAAGCTGAACACCAGCGTTGCGCCGAGTGCGAAGTGCTTGAGCTGCAGGCAAATCAGCAGCACCGTGATGGACGCCGGGCAGGGAATAAGCCCGCCCGTCAGGCCAAACAGGGCGATCTGCCCGGTAGTGACGTTTTGTCCGTTGAAACGACGGTTAATATCCTGGGCATGCGCGCGCTGGTGGGCGTCTTGCCACTCTTCTTCAACCAGTTGATGACCAGGGTTGTGATGATCATGATGATGCTCGTGCTCGTGCTCGTGCTCGTGCTCGTGCTTGTGCTCGTGCTCGTGCTCGTGATGATGATGCTCGTGCGGCTGGCTCGCTTTCCAGGTGCGCCAGGCCATCCAGAGCGCGATCGCAATGATCAACACGCCAGAGATCAGCTGGAACCAGGGCTCAGACGTATGAGCATCCCAGCCCCGACCAAACCATAATCCCGCCATCGCAATGATCCAGACCACCGCCGTGTGCGACAGGGTTGCGGCAAGCCCGAGAAGGATCGCCTGCTTAAGCGTCCCGCGGATCGCCACGATAAAAGCGGCCATCATCGTTTTTGAGTGGCCCGGCTCAAGGCCGTGCAGCGCACCGAGCAAAATAGCGCTGGGCACAAACAGCCAGGCGTTGCCCTGTTGAAGGAGAGAAGCAAAATCGTTCATTGAACATTCCGGGATAAAAACTGTGCTCTGATACTACTCCCCCCCAGTAGTCTAATACTACCCCCCAGTAGAAAAATACTCAGGGGGAGTAGGGCGTGATATGCTTAAAACGTCAAAATTAGGGGGAAAGAGATGTCACATACGGTTCGCGACAAGAAGATGTTATTAACCCGCCTGAAAAAAATTCAGGGGCAGAGCAACGCGCTGGAAAAAATGCTTAATAGCGACCACGAATGCGCCGATGTTCTCCAGCAGCTGGCAGCGATCCGCGGGGCGGTCAACGGCATGATGATGCAGG
>Ga0209370_1003207_pt1 | contig 10717 bp, 10 predicted proteins | sample AgamicAtPrz_FD_187164 | JGI IMG/M metagenome (GOLD analysis project Ga0209370, IMG submission 187164) | Agave microbial communities from Guanajuato, Mexico - At.P.rz (SPAdes) (version 2) | ecosystem: Host-associated > Plants > Phyllosphere > Phylloplane/Leaf | place: Guanajuato, Mexico... | reverse complement strand
CAGGCAGACCCGCCGCTTTACGACGCGCCAGCGCTTCAACCACGACGCCAGGGGCAGATTTCGGCTGAAGCGGGTTTTCCAGGTCGGCGGCGATTAACGGATGATCGAGCATCAGTTGTCCGGTCGCGGGGGAGTGGCAGTAGCCTTTCTCGGTGATGGTCAGGGAGACAATGGCGACCTGAGGTTCACACATCGCCGCCAGCACGGTTTCCAGCCCATCAACCTGCGCGTGCAATGCTCTTTTGACCACGCCGACGACGCGCGTAGTCCATGCATCGGCAGACATCTCCGCGACGGTGTAGAGGCTATCCTGCGCATTGAGATCGGCAATTTGCTGTTCGCCACCAATCAGATTCACTTCGCAGTATCCCCAGTCGCTGCCGTGTTCAGCCGCAAGAATATCGGTATAAACTGCCTGATGCGCACGATGAAATGCGCCAAACCCTAAATGAACAATGCGCGCTTTGAGGCTGCCGCGATCGTACTGAGGCAGCGTCGCTTTCGCCTGTAATAACCGGTTTTCCATGATTGAGACTCGTTAATTAATGAAAGCTGCGATCCGCTGCCGCTCTCCTTCCGAAGCGGCAGCGCCTGCTGACTACACCAACTAGAATGGCAGTTGGGGTAAAAAATAACTGCCATCAACCATACTGATACTTCAATTTCAGATATTGATTTATATTAACTTTTGTCCATGTGGTGTGACATGATCGAAAAGTTATGTGACAAGTTACTCAGGATATAAACCATTAACGTCGTGACGAGAGTGCGCCATAGCCAACTGATTCGCGCCGGGGCGTTTCCGCCGCATCTTCTGCCGCGCTCAAGTCACGGTCACGCACTTCCGGCATCAGGATTGCCGAGACCAGCCCAATCACGGAATAGGCAACCAGCATGGCGACAATCGGCCACCAGGATCCGGTCATGTTGCAGAAGATCCCCGCCAGTACCGGACCAAAGCCCACCGCCACCAGCCCGCCCGCCTCTTTGGAGATAGCCATGCGGGTAAAGCGATTACGTGAGCCAAACATCTCTGCCATGGTGATGTTTTCCAGCGCAAACAGCCCCAGTACCGAAATGTTATGAATGACGATAATGGAAAGCATGATTGTCCCCGGCGCGTAGCTCTTATCGACGATAATCGACAGCATGGGGTAAGCCAAAAGAATGGCGGAGGTGTTAACGATGATGTACGGCAGCCGACGCCCTACCTTGTCAGACAGCCAGCCCAGTAGAGGAATGGTGATGAACCCGAGGACAGAGCTAATCATCAGTGCATCGGTGGGAATTGCCTTATCGAACAGCAGCGTCTGTACCAGATAGCCTGCCAGGAACGTCTGAATCAGACCCGAGTTACCCGCCTGTCCGAAGCGCAGCCCGGTTGCCAGCCAGAAGGATTTGCTTTTGAACATCGCACCCAGGGCGTTTTCCTGGGCAGCCACCGGCGAGACAGTTTCTGCGTCGTTCACTTTCTCAAAGACCGGGCTCTCTTTCAGGTTCATTCGCAGCCAAATGGCAAAGATCATCACCACGACGCTGGCGAGGAAGGGTACGCGCCAGCCCCAGGCGACAAGTTCTTCACGGTCGAGGGCAAAGAACATAACAGCCCAGATGGCCGTTGCGCTCAGCGTCCCGCAGTTGGTCCCCATCGCCACCAGCGAGGAGATAATGCCGCGTTTCCCCTTCGGGGCGTATTCCGCGAGCATCGTGCCAGCGCCAGATATCTCCGCGCCAGCGCCCAGCCCCTGAATAATGCGCAGCGTCACCAGCAGGACCGGCGCGAAAATCCCAATCTGTGCGTAGGTCGGCAGCACGCCAATCAGCGTGGTGCAGATCCCCATCATGGTGATGGTAATGAACAGCACCTTTTTACGGCCAATGCTGTCACCCATTCTGCCGAAGATGAAAGCCCCGACGATACGCGCGATATAGCCCGCGCCGTAGGTCCCCATCGCCAGAATCAGCGCCATCGCGGCAGACTGTTCCGGGAAGAAGATTTCGTGGAATACCAGGGCGGCACCCAGCGAATAAAGCTGGAAATCCATAAACTCCAGCGCGGTGCCGAGCCAGCCGGAAACGGCGGCTTTCACCAGATCGGAGGTGGTTCGTTGAGGTTGTGCTTGCGTCATAATGGCTATCTCTAAAAGGTAAGAGGCGTACTACATAGAGCCTGTCTGCGCAGGCTCTTAACCGCGTGTTTTATTACTGACCGAACGTGAGCAAGACTTTGCAGCACTGCCGCTGGTCTTTTTCAAACAGTTCGATGGCGTCTGTTACGTGGTGATAGTCAAAGGTATGGGTGATCAGTTTTTCCGGGTCGATCAGCCCCTTTTCCAGCCAGTCAATCACGACCGGGAATTTGTTGGCGTTGAGGCGCGAAGAGAAGATCGCCAGTTCTTTGCCGGTGATGCCCTGCTGCACAATCTGGCTCGGCTCGCTGGAGAAGCCCATCAGCACGATGCGCGCCGCCGGGGAGGCCAGGGTAATGGCTTCCTGTAAAATCGATGGATGACAGGCGGCATCAATGATTAACGTCGGTTTGATGCCCCTTTCTTCCAGTACGGCCTGCAGCGACTGCTCGCCGTTGTTAAAGACCCAGTCCGCACCACTGCGCTGAGCCATTGCCAGCCGCTCATCAATGCGGTCGACGACGATAACCTGCTTCACCTTATAAACGCCCTTCAGCGCCTGCACGGTGACCAGCCCCATCGGGCCCGCGCCATAAATCAGCGCAACATCCTGTTCGATGGGTTTCGCCTGCCCCGTCACGTTGGCGGCAATGGTGAAGGGTTCAACCATGACGGCGTGTTTATCCGGGATCGCATCCGGGATGGGCCAGGCATTTTTAGCGGGCACTGCCGCATATTCGCTGAAGCCGCCGTCGCGGTGGACGCCCAGTACCACCAGTGAGGTGCAGACGTTCGGTTTCCCGACGGAACACGGGTAGCAGTGTCCGCAGCTGATCACCGGATCAACCGAGACGCGCTGACCCAGTCGCGCGCTGTCGATGCCCTCGCCCACGGCGTCAATCACGCCGAAGAACTCGTGGCCGATCACGCGCGGATATTTCGCAAACGGATTATGTCCACGGTAGATATGGCTGTCTGAACCGCAAATCCCTGCCAGCATGATTTTGACGCGGACTTCCCCTGCGCCTGGCTCCGGGCGTGGACGCTCTTCAATCACCAGCTGGTTCGGCTGTTGAATCACTACGCTTTTCATCGTTCGTTCCTCGGTTACCAGTTCCACAGCGTGCCGTCTTCAAGACGGGCCACCGGCAGATAGGCCGGGTCATAGGGGTATTTCGCGGCCAGTTTTTCATCAAACTCAATGCCCAGCCCCGGTTTGTCGCCCGGATGCATGTAGCCATTATCAAAGCGCCAGCTGTGGGGGAAGACCTCCAGCATCTGTTCGGAGTAGCCCATGTATTCCTGCACGCCGAAATTCGGCACCCACAGGTCGAAATGCAGCGCGGCGGCGTGACAGATTGGCGACAGATCGGACGGTCCGTGCGAGCCGGTGCGCACCTGGTAGAGCGAGGCGAAGTCCGCAATGCGGCGCATCCCGGTGATCCCGCCCGCGTGAGTGATGGTGGTGCGGATATAGTCGATAAGCTGCTCTTCAATCAGCTGCTTGCAGTCCCAGATGCTGTTGAACACCTCACCCACCGCAATTGGCGTGACGGTATGCTGGCGGATCAGGCGGAAGCATTCCTGATTTTCCGCAGGCGTTGGGTCTTCCATCCAGAACATGCGAAACTCTTCAATGCTCTTGCCGAAGCGCGCCGCTTCGATTGGCGTCAGGCGATGGTGCATGTCGTGCAGGAGATGTTCGTTGAAACCGAATTGACTGCGCACCGCGTCGAACAGCTTTGGTGTGAAATCGAGGTATTTCTCAGTGGACCAGAGCTGCTCTTCTGGCCAGTCGCCTTTGGTGGCAGGTTCGTAGGCAAGGCCTTTCCCTTTGGACATGCCGTAAGTGGTTTTCATGCCCGGCACGCCGCACTGCACGCGGATCGCCTTAAAGCCCATCTCTTTATGACGGGCGTAATCTTCCAGCACGTCGTTAATGGTGTGCCCGGTGGTGTGGCAGTAGACCATTACCCCTTCACGGGATGCGCCGCCCAGCAGCTGATAGAGCGGCATGTTGGCCGCTTTCGCTTTGATATCCCAGAGCGCCATATCAACGGCGGAGATGGCCGACATGGTGACCGGGCCGCGACGCCAGTAAGCCCCTTTATAGAAAAACTGCCAGATATCTTCGATGCGGTGGGCATCACGGCCAATCAGCTGAGGACACAGGTGATCTTTCAAATAGGACGCTACAGAGAGTTCGCGTCCGTTCAGGGTGGCGTCGCCAAGACCCACGATCCCCTCATCAGTGGTGATTTTGAGGGTGACAAAGTTACGCCCTGGGCAGGTGACAAAGACTTCAGCCCCGACAATCTTCATAATCCATTTCCTTACATCGCATGTTGTGATGCAGGAAATTTACGCAATTACGCAACTACCATACAAGTATATTGATCATAATATCAGCGAGAGATCACAAAATCAGGGCGCTCAGGTGCGCCCCCATCCCGCCACGATGATCAGCATCCCGCAGAGCGCAACCAGGGCACCGGCCCAGTCATAGACGCTGAGTTTGACCCCATCCACGACGCGTAGCCACAGCAGCGCAGTACAGACATAGACACCGCCGTACGCGGCGTAGACACGTCCACTTGCGGCCGGATGCAGTGTTAACAGCCAGACGAACAGCGCCAGCGCAACAGCCGCCGGGATGAGCAGCAACACGGATGCCCCCTTCTTCAGCCAAAGCCAGGGCAAAAAGCAGCCGATGATTTCGCAGAGCGCGGTGGCAAAAAAAAGCAGCGTGGTTTTGAACATAATTCTCTTCTGGTGAGGATTGATTTAACCATCTTACCCGATGATAACCGCGGGTATGACGCTATCTCGCTTTGGTGTAGAATCTGAACAGGGTAACGTGATTATCTGCCCCCATTAAAAAGGAAACGCTATGACTACATTAAGCAAACGCCTTTGTCTGACCGCCGCGCTGGCGCTGTCAACGCTCGCTTTCACCGCGACGGCGACAGCCGAAACCAGCAAGCTGATTATTGAATCCGGCGATAGCGCACAAAGCCGTCAGAACGCGGCGATGGACAAAGAACAATGGAATGACACTCGCAGCCTTCGTCAGAAGGTCAACACGCGTGCCGAGAAAGAGTGGGACAAAGAAGATGTCGCTTTCGACGCGCGCGATAAGTGCCAGCAAAGTTCCAACGTCAACGCCTACTGGGAGCCAAACACCTTGCGCTGCCTGGATCGCCGCACTGGCCGCACGGTTGCACCCTGATGCCTGCACTGTATGACATTAAGCTTCGCCCGCTGGAGCGTGAAGATCTCCGTTTCGTCCACCAGCTCGACAACAATGCCAGCGTGATGCGCTACTGGTTCGAAGAGCCTTACGAGGCCTTCGTCGAGCTGTCGGATCTTTACGATAAGCACATTCACGATCAGAGCGAACGCCGTTTTGTGGTGGAGTGTGAAGGTGAAAAAGCCGGTCTGGTCGAGCTGGTGGAGATCAATCACGTTCACCGCCGGGCGGAGTTTCAGATCATCATTTCGCCTGAGCACCAGGGGAAAGGTCTTGCCTCACGGGCGGCAAAGCTGGCGATGGATTACGGATTCAACGTCCTGAACCTCTACAAGCTTTATCTCATCGTGGATAAAGAGAACGAGAAAGCGATCCATATCTACCGCAAGCTGGGCTTTATGGTGGAAGGTGAACTGATTCACGAGTTCTTTATCAATGGCGAATACCGCAACACCATCCGCATGTGCATCTTCCAGCACCAGCACCTGGCCGGACACAAGCCGTCAGGCGCCAGCCTGCTGAAACCTACTGCGCAATGAGAGTGACGCTCCCCCATTGAGCTCTCTTTCTTGCCGGGTGGCGCTGCGCTTACCCGGCCTACATGGTGCAAGAATATCAATATGTTGCACGCTTCATTGTAGGCCCGTTCAAGCGTAGCGCCGCCGGGCGAAACGCACAAAATGCACTTTACTCTCAGTAATATTCAATCGTGTTTTTAATGGTGTACTTGCGCTCAACGGCGGGCTTAACGCTGTCATCGGTGATCGTCAGATCGCAACTCACCGGGTTATTATGTCTATCGTAGTCGCAGCTCTGCTTCACATTCCCGAGCGGCTTGTCATTCAACAAACTCACGGCCGAGAAGTCCATTCTTTTGCGCAGATCCTTCGACGGTGTCGACTGTACGGATAAGTGCTGGTCCCCGGAGACGGTGGTTTTGCCCAGCGGATAGCCATCCGCATCGTAGCGGTACTTCACTTCCATCTCCTTGCCGTGCGCCGCGACGACGAATCCATTATCGTCGGTCTCCCACGTCACCCCGGCTGAGGGTAATTCCGCCAACTGACATTTCCCCTGCAGCTTCACCTTCTGCTGTTGGGTTTCGGCATCCAGGTAGTAATTTGCATCCAGCACCAGCGCCACGCCGGTGTTGTTCTCAAGATCGTGCAGTTCCAGCGTATCAAAGCACCCTTCTGTCGACAGGGTACCGGTCACGCGCTTGGACACTTCCCCCTTGTCGTTAAACAGGGTCTGGGTAAAATCTTTCACCGGACCGCGCAGCGGGTCGAAATCGAATTCATTAGAAAAGCTCGCCATCTCAGGCGTATACGACAGCGGCGCGGAGTTGTTGTCGCACCCCACCAGTGTTGCTGCCAGTAGCGTTATCGCTGCGTATTTCTTCACATTTATTACCGTTTCAGAGAGATTATTCCCAATCATATTAGCAAATACAGATGTTTACACGAACCCTGCTAAAATTAATCTCTACACAGAGAAAGGAGCTACAGATGAAACGGTTACCCTGGATTACCTCCCTGCTGTTAATGAGTGCTTCAACCGCCGTGCTGGCGGCACCGGATTCCTGCGAGCGCGTGAAAAGCGACATTCAGCAGAAGATTGTCAACAACGGCGTGCCTGAGTCTGGCTTTACGCTGAACATCGTGCCAAACGATCAGGCAGATCAGCCGGATGCGCAGGTGGTTGGGCATTGCGCCAACGACACCTTTAAAATTTTATACACCCGTACAGGAAGTGGCGCTGCCTCTGGGAGCCAGGACAATGCACCGAGTGAACCTCAGTAACTTCCCGCTCAATGTCCATTGATTTGATAAGGATTAACATTTAGTACCTCAAAATAAGTAACACTCACCCCATCATTAGCCCGGTTGTAATCACGGGTAAAAATAATACGTAATCTCAATGTTGGGGTGAGCCATGTCTGAGGTCGATCATCACGGCGGTATTAGCCGCCGAACGCTTGTTAAATCTACAGCAATGGGTTCACTGGCGCTTGCCGCGGGTGGACTCACATTACCGTTTGGTTTGAAAACTGCCGCTGCTGAAGTGCAAAACGCCGTCCAGCCTGCGGAAGATAAAGTGGTATGGGGAGCTTGTTCGGTCAACTGTGGTAGCCGCTGCGCACTGCGCCTGCACGTTCGCGACGATGAGGTCTACTGGGTCGAAACGGACAACACTGGCGAGGATATTTACGGTAACCATCAGGTGCGAGCCTGCCTGCGCGGACGTTCTATTCGCCGTCGTATCAATCACCCCGATCGTCTGAACTACCCGATGAAACGCGTGGGCAAACGCGGCGAAGGCAAGTTTGAGCGCATCACATGGGACGAAGCGCTGAACGCCATCACTGCCAGCCTGAAAGACGTGGTCGACAAATACGGCAACGAAGCGGTTTACATTAACTACTCCTCCGGCATTGTCGGCGGCAATATCACCCGCTCCTCCCCTTACGCTTCGCTGGTGGCGCGCCTGATGAACTGCTACGGCGGTTTCCTGAGCCACTACGGCACCTACAGCACGGCACAAATCGCCTGCGCGATGCCTTACACCTACGGCAGCAACGACGGGAACAGCACCTCTGACATTGAAAACACCAAACTGGTGGTGATGTTCGGCAATAATCCGGCGGAAACGCGCATGAGCGGCGGCGGGATTACCTGGTATCTGGAGCAGGCGCGCGAGCGCTCCAACGCGCGCATGATCGTCATCGACCCGCGCTACACCGACACCGCCGCCGGACGTGAAGACGAGTGGATCCCTATTCGTCCGGGTACCGATGCCGCCCTGGTTGCGGGCATCGCATGGGTATTGATCGACGAAAACCTGGTGGACCAGCCGTTCCTGGATAAATACTGCGTCGGCTATGACGAAAAAACGCTGCCGGAAGGGGCTCCCGCTAACGGTCACTACAAAGCCTATATTCTCGGCCAGGGGGATGACCACACGGCGAAAACCCCTGAGTGGGCTTCCCGTATTACCGGCATTCCAGCGGATCGCATCGTCAAGCTTGCCCGCGAAATCGGCTCCGCAAAACCGGCGTATATCTGTCAGGGCTGGGGACCACAGCGCCAGGCGAACGGCGAGCTGACGTCCCGCGCCATCGCGATGCTGCCAATCCTTACCGGAAATGTGGGGATTAACGGCGGTAACAGCGGCGCGCGTGAGTCGACCTACACCATCACCATCGAACGTATGCCGCTCCCCGAAAACCCGGTCAAAACGCAAATCTCCTGCTTCAGCTGGACGGACGCCATCGCCCGCGGGCCGGAGATGACCGCCCTGCGCGACGGCGTGCGCGGTAAGGATAAACTGGACGTGCCGATCAAGTTCATCTGGAACTACGCGGGCAACACCATTATTAACCAGCACTCTGATATCAATAAAACTCACGAGATCCTGCAGGACGAAAGCAAGTGCGAAATGATTGTCGTCATCGACAACTTCATGACCTCGTCAGCGAAGTACGCCGATATCGTGTTGCCGGACCTGATGACCGTCGAGCAGGAAGACATTATTCCTAACGATTATGCCGGCAACATGGGCTACCTGATTTTCCTCCAGCCCGTGACCGCGCCGAAGTTTGAGCGTAAGCCTATCTACTGGATCATGAGCGAAGTGGCAAAACGCCTCGGGCCGGACATCCATCAGAAATTCACCGAAGGACGCACGCAGGAACAGTGGCTGCAGTTCCTGTATGCCAAAATGCTTGAGAAAGACCCTAAGCTTCCGTCCTATGACGCGCTGAAAAAAATGGGCATTTATAAGCGCAACGATCCGAACGGACACTTTGTGGCCTATAAAAAATTCCGCGAGAACCCGGAGGCCAATCCGCTGAAAACGCCATCGGGCAAGATTGAAATCTACTCCAGCAGGCTGGCGGACATTGCCGCCACCTGGGAACTGGAAAAGGATGAGACCATCAGCCCCCTTCCCGTCTACGCATCGACCTTTGACGGATGGGATGCCCCTGAGCGCGCGCAGTTCCCGCTGCAGTTGTTTGGCTTCCACTTCAAAGCCCGTACCCACTCGAGCTACGGCAACGTCGACGTGCTGAAAGCGGCCTGCCGCCAGGAGGTCTGGCTTAATCCTGTCGATGCCGAAAAACGCGGCATCAAGAACGGCGATACGGTGCGCGTCTTTAATCGTCGCGGCGAGGTGCGAATTGAAGCGAAAGTGACGCCACGCATCATGCCCGGCGTGAGCGCCATGGGCCAGGGAGCGTGGCACGATGCCAATATGAGTGGCGATCGTATCGACCACGGTTCGTGCATCAACACGCTGACCACGCACCGCCCGTCACCGTTGGCAAAAGGCAACCCGCAGCACACCAATCTGGTGCAGATCGAGAAGGTGTAGAGGGTGAAACGCGAGACCGTGGTTTATTCTATGGTCAGTATTATCGGTTAACACAGTCGCGCGGACATCTTCCGCGCGAGAAAGGAAGGTTGTAATGAGAGATGTCTCACCACGTGAATCGTTCGCGTTTAGTGCCCGGGTATTGGGCGCACTGTTTTATTTTTCTCCCGACAGCGAGCAGGCTGCGCCGCTGGTGCGGGTGCTTACCGCTGGCGAATGGGTTCAGGACTGGCCCCTGCCTCCCGAATTGCTGCAGCCCGTTGCCGATACCTTTGCCTCCTCTTCCGATGAGACGCTGACGGATGCGTGGCAACGGCTGTTTATTGGCCCTTATGCCCTGCCCGCACCGCCGTGGGGTTCCGTCTGGCTTGACCGCGAATCCGTGCTGTTTGGCGACTCGACGCTCTCGCTGCGCCAGTGGATGCGTGAGAATAATATCGCTTTTGAGATGCAGCAAAATGAACCGGAAGACCATTTCGGCACCTTGCTGCTGCTGGCTGCGTGGCTCGCCGAGAATGGCCGCGAAGCGGAGTGCGATCAGCTTCTGGCGTGGCACCTGCTGCCGTGGAGCACCCGCTTCCTGTCGGTGTTTGTCGACAACGCCGGGCATCCGTTTTATACCGCGCTGGGTCAGCTCGCGCAGCTGACGCTCGCAGACTGGCGTTCTGCGTTACTTATTCCGGTTGCGGAAAAGACGCTGTATCGCTAAGGAAGTGGCTTGCTCGCGGGTGGCGAGCAAGCCTTCTTTTTAGCCCATACGACCGAAACTATCTTTTTGCAACGATCCGCATTTCCACCAGGGCATTTTCCGGAATGAACTCTGATACACCGATGGCGGACCATGCCGGGTATGGCGCCTTGACATACTCATCCTTCACTTTAGAAAAAACAGCGATATGTTTCTTGAGATCAATATGAAAAGTGGTCATCTCAAGAATGTTTTCATAGCCTAAGCCAGCAGCGT
>Ga0209370_1003205_pt1 | contig 10725 bp, 10 predicted proteins | sample AgamicAtPrz_FD_187164 | JGI IMG/M metagenome (GOLD analysis project Ga0209370, IMG submission 187164) | Agave microbial communities from Guanajuato, Mexico - At.P.rz (SPAdes) (version 2) | ecosystem: Host-associated > Plants > Phyllosphere > Phylloplane/Leaf | place: Guanajuato, Mexico... | reverse complement strand
TGATTACATCGAAATGTTTTATAACAGTAAGCGTCGGCATGGTTCGAGCAATCAGATGTCACCGACAGAATATGAAAACCAGTATTATCAACGGCTCGGAAGTGTCTAGATTATCCGTGGCGATTCAATCATTAATTCCGGGTATATTTCCATGTCTGGATTGGAAGCGTTCTGTGACTGTGGGTTTGCTAAGAAGAAAACATAAGATTTTGATGGTTCTCTTGCAAAAAAATTTGCCTGGATGTAGAGCTGTTCATGTTCCTGAATTTATCAATGGTGAGCCGCATTCATGTGTTGTAGTTCATGTTATTGGAGCATGACCACTCGCGATGGTAGGGCTCCGTACTGTATTCAATTGAGTTAATATAGCTCTTGCGTCATCTTAATGAATTGTCCGAACGATTTAGCAAGAATTAGGCTTGTCAGGGGGCAGCATAAACTTCAGGTCAGTTGGCCAGTTTTTTTTTTCTGAGATCTCGGTATACTGGCTGCGCGTAGAAGGAAGGGGGAATGACGTGGCGATATCGGAAGAAGTGTTACTTAAATCTGGTTTTACAAAAGAAGAGCTTCAAAAGCTTAAACGCTATGCGGATACGCAAAGTACTACATTGGATATTTTGCTTCCTGCTCTTTCAAATCGATTTAAAGGGATTGTCATTCTTTCAGCCGTACTTATCGTTCTGTTCATCCTGGCAGTGTGCTTCGCGTCCCCAGAAAATATCATCTCATCAGGTGTAGCTGTACTGTTTATCTTTGGTATCTTCTGCTGGATGACCCCCCTCAAGTTAACTTATAAAGCCTGGCGGTTTAAGAAGGATTATCAATAGTCAGTAAGTCGAAAACGATTTTTGCGTTTATGCCATATCCGATGATTTTCATGGTAAGTTTTGGCCGACTCATTGAGTCCATTTTTCTGTAAAAATCTGAGCGCATAAAATAAAACAGGCGCCAGGAGCCTGGTTTTCGAAGTAAACCGAATACGCTGTACGCATTTGCAGCAAGACTTACCGTTTTATAGGCTGCCAGACCTGTTTCACTGCGAAATCCCATAAACTCCGCTACTGACATCGCTGTGTCAGCGACAAACCCTTGTGACCCAGGTTTGTTCAGTAATTGATTATTTACTTCTCTGGATACGGTATTTGCCGCATCAATCACTAATGTGGCACCCAACAAGACCCCGACGGGGGTCATTGAGCTCGCAAGGATCAATCCACCTGCGGCTTGTAAACCTGCAACAACAACCTGCACAGCGGAGATCACATAGCCAACGATTTTGTTGTTTTCCTTGATGAATTCAACTTTGGCATAAATCTGCGCAGCTTTCGTCCTGAGTAGCCGATCCTGTTCAAGAAGATTTTCGTTCTCTGCCCTTAGATTTTTTATGTAGGAAATCCCTTCTTCCTCAGACTTCGCTTTGCGGGCAAGAGAAAATTGCTCAGTGATGAAAGACTTAATGTCTTCCATGAACTGAATTCTGGTGAGCCCATCTTTGAGGTGGCTGGCCGCTACCATGTTTGCTGTGTTAATGAGTTTTCTAGCTTCAAGATTAATCATGGTCGCTGACCATGCGTTAGTCCGTTGTTCTGTAAGAAGCGAAATATCCATTATTACCCTCATGTACGATTTACGGTAGCACCGGCCAAGAGCATATAACAATCTATATTCGTTTGTATATATTCTTGCTATGCAGGAGCAATTTTCATAATCCAGAAAAGACCTCTTTTCTACCTTTATGATATGCTGTAACACCCCAGCAGAATTGTATTCAATTAGTAATACAAGTAATAAAGAACTGCATGTCTCTGACGGTGTGTTATTAACTGATGCCGGAATAGATACTTTCTGACATAGCACTCGATGCTGATTCTCACTATCTTTGGGCAATAATAGTGCTGCTATATCTAAATGGGCGGTAGCCGTTTAATGGGCTGGCGCACAAGTATGGACAGCCATCCGAAGAGACTAAAGTGATCATACTGACACTACTCAAAGGTATGAGGAGTCAGGCAAGCATTTCCACCCGGCTGCAACTCAGGGATGAACTAACGTAGGTCTAGAAGGCATACCGCGAAAAGCTTGCTTCATTCGCATGAATAGGTGCATCAGCATCCGTAACCGCCTGAATGATTTTATGCAGGCTTACAGCGCGGAGTTTGCCGCCGCCCTTGTCCCCGAGCTGATGAATTATTCAGGGCAGCATTCCGCCATTCAGCGCTGCGCCATGTAGCACTCGATCGGCAATCTGCGTGAGGCGTCGCAGGTCTGGCTGGTCGCCGATGAAAAAATTAATTATTCGGTGCAGTATAATGACATTTTAACGGCCATCGGATTCAGGCTAGACGCGGCTTCGCGGGATGATAGTCATGAAAAATTCACGCCCGCACTGAGCCCGAATTACACCCGCCGTCGTGCAGAACTGGCTGTGCAGTAGTCCGCTTAAAAATCCCCGAAAATCCCTCCATTTTTACGTATAAAAGCCATGCATGCATAAGGTGCATGGTTTTGCATGCGTTTTATCGACATTGGATCCCCCGCCAGCGCGTCCTGAGGCCGGTCATGCACCTGCATTAAAAGCGCCCCCTTAAGCGGGCAGGCGGGGCGGGGAGAGCATTGCGCGCAAATTTGAAAATAAAAAGTCTATGTTAGCCCCTCAGAAATATACACTGAGGGGCTTTAATTGAACTTACTCTTCTTTCGAACTATTTTCCTGTATTTTACTTTTAACCGGGGCTTTTTCCCTTAAGCGAGGGAATAGTTCAGAATTATTAGCTATGATAGATATGGTTGATTGTTTATCACTGTTATGCCATTTAGAAAAGTTTATGCTTTGCTGATCAAGCCACGGTGCGATCTCGGGATTTGAATTGACTTGATTGAACAGCCGAGCCATTGCTCTTGAACCTGAAGGCGATTCATCATCTGAATATGTTACTACATCCGAAAAGTTCTTCAGTAGAGATAGTTGCCTTTTAACATCGATCTCTCGCATATAAATTAAATCACAAAGATTTCTTGAGATAGCATGTTTATTATCTTCGGATAAAGTATCAAAGAGCAACCTAGGGATTGGTCTGTCAATTGCGTCAATTTTATATGTTTCATAGAAATTGAAGATGAAATCCTTCGCAAAGTCTAAATGTACAGAATGTTTTATTGCACATTCTATGATCTTTGAGTAAGAAGGGTAGTTATCATTGGCAACTTTATTAAATTTGTCCTGTGTGTCAATCTCACTCGTGAAACTTTCAAGAAGAGACTGCGGGAGTTCTGTATTTTCCGGTATCTTTATAATATAATCGACAAACGAACCATCAATGTCCTTAATGTAAGTGTTTTTGATTGCCTCACACAAGCCCGCTTGATTATCGAGAATGAATTTCTCGATAAAAATATCGCTAAGGTACTGTTCCATTACTGTGAAGGAATTAGTAATGATGGGATTAACATCACTTATTTTTATCATTTCACTCTTTGCTAATAGATCGAGTGATGGAACTAAATATGAGTTCAAGGTCTCATTGCTTAATGCATCAGATATATATGTAAAGTTGGATATGTATTTCAGATAGCAGCTAAAGAAGTAAACTAATTCATTCTCATCAGATATGTACTGCTTATAATTTTCTATTGATGTAATGTTTTTGGTGGCAACCATGTGCGACATCCAATGCGCAAGACAATTGCTTCTCCAGTCAATGTTGTAACCCATTATTCGTGCATAATGAGTATTAAGGTTTGCAGAGTGCCATTGAGATGTGAGCACCATCATTTCAAAAGATAGAATGTTTTGAGGTATACTGCCATTAATAAAATTGTTATAAATTGAGTCCATCCCTGGGTATAACCCATCCTTTAATATTAGCTTAATGCCATCACTTTCAAAGCCGATATGCTTGCTTATATTTTTCTCTGTAAGATTGAAATCAACCCCACCTGAGTATAACAGTTGCAATCCATCAATAAAATCACTTGATTCTAATTTTATCTCGTCAATATCCAAGTTGGAATAAGTTGCAGATTTATCCTTAAGGTTGAGCACATAAAAAACTGTTTTTGGTTTAGTAGATATTCCTTTTAAAATGTTATATCCAATTAGTTGAGAAAATAAATTTCCTTGATGTAAACTAGCTTGAACTTCAGGGTTGTTTTCACCAAGTTCAATTAACTTATCATTGTTAGATGACAGATATTTAAATATTTCATCTTGAATCGATTTTTGGATATTGTTTATGTATAAACCATGAATATTAAAACCATCTTTTTTTAACGAGATCAAAGAGGGCAGGAAATCTTCATTTTCTAGAGTTGATGCTCCAGATATGTCCATGGTATCTAAGGACTTAATAACCTCAGGAAGTATTTCTTTAACAATGTCGCTCTGTTCAGCGGGCATTTTAGAAAGCGTTATAAACCAATCTGTAGGGTCAGTATTGTCTATCACTCTTCTCCATGCCGAGATGAAACCAAACATATTAGATATTCGTGATAGTTCTTCATGGTTGCATTGAGTTAATGCTATTTTTAAAGGTTCGTCAATTAACTCTCCTTCTGCAAGTTGGGCATTCGTTTGAAAGTTTATACATAGCAGTTCATCAATCCATTTTTTTCGATCGTTATTATATATTCTTTGAAGCTTTCTAATGCTTTTCTTGAATTTGTCTTTTGTATTTTCATCAAGGGTACTATTGTCAAAATTATCAATTAAAAGATTTTCAAATGGAATGTCATTATGCTTGGTTGTCAAGATGTAATATGCACATGTTATTTTTTTTTACATCATCTGGCGTTGATATTAAAGTTATTTGCACATCATTTATAAGTTTTTTCAAGTATCTTGGTGTTACTGGTTGATATGCTTCTGGAAGCCAGATTTCAATCAACTCAGATGTGTCATGATATAAGTTCTCTGACTCCGTTGGAAAACTTTTCATCCAGAAGTGCGAGAAAACATTCCGCCATCCAGCTGAGAGTATAGGAGGGATTTGAAAGCTTATTGGTATTCTTTTGGAAATAAATTCCCTTCCTTCATAAACATCTTTCGATAATGATTTTGCAACATGCTCTGAAGAGTAAGGAATTAATAATTTCAACCTTTTTTCTGATGAGCTACTTATTAACTCAATATCGCTCCACAATTCCTTGACTTTATCTGATGGAATTCTATCTAAATTATCAACAATTAACAAAAACCTTAATCCAGGTGGTATGCATTCCTTGAATCCGCTGATAGCTTTATGAAGCTCAATGCTACCAACTTCTTTCGAGACTAACATTTTCTCTGTGATTACATCAATGGAATTTTTTTTTATAATATTGCCGAACTTCAAAGAGCAATCCCAAAATGAACGAACATAAAAAACACCAGCTAAAAATAATGGTGAGATTAGGAATAATAAAAATATAGAAAGGAGTACATAGCTTATGTTTTCTGGGGATTTACCCCACTCGGTTTGAAGAGGTCGAATTGACTGAGAACATAAGAATAGAGAGAATAAAAATAAAATACCCCAAGTGCTTACTTCACTATCTTGAGTTTTCTTATAGGTGACATTATTCCCTAAGGCATCATCTTTGAACTCTCTTAAGTTTGGTTTAAGAGTGTTGGGGATGTGAGGTTCCAGCCCGTCGTATATTTTTGTTATCAAGGCTTTTTTTGTCGAGCCTTGCTGATAGAGTTCAGCATCAAAATTGATAAATTGGAAACTTCCTTGAGGAAGATTTTTTTCAAGAAGCTTTATAACAGTTGACTTACCGGAGCCTAACGGCCCGTTTATTCCAATGATGTTAACATCATCTCGCATGAGAGTTTCAGATATTTTTATCGAGATATTATTGTGACTATTCCCATCGATAATATCCTCAGTTGAAGGTGATTCTGTGTGTAAAATAAATGACATTACCATTCTCCATAACTGTTTTTAATTATATTGCCTCACCACAACATCAGGTCTCGCCTTTAGTTCAGATATGTACTTCTGTTATAAGCTTTGCGTACCTCATTTTTGTCAGTATGCGCAAGTGCGGCTTCTATAATGTCCCCATTGAAACCTTCTTCATTTAGAGTGGTGCTAGCGATAGAGCGGAGACCGTGTGCAACTAACTTACCACCATAGCCAATACGTTTTAAAGCTGCATTAGCTGTCTGGCTATTCATTGGCTGTTTTAGATCGTTCCTGCTAGGAAAAACATGTTCACGGTGAGCACTGATTGGCTTCATCAATTTAAGAATCTCTAATGCCTGAGGAGATAAAGGGATAATATGCTCACGCTTAGCTTTCATCCGTTCGACAGGGATCGTCCAGAGCTTGGCATCCAAATCGATCTCTTGCCATCGAGCGCCAGAAGCCTCAGAAGGGCGCACGAGGGTCAAGAGCTGCCATTCAATTAGACAACGGGTCGAAACTGAGAGATTCGACATCACCAAAGAGCGCATGAGTTTTGGCAATTTTTCTGGTCGAAGCGTCGGCATGTTTTGCTTTTTCTGTTTCTCAAATGCCATTCCGACACCAGATGCCGGGTTTGCATCAATCAGGCCAGTGTTGACGGCGTAGATCATGATTTCATTAATACGCTGTACCAGGCGGCGAACTGTCTCAATAGCTCCGCGCGCTTTGATTGGCTCCAATGCTTCAACAATCGTTCTGGCCTTTATCTCCTGAACGGGTATTGCACCGATTGCCGGGAACACGTCCTTATCTAAAGAGCGCCATATATCTTTCGCATAATCCTCTGTGACGCTTTTGCTCTTCGTTTTGAACCAGTTGGCAGCCACAGTTGAGAAAATGCTATCCAGCTCAATCTGACGTTGCTCTGATGCTTGCTCTTGCTGTTGTTGTGGATCCATCCCCTGCGCGAGCGTAGCCAAATATTGGTCGCGTATCTGACGAGCTGCTGCGAGTGTAAGGGCAGGATATGAGCCGAGACTCAAATTTGTGCGGCTGCTGCTTCCCGGTCGTTGATAACGGAAGCGCCAGAGTTTTTTACCGGAGGTTTTGACGAGCAAGAACAGGCCATCACTATCATGCAGGGTGAAGTCTTTTTCACGGGGTTTCGCTTTGAGAATTTCGTTGTTAGTGAGGGGGGGTGTAATGCGCGCCATGTCTGGATCCCTTCCATAATTGGTACACGTTTAATGGCCCACAGTATAGCGTGTACCTAAACGTGTACCAATTTTCTCTGGATTTAGCTGGATGTTCTCGGACAACGACAGACACAAAAAAGCCCGCAGGGCTTGTGCCATGCGGGCTTTCTGTACTTCACCGGACGTATCCGGCTCATAATGTGGTGGAGCTGGCTGAGAGCGACCCCAAATTCTAACTGTCTGATTCTTTGAGCAATGTAGCGGGAATCAATGTCACAGCAGTATGGCACAAGTCATTTGTATCAATCAAGATGAAGAGAGGGGTCATGATTGGCAAGAGACCTTTTAAGCTTTAGGACACGAGTAAACTCTAGCGTCTCTAAAAACAAATCTGAAAGTTCTTGTCGGGAAATCACAACGTCATCACTAACTTGCCATGCTATGCCAATCTGATAGGCAAATCCTGGATATGCAATCTTAAAGTCAGTCTTATTGTGTGCTTTAGCTGCTTCAAATTTAGCTAAGGGTATCCTTAAGCGTGCAAAACGTTTCTTTGCATTTTGAAAACGCTCTAACACTTCCGCCGGGTCATCACTTTTGTTTTCCTTAATGCTCTGCGTAAGAGTGCGAATTACTTCATAAGAGCCCAAAATCCATAAATATGAGTGAGTAAGATGCCCTTGTATCATCTCGTAGTCTTCGTTTGCATTTCCTCCCTGCTTATACTTTTCTACTAAAGAAATATCCGTCTCACAAAGAGTTGCATCCATTTTCCCCAAACTTTGCACAAGGCTCGGTAAAAAAGGATCAAATCGTGCCAAACCAATGGAAACTTTCAGCCAGCGTTCAAAACGCTCCTCATACATGACGCTATCCATTTGTACTAGCCCTTTAAAATCAGAGGATTAATCTTGGTAGTTAACCTTACCCTCGTGGGTTCTGTTGATAATACTCGTTCAGTCCATCGGTGTATCCTTGGTAGTAGGCTACACGAGGGCTTCTGTGGCGAACTTCAGCCGCTTGGCTTTTTAATATGGAGTCAATAGCCGCAGTTGCATTTGGCTCTTGGTTGGTTACCCCCGCTTGAAAACCCAATTCGTATGCACATCCGGCGCATTTATGACGGAATGGATAGCTCTGATCCTCTGGAAGGGCGGCAAACATTGTGTCGTAGCGGTGTGGTGCTTGGCAGGTAGGCATGAAAAACCTCATAGGTTAAAAACAGTACTCTTGATATGAGTATGGTTTCTTTTTCATTCAAGATGCTGCAGTTGTATCTCTCCACTTCTTTTACAAACTGTGAGGCTAGTCACTTTTAACAGGTGATATCAACGCTGTTAGTTAATCATTTATTTGCAAGCAACTTACTGATGCTTAAGGTGAAAGGAACTGAGTAATACATGACTGGTGATGGACTCTTGAAGCTCTGTTTCACTTTGTTTTTATGAGACAATATATGTAGCGTTTATACACACATTATTCCAGAATGTTGCTTTCTTAGGGAGAATGAGTTGAGTAGGACTGACGAAGAAATAAAGCAAGCAACTGCGATTTTCGCGGTTTACAAAGCGGAGATCGATAAGCGTGAGCTATCAAATACCGACAATTATGACAAAAATATTCTCACTTTGTCTTCAGCCGGGCTAGCTATATCGCTGACCTTACTAAAAGATATTGTCAGTAAGGAAGGACCTACACTTGTGTCTTTTCTTTATCTGTCGTGGACTTTTTTTGGGCTTGCTATCTTATCAACTATTGCTAGTTTTCTCATTAGTAACAAGGCATTAACCAAACAGTTATCTATAGCTGAACGATATTATATTGATGGAGATCAAAGTGCGTTCAGTGAAAAAAACAGATGGGGAAATTTCACTTCTCTGTTGAACTGGCTTTCAGGTAGTTTCTTCATATTGGCTATCATTTCGGTGATTGTATTCGGTTTAAGTAATTTTTCTAAGAGGTCGCAAGTGGACATTGAAAATTCCAAAAAATGCGTGGTAAGCAACCTTAATGAAGGGCAAGTAGTACCGAGAATGCAACAACTTCCTATTGATAAGGGGGCTGTAATTCCTGCTATGCCAAAAGTTCCAGCACCCAATCCTTCTCCGGTTAATCCCGTAGTTTTACCAAATTCCCCAACAGCCCCCACGACGACGAAGCCGTGACAATCAACACTAAACCTCTGGAGTTAAGTTATGAGTGATAAAGGCAACACTAGTTTGAACCTTGTAACTGGCATGGAAGGACACAACGTCCCAACAATGCAGCGTGTATTTGTTGGCAATGGCGCTAATGTACCTGCTATGCAAGCTATCCCTTCGACTGGGCAGCAGGCTTCGTCATCAACTGGTCAAGATGTCCCTCAAAACGGTAATAGCTCTCAAAAGAATTCTACTTCTTCGTAATATTAATGTGTTAGAAGGAAAAGTATGAGCCAGAAAATTAGTAATGCAATACACATGGTTGTTGGAGATGGCGCTATCATGCCTAAGATGGTGAAAACACAGTCAGCAAACACTGAAAAACATGGTGCAACAATACCCAAGATGCAGCCAACCCCAGCACAGAGTTCGGGTTCTTCGTCAAACGCTCAAAAGTCGTCAGGTGACGCTAAAAAATAGCCATGCCATTTGGCTATATGAATTACAGCAAGTTTTATCGGACGTGAATTCAACTCCCAAAATGGAAGCTGAATTCGCGTCTTTTTATTGCTACTGCCAGTCGCAAGACATCCAGCCGCCCTGATCCCACAGATAGAAGTGAATGACATTAGGGCAGGATCGTCTACCGGGGCGGGGTCAGTCCAGTGTGCTTAACGAATCGTCCACAAAAGGAGTCGCAGGGGCAGGGGATGTAGTTAAAAGCCAGTCAGCGTTACCGCCCAAAATAATTGTTCTGGTATCCTGCAAGGATTTGACCTTGGCTTGTGCCACCATGCGAGCAATGACTTGGTAATCGTACTCACTGAGAGTAGCTTTGAGGTGTGGCAGTTCGTCCAGAACGGTACTTGCTTCGGCCCGGTGCAGAGATGGTTTATCATCGTAAGCGATGCGTTCTTTCAAATCAGAGACAACCATATCTAATGTCTCAAGATAATCGTTCAGATCGCCTTCATTACGTGCAGAGCCGCTAAACCAATGTTCTGTTTCCTCAGCGGTCCATTCGGCAATTTGTGCTCGAAGTTTTGCTTTGGTTTGCTCTTGTGCTGAATTTTCCATCACGTCATTCTTCAGTTTCTTGGGGGCCCCCAAAGAAGCAACCATCTGTTGGCAAAGTGTCTGTAAACGCAGGGCAAGAAGGCGAGCACGCTGAAAGCTTGCTGTTTGCAGGCTCAGTCTGTATTCGATTGCATTGCCCTCAGATACGAAACGCTTCCTGAACCACCTGGTGTGGTTACGCTTGTAGAGGTAATGGGGAATGCTGTTTGATGGCATATGGTACACTCCTGAGTCACAGTTGTACCACACGCCCAAAGAAAAACGACCTGAAACTCTAAGAGAATCAGGCCGTTATATTTGGTGGAGCTGGCGGGAGTTGAACCCGCGTCCGAAATTTCTACATCCTCGGTACTACATGCTTAGTTTGTCTTTACATTCGCACGCCAGCTGCGGACAGACACGCCACTAACGAACTAGCCTGAT